>Ga0187886_1000206_pt1 | contig 82028 bp, 84 predicted proteins | sample June2016WEW_20_1_FD_133001 | JGI IMG/M metagenome (GOLD analysis project Ga0187886, IMG submission 133001) | Peatland microbial communities from SPRUCE experiment site at the Marcell Experimental Forest, Minnesota, USA - June2016WEW_20_150 | ecosystem: Environmental > Terrestrial > Soil >... | reverse complement strand
CGGGCTAACTAATCCCGTTCGCGGGAGCGCCGATCTCCCTTGTGGGAGTACCCCGCCGCTTTTTTATTAGTTGATTGAATACGGTGAAACAGTACTACTACGTAGTATAGAAATCGTTATGCGTCATGGCCACCCGCTGTCTATAGCGGAGAGGATGAGGTGAAATAAAAAGGTGTATAAAGTGAAATCAATTGTTTTTACCTGTGTTCTCTGCATCATTTTGCTTGGGTGCAAACAACCCTCAGAGCCAACGTCATTGGTTCTATTGACTGCAGCGGCAAAATTTGTTGAGGTTAACTCTTTTGCTATGTCCTACAAACAAGGAATAGCACTTGCGATGGCAACTGGTAACGACGTAAGTATTGAGGGTTTATCGGATAATTGGGAGTATTTATATATAGACACTAACACAACAGTACTACCGAGAAGATACTATTTCCATGCTAATTCCAACGGTGTAGGATTTGACAGCAGTACCTCAATGCATGAAGGTCTGTGGGTAATCACATTGAGTTGGTTTGATAACGATTCGGCTGTTTATATTGCTGAAAATAATGGCGGCGCTGAATTTAGAAGTAATAATCCAAATTGTACAATCACAGCTATGCTTGTGGGATCGGTTTATCCCAAAGCAGCCACGGATTGGTACATAAGCTATAATCATTTTTCAGATAATGGTTATGAGAAATTTCTCATGGTAGGAATCGATGCGAATACTGGTGAGGTCAGGTTCCGAAGCACTGACTGATTACTACAGACATAAATTACAGGCGGCCACGAACGCATAACACGCGTAAAAATGTTGGCAGAGTATAAACCGAACCAACATTGTGCCGCTCGCAGAATAATGAGTTATTAATAGCTCGCGTCACAACGTCATTTTTACGTGACCCGTTAGTTACAATTGCCCTTAAAAAAATATAATAGGAGAAAATTAAAATGAAAAAGTTTACAATTATTCTGACAGTTTTAATTGCAATGACAATTAAGACAAATGCTCAAATTCCTAATTATGGATTTGAAGACTGGACAACAGTAGGTAGTTACGAAAACCCTACTGGATGGGCAACAATGAACCCCTATTGTGCAGGTCCTTTCTATTCTTGTACAAAATCAACAGACCATTATCCCGTATCTGTTGGCAATTTTTCTATCCGATTAGAAAACAATACTTCATTAACCCAATGGACAGGTGGATGGAGCATAGCAATAACAGATACAATGGCTTATCCTTTTCAACCTGCATTTCCTATTGTAGGACATCCAAATAGCCTTTGCGGATATTACAAATATAATTCACTGAATAATGATTCTATGTTTATTCGCATTGTCCTTTTTAAAAATAGGATAATGGTTGACTACTTTACATTCATTACTGGTATCACTACATCAACATGGACGTCTTTTATACTCCCTCTTACTTATTCTTCAGCTGATAGTGCAACATTGTGTTTATCGGCTTTTTGGGGCAACAGACCTACAGATGGTCCAAATGGTAATTCTGTGCTTTATGTTGACAACCTAAGTTTTGATAATCTGATTACTTCCGTGCCTCTTTCTTCGAGTGAACTTCCAAGTAAGTTTAACTTAGCGCAAAACTATCCAAACCCGTTCAATCCATCGACAACTATTTCATTTAACCTTCCATCAAAATCATTTGTGTCGCTGAAAGTATTTGATGCTTTAGGAAGAGAAGTCGCAACAATTGTCTCTGAAGAATTATCCGCAGGCAGCTACACACGGCAATGGAATGCCGCAGGTATACCAAGCGGTATATATTTTTATAGATTGCAGGCTGGTAATTATACTGAAACAAAGAAACTTGTATTACTACGTTGAAAGGGCTGTATATATTCAGATCAAATCGGAATGACCTGCCCAAAGCGATCCAAAGTATTTAATGGACCAAAGGAGGCTGCTCACGCCGATGAGTGTAGCCTGCTGGGCAGCGCAAACCGGTTCCATCACTTAAGCCCATACCCGGAGATCCTAACATCTTTCTACTTAGGTTTATAGCACGAATGGCATCGAACATTTTTTGTTGGGAAATATCGCGGATATATGGGCGAAGGTTCATGGATGCATGATAAAAGTGTAGATAGGCCAAGTTATTTTGAATGTAATAGATGAGTTCTTCAGAGCAATCGAATATGGTCATATATCTCAATTTCAAACATACTTTCTTGCTTTTTACCTTTCAATTCTGTACAATCATGCACCTGGTAGCTTACTGTATTTAGCTTACACACTACCGAAAGTCTGATAGTTTCCACTTCCGGTTTTCAAAGCTTTTCACGACCCATATTCCCCACTCGGTATGGGTGAAAGGCGGTGAAATGAAAAATCAATATCTACCCTGCGATTTACTACATGAGATTCCCATAAAAACGAGAATAATGCTATGCCACAAAGTGGAACTACTTCATCGTATAGCGTCATTGTAAATAGAGACGGAAATATCTGTCTAGTGAATAAATGGTTATAAAAAAGGAGGGAAAAATGATTTATCGATGGTGTCTTATTGGTTTTTGGGGGACGATTTTATTTTCCAATGGGGCTTTTTCCCAGACGTTTACACTAACGCACGATAGTGTGCAAAGAGAATATGTAGTTCATGTACCAAAATCTTATGATGGTTCAGCCCCTGTACCTTTGATAGTAGCTTTACATGGTGCGGGTGGCACACCCACGAGTATTGAAAGTATATCTGGCTTGAGTATTAAATCTGATTCTTCAGGATTCATTGTTGTATATCCTAAAGGAATTGCGTATATACCATCATTTGATAGTTATGGTTGGAACGAAGATACGACCGGCCTGGATGATGTAGGATTTATTTCAGATATGCTGGATTCTTTATTCAAGTCCTATAAAATTGATACCGCCCGTGTTTATGTTGCAGGTTTTTCTAACGGTGGAGGCATGTGTTATCGATTAGCTCAGGCTTTATCCTATCGGATTGCAGCGGTCGCTCCTGTTGCTCCGGTTCCTGATTACAACTCTTCGAATCTTTTCCCCTCCAGACCTGTTCCAATCATTCAATTTTTCTCTAAGAATGATCCTTATTATAGTTCTCAATATTTTTATGATATGAACCTTACACCATTAGATTATTGGATATATATAAATGGTTGTAAGACTAAACCGGATACGATCTTAATCCAACAGAATATTATTGGTGAGAAATGGGAATCTCAAGGGAATCAAGCTGAGATCATTTCGTATACACCCTTTTCGGCAGGACACACATGGATGACTGCTGGAAACGGTATTTCTGCCACTGATGCCATGTGGGATTTCTTTCAACTCCATACTATTACTTCTTCCTCTCCGTTCTCTGCAATCGCAAGAATCGATTCACCTGCTAATGGAGACATCTTTCAAGGTCCAACTAATATTCAGATAAATGCAGATATTGCTGTTGTTTCTGGAAGTGTCTCCAAAGTGGAGTTTTATCAAAATGAAACTAAAATTGGTGAAGCTAATTCTGCTCCCTACAAATTTACATGGACAAGCGTTGATTCCGGTGATTACAAGATAACAATAAAAGCTTTGGATGGTTTGGAAAACGTAATGAGTCCAATACCAATTGTTGCAATTCACGTGCTCCCACCTAATGTTGCTCATAATAAGATTGCGTATTCTTCATCCAATCAAATTGATGAAGGCGGAAGTTATTCTGCTCAAAATGCTGTTGATGGTAAAATGAGTACACGTTGGTCGAGTCTATATTTTGATCCGCAATGGCTCTGTATCGATTTGGGCAATACTACCTCCATAAAAGGGGTTAATCTTTATTGGGAGAATGCGTATGGGCAAGCATATAAAATCCAGGTCTCTGCTGATTTAATAAATTGGGAGGATGTGTATTCTACTACAACAGGAGATGGAGGAAAAGATTCAATTTCATTTACGCCGATCAGCGCGCGATTTGTCCGAATGTATGGCACACACCGAGGAACTCCATGGGGATATTCACTCTACGAATTTCAAATTGATACAGTTAAGACAAATGGCATAAAGGAAACCAATGCCGGCGTCATACCAAAACAATTCGCTTTAAAACAAAATTATCCGAATCCCTTTAATCCAAGCACAACGATACAATACTCACTCCCAAATGCGGCATATGTAACGTTAAAAATTTGTAACACTCTTGGACAAGAAGTCGCTCAGCTTGTCTCGCAGCAAATGAGTGCCGGTGTGCATTCAACAGAATGGAATGCATCAGGTTTTGCAAGTGGTGTGTATTATTATCGACTAGAGGCTGGTGGTTTTGTTGAGACAAAGAAACTTGTTTTACTACGTTGAAAGGGCTGTATATATTCAGATCAAATCGGAATGACCTGCCCAAAGTGATCCAGAGTATATTATGGATCAAATGAGGCGGCAATGGGCATAAAACGACACAGTCCGGTGGTCAATCCTTGATAATGACAAAATACTAACTTATCATTGGTACATAAGACGGGAGCAGATCACCAGAGATTAGCTGGTATATGAAACAATATCTTACCACCTGACTCAAAGCCCCTGTGAATTGCTACCATAGAGACAATACTCAATTTTTCATAACAATTAATCCTTCTTAACCATGGCACACAACGGGTTTTTCGGACTGAAGAGCAAATTAATTTTTAAATCTTTTCTGATTTTTTCATTTATTCTTATTTCATCCTCTTTATCTGCTCAGTCTCCGACAAATTTCTCAGGAAAATGGGCATTTGATAAGTCTAGAAGTAATCCTGGACAAGGAGGATTATTTCTGGATGGCGATAGAATCCTTGAAATTACTCAGAATTCTACCTCGATAATATTTGCAGAAACCCTGATTCGCGAGGGTGGCGAAGATATTAAAAATGTTGACACATTCAACTTTGATGGAAAAGAGAAAATTGTGAAGGGAGATTTTGGAACGACAAAAAATACTTTAAAATGGTCAGAAGGCAAAAAGATACTTACGGTAACAACTATAATGACGACCGTTTCTAAAGGGATTTCAGATGATTACCTTGTCGCTGATTCTTACAAACTATCTAACGATGGACGTACTTTGACAATTGAATCGTATTCTAAAAATCAGGCGACCGGAGAAAGAACAATCACAATGGTATACAATAAAAAATAAAATAACCTGGATCTAAAACAAAATAAAATACACCAGCTAACACGAACAATATAGTAAATACACTTGTCACGATTCTTGCATGCTGCATTGGTTCCATCACTTTAATTCATACATCAAGTCTCATACATCTTTCTACTTCGATCTATAGCCCGGGCGGCATCGAACATTTTTTATTGGGGGAAAAAGCGGATATATGGGCGAAGAGTTAGAGCTGCCTTGATTGTTAGTCTCTGATTTCGTACCATACGCATGTATCTCCGAAATACATCCGACAACCAGCGTTATATTGAGTTATATATAGAGATTCAGCGGAGATGAATATAAATTAGTCATTTGCACACAACCGTCACAAGATTGCCTGCCCGCCAATAAAAGGCCATTGTGGCAGGCGGGCGTTATTTTTCGGGACGTTATGCAGCATTTGGATAATCAGTCACAAAGGGGAATCTAAAAATGAGAATCTTAATAATCACTATGCTGTTCCTATCCAATTTTACTCTTGTTTGTCAGCTCAGAGCACAAACTAATGGACAATTGATTCAGCCAACCATTCCAGCGCCTTCAATTACCAACAACATCCTGGACGCGCCTACAAAACAAAAAATTGTGATCTACTTGCCGCCATCATATAATTCATCCACTAAAACATATCCGGTAATATACTTCCTGACGGGATTTTCCACTTCTGTCACAGACTTCATCAATGGTTCTTTTCAAGGTTTTATACTGCAAAACACAATGGATCAACTCATTCAAGCAGGAACTATATCTGAAATGATTGTTGTAGTAGTTCGAGCGGGGACCTTTATAGGAGGGGCGTTTTATGTCAACTCTTCTGTTAGCGGGAATTGGGAGGATTTCATAGTCAATGATGTAGTGAGTTATGTTGATAATAATTATCGAACGCTTGCCGTTGCAAAATACAGAGGTATCGCAGGGCATTCCATGGGAGGCTTTGGAGCATTACATCTTGCAATGCACCATCCGGATATTTTTGGATCCGTTTATGCTTTAAGTCCCGGTCTCTTTGATCAAAACGGCCTGAGCAACTGCCAACTCTTCAAAAGCCAATCCTTTATTAACCAATTCCTTACTAAAGAAGCAGAATACGCTGCAATGCAGCCGACGAATGCACTACCTGTGTTTAAGACCTATATCGCACAATGCTATTCTGCCTCCGATGATGATACGCCATTTGCCTATGCGTACGGAGCGGCATTCTCCCCCAATCCGAATAATCCAGTTCCATATACCAATTACCCATATTACAAATCGGGAAATAGTGTATTGGTCTATTCTACCATTTTACAGAATTATGAAAATGGTTTTGGAGGATGGAGCAAAAAGATAGAAACATACAAGGAGAATTTTCTTAAACTTTCAGCAATCACGGTTGATTACGGCACGAGTGATTATTATGTCTGGATTCCACAGGGGTGTGTGTACTTTTCATCTCTTCTCACGCAAGCAAAAATACCACATATGTTGGTGAGTTTTGCAGGAGGCCATAGCGACAAATTAGGCGAACGCATAGAACAGTACATGCTACCATCCTTATCAAAAGCTTTTGATTTTGGCCCGCCATCATCGTATACCATTTATCCGGGTGATGCAAACAACGACGGTATCGTAGATGCACGAGATATCTTACCCATTGGCAGGTACTTCGGTCTCACCGGTCCATCAAGAGCAGGAGGCATTCTGACGCAGACACTCGCACAACATTGGACTCCCGCAGAAGTTTGTTATGCAGATTGTGATGGCAACGGAATTATCAATGCAAAAGATGTTCAGGGAATTGTCAATAACTGGTTTCTGACCCACACAATGTCAGCTAATCTCAATATCAACCGAATCGAAGTATGTAAGGAATTGCTCAGCGAGATAGATCGACAGCAACCACTCAGCAATGGCATGAAAGAGGTACGCAACGAAGTTCTGAGTATAATAAAAAGCGAATCCTTAGGTGTATTCGATTATGCATTAGACCAGAACTGGCCGAATCCATTTAATCCGTCTACCACAATACGGTTCACAGTTCCTGAAGAAGTCGCAACAGTAAGATTAGAAATCATCAATTTGCTCGGTCAACAGGAATGGAGTCAAACGCTGAGCAATGTATCGCCAGGTACTCACGAAATAGAGTGGTTCGGTAAAACTGAGACGGGAAGCACGGTAGCGAGTGGTGTGTACTTTTACCGGCTGTCTGCTGGAAGCTTCACTTCTATAAAACGAATGTTGATCATAAAGTAGCTCCAAAGGAGACACACCGATGAAAACCAATTTCCTGCTCATTGTTCTGATTCTCACATTTTTCGTTGTGGGCTGTAAGAAGGATGAAGGCGTAACTAATGCTCCTCCGCCTTCTCAACAAGAAGACTGGACATATCCCGCCGGCACTACACGCGACACCGTTACAACCTATTGTGACAAACAAAATGTTGCCGTCGGCGAAGAATTTGACGTTAAGTTGGTACTATATAACGTCGCTGAAGTATTTGGCGTGGCTATTGAGATGAACTACGCCTCAGATAAATCTGATGTCCTTAGTGCGCTGGCAGGGCCTTTTTTCCCGTCTGATAATGTGGTATCGCTCTCGCCGAAGATTGAACCTGACAGCAATCGGATTAGTTACGGTATTACGAGACTACGAGGTAGCACGAGCATATCAGGGAGTGGTGTGGTTATCAAGTTAAAGTGTAAAGGAAAAGCTGCAGGCAACGCAACGTTCGCGATTAATCCGACGAAATTAGAGATACGAAAAGCCGATGGGACGTTGATGGTCAGGCCAATTGCAGATCTCACTGTTGTGGTACACTAGAAATGACAGTTACGCCAGGTGAAAATGTGTTCAGAGGCGAGAAAGTATGTAACACAAAATTTGGTATCCTCTCAAGAAAAGAATCCGGTTCCATACTTTTAATCCATACAAAGTCTCATACATCTTTCTACTTCGATCTATAGCCCGGCGGCATCTCGGAATCAGGTTCCAGCAGTGTTTCCTGTGATATTTTTGTTGGGAAAATATCGCGGATATATGGGCGAAGCGACCTACCTCCGAAAAATGTGCCAATGTTTATTGTAAGCTTAATCTCAGTACTTTTTTGGTATTTTAAGCACTCCATTCGCAATTCTTGCTTTTTACACGCACATTTTTTAAACTTGACACAGTACCTACCGAGATTCGATGGCTATGATATTTACTTTTCACTGGAACATACAGTGGCATCTATAAAAGAACATTCAACTTCACTAGACGACAAATAAAGTAAATAACAACGAAATGCGTTGTTAAGCGAGTTATGCGATATTAGCGCACAAGACGAGTCATCAAAACAGGAGAATCTAGCATGAATGCCGAACGACTAAACGCCATTTGCAAATCGTTGGAAGGCGATTTTGAAAAAACAAAACTTCTTAATCGGCTTAAGGCAACTGTTAGCTCGTTAAGGGAAGTTGTAAATCAGTCAAACTTAGGTAGCCAGAATCAATTGGCAGCTAGTCTCAAAGATTTGTATTCAGGCCTCGAACAAAGCGCATTTAACCATTACAGCCCTTCGTGGCGACAGATTGTCTTGGAACTTCGAGGAGACATCGCCTTGGGAAACGACTTGAAAAATACGATTGTAGGTATTCTGGCCGAAAACACAATAACACTCTCGGTAGCACTGGAGAAGATCGAGAGCATTAATAAATCTCTCGTAGATTTTAAGGATGCTGTCTCGGGTATTTCGAAGGGATCGAATGCTCTCGGTATTGGCTGCGAGGAGTTGGAGCAGGGCGCTTGCGAAGTCGGTATTCTCATTCCTCGAAGATACCTTCATGACAAGCTTGATGAGTTTATGGCTGAACTCAGAGAGATAAACATCATACTATTGACTTTTACGGAATACACAACAGGAAAGAAACATCCGCTTGAGATTCGGGCAGTTTCGTTCTCGGATTTACTTATCTATTTAAGTCTCTTCCCTCCGACTGCCGCTTGTCTTGCCAAGGCAGTATCATGGATAGTCGAAACGTACGAGAAGATTCTCCAGATTCGAAAGATAAAACTGGAACTCAAGAACATGGGGTTGCCTGAGAAGTCAATTGCCGGCATTACGGAACATAGCAACCACGTAATGAAAGACGAAATCGAGAAGATTGTGGTTGAACTTGAAAAGGAGTATTGCGTCATAAACGAGAGTGGTAGACGTAATGAGATCCAAAATGGAATCAGAATTAGCTTAAACAAGGTGGCTAATCGCATAGACAAGGGCTTCAACGTCGAAGTCCGAATGGCTTTAGTAGAGCACAAAGAAGATGCTGTGGATAGCAAGAAAGCCAATGAATTGGAAGCTCTGACGAAACACTATAACGAGATTCAAAAAGCTTCCCAGATGCTACAATTCAGAAGACTCGAAGGTGAGAGTCTACTATCTTTGCCTGAGAGCGAGAAGACAAAAGAGAAATGATGTGTGTGCTCACATCGCCTAACAGCGCCAAGCATCGACGTTCGATTCATTTGGTAAGTCAATGCACTTGCTTACGCACAGCCTGAAATATAGAACTCACTCAACGCCTCGCTCAATCTTAGATGAAGGTGCTCGGCGTTGCGTTGTGCCGCCGTCCGTTATGCGCCATTGTGGTGATTTGCAATATATTAAGGGGGTGTCATGCTTGGGAAATCAATAATTACAATCGTATGCGTTGTAATTTTTTCTTTACCTGCCTTTCCTCAGACCAAGACGGGTAAGAAGGATCGGATAAATATTGAATACGTTGAGGCATTATCCGTAGCTGATCAATTTCTCACTGCTTGGCAATAGAGAAGACAAGACGATGGTCTTGCTTTGATCTCTGATAGTCTGAAGCATAAGCAGTCTGAAGAAGACTTGCGTGATTATATTTCCGGAATATCAAATCCCCATCACGAAGCTTTTAAAATCTATTCTGGGAAAAAACTTGCTGATGGCCGAATATCCTTCGAAGTAAAAATGTACGAATCATACACAGGTTATCCCACGGTTTACCCGTCCGGGCCATCCCCGATAATCCTTGTGAAGATTCGTAAGGCAAAATGGTTGGTCGATCAGTTGCCATGATAACACACAACTGCGCATAACAGCGCAAACTACGTCACTCACTTGTTTGCCAAGCAAAATAAAACCGGAGTGACTAAATTATAGAGTTCGTTACATCCCGCGCCGGGGCAGGTATTGAATTGGTCATTCGTAATGTACCGGTGCGGTACTGCGTAACCACGCTGTACGTTATGCGACATGGCCGCCGACTCTATTTAATAATATTTGAATAAAATTGGCAGAAAGGATGGGTTATCATGAAAGTAAATTATGCATTGATGTCATTATTTTTATTTTTAAACCTACCATCCGTTGTCTCGAGCCAAGGAATAAACGATGTAAAGCCCTGCATTAACTTCATCTACCTTCCTGATGCCAAAGGAGAACTAGTGCCCAACGGGACAGGTTTTTTCATTGGAGTTACTGATACAGTGCGTAGGATTACGTTTGTATATATCGTTACGGCAAAACATGTTCTCTGGGACAGTACAACTAAGACATTTGTGCCCTATGGTTGGCTCAGATTGAATAGAAAAGGAGGAGATGCTGCATTCGTACGGTTTACAATGAATACATCGGGAGCTATGAAAAATGTTTTTATCCATCCTGATACTACCGTTGACCTTGTGGTGATACAAGGATTACCAGATCAAGAAAAATATGATTTTGATGTATTCCCTTCACAACTCATCAGAACTACAGATGATTTGAAGAGGATAGGTCTTGGAGAGGGTTCGGATGTATTTATTCCAGCTCTTTTCCTTCCACATATAGGTGAACATCAGAATTATCCAATTGTCAGATTCGGAAAGCTGGCTTTGCTTTCAGGTGGCGAGAGGATAAAATGGGGCGATCAAATGCAACGGCTCCATCTTATAGAATCAATTTCAATTGGAGGACACAGCGGTGCTCCGGTCTTTGTTTGGTTTGAACCTAGACATAAACAGGGAGATTTAATATCTTATGAAGAAAAACTAATACGGCTTATAGGTGTAATGCAAGGATACTTTGGTGAGGTACGATCAATTGGTATTATAAAGACGTCAGTGACACCCGTGTATGAATCAAATACGGGAATTTCTGCAGTTGTTCCGGTCGATCTACTAAATGAAATACTCTTTGGAATCGAGATGACGAAAGCTCGAATCGAACAATAGTTTTTACTTTCAATCCTATAAATTGCGGCCACGAACGTATAACACACAGAACACAACGCTGGGAATGGCGCAAGGAGTAAAGCCGCCAGTACGTGTATTTTGCGAGACGTCATGCGCCATTTACCCCTAACTAATCGGTGGAGGATTTACCAATGCCACTTTACAAACTCGCACACAAACAACTTGAATTAATAAAAGCGAATCCTTTTAAACTTGAAAAAGATCTTCAATTTATTGTTGAAAACAATTTAGGCTCGCTTTTTGGGTTACAGCTAGTACGCAGTGAGTTCCAACTCGGGGGTCTTCGAGTCGATTCTCTAGCATACGACAAAGATGCACGCGCGTTTGTGATTCTTGAATTTAAAAAGGGATCAAATTATTCTGTGGTCGATCAAGGTATGAGTTACCTTGGTCTGATGCTAAATAATAAAGCAGAGTTCATTCTAGAATACAATGAGAAGTGCAATGGTTCTTTAAAACGAGATGACGTCGATTGGTCTCAATCTAAGGTACTTTTCATTTCACCTTCTTTTACACCATTTCAACTTGAAGCAATCAATTTCAAAGATTTGCCCATAGAATTATGGGAGGTACGAAGATATGCAAACAACACAATTCACTTTGACCAACACAAACCGGCTGCTACGGTGGTTTCAATAAAAACTATCTCAAAAAAGAGTCAGGTTGTTGATGCAATCAGCCGGGAAGTAAAAACATATACTGAAGAAGACCATCTAAAAGTTGCTCGACCTAATATTCTGCAACTGTATACTCGTTTTAAGGATTTTGTGCTATCTATTAATTCGGATATTTCTATTAGACCAATGAAACAGTATGTATCATTTCGTACTAAGACTAACATAACTGATGTTGTTATTCTAAAAAAATCAATCAAAATATTTCTTAATTTGCCGCAAGGTAAGCTCGATGATCCCAAAAAGCTCGCCCGCGATGTTTCTGAAATCGGACATTGGGGAAACGGCGATTATGAAATACAAATTAGTTCTGACGATGAGCTAGAATATATCATTTCACTCATTCGCCAATCATACAAGTTAAACAGTTAATTTGCGGGCAAGCAGAGCATAACAGCAGTAGCAATGACGTTCAATCATTTGATGTGGATTATTGTTGCGAGAAGACTACCGCAAGATACGATGCGAGGGTTGCCTTTTCATAATGTAAACGTTATACGGCAGTTGCAACCCATCAACCAATAATAAAGGAGAATACTCACATGTCAGCAAAAGTATTCATCGTAAAATATGACAGTCAGGCAGACTACAAAGTCTGCTTTGTCAATTATGATAGCCAACAGAAGAACTACCAGATAATTGCAGGAGGAAAGCTCGTACAATACGAAAGCCAAGCTGATGTCAAGGTGTCGATTGTAAAGTACGCCAGCCAAGCGGACATACTCATAACGCGAAAGAATTTCCCAAAGTAACATGCATTGAAATGTAAAAAAAGGTTACTCGATGTTAGATTCACATAACAGGTATTAGGGACTGACGATGTCAACCTACATAAGGGACTAATTACAATGGGTATTTTAGATTCTCTGTTAGAAGCCATGTTCATGCATAAAGCTCAGAAAGAAATTGATAAAGATACTGAGTTTAAAAACAGATTAAAGCGACATAATGAAGAGATCGCCCGATTAACAAAGGAGATAGAAGAACTTCAAGAGAGCATGAAATCAGACCAAGCTAAGCAAAGTTTAGACGAACTTGCTAAAAAGAGGGAGATACTAGACAAATCTAAGAAACATAAAAAGGCATCTCAAAGCTAAAGTGAGAGGACGTAATCGGCATGTCTGATATAAAATTCTCATATGGGCGGTTCAAAAAAGCTTAAATAGGTAGTAACACCATATTTTTAGATATTTATTCATATGTTGAGCTCTGACACCAGATAAGATGCCTTACACTACGCTCTTCTTGACAATCTCCCGGCCTCTTCGTACAATACACTCAAGAATTCCCCCAATAATCAGCGAGGTTGACTACATTGCCTGCTCCCGACACGATTCTCCGACTCATCGACCGGTTTGACCGGAATAAAGAGGAATATAAAAATCCAAGTTACAACGAAACGCAACTCCGACGCGAGTTCCTCGATCCGTTCTTCGGAGCGCTCGGATGGGATGTTGAAAATAAACAGGGATATGCCGAAGCGTACAAAGATGTTGTGCACCAGGATGCAATCAAAGTCGGCAGCGCTACAAAAGCACCCGACTATTCCTTTCGTATCGGTGGCATGCGTAAGTTCTTTGTCGAAGCAAAGAAACCAGCAATAAATCTCAAAGAGGATATCGCTCCTGCCTATCAACTCAGACGTTATGCCTGGTCTGCAAAACTACCGTTGAGCATTCTAACTGACTTTGAAGAATTCGTTGTCTATGACTGCCGGATTAAACCTGTTCACACAGATAAATCTTCGACTGCAAGAACTCTGTATCTTCCATACATTGATTATGAAAAACAATGGGATGAGATATACAACATTTTCTCGCATGAAGCGGTTCTTAAAGGTTCGTTCGATAAATATGCCGAAACGAATAGGCTTAAGAAGGGAACTGCCGAAGTCGATGATGCCTTCCTGAAAGAGATAGAATCGTGGCGCGATACGCTTGCACGGACAATTGCACTGCGCAATACAAAACTCACACAGCGTGAATTGAACTTTGCAGTCCAGCGTACAATTGACCGTGTCATCTTTCTCCGCATTTGCGAAGACCGTGGAGTTGAAACGTATGGCACACTCATGGCACTTCAAAATGGAGATCGGGTTTATAAGAAGCTGTGCGAGATTTTCTACCGTGCCGATGAGAAATACAACTCCGGTCTCTTCCATTTCCAGCAAGAGAAAGGACGCCCCGAAACCCCGGATGAGCTAACGCTTACGCTCGATATCGACGATAAACCGCTAAAAGAAATTATAAAAGGACTTTATTACCCCGATAGTCCGTACGAGTTCTCTGTTCTACCGGCCGATATACTCGGACAAGTGTACGAACAATTCTTGGGCAAAGTAATTCGCCTTACTGAGGGGCATCGTGCTGTTGTTGAAGATAAACCAGAAGTGAAAAAAGCCGGTGGTGTCTATTATACACCGACGTACATCGTTGAGTATATCGTAAAGAATACAGTGGGTAAACTGCTCGAAGGTAAGACACCAAATCAGGTAGCAAAACTGCGTATACTTGATCCCGCATGTGGTTCTGGTTCCTTCCTCATCGCGGCATATCAGCATTTACTCGACTGGCACCGCGACTGGTACATAAAAGATGGAATCGAGAAGTGGACGCAGGGACGCAAATCCACACTCTATCAGGGACAGGGGGGCGACTGGAGGCTTACGACTTCGGAACGTAAACGTATTTTATTAAATAATATCTATGGCGTAGATATTGATGATCAGGCCGTAGAAGTAACGAAGCTTTCGCTTCTGCTTAAAGTTTTAGAAGGAGAAAATGAGCAGACGCTATCGTCCCAGTTAAAATTATTCCACGTGCGTGCATTGCCCGACCTCGGCGACAATATCAAATGCGGCAACTCGCTTATCGGTCCGGATTTTTATGATGGACAACAACTTTCGCTCATAGATGAAGAAGAGCGTATTCGGATCAACCCATTCAATTGGAACGAAGAATTTGCAGAGATCATGAAGGATGGCGGGTTTGATGCGGTGATCGGGAATCCGCCGTATGGGGCCGCATTCATGGAAGTAGAAAAAGAGTATCTAAATACGAAATATCCAAGTATGGTAGGACAACCGGAGTCGTATGAATATTTTATCTTCGTTGCACTCCAGATACTAAGAGATAAAAGTTTTCTATCATTTATCACACCAAGTAATTTTATAGAGTCCGACCGAGCAGAAAATTTAAGACGCACAATTTTGTCAAATGGGAGTCTGTATCTAATCTCAAGTTTCAGATATAGAGTTTGGAAGGACAACGCAGCTGAGACACTAGTCTTCGCTTTCAAAAAGAAAGGACACGATAAAGCTATACTCATTATTCATCCCAATAATCCAGAGGAATTTATAGAATATTCGAACGCTATCATGATGAATCAACGTGATTGGGAAGCAATCCCGAAGTGTCGCTTTCTCATAAGAGCGAATACGAAAATACTTAAGAAAATTGAAATCAGCAAAATAAGACTCGCAGAAGTGTGTAGTGTCGGACAAGGTATAATTGTTTACAAAACCAAAAGAGAAAGCCTGCAAAACCCCTATATAGCGGAAAAAGTTAGAGGACCCGAATGGAAAAAACTACTGGATACCTCCAGTACAATCTATCGATATGGTTTAAATTGGGGAAAGAAGTATCTTAAATACGGTAAATGGTTGTGGAGGCCGAGGGATAGCGTATTTTTCGATTCTCCCAAGATACTTTTTGTAAGACTACGGAACAAATCATTGGAGCGAAAGCTCGTTGGGACCTATGACGATGAGAAATTTTACAATAGGGATAATTTCAATAATATTATTGCAAAGGATAAAAGATATTCAATCAAGTATATCCTGGGTATTTTTAACAGCACTTTGATAAATTATTGGTATAAATCATATTTTGATAATGTAAATATCAATCCTGAGCAAGTTAACCTAATTCCAATACAGCCCATAGAATTCATCAACCCATCCGATAAGAAAGGGCATGATGAAATTGTTACACTCGTGGACAGAATACTAGAACTCCACAAGCAGCTTAAAAAAGTCAAGTTTGACAGTGAGAAAGTACCGATACAGCGGCAAATCGCGGCTACGGATAGGAAGATCGATGAGCTGGTGTACGAGCTGTACGGTTTGACAGAGGAGGAGGTCAGGATTGTAGAAGAGCAAGGAAAAATTAAAAAGTAAAAAGGAAAAAGTACGTCGTACCGCCAAGATGTTAAATGGAAAAGAAATTAAGATTGTGGAGGGAGAAAAACGAAAGATAAGGAAAAATTAAAAAGTAAAAAGTAAAAAGTATTTCGTACCGCCAGGAAGTTATATGGACGAGAGATAAAGATTGTGGAGGGGGAAGGGCAAAAGATAATTAAAAAGTAAACCCTTCGACTCCCCGCCTACGCCTTCGGCTTCGGCGGGTCGCTCGACGGAGTCGTACTTTAGTGCAGGGCAAGAAAGTTTACCCCGAGTAGGGAGTCCCGTATAACGGGACGACCGTATCGAGGGGTAAAAAGTACGTCGTACCGCCAAGAAGTTATATGGACGAGAGATAAAGGTTGTGGAAGGAACTGAAGATATTGGATGAAGTGTGCGGGAATTCGGTTAATCCACCGCAATTTGAAAGTTCGTGATGCCGCAGCTTGTATGTCTTCAGACCATTCAGGCGAAGAATTAATAGAGACTTTTCTGTATATTCAAGAAGCATTATACCGATTTCTATCTCTTAATTTCAACCTTTTTTTGGGATGCTAAGCTCTGAAACGATACATTAGTTTGGAAACCAATGATATATAAAGACTATTATAAAGTACTGGGCGTCGCAAAGACGGCAACGCCAGATGAAATCAAGAGGGCGTACCGTAAGCTTGCCCTTAAGTACCATCCGGACAAAACCAAGGGAGATAAAGTTGCCGAGGAGAAGTTCAAGGATGCCAATGAGGCGAATGAAGTCCTCAGTGACCCACAAAAGCGCAAGAAATACGATCAATTCGGCGAAGATTGGAAGCACTACCAGGAAGCTGGAGCTCAACCAGGTGGGTTCGACTGGTCGAAGTATACAAGCGACCGCGGCGGACAAAAACAGCGGGTGAGCCGCGAAGAATTCGATGCAATGTTTGGAGAGGAGGGTGTTGAAGATATCTTTGAGATGCTTTTTGGACAACGGCGCGGTCAGAGGCAAGGAAGAAAAACTTCCGTAATCAGAGGAGAAGACCTCGAGGCAGAGACAACTCTCTCGCTTGAAGAAGCGTATCATGGCTCGACACGACTCATCAAGATTAACAATCAGACAATTAAGGTAACGATTCATCCCGGCATCGATGAACAGCACGTCCTGAGAATTCCGGGTAAAGGAACCGCAGGGATGAACGGTGGAGCAAATGGCGACCTCTACCTTACAGTCAAGATTGCATCACATTCGGGTTTTCAACGTAAGGGGAACGATCTCTATTGCGACTTGCCGGTTGAATTATATACCGCTGTGCTCGGGGGGAAAACTAAGATCAAAACGCTGAAAGGCACTGTCAAAGTTGATATCCCTAAAGAAACACCAAACGGCAGAGAGCTTAAGCTCAGGGGACTCGGAATGCCGATTTATGGTAAGAAGAATGAGTTTGGTAACCTGTATGTAAAAGTTGTGATTCAGCTGCCGAACCATCTCAGTAAAGAAGAAATTGACTTGTTTAAGAAGTTGGCGGCACTACAAAAAACGGATCATACAGCGGCACATGAATAAGATGACTTAAGTATGTGTCTGTTTTAAGGAATCAAAAGTGGGCGGCTGTTATATTAAAGCAATAGCAACGTTTCGGAATGGCATTCCCTCTCGATCGAAAAGATCGGACAAAAACGTACTGAAGAAGGAGGCAAACGACGATGGGCATACGCGGCACACAAACCGAAAAAAATCTTTTAATGGCCTTCGCAGGCGAATCGCAGGCACGCAATCGTTACACATTTTTTGCGTCGCAGGCGAAGAAGGATGGATTCGAGCAGATTGCAGCGATCTTTCTTGAGACTGCCGACAATGAAAAAGAACACGCCAAACGATTCTTTAAGTTTCTCGAAGGCGGCAAGGTTGAAATTACGGCAACGTTTCCGGCCGGCATAATCGGAACCACGCAAGAAAATCTGAAAGCCGCTGCCGATGGTGAACAGGAAGAGCACACGGAAATCTACCCGAAGTTCGCCGAGATTGCGAAACAGGAGGGTTTCTCTGAGATCGCGCAGGTATTCCGTGCCATCACGACGGTCGAGAAGCACCACGAGTCGCGTTACCGGAAATTATTGAAGAGTCTTGTTGACGGCAGCATATTCAAGAAGGAAAAAGTTGTCCGCTGGAAGTGCAGAAATTGCGGTTACATACACGAAGGCAAAACACCGCCGAAAAAATGTCCAAGCTGCGAGCATCCAGAAGCCTTTTTCGAGATGATCGTCGAAGAGGAGTAACCGAAACGAACTCGGCCTTTATTAGGATGCGCTACGGTTAAAAAATGATTGTCTCCCGAAGACTAGAATGATATTAAGTAGATGATGCCAGATTCAAGTCTCGAGTACTTATTGTCGATAATATGATTATAAAAGGGAGACATTCATATGCAGCCATCCAGTTGGGATAAACGATATAGTATATCTATTAGTACTGTTGACATTCAACATCAAAGTCTCGTTAAGATACTCGACGAACTCACGATGTTAGTAAGTCAGAAAAAGGAAATCGGTCTAATTAACCCATTACTTGATAATCTTTTCACAGGAGTAAAAGAACATTTTGAATGTGAAGAGAATCTTATGAAGAGTCATCATTATCCGTCGTTTGCGATTCATAAAGCCATGCATGATGCTTTTTTAAAGCAATTATCAAAGGATTACTCGAGTTGGAAAGAAGGGAAAGAATCTCTTTCAATCGAAGGAGTATCTCTTCTTAAACGTTGGTTCATAGATCATATTCTCGGAGCGGACAAACTTTTAACCCCGTTCTTCAACCAGAAGGGACTCTCCTGATAAACATTTTTCTATTATTCTTCCCTAAGCTATTGATTTGTTCCAGTCTAAAAAAAGTTCTTGATTCTTCACCTGAGAAATCATATATTTTATTAATAAATTCTGCAATTTAACAAAATCCGGACAGGTAGCTCAGTTGGTAGAGCAAAGGACTGAAAATCCTTGTGTCGGGGGTTCGATTCCCTCCCTGTCCACACCAGTGGGATTTCTTGGGCTGAGGAATCCCATTTTTTGTCACTTTCTTTGTGGAAAATTTTAGGGCAGATCAAATAAATGTAGAATGATACTTTCTAACACACCCCGCCCTCCCTTCCGCCTACGTCCCACAAGGTGGGACTTCGGCGAAGCAGTCCTTTAGGACGGCGGATGAATCGGGAGGGCACCCCTCTCGGAGAGAGGGGACTGTAACGATCCGAGATAATTTGCCCAAGAGAGAACGATGAAAGAAAAGGCCATAGTGCTCGTAAGCGGCGGTATGGATAGCTGTGTCACGGCGGCAATTGCCTCACAGCTATACTCCATGGCATTTCTCCATATCAATTACGGTCAACGTACAGAACAGCGGGAATTCAAAGCCTTTTCCGACATTGCCGATTTTTATGATGTCAGGGAACGATTGGTTGTCGACCTTGGCCACCTCCGTATCATTGGAGGATCAAGCTTGACCGACCCGAACATCCCGGTCGAACAGGCCGATCTTCAACGTGATGGCGTTCCTTCGTCCTATGTCCCGTTTCGAAATGCAAACATGCTCTCTGTTGCAACAAGTTGGGGAGAAGTCCTGGGTGCCTCGAGGATTTTTATCGGAGCCGTTGAAGAAGATTCGTCAGGGTATCCCGATTGCCGGAAGGAATTTTATAATGCATTCAACGCTGTGATCCGGGCAGGGACAAAACCGGGCAAGCAGATTATTGTCGAGACGCCGATCATCAATCTCTCAAAAGCCGATATCGTACGAAAGGGTGCGGGGTTGAACGCTCCGTTTCATTTAACATGGTCGTGTTACCAGGCAGAGGACAGCGCATGCGGTGTGTGCGACAGCTGCGCCCTCCGGCTTCGAGGATTCCGGCAGGCAGGGATCGAAGATCCGTTGCCTTACACTGTTCGTCCTGTTTATTAATAAACACATAGGATCATGGAATTACAATCGCGCATACAATGGATATTATTCAATCCGACGAATCATAACTTTCGTTCCGGGTGGCGTATTTGCATTTTTATTATTGTTATGTCGTGTCTTACAGCCGGTGCATTTTTCACTGCGAATTACTTTTTCCCGGATTCGACGATTGTAATATCGATTTTCTTGGATGCAGCTCTGATCTGCTCATCGATATTCATGGTCACAGTCATAGACAAACGTCCGTTCTATTCTTTTGGAATTGCTGTGCGTCGGCGATTCTTTATCGAATGGGGGCAGGGACTGTTGATCGCAGGTGTCATGATGACGTTCATTGTTTTTTCATTTTTGCTTACTGGTACAATTGTCATCACAGGCGAAGGTTTTTCATCGGCGGAGATTGCATCACATCTTCTTAAGGGATTCTTTCTTTTTGCCCTTGCCGGGTTCTGGGAAGAACTTATGTTTCGCGGATATATTTTTCAAACACTCGCCGAAGGAACAAATCGCCTTATTGCAATTTCGGTGTTTTCGGTCTTTTTCGGACTTGCGCATCTTGGCAATCCCCATATTTCGGTGTTTTCGACGTTTAATATCATCCTGGCCGGTATTTTTCTTTCTTTGGCATATTTTCGGACAGGGACACTCTGGTTCTGCACAGCGTTGCATTTAGGGTGGAATTTCTTCCAGGGGAGCGTCTATTCACTACCGGTGAGTGGTATGGTAACATCTGATATTACTCTATCTCATGTGACTCTGACGGAACCCAAGTGGTTCACGGGGGGCGCTTTCGGTCCTGAAGGTGGCGTTGCGGCGACTGTCGTTCTGGTTCTGGCATCAATTGTGATCTGGAGAGTCCCGTGGATCAAAAATGAAAATCCCCCGGCGGTTATTAACACATCAATTCAATCTGCCGATGGAAAGATAAACGAATGAATCTTCAAAAAATACTTATCGGGTTATGCATCGGTCTATGCTGTTATGTGAATGTATCGCCTGCTCAATGGGATACAGATTCAATATTCGATATTCACACACAGCAGGGCATTAACGCCGTATATAACCTTGATTTCCCCAATGCAACGAGGGAATTTGAGGCCTTGGTCGCGCTCAAGCCAAAACATCCGGCAGGCCATTTTTTCCTGGCCATGGTAGAGTGGGAAAAAATTTTAATCGATATTGACGATGAATCGCGCGACGATACTTTCTTTGACATGCTCGACAAAGTGATCGATCTCTGCGATGAACGTCTTGATGAAAATCCAAACGACATCACCGCACTCTTTTTTAAGGGAGGAGCTATCGGATTCCGCGGCAGACTTCATGCCCATCGGAGTCATTGGCTGCGGGCGGCGAATGACGGTCGACGCGCACTTCCCATCGTGCAAAAGATCCAGGAGCTGGACCCGAATAATTATGACGTTTTGCTCGGTACGGGTATCTATGATTATTTCGCAGAAGTTGTTCCCAACGAATATCCGTTTCTGAAGCCATTAATGATTTTTTTCCCGACGGGGAATAAGGAAAAGGGAATACGGGAACTTCGCCTTGCGTCTGAAAAGGCAAAATATGCCGCGGCAGAAGCATCATATTTTTTAATGGAGGTGTACATTAACTATGAACATCAACCCTCGAACGCCTTGATGCCGGCATTGAAGCTTACAGCCCGATTTCCAAACAACCCGCAATTTGCCCGATATTTAGGGCGGTGTTATGTTCAAACCGGAATCTGGCCCGAGGTGTTCCGTGTTTTTTCAGATATACGGAAAAAGGGACTCGAAGGTATGACCGGATATACAATGAATGTTGTCCGGGAAGCAGAATATTATATTGGAATGTATTATTTTACCTCTAAGGTATATGAAATGGCTCTTCCGCATTTCTTTGCCTGTGATTCGCTTTCTCGGACGCTTGACCGAAAGAACGGGCCTTCGGGTTTCATGACGATGACGAATCTTAGACTTGGACAAATTTACGATCTTCAGGGCAAGCGCGATTATGCACTTCAAGAGTACCGAAAGGTGATCATATTAAATGATTATGAAAATGCACATGCCCTTGCCGAACAATACACGAAAACGCCATTTAAATACTGATGACCGACATCACCATCATATTATTTTTCGGATTTATTGCAGCGTTTGCTGAAATCATAGGTGCAGCGATCGTGCTTCTCCGGCAGCGATGGCCCCGGAAATTTCAGGAATATCTCCTTGCCCTTGGTGCCGGATTCATCCTCGCGCTCGTCTTCAGCGAGTTAATTCCAAGGAGTTTCGATGCAATCGGGGCGATCGCAGCAGTCTTTATTATTCTCGGATATGCCGTAATCCATTTGTTCGAGCATACCATAGTCGGCCATCTCCACTTTGGTGAAGAAACGCATCATGATGTCATGGTCTCGAAGATCGCCAGTCTCTCTGCATATGCAGGACTTTTTGTCCATGCGTTTTTTGATGGATTATCAATTTCTGTCGGAATGCATTTCAATTATTTAGTAGGACTGTTGATCTTTATTGCTGTCCTGCTGCATAAGATTCCTGAAGGAATGACTATTGCTTCGATCATGCTCTCGGCAGACCATACAAAGAAATTTCGATTATGGGCATCGTATAGTCTTGGTGCTGCTACAATGCTGGGAGCATGTATGATCTTTATCTTAACGAACGTTGATGTGAGAATCACAGGTATCGCGTTTGCGTTTTCGGCGGGAACGGGAGCATATGTCGGTGCAACCGATCTTGTTCCCGAGATCAACAAATCTGAAAATCGCCTTGCTCCGATTATTGTCCTGATAGGGATGCTTCTTTTTTATGGAACGCTTCGCGGACTCGAAATTGTCGCGGGTATACACACCCATTAATGTGAAATGATCGTTTTAAAACTTACCATTTCATATCCTACGCTCATGAAAAAATCAGAATGAGGTCGAGATCGAAATCCTGTGAGTAGCACCTACAGCGCCAAATGAGTTATACGCGTAGTCTACCATGTATCCCTTCACAAGAATTCCACCTCCGAGAGAAAAGCCGGCCATACCTGCCGATGTTCCGAGTTTTAAATCCTGCCGGCGTTGGTTGTTATAGCCGACGCGGAGTTTTACCACAGAACTGAGCGAGAATTCCCCTCCCAGTGAAAAACTTTTAAAACGATCGATAAAAGAATTTTCGGCATAATTCAATTGATGAAAATTGATATTAAGCAGGAGGGGCAGGTGTTCAAGCTTTTTCGATATTCCGATGGAAATATCAAATGGGAGATTCTCATTTGTACTGATGTATGATTTTGTCTGCCGTCCGATATTGGTGGCACTTACACCGAGTGTGAGCAGCTTATCAGGGATATTATACAAGAATCCAATATCGAATCCGACCGCCGTGGAAGTGTATTCAGCGATGGATGAGTAAATAAATTTTGCGTTAATTCCGTACGTAAGATTTTCGTACATGAGATTGGAGTAATTGAGTGTGATCGCGAGATCATTCGCCGTGAACGTCCCGAGTCTGTTTCCCAGTTCATCAGTCTGCGTGAACGAGCCATAGTTCACGTATTGTATTCCTCCACCCACCCAGCCAAAGTCCTCAATGTTTTGTCCGTAGCTGGCAGTCCCGGCATTGATATCAACGAGATTCTTAAAAAAGCCGAACGAAATCTGTCGGGCTTCAAGTGTACCAACGATGGCCGGATTGACGAAGATGCCGTTCGGGTCATTGACAATGCTTACGAAACTGCCGCCAAGTCCGGCTGCCCGTGCGCTTGCATCGGTTCTTAAAAAAACATACGTGGAATTATCCGCAGCCTGACAGGGAAGCGAAAGAAAAATTACTCCCATGAAATAAAATAGTAATACCACCAAAGAATTAAGACGCATATTCATCCTTCTATATAAAGTATAATGTATCGAAATTGGCCGTAAACTTCAACATTTTTCTTCGTTGCAATTCTGAAAAAAAATCATTAAATTTTCATACTTAATATTATAAATAGGGAGATTCAATGAAAGCTTCAATTCATCCTGAGTATAAGAAATCGGTCGTTACCTGTATCTGTGGAAATGTATTCGAGACACGGTCGACAGTCGGTAATATCAAGGTTGAAATTTGTTCACAGTGCCATCCGTTTTTTACGGGGCGTCAGAAATTGGTAGACTCGGCCGGACGTGTCGAGCGCTTCAACAGGAAATATGGAAAGAAAACAACGGAAACGGCATCGCAGGCTTCGTAGATAATGGCCGGCCGCCGTACAGCAGGTTGCACAATAAAAACGGAATGAGATGCTCCATTCCGTTTTTTTGTTTTTCAATTGTCGATCCTGAATTATCCTGCAAAGCCGCATATGTATGCTCGTATTTATAAATATGATGAATCCGTGGGCAAGTCGCACTTGTTACGATGGAGCGTAGCGAAATACCAGCAGTTTTCCTTCGCGGTGAATTCATACCAAATGGACTCCCTCGATGACTTCATAGAAATGATGAACGGTGAAGTACAAAAGTTACGGTCCTTTATCTAAAATAAATCCCTTCCCGGAAGGAGGGTGAACTCGGTTCAGAAGGAATTTGTTAAATGTACAGCGGCGTAGTCTTACAAAATATTATACATATTATCATAGACCGGGTAAGCAAATGACAGCAGAGACAGCCGAACGCTCGCTTTATGACAGCGTTCGAGGAATTGCGGTAAAAATACTCAACCGGGTTGAACGTACGGACTCGTATCTCGATAAACTCCTCGAAAATGAACTCCGCTCTGATGATCTGAATGATCTGGATAAAGGGCTTCTTAACGAGCTTGTGCACGGAGTTCTTCGATGGCAATTAAAACTCGATTGGGTTATTACAGGATTCTTTCATGGAAATTACCCGAAGTCGAATGTGAATGTCCGGAATGCACTTCGAGTAGCCCTGTATCAAATTCTTTTTCTCGAACGCATTCCATCGTCCGCTGCCGTAAATGAAGCTGTAGAGATGGTTAAAAGAATTCGCGGACAGAAATCGGCCGATCTTGTCAATGCAGTATTGAGAAACATCGATCGCAACGTCGCCGCTATCCGTTATCCGGTGGCCGATGAAAATCCGATTCACTACCTGTCTGTCGTCTATTCGCACCCACAATGGATTGTGCGTCGATGGATAGAGCGATACGGTATCGAGGAGACGGAGAAGATCCTTGCAGCGAATAATGAAAGACCTCCGATTACTGTACGGGTGAATCAAATCCGTTCTACAGTTGAGGAGATCACGACCCTTTTTGATGCCGCTCATATCAACTACGTTCGGTCTCTCTATATTCCCACTTTTCTTCGGGTCTCAGGGTTAGGGAATGTCGGCAACTATTCGGCGTTTCAGGAGGGAAAATTTACCGTTCAGGATGAGAGTGCGGGACTTGTATGCCAGCTTGTCTCACCTCAACCCGGTGAGAGAATCATTGATTTCTGTGCGGCACCCGGCGGTAAATCGACCTATCTTGCAGAGTTGATGCAAAACAAGGGAGAGGTTATCGCAATTGACAAGTACGATATAAAACTGCGGATGATCCGGAGCGCGGCTGAACGTTTGGGAATAACGATCATTTCAACGATGGAAGCCGATGCAACGACCTACGACGGTAGTGTCGCCGATAAGGTTCTCCTGGATGCGCCCTGTTCCGGTCTCGGTGTACTGACAAAGAAACCCGATATTAAATGGAAACGGGAACCGGAAGATATTACAGCACTTGTTGAAATACAGAAAAGACTTTTACACAATGCAGCACATTTGGTAAGACCGGGAGGAGTGCTTGTTTATAGCACCTGTACTACCGAACCCGAAGAGAATATCGAGTTGATTCATCGATTTCGTGATGCCCATCCGGAGTTTATCGTCGACGATGCACGAAAGTATGTTCACGTGGATGCCGTTAATGCGGAAGGTTGTATTGAAACCCTGCCAAGTGTTCATGGCATTGATGGATCGTTCGCGGTACGACTTATTAGGGATCACTGATTGTTCGAGGAGAAATCTAATACCATGAAAGCGATTATTAAGGAACGTCCTGAACAGGGGAAAGAATGGGAAACAGGACTCCGATTTGTTGAAAAGCCCATACCGACGCTTCAAAAAGATACTGATGTCAAGCTACAGATAATTGCAAGTGCCATCTGCGGGACTGATCTTGGTATTTACAATTCGAAGGAATCACTACGGGACCCAATGTCCGTGGCGATGAAGCCCGACGTGATTATCGGTCATGAATTTTGCAGTACACTCAGTGAGGCAGGGGCTGCGGCCCGAGTTCACCTTGCGGCGCTTCTCATTACAGAGGCAAGGGGGGATAGGGTAATTCAAAGATTCATCAAGGGTCGTTCGGCGAAGGGACTGGCAAAAGACACTCATTTTCTGGAGTTTCTATCAGAACATTTTTATTCGACGGCCGAAATGCACGTCACATGCGGGAAATGCTATCAATGCCGGACGGGGCAGAGACATATCTGCTCCAACACCATTATACGTGGAATCCAAGATGACGGTGCATTCACCCGGTATATAGTTCTACCAGCGGAGAATATCAGAATATTCAAGAAGGGCGATATTCCCCCTGATGTCATTGCATTTATGGATGCTATAGGGAATGCGACGCATACCGTGCAATCGGCAAACGTCAGAGGAAAAACAATTGCAATCACCGGACTCGGTGTTCAAGGGCTGATGGCAACGGCAATTGCTAAATCAGCCGGAGCAAAAAAAATATTTGTTACTGACGCGTCACACGGTGAGTTCACCTACGAGAAACTGGCGAACGGACGGTTTCGACTTGCGCGTTTATACGGGGCGGACGATTGTTTTGATGTTCATATCGATAATGATAAAGATCGGTTCTATAAAACGGTAAAAAAGGCGACCAATGGTGTCGGTGTCGATGCCGTGCTTGAAATGTCCGGCAATTACAAGGCATATGACGATGCATTTAGAGTGCTCAGGATGGGAGGCTGTATGTCACTTCTCGGTCTCCCGGGTGGAATGATGGTAGTTGATTTTTCAAAAGATGTTATCTTTAAAGGGGTTACAATTCACGGAGTGATCGGCCGCCGCGTCTGGGAGACATGGGATATGATGACTCATATTCTGAGGAAAGGATTGGCAAAGACCTTTATCGAGACAGGATTCATCACGCATGATTTACTACTCGAGAAATATGAAGAAGGCTTCCAAGCCATTATGAATGGCGACGCACTTAAAGTGATACTGCGTCCGTAGAAAATCCAACGGAAGGAATGACATATATGCAACAATTATATGAATTGCTTACAGCTGAGCTTGATCAGCTCAGGCACTCAAAAACATACAAGTATGAGACGGAACTCGAAGGCCCGCAGGATGGTGTCGTGCGGGTCAAAGGACGCAGTGTCATCATGCTTGCATCAAATAACTATATCGGAATGGCAAATCATCCCGCCATCAAGAAGTCTGCAATTGAAGGCATTAAGAAATATGGGTATGGAATGGCGTCTGTACGTTTTATATGCGGTACGCAGACAATTCATCGTACCCTGGAAAAAAAAATTGCAAAGTTTGTTGGAACTGAAGATGCGATTCTCTTTTCTTCGTGCTGGACGGCAAACGAGGCATTTTTTGCTTCATTAAGTAATGAAAAATTTGGGACAGAAAGCTATAAGGATATCATCTATAGTGATCGTTTGAATCACGCCAGTATCATTGATGGACAACGCCTGACCCGATCGGATACCTGCGATCGCAAGATATATCAACATGCCGATCTCAACGATCTTGTACGCCAACTTGAGGATGATAAAGGAAAGGATTATCGCTTCCGCATGATTGCGACAGATGGTGTTTTTAGCATGGAAGGAGATCTTGCGCCACTCGATAAGCTGGTTGAAATTGCACGGCAATATCAGGCTATTCTTTTTGTCGATGATTCGCATGCGATCGGGGTTGTCGGAAAGACCGGACGTGGCACGCCCGAACATTTTAATGTACTGGGTAAAGTAGATATCATTACAGGTACACTGGGAAAAGCCATCGGTGGTGCTTCCGGAGGATATATTGCCGGAAGAAAAGAGCTTGTTGATTATATGCGACAGAAAGCTCGAACGTATATCTTTTCAAATTCACTCCCACCATCAATCGTCATGGCGTGCATAGCCAGTTTCGATTTGCTCTCCAGGGATAAATCGATAGTCCGGCGATTGCATGAAAACACCGCGTATTTCCGTCAGGAGATTAAGAGACTGGGATTCACAATTCTTGAAGGGACACACCCAATTGTGCCTATTATGCTCAGCGAAGCAGCACTTGCTCAGGATATGGCGGCTGCTTTATTGAAAGAGGGTGTTTATGTCAAAGGATTATGGTATCCCGTTGTTCCGGAAGGTGAGGCACGACTTCGGGCTCAAATATCTGCAGCATTGAAAAAAAACGACATCGATCGGGCACTTGCGGCATTCAAAAAAGTGGGAATGAAATTCGGAGTGATCCGAAAAAATTGATACTTATCCTGTTTTTCAATATCTTATTCTACGGATGTAGTACATAAAAAGGAAGCGAATGAAGCCGTTGACCAAAGAAAATATACTCGAGGCATTAAGACAGGTTCATGATCCTGATCTCAATCGTGATATTGTGACACTTAATTTTGTGAAAGATATTACTATTAATGGGAACAATATAGCGGTAACCGTCGAACTTACGACTCCAGCTTGTCCCGTCCGTGATGAATTGAAAAGTTCCTGTGTTCGGGTTATTAAGGAAAATATTGAGGGAGTCGGAAATATCGCTGTTACAATGACGTCGAATGTCGTAAGTCGTGACAATGTTCAACCGGGGATAATTCTCCCCGGCGTGAAACATACGGTTGCGATTGCATCGGGAAAAGGGGGAGTTGGCAAATCGACAATAGCTGTGAATCTGGCAGTTGCTCTCGCACGTGATGGGGCAAAAGTGGGGCTGGTAGATGCCGATGTCTATGGTCCGAGCATTCCTGTTATGATGGGGATTGATGATAAACCAAAACTGCGTAATAACAAGATAATTCCATTGGAAAACCACGGTGTCAAAGTCATGTCGATTGGATTCCTTATCGATCCGTTGCAGGCAATAATATGGCGGGGGCCTATGGCGAGTGGTGCAGTAAAACAGTTCCTCACCGATGTCGACTGGGGAGAACTCGATTATCTACTTTTTGATCTTCCGCCCGGGACCGGAGATGTCCAACTAACGCTTGTTCAAACAATTCCCTTAACAGGTGCCGTTATCGTAACAACTCCGCAGGATATATCGCTTTCCGATGCCAGAAAAGGACTTATGATGTTCCGGAAAGTCAATGTTCCGATTCTTGGTATTATTGAGAACATGAGTTATTTTATCTGTTCACATTGCGGGCATCGTGAAGAGATTTTCAGCTATGGTGGTGGGAAAAGGACTGCCAGAGAACTTGAGACTGTTTTTTTGGGGGAAATACCAATTCATACCGATATCCGGATTGGTAGTGACATCGGGAGACCGATCGTGATTGCCAAAACCGATACGGAACTTTCCGAAATCATACGTAAGATTGCCCGGGCGATGGCTGCACAGCTTAGTATTCATACTATCAACGCTCCGCTTGTTCCAACAAAGTCAGGACAGATGTCCGGTGCATCTCGCTAATAGAGGTACGGAGAAACCCAATGAATACAATTAATGAAACAAGCGATACACTTCAGGAACGAGTGAAAAAAGTTCTTGAGTCAATCCGTCCTTATCTTAAAGCCGATGGCGGTGATGTCGATCTTGTCAAGATTACCGATGACGGAATTGTCTCGGTTCATCTTATTGGAGCGTGCGGATCATGTCCAATGGCGATGATGACGCTTCGTGCAGGGATTGAACGTGCGCTTATGCGTGAAATACCCGAAGTAAAACGAGTAGAAGCTGTATAATCAAAAAGAGATGTAAAAACGAAAGGCGGTTCATATGCAATGAACCGCCTTTTTTCTTTCCTGTCAAAGACTGATGTGGAGAATAGTTCTAATGTCCGTATGTATTACCACATGATTTGTTTTTATTATTATTTCCACAAGTACCGCCATTACCAGAACGGCCGGTATTATTTCCGCAACCGCCGCCATTACCATAATGATCGGTATTATTTCCGCAACCGCCGCCATTACCATAATGATCGGTATTATTTCCGCAACCGCCGCCATTACCATAATGATCGGTATTATTTCCGCAACCACCGCAATTGCCAGAATGCCCGGTATTGTTTCCATAAGTGTTGCCGTCGTTACTACGACAGCCATTATTATTTCCGCAATAGCCATCCCAGTTACCCCAACCATAGCCATTCCATCCATCCCAACAATATCCGTTGCCACAACCGTAATGACAACTATCGTTCGTGATATCACCCTCGGGTACAGATTCTGCCACGGTAATTGATAAAGGTGTGACATTCATAACATTTCCAATGAGAATAACATCATAAGTTCCTACAGCTGGAAGAGTGATGTTTGCAGTCCATTGACCTGTCGCTGCATCATCGAGGACAGCCTGGTCCGACGTTGCATCGCCAATAATAATAACGGCATCGACACCACTGGTCACCGGGTTCCCTCCCGAATCGACGACAATAAACTTTACCGGGACTTGCATTCCAGGAGTGAAAGGTTTATCGAGCGAAATAGGTGGTCGCCATCCACCAAAGAAAAGCGCTGATCCACCCATGACTAAATTAACTCGCGGAAGATTGACGGGATTCGAATTGAGATTTGAATTGGAACTTAAAATAGGATTATCAATTTTATCCTGACAACCAGTCAAAAAACCCCCCATGCATAAAATCAACAACATAAACAACGAAATCCCTTTTATCATTTCACCATCTCCATTGTTGGGTTATTAATAATTTAAGAACCCCCCATTCGAAATAAATTATCGTAAAAAAATTGACAAGTAACAAGAGATATATCAAGGAATTTAATCTGCTATGCATTATTTTTATGTCTCGTAAATAATCACGGAATAAAAAATATATTAAAAAAGCAGCACCCTAGGAAACCCATGGTGTTCTTCAATGAAATTCCCTGTAATTGATAAGAAAAAATAAATCTTCACTGGATGGTATCACATTGTCATTTCTGAAAGCTTTCCATCTTTAAGCTGTACAACGCGGGCTCTAAGTTTCTTTATAAGTTCATAATTATGAGTAGCCATGAGTACTGCTGTACCGTGATTGTTGATTTCCTCCAGTGTTTGCATGATTTCCGCCGCTGATTCGGGATCGAGGTTTCCGGTGGGTTCATCTGCCAGGAGGATGAACGGCTCGTTAACCAGCGCGCGTGCAATTGCGACTCGCTGTTTCTCACCCCCGGAAATTTCATGCGGGAAAGAATTTCGTTTATGACTCAAGCCGACATCCGCAAGAACTCTTAGAACCCGCTTCTTGATCGTGCTCTTCCTGGAACCTGTCACATGAAGCGCAAAGGCAACATTCTCAAAAACCGATCGGTCCTCAAATAACTTGAAATCTTGAAAAACCACGCCAATCTTTCTCCGGAGATAAGGAATTTGTCGGCGTCTTATTGTGGAGGAGGAATAATCGCCCACTTCAACTTCGCCGGCCTGAGGGAATAGATCCATGTAGATCAGCCGTAGCAGTGTGCTTTTTCCGACTCCTGTTGCACCGATAAGAAATACAAATTCTCCCTGAAGTATTGTCAGATCCACGCCGTCAAGAACTTTTAGTGAATCGAAGGAATACTCGACATTTTTAATAGTGATCATATGTATGCCTTTGATTTATCGATTGTTGGTCGATTTCGTGAGGAATGAAGCTTTCGGCGGCATGCTATGTGCCCCGCCATTACAATGGCTTCAACCATGCTGTTGGGATTTGCAATGTTTTTCCCTGCGATTTCAAATGCTGTCCCATGATCGGGTGATGTTCGAATAATTTGCAGACCGGCCGAGAAATTTACTCCACTATTGCGCGCAGTCATTTTTAACGGAATTAATCCCTGATCATGATACATCGCTATAACTGCGTCGTATCGATTTGGAAACCACTGACTGAAAAATCCGTCAGCTGGAAATGGACCGCTGACCTTCAGGTTCTGGAGTCGTAGAAATTCCACAGCAGGCTTTACGATGGTTAAATCTTCATTTCCGATTAATCCTTCTTCACTCGCATGCGGATTTAAAGCGAGAAGCGCAATGGATGGTGTTCGAATGCTAAAATCATGACGGAGTGTGAAATCGACAATAACAGTCGTCTCAAATATCTTTTCGATGGACAACGTTGAGGAAACGTCGCGAAGCGGCAGATGGATGGTGACGAGACCGACCCGCATTGTCTGCGAAATAAGCATCATAACGACTTTTTGATTGCCGGAGAGTGCAGAAAGCATCTCTGTTTGTCCCGGATACCCGAATCCCGCCGCGTTTAATGCTTCCTTCGATATGGGGGCAGTTACCATTGCATCAACCACATTAGTACGGCAGAGATTTGCCGCATATTCAATGGCCCGGCCGGCACATAATCCTGCAGTGGAAGACAATCGACCAATCGAAATATCTCCTGCTGTTGCAGTCGGTATATCGAGAACAGGAATCGCCCGTCGATATTTTTTTGGAACCTCTGTAACTTTCTCGAGTGAGACGGGATATCGGAATTTCTTCCTGAAGAATTGAAAAATATCAAATGGCCCGATAAGGATAAAATGGTGATGCTGAAGAAGAGATCGGCGGGAGAGAGCTTTGAGCGTTATCTCAGGACCGACACCGTTGAAATCACCGATCGTAATGGCAATTCGGGGTATCATATCTGTTCTACCCTTATCAAGGTATAACCCCCGTTCCGACTCTCATCTATGAAAATGAAACGTTTGTGTAGTTCAGGATATGTCCATATTTCAATGGGTGCTCCATTGGTAGGGAATAACCTCTCGGGAGAAGAGGGAATTCCGAAGAGAATCGATATTTTTCCCCGATCGGTTTTAGCTCCATCGGGAGATTTAATCGAAGCGTACGCCGATTGTGCATAATCGACCCGCGAGTAATATTCTTCGAGTGCTTCATTGTATGCCGTGCCGGGAGTCGGATCTTTTGATTTCCAGTATTTTTCAAAGGCACGTATCTGTTCGTTGCGATCCAGCGCTTTAAGTGAATCAAATTCACTTTTACTGAGCTCATATATCAACATATCGATTGCATAATCAATCCTCATCAATGAACGGGGCATCGACGGCCATCGTATGGTCATGAGTTTGCTGATTGTAATTTTTTTCTCTCCGTGAAGGATTTTCACTTCAATCATATATTGACCATATTCAATCTGATCACCCTTAACATTGATGATTGCCGAACGGTTTCCATCCTGTGAGGGGATCAATGGAAATGCTGTCAATGAGTCATTAGAAAGTGGACCGATTTGCGATCGATGAAGAATCAGTAAAGGAATGCTGTCATGAAACGAAAGATTACTCTCGGCTGGATGATGCTCGTATTTGAAGAATTTAATCGTAATATTACGGAGTGTATCGTAATCCGAGTGTGTTTCGAAATATAACCTGAAATTTTCGCCTAAAAAAGCATCCCCACCCCGTAAAAGTGGGTGGAGAACCTTTTCATCGGTCGAATCGGGAGAGAGTATGATAATGTCCGATGTCGTGTACGGTTTTCGAAAATCCTTCAATATTTTTCTGAATGTGTGATTGAATTCTCTTGTAGATTCCAGATCACTTACCTCCACGATACAATCATACGTTCCCGGATCAAGATCGAAACATACTGTGTGGTTGATCGACTGTTGATGGATGTCGTTCTCGACAAGAGGAGATAAACGGTTTAATTCCTTATGAACAATGTGCCTGGTTATTGAATTTTTACTTGTATCAAGGATTTCGATGCTTATTTCACCTTTAGCCGAATATGCAGCATTCTGACCGGGATTTTTCATAAATATGAAAAAAGACTGTGGAATATCGAATATAATAAGAAGTCGGCTCTTAAGACTGTCGAGTGAGGCGAGATTAATAAGATCGACATGAATGGGAGTCACCCCCGGTCTTTCCTGAAAATCCGGGGCATTCCGTGGAAACCTCTCTTGTTGACTCAGTGCAGAGCACGCTGTCAGAAAAATCAATGTGAGAAAGTAGCAGATGCGCATGCGGACGGTCTTCTTATGGCATTTGATAGATGATCAGTATCAATATATAATGTACATGCTTGCATATCGAAATGCAACCGCCGAACCAGGGATGTCTTCATTCTGATCGATGTAGCAACAATGATACAGGTGAAAAGTACTATTGGAGTCGTTTCCAGTGCCGAAGCATTTCGGTCAATAATCGGACACCGACACCCGTGCCTCCTTTGGGGATATAGTCAAGTGTTTCCTCAAGCATCGCTGTGCCCGCAATATCGAGATGGACCCATGGGTAATCACCGGCAAATTTTTTCAAAAAACATCCGGCAGTAATCGCACCCGCCCATCGTCCCCCGGTGTTTTTCACGTCGGCGATTTCGCTCTTAATGTTTTTCTCGTATTCATCGAAAAGAGGGAGCCGCCACACTCGCTCATAAGTCTTTTCACCCGCTATAGTCAACCTGTTCATGAGCTCCTCATTTGTTCCCATCATCCCTGTTGCATGGTGTCCGAGTGCGATGACACAGGCTCCTGTCAATGTGGCGAGATCGATGATTGCAGTGGGTTTAAAGGTTGAAGCATATGCCAGTGCATCGGCAAGAATGAGGCGTCCTTCCGCATCCGTGTTGTCGACTTCGGTCGTAGTGCCGTTATAATGACGAATGATATCTCCCGGTTTAAGGGCGCGGTCACCGGGCATGTTTTCAGTCGCAGGAATGAGACCTACGATATGAATTTTAAGTTTGAGTCGAGCACATGCTTCGAATACCCCAATGACAGCCGCGGCACCGGACATATCCATTTTCATCTCTGCCATTCCTGACGACGGTTTGAGGGAAATTCCCCCTGAATCGAAAGTAATGCCCTTTCCGACAAGGATAATTGTATCGGTCTTTTTCTGTCCATATTCAAGAATGATAAATCGAGGCGGTTTTGAGCTTCCCTGACTCACTGCAAGTAATCCACCCATCCCCAGCTGTTTGATTTTCTGTGTGTCAAATACTGACGCTCTGAATCCGTACCTGCGGGCAAGACGCCGGGTGATTCGGGCGAGCGTTTCAGGATAAATCTCATTTGCAGGAGCATTTTCCAGATCACGCGCCAGAGAAGTTGCGTCTAGAAGAACCGACGCATATGCAACACTGCGGATCCCCTCTGCATGTCGCCGGCCATCGCCGTCAAACACAGTAAGCGAGGTGATCTTTTTTATTTTTTTCTCTTTATTCGTGATATATTTGTCGAATATATAAAGAGATAGTGATGCTCCTTCCGCAATAGCCTGAACTATATCGGCGTATGAGCATTGTAGAATATTCTTAACAGCGCTATAATCAAGCACCTCAATTGCGAGCGATTGAATTTTATAGCTTCGTGCCCGTTTTGCTGCTCCAGCTGCGGCCCGGCGTATTTTCTCGAGGGTTAATTTTTTTTGATCACCGAGTCCGACAATTATCAATCGCCGGCAATGGAGCCCGACTTTTGGATATATAACGACGAGTTCTCCTTCCTTACCTCGAAAATCTTCGGTCTTGATGTATGGTGCAAGTTGATTTCCTGCTATCTGATCGAGTTCTGCAGTGCGTGCACGGAATTGTCCGGCATTCTCGCAGACAAACACTACGGCAGCGTCGGCTTTTATGCGGCGTAGTGATACATGTTGAAATTGAAGTCTCATTTTTTCCCTCACAGTTTGCTCAATGTATAAATGAACTCACACGTGCAAGCACCTGTTGGATAACGACATTGAGAGGAATACCGTGTATCCGTGCGCCGGCTGCATTTATATGACCGTTGCCGCCAAACTCTTGTGCGAGTTTGTTGATAGGGATATCCCCTTTTGAACGAAAACTAATTTTCACTTCGTCCAGTTGCTCTACAAATAGTAATCCGACGCGAATACCGCCAATTCCGAGTATATAGTTAGTAAATCCATCGGTATCGACTTCAGATGTTTGCGTTTCCTTGAACATTTTCTGGGTAATGACGCCATATGATACTGCCCCATCAGGGGTTGTGGCGAGTCCTGAAAGCATTTGCCCGAGTAGATGCATCCGGTTGATCGGTCCACATTCGTACACGTGACTGTAGATTTCAGTAGGATCAGCCCCATGTTGAATCAAATCAGCAGTGATCCGGTGGATCTCTGGATCAGTTTTTGGAAATCTGAATGATCCCGTATCGGTCATGATTGCTGTATACAAAGCTGTTGAAACCTCGGCAGTAAGAACATTCGGATCTATTTGCTGAATCAGCCGATAGATGATCTCACCCGTGGCGGTTGCTTCAAAATCGACAATTGAAAATGGTCCAACATTTACAGGTTCGGGATGATGGTCTATGATAATTTTTAGCGCCGGACTTTCAAAGACAGCCTGTCCCATCGAGCGCAATCTATTGGGGGCATTGGTATCGACGAGGAAAATCACTTCGGCGTTCAATATAAGTGGCCGGTGTCGTAAAGCATCATACAATTCGATAAAACCGTGTGGATCCAGGAAAAGAAAATTGGGGGGAGTAGTGTCGTAATTGATAATACGGACATCCTTATTGTGAGTACGGAGCAATGCTGCGAGGGCAATTTGACTTCCAAGTCCATCGCCGTCGGGATTCACATGGGTTGTCAGAATAAACCGGCGATGCGATTCAATGAGAGATCGAAAGTGATCCACGAGACACTCCCTATAAAAACCGGAGATACCAAAAAGCCCCGTAAGCAAATGACGGGGCTATATATGGAAAATCTGTCAGACCAACGGCCTTATTTGATTGTCCATGTTTCCCCCGATTCGAATAACGTCTTCAAATCGGCAGTTCCATGTTTTGCTTTTGCTTGTGCGATTTGTTGAAGCATTACATCCTCGTACACCGGTCGTTCCTTCACGTGAAAAATACCCATGGGTCGGGGCAGGTCTGGATAGTCTACCATTGTCGCCATGATGAATGCAAGCGCACGATCTTTTTCATCGAAAACAACGACATCGTTAACCGTATACTTCCCGTCATCGATTGTAATTGCTTCGGGAATTGATCCGTTCAGTCTTATACCGTGATTTCGCCTTTTTCCGAATAGAAGGGGTTTGCCATGCTCAAGATATACGATATGGTCGTCTTTGGTTTCTTTTTCGGTCAAGAGTTCGAATGCACCGTCGTTGAAGACGTTACAATTCTGATAGATTTCAATGAACGCCGTTCCCCTGTGTCCGGCTGCACGTCTGAGCACATATTGAAGATGTTTTGGATCCCGGTCTATCGTCCGGGCGACAAATGTTCCGCTTGATCCCAGTGCCACCAGAATAGGATGGAATGGAAAATCGATTGATCCGTACGGCGTAGATTTTGTGATTTTTCCAGATTCGGATGTCGGTGAGTACTGTCCCTTCGTCAATCCGTAGATTTGGTTATTGAACAGGAGAACTTTGACGTCGATATTCCGGCGTATCAGATGGATCGTATGATTTCCCCCGATACTCAGTCCATCACCATCACCTGTGATGACCCAGACTGAAAGATCGGGATTTGCCATTTTCACTCCAGAGGCGATCGCTGTTGCACGACCGTGGATTCCGTGAAATCCGTAGGTCTCCATGTAATAGGGGAAGCGGCTCGAACAGCCGATTCCGGATACAAAGACGATCTTCTCGCGTGGGATTCCAAGTTCAGGCATAATCCTCTGGACCTGTGCGAGGATTGAATAGTCACCGCATCCCGGACACCAGCGTGGATCCTGATCGGATGCGAAGTCTTTTGGAGTGTTCTTTTTCAGCGCGGCGCTGATCGTGTCGTCCGTTGGCGTTGTCATCGTTGTCCAGTTATCCCCCTAATATTTCATTAATCTTCTGCTCAACATCGACCGCACGAAGTGGTAATCCTTTGATAAGATTAAGACCGATAGCCGGGACAAGGTATTGCGATCGAAGAATCTTGATTAGCTGTCCGTTGTTAATCTCGGGGATTAAAACCTGTTTGAAATTATAGAGAATTTCGCCGAGATTTTTCGGGAATGGATTGATGTATCGAACCTGGGCATGAGAAACCAACTTCCCCCGCTGCCGCATGTTTGTAACGGCCTCTCTGATTGCTCCGTATGTTCCACCCCAGCCGACAATAAGGAGGTCGCCTTTGGTGTCGCCTTCTATTGTTTGAAGAGGTATATCGTCGACAATACGATTGATTTTTTCCTGGCGGAGTTTTACCATTAAGTGATGATTCTCCGGGTCATAGCTGATATTACCATTAATATTTGCTTTTTCAAGTCCGCCTATCCGGTGTTCGAGTCCCGGTGTTCCCGGAATTGCCCATGGGCGGGCAAGAGTTTTTTCATCACGAATGTACGGTTGGAAGGTGTCCTTGTCGGTCCAAAATTTTACCCTGAGGTCCGGGAGTGATTCCGGTTCAGGAATTCTCCACGGTTCGGAACCATTTCCCAGATAACCGTCTGTCAGACAGATGACCGGCGTCATGTATTTCAGTGCGATGCGTGCCGACTCAAAAGCAGCATAGAAGCAGTCAGCCGGACTTGTAGCTGCGATTACGGGGACAGGAGCTTCTCCATTGCGGCCGTACATCGCCTGGAGCAGGTCAGCTTGTTCAGTTTTCGTCGGTAATCCGGTACTTGGCCCACCGCGCTGGACATCGACGACGACAAGAGGGAGTTCAGTCATGACTGCTAATCCGATGGCTTCGGTTTTAAGTGAGAGTCCGGGACCGCTTGTTGTCGATGCACCCAGCGCGCCTGCAAACGATGCGCCTATGGCGCTGGTTATCCCCGCGATCTCATCTTCGGCCTGGAATGTCTTCACTCCGGCATTATTATATTTTGAAAGCTCCTGGAGGATCTCGCTTGCGGGAGTGATAGGATAGCTGCCGAGGAACAAGTCTATTCCGGCTCGTTGGGCGGCTGCAACCAGACCGAGTGCAGTGGCTTCATTTCCAGTTAAGTTGCGGTATTTCCCTGGTTTCAGCTTAGCAGATTTGACTTCATATCGTTCAGTAAATAATTCTGTTGTTTCGCCGTAATTCCAGCCGGCTTTTAAAACCCGGAGATTTGACTCTGCGATATCCGGTTTGTTGGCAAATTTTGTTTTTATCCACTTGATAGACGGTTCCATTGGTCGATCATACAACCAGAACATCACACCGAGTGCGAAAAAATTCTTTGTTCGATCGATCACCTTTGGTGAGAGTCTCATCCCCGACAATGCCGCCTCGGTCAATTTGTTGATATCGATTTTATAGATTTGATATTTTTTTAGTGACCCGTCATCGAGAGGATTCGATCCGTAGCCGGCGAGTTTTAGATTTTTATCGTTGAATGACCCCGTGTTTGCAATGATAATTCCGCCTTCGCGTAGTATCCGCAGATTTACTTTCAATGCAGCCGGATTCATAACAACCAGTACATCGCACATATCGCCTGGAGTCATAATCTCGACGCTGCCGAAATGAATTTGAAATCCACTGACGCCTGAGGGTGTACCGGCGGGTGCGCGGATTTCTGCAGGATAGTCCGGAAGGGTACTTAAATCGTTCCCGAGAGCGGCTGATGCATTCGTAAAATGGGTCCCGGTGAGCTGCATTCCGTCACCGGAATCACCGGCGAAGCGTATCGTGACATTGTCAAGTGTCTTAATACTTTTTGCCATTATATTCAATCACCTCACCTCGAACCGTGAGAATTCTTACTCGTGCGCACATTGCCGGAGAGAATAAAGTCGCATATGCCAACCGGTCTCAGAATGAAAGGGCCTTTTCTCACCGGAAAGGCTTTTCGGTGTCGAGATTATTCGGCAACAACCCACACTTTGAGTGTCGATATTACTTTTGGGTGCAGTTTTACCGGAACTTCGTATACTCCAAGAGCTTTGATTGGTTCCTCAAGCTCGATACTTCGCTTATCAATTGTTATTCCCTGGGCTTCGAGCTGTTCTGCAATCATCTGAGATGTTACAGATCCGTACAGTTTATCTTCTTCGCCCACCTTCATTTTCAGAGTGACCGATGTGGTCGACAGGGTTGCTCCGAGATTGTCGGCCGATTTTTTCTCTTTTTCATGGCGGCGTTCGTTTTGACGTTTTTCTTCTTCGAGAACGCGAAGAGAACCCTCCGTTGCCTGATAGGCAATATTCCGTGGAAGAAGATAGTTACGTGCATAGCCGTCCTTTACTTCGACGACGTCACCTATATGACCGAGTGCTTCATAATCTTGTCGCAATATAACTTTCATAAAAGCTCCATTTAAAAAATCATCAACACGTCATCATCTCTCGTGGAGTACAAATAGAGAGTCATGATGAGTTGTTTATAATTCGCGCCGTATCGCGGAGATAGTATTTCTCCCTTCCATTGACGGCGAGGGTGTTCTCTCTTTGCTTCGAGGTACTCGAGAGACTAACGGATTGTATCAGAAACGAATGGAAGCAGCGCAAGATGTCGTGCCCGTTTGATTGCCTGCACAAGCTGACGCTGATGCTTCGCACATGTACCGGTGATCCTTTTTGGAATAATTTTTCCTTGTTCGGTCACAAAACGATGAAGTCTTTTTTCATCTTTGTAATCGATATAAGTTTCTTTATTCTCGCAGAACCGGCAATTTCGTTTTTTCCGTATCTGATTATTTTCCTTTAACATTATTCTCCTTTGCGCTGTAGAGTGCGACCGGCGGAATCCCTATGTTCATTGATTCCGTAACAGGTGCGGTTCACCGTCTTTAATGAATCGATCGAAGGAGTCATCCTCGAATGAGCTGGCTTCTTCTTCGTGTGGAACCTTTGCCCGTTCGATTTCTGCTTCATTATAAGTTCGGGTCCGTTTGTTGAGGAATTGAATGCGTCGTGCTTTGACTTCCACAACAGAGCGATTGGACCCGTCCTCCGCTTTCCAGGTTCGACTTTGCAGCTCGCCATCGATGAGAACGGCGTTCCCTTTCTTCAGACGGTCCCGGCAGCTTTCAGCCAGTTTATTCCATGCTACCACACCGACATAGCAGACATCTTCCTGCCATTGATTGTTCGCATCACGGTATTTCCGATTTGATGCGATTGAAAAATTGATCACAGGAGTCCCGTTTGTCGTTTGGCGGCAGATGGGATCTTTCGTCAGATTTCCTGCGATGATCACACAATTCAATTCTGGTATTTTTAAATCTGCCATCAGTTCATCTCCATGTAGGCAATAATACTATATCTCATTTGAGTGTACTCTATAATGCACATCACATAAATTTTCTGATAATACTACCGGTGTTTATTCTGTTATCGCCACCACCTGTGGATCTACGACGGCTTCACCCGCCAGATCTGGTAATACCGGTGCTGCCGCTGGTTCTTCCTCAGCCCGTGCAACCGAGCGCCGTGCCTTCAGAGCTTTCGTATCCAATTGCACTGTTAAATAACGTATAATATTTTCATCGAGCTGGTAGTGACGCTCAAGTTTGGCAACAGCATCACCTTTCGCAGAAAATATGAGAACGATATAGAAGCCGTTGTTTTTCTTCTGGATAGGATAGGCGAGCCGCTTGCGACCCCATTTCTCGACCGCTGTAACCGTACCCCCATTCTTGACGAGTAATTCTTGAACGCGGGCAATGACAGCTTCGGTCTGAGCATCATCAAGCGTTGCGTTAATGATGAACGTTGTCTCGTAGTTACGTGTCAATGTGTCCATGTATTCACCTCCTTTGGACGTTTCTTGTACACCTCCAACTGTCATTTTAAAAATTGATTGTGTTGGATTGTGTACTGTGCCTCCTTTTTTTGAATGGTACAAAAAGTAGGAATGGCACTTGTTCGAAATTAACCCCAGGATAGTAGCCTTTTCGTCCAGGCTAACCCCGGAGTAGGATTTTATATTATACCTCCGGCCGTGTGTTCCACCGATTCATTGCAGCGTCAATGCCTTCTTCGATCCAGTATTGAAGTGCATCCGCTGCATGAAGAATCATCGCTCGAACACCTTCTTGTTCTTCGGGTATGAAAGGTGATAGAACGAAATCAACCGAGTTCAACCGTGTAGCATCCTGTGCCGTACTTTGTATTCCACATCTCAAGCGAGGTATTTCCTCACTCTGCAGATGATAAATTATCGATCCCATGCCGTTGTGTCCGCCGTCGCTTCCCAGCGGTCGGAACCGAAGTGTTCCTATCGGCAGATGGACATCATCATAAACAATAATAAGATTAATAAGTTCAATTTTAAACCGTTCAACAACATCTCGAACAGCACAGCCGCTATTGTTCATCATTGTTGTCGGTTTGACCAGAACAATATCTTCGTTGTTGATATTCCCCGAGGCGATCCAGTAATCGCCCTTTCCCGGCTTGAATGAAATTTTCCTCTGCTCGGCTATGGTATTGACGACCGCAAATCCGATATTGTGCCGGGTCTCAGCGTATACCGATCCAGGATTACCGAGTCCAATAATAATATGCACGGGAGTCGGTAGATTCTTTGAAAGAAATTATTTCTTTTCTTCTTTCTTTGGGACTTCTTCTTTCTTTGGGACTTCTGCTTTCTTCGGGACTTCTGCTTTCTTCGGTTCTTCAGCACCCTCAGCACCTTCTTCAGGTTTCTTTCCCTTGCCGATTACCTCGGGTTCAGCCGGTATCTCGGCTTCTACTACCGGAGCTGCTTCGACAACCGCCGCCGGTGGAATGACTGCGACGATAGCGTTTTCTTCACTATCTAGAATTTTTACATTCTGGAGTTCGACGTCACTCACATGAAGTGAGTTATTGATCTCTAACGCCGAGACGTCGAGTGTGATATTCTCTGGAATGTATCGGGGCAGGCAGGATACCCGCAACGTATGCATTATATGCTGCATTATTCCACCATTTTTTACTCCTGCCGGTATTCCTTGAAGGACAATCGGCACCTCAATCGTCAGCTCTTCGTCTGCTTTTATTCCCTGTAGGTCAAAGTGAACCGGAAGATCGGTCAGAGGGTCATATTGGACATCACGGAGAATGCAATTGAGTGCTTCTCCGGAATTCAATTTCAGGTTGATAATATGAGCTTCCTTGGTTCCAACCAGCGGTCGTAATGCCTTTTCCGTCGTCACGATCGCGATATTCTCTTCCCCTCGAGCATAATACACGCCCGGGACTTTTCCGGCACGCCGCAATGCACGAGACTGCTTTCCACGTGAATTTCGAACCTCTGCTTCTAGAACTATTTCAGCCATTGGTAATCCTCATTATTCTACATCGCCTTATCTTTATCAGTATCAAAAAGAGAACTGATCGATTGATTCAGATTCGTTCGTTTAATTGCTTCTCCGAAAACACCTGCAACTGATATGACTTCAATCTTACTCGATGATCTCCGCAACGGCACCGTATCGGTCACCAACAGTTTTGTCACACCGCAGCTCTCAATCTTTTCGTATGATTGCCCTGAAAGAATCGGATGTGTACAGGCCCCATAGATTTTTTTTGCACCGGCTTCCTCAAGGACCTTTACAGCGTTTGTAAACGTGCCTGCCGTATCGATTAAATCATCGATGATCAGAATATTCTTGTCTTTGACATCACCGATGATATTCATTACCTCGGCAACATTTGCCTTAGGCCGTCGTTTGTCTATAAGGACAAGATCTGCCTCGAGCCGCTTGGCATATGCGCGTGCAATCTTGATGCCGCCAACATCCGGTGAAACGACCGCAAGATTTTCCATCTTCATATCTTGGATATATTTTATAAGCACCCTCGAAGCATATAAGTGGTCGAACGGGATATCAAAAAAGCCCTGAATTTGCGGTGTATGCAGATCCATCGCAATTACGCGATCGGCACCTGCTGTGGTGATCAGGTTGGCTACCAATTTTGCTGAAATTGATACCCGTGGCTGATCTTTTCTATCCTGTCGTGCATACCCGAAATACGGAATCACAGCTGTGACTCGTCGTGCTGACGACCGTTTCGCTGCGTCCAAGAGGATCAACAACTCCATGAGATTTTCAGCCGGCGGATTTGTCGATTGAATGATGTATACATCCGACCCGCGGATGTTATCATTATATTTCACCCAAATTTCGCCGTCACTGAAAGTCTGGAACGAGTTGTTTCCAAGCGGTTGATCTATCGCCTGACCAACGCGTACAGCAAATTGTGGGTTGCTCCGCCCGGAAAAAATATACATATTGTCCATGGCTCTCGGCTTTCTGCTGGGGTGCCTGGATTCGAACCAGGGCATGGCGGCTCCAAAGGCCGCTGCCTTACCGCTTGGCTACACCCCAGTCGGATAATCATTATTAAGCTATAAAATATACTCAAATATTAGAAAAGTGTCAATAAATTTCTCTCCTTTTCTTGATTCTCCTGAAGGATTTTTGTATCTTCGTCACTAATAAATTAAACGAAGGAGCATTCATGAGAGAATTGTCTCAAAATACGGCGTCGAGATCGTTTAAAATTACAAGCACTAGCGCGGTTGCCCAGGGATTTTGGATTATTAGTTTTACGATTCTAACGGCGGCGGGTGCCCGTATTGAAATTCTCCATCAACCGGTACCATTTACCCTACAGACATTTATGGTTGTACTTGCCGGAGGATTCCTCGGCATGCGAAATGGTTTCATAAGTCAGGTGATATATCTGATGATGGGATGCGCAGGATTTCCGGTTTTCGCGGGTGGACATGCAGGACTGTCCGTTCTTTTGGGTCCCACCGGCGGGTATTTACTGGCATTTCCTCTTGCAAGCTCCATTATCGGATGGATGGTACATTTACGAAAAGGATTTTGGTGGAATTTTTTCTCGTGCAGCATTGGTTTTGCGGCGATCTTTACACTCGGCGCAATGCAGCTCAACACTGTCTATTTTCATAATATTTCAGATTCGATTAAAGCAGGCTTCCTGATCTTTTCATTGTGGGATGTGTCAAAACTTTTTGCTGCTGCATCGATAATCACGGTGTACAGCCGCCATTTTGTAGGGCCGTAGGGAGATATAGAAGGGTTCACCGATAACTCCCACCTTTTACATCAGTTTTTTGAATAAAGCTTCTCTTATTTCCGTCCTTCCACTGGATCAATATGGACGAATACCTTATTCACCTCACGCAGCGATTCGATCTCGTTCTGGACCTCTTTTCCTATATCGTGAGAACGCTGAGTAGCGAGTGTGCGGTCGACCTCGATATGGATTTCAATGTGGAAGCGATTGCCGACATGGTGAGATCGGAGTGCATTCACACCGAGCACACCTTCGATCTTTGTGGCCCGGCGGATAATCTTCAACATTAACTCTTCACCTGCACCCTTGCCCATAAGATAATTAATGTTTTCTTTAGCGATCAGGTAGCCGCCGCGGGCGATCATTAACGACACTGCGATTCCTCCAATTCCATCACACCATGTGTATCCAAAATATGAAAGGGTGATACCGACGATCGCCATCGAGGCGCACAGAACATCGTTTTTTGCATCAATCGAGCTTGCCATGAGAGCAGGACTTTCATATTTCAGACCCACTTTCTGGAGATGTTTTCCCATTGCAAATTTAATGATGATAGTAACCGCTAGGACGGCAAAGGGAAGAATGTGAATCGAGTGAATTGTCGGTGTGAAGACTCTCTCGATAGATTCCTTTAGCATATTAAAACAGACCACACCTGCAAAGATTGTATAGAGCAGACTAGTGATTGGTTCGGCGGCACGATGGCCGAATGGATGATCTTCGTCCGGTGCGCGAAGAGCGATCCATACACTATAGATAATTCCCCCGGAGGCTATAATATCGAGAAGCGAGTTAAACGCCTCAGAGATTACTGAAATGCTTGAAATAGCGAGTCCAGCATAGAGTTTTATACAAAATAGAAAAATATTTGCTGCGAGAGTGATAAAAGCAGCCCGTGTGCGGGTCGAGTGTATGTGATCGATACCTTCCTGGGGTTGATCCTGTGAGTCCTTATCATTCATATTCTCTCCGTGGATGATCATGAATGATTATCAAGATTTAAGAAAGAATTCCATTTTTGAAAAAGAAGCGCCGTTGCCCGGATGTCACCGAGGCAATATTCGGCGATTTCTTTATATCTACCCCCTGTGAATAAAGTTTCCATGTCGAGTCCTGTAATACCATGGCTCTTTGGACTTTCAATACCGAACTGTTTACAATAAAAATCGAGATTGAATTTTTTTGTCGCTCCATAGTATGAAAGTTGGTCGAGCAAATCGCAGTGGATCCGGGTATCATATCGATAGGGAATAAGGTTTCTTGTAGGTTTCACACCGCGGATTGCCGAACGAAGCATTATGAAAGGACAATCGAATGCCCGTCCGTTGAATGTAATGAATTGATCGTATTTAGTCACAACATCCCAGAAATGAGAAAGCAAATCGTTTTCCGTACCGCTGATATAATCGATCTGGCCGTCGTCGCTGACATAATGTCCTTCGGTATCGGCTTGATATAGAATTTTACCATGGTTGGTATCCGGGTTGAGAAGGCCGATGGCAATAATCTGTGCAGTCAGAGGGTAAAGGTTGAGTTTTTGGAGTGTTTCAGTGCGCTGTTCATCATCCTGTGCAAATCGGAGAAGGTACTCCTGCTGTATCTCGTCGAATTGTTCGAGCGGGAAGGCAAGTGTTTCGATATCAAAAACTAGTCTGTTCATCGGTGCAGTGGTATGCGCTCGGTTTTTGTTATTGTGTAATGAGTGAAGCCCCAGTATGCCTGCTTCGCAGTCACCTTGATGATTGTAGCGATTGGTATTGCCAGAAGCATTCCGATTATACCCCCGAATTCGTTTCCAATTAGAACGATGATCAGTACCGAGAGGGGATGCATGTTGACTGCCGTTGCAAAGGCCCATGGCTGGATTGCTGTATTATCGACGAGCTGAACGACGAGGGTCAGGATAATAATATTGACAACTAGTGCGCTATTTCCTCCTTGGAGCACGGCTATAATAACAGCAGGAACAATGCCGGCAACAGGACCGACGTAGGGAATCAGATTTGTGATCCCGGCGACAACCCCGAGAACGAATGCGTACTCCATCCCTATGATGAAATATCCAATGATCATCAAGATACCGACGACGAACGAGTCGAGCAGCCATCCCCGTATATACCCGGCAAGTTCGTGTCCGAGTCGGTCGACAAGGTTTAGAGTGATTTCGAAGTAGCGATTAGGGACCCGTTCGATCAGCGCTTTCAACGACTTTCGCCCATCGCGGACGATAAAAAAAGCAATGAACGGCACAATTGCCATAAGCATCAGGAGTGAAAATATTTTAGAAATATTGCTCAATACTCCGCTCATTAGATCGCTTGCCGCCTCGTTTACACCCCGGGCGACATCAACTGCTTTTAAATAGGGGACGCGGTGTTCGATTTCCTGACCGATAGCGAGTAGCTGCTGTTCCATATTCACATGTTTCATCATATCGGCAAGTAATTTAATCTGACTTATAAATAACGGCACAGCGATCCATAATGCAATACCTAAAAGTGCACCAATTCCCAAGAAGGCGAAAATAGTTGCGGCAGTCCTTCTAAAACCATGCTGTTCCAGATAGTCAACGAATGGAGTAAGAATGAACGAGAGTAGAAATGCCAACAATACGATCATTGAAATTTCCGCAAAAAAGCCCCCGAGCCATAGAATACAGGCTAACGCTGTCAACAGAAGCGCAATTTTCTTAACGATATGGGCCGGTAGATGGGTCATTGGTTTTGCTGATGAGCGAGCTGGTAATGTTCGAGTCCCCAGTATGTTTCTTTCATAATGACTTTTATGACTGTCGCAACCGGAATAGCAAGAACCATCCCGATAACACCGATGAGCTGGCTACCGATAAAGATGTACAAAATCACGGCAACCGGATGTGTCTCGACACTCCGTGAGTAAAGAAATGGGATTATGATCATATCGTCAAACAAACGAATTCCAATGAACATAAGAGCTAACGGAAACACCATAGTCAATCCACCAAACTGGTTCATAGACACGACTATTGCGCTGATAGCGCTTATTAACGGACCGATATACGGTATGAGATTTAGGATCATGGAGACAAGTCCGAGTACCGGTGCGTTCTGGATTCCGAACAACAACAGGCCAATGGTTACAAGAGACCCGACTATGATCGCCTCAATTATCACTCCACGGATATATTGTTTTAGCTGGGTGCGAATTTTGTAGAGGACATTCAGTCCCATCTCAAAATATCGGTTCGGGATGAGTTCCACAAATCCCTTTTGCATCTGGGGACCATCTTTAAGCAGGAAAAATACGATGAAGGGAATGATGGTTGCAAACGTTATAATCGAGGCGACGTTTGAAAGAATATCCATGGCCTGCGAGATGAGCGAAGTGAGTCCCGACTGGATGCGGGAGCTGATATCTCCCGGATGGATCATAGGGATTATTTTTCGGATTTCTTCCTCTATCCCGCGTATTCGTGCCGCGAATGGAAACTGCTGGACAGTGTTTCCAAGTACTGAGAGGTCACTGATGAGCACAGGTAGTAATAGGGAGATAATCCAGGCAATAGATCCAAAACCCACTATAAAAATTCCCAGTATGCTAATAGTGCGTGAAACCATGTGCCGTTCGAACCATTCGACAATCGGCCAGAGGAAAAATGTGATTATTCCGGAAATCAGCACAAGAATCCCGATACTTAAAAATTGCGCTGCAATAAATAGTGCAAGGGTAACAACAATGAGAACAACCGTTACCTTACCAATATTCGATGATAGAAATGCATGAAGCATAAATTCTCATTCCTTGTGTAATACCTCGTTCACGACATGACCTATGATTTCCCATTCGAATCCACGTTGAGCGAGAAATTGTGCAAGTCTCTGTTTTTGTTTATTGAGATCGAGTCTTTCAAATTGTGATCGTGAAACCCTGAGTTTTTTTCTTGCGACAGCCAGGGCAATTGTTTCTTCTTTCTGGGTTTCAAGCGTGGCCGTCAGTACATTGTCGATAATTTCCTTGTGGATACCCTTGAGACGCAATCGCTGGAAGAGCGACCGTCGCCCGATCGGGCGCTTCTGCAAACAATCTGTAACATAGGCTACGGCGAATTGTGTATCGTTGAGATAGCCGGACGAACGGAAATCGTCAATAAGTCTAAGGATTGTATCAGCCGAGAACCCTTTTTTCTGAAGTTTTTGATTCAGTTCTTTTTCACTGTGCATTCGCCGCGAGAGATAATCGAGCGCCTTCCGCTTTGCCTGAAAGAGCTCTTCAGCTGCATGGATTTTTGCTATGAGACTTTCGTCAACCTGATCCCCGCGTCGAAGTCCTAACTGAATGAGAACATCGGTGCTGATGCCGAAGAGAAATTTCCCATTGACGATGAGATTTTTCCGTGCCGGATCCTTCTTCTGCGGTTCTATCGCAGTAATTCGCATTAAAAGATTCGCTTTACGAAAACAAACGTGCAAGTCCGAAGGCTGTTATCGCTGCCAATCCACCTATAAGAACAGTCTGGAATGCGCTTCGAAACGGAGCCACTCCGGTAAAACGGCCTTTAACGTATCCGAAGATAATGAGTGCAAGAAACGTTACTACAACAGACATCCAGAGAGCTGTCCGAATGCTCGAGAAAAGCATGTAAGGACCAAGTGGTATGAATCCCCCTGTAATATACGCTCCGGCAATTGTCAGGGCACTTGTCAACGCCCTCCGGGGATTTGGTTTTTCAAGGCCGAGTTCAAAACGCATCATAAAATCAATCCATTCCTCGGGCCTTCGGCTGAGTGCTGAGACGACTATTTTACTTTCCTCTTCCGTTATTCCGTATTCCTCGAACACCCTTGTAATTTCAGCTTTTTCTTCTTCCGGGATTTCTTTTACTTCACGTTGTTCACGAAGTCTTTCTGAATCATAATGCTCAGCCTCACTTTTGGCAGCGAGGTATCCGCCCAGTCCCATCGCTATCGAACCGGCTGCAATCTCTGCAAGTCCCGCGGTTACAATGATCCCCGAGGCAACCACGGCACCTGTCAGTCCGGCTGCAAGAGCGAAAGGAACGGTTAGGCCATCCGACATTCCTATTACAATATCACGGACTGTCTCCGATCCGGTAAAGTGAGTTTCTATATGCGGCATTTGAGACGTGATCCTATGGTTTTTGTGCCGGTTTCTTAGCAGTCTGTGGTGGTTCGACTTTTTCAGGTTTTGGTGGTGTCGTCGGCGGTGTCGCGATCTGCCGCTGAGGGAGACCAAGCTTTGCACGTACGGTATTCTCAACTTCCGTCATCATTTTTGGTGATTCCTGCAGATATTTCTTTACTGCTTCCCGCCCCTGGCCGATACGCTCGGGACCGTACGAGAACCAGGCACCACTCTTCTGTATTACGTTCAACTCGACCGCCGTATCGATCAGGTCGCCGAGTTTTGAAATGCCTTCATTATAAAGAATATCAAATTGTGCTTCTCGGAACGGTGGTGCGACTTTATTCTTCACAACTTTCACTTTTGTTCTGTTGCCGATGACGTTCGTGCCGTCTTTCAATGCTTCGATCCGTCTGACATCCATCCGAACCGATGCATAAAACTTGAGGGCATTCCCACCCGTTGTCGTTTCCGGATTGCCGAACATCACGCCGATTTTCATGCGAAGCTGGTTAGTGAAGATGACGGAAGTGTTCGATTTGGCAATTGCAGAAGTCAATTTCCGTAGTGCCTGTGACATAAGCCGTGCCTGTATACCCATTTGTGGATCGCCCATCTCCCCCTCGATCTCGGCGCGCGGAGTAAGTGCTGCAACAGAATCGATGACGATAACATCCAATGCGCCGCTTCGAACGAGTGTTTCCACGATCTCCAGCGCCTGCTCTCCAAATTCGGGTTGGGAAAGAAGAAGGTCGTTCACGTTTACACCGAGACGTTTTGCATATCCCATATCCATTGCATTTTCAGCATCAATGAACGCAGCAAGCCCTCCCGCCTTTTGAGCTTCGGTAATAATATGGAGACACAGGGTCGTTTTCCCCGATGATTCAGGACCATAGATTTCGATTACCCTTCCCCTAGGGACGCCCCCGATGCCCAGAGCGGCATCAAGTGAAATCGAGCCGGTGGAGATTGATTCAATCTTGGCGACCGGACCTTCTCCAAGCCGCATGACAGCACCTTTGCCATGCTCTTTTTCAATCTGGTCGATTGCGTTTTTTAATGCTTGCAGACGCTGTGTTTTTGTGCTCTCATCAGCCATGCGAACTCCTTATCTTTGTAGTGCAATGATTTGCATTCTTGTGTAAATGGAGCCGGTAGAACGAAGCTCACTCTTCATGAAGTGAACCTCATCGATGATTACTGGATGTGGTTCAAATGTAACGCTTTGGAACATTTTAATCAAGCTCGGAATATTTTGTCTTCCCTTTACTCTTGCTAGAGTGATATGGGGGTGAAATGACCTATTTTCGCGTTCAAAACCATATCGTACTACAATATCGTCTATATTTTTTTTTATCCGGACAAGTGTCCCATCATCATTATGTGAACCGGCCCAGATTATGCGTGGGTTTCGTGTATCGGGAAAACAACCGAGTCCCTCGTATATTAAAGAGAACGATGGGAGGTTACAGACGACATTTGAACATTCGGTCATCAGTTGAGGGAGTTGACGCTCGTCGACATTTCCTAGAAAACGAAGTGTAATATGGAGCTTTTCGTGCGGTTCCCATTTGACCTCGGCACGCGAGGTCTTCAATTCAGCCTGAATTTCGCTCAACACTTGCCTGACATTGTCGGGAGTCGGGATCGCTATGAATGTGCGGATTGATGCCATTTGTCTTAGTTATTTTAACTCCGTGGGCGATGAATATATAATTTCTTTTTCTAAAATATAATACCACAGCATTATTCAGGGCAATGAGTGGTACGGTGCTCTCTTTTTAAAATCGAAATTAATAATAAGAGCACTGACACAGAGGACTCAGAGGGTCCACAAAGGTCACAGAGTATGGGGCTTACTATTCTATTCATTATAAATGTTGTAGTCTATTGTTCCAGAGCAATCGAAAGGATTTTTCTCCTCACCAGCTCCAGTGCCGCTTGTGAAGCCCGCTCTTTTGTCCGCATCCGGTTATTGCCGAAATTAAATTGAAGCGCAAATGAACTTTCCGTATCTGCATAACCGATCCAGACAAGACCGACCGGCTTTTCAGGCGTGCCGCCCGACGGTCCGGCTATACCCGTCGTGGAAATGCCGATTGTCGTCTTGGCGGTTTTTCGGATTCCCTCAGCCATGGCAAGAGCTACTTCACGGCTTACCGCGCCATGCCGGATAATGAGCTCAGACGGAACACCGAGCAGTTCAATCTTCGAAGCATTGCTATATGTTACGACTCCCCGTTCGAGGTATTCCGAACTTCCCGGAACATTCGTCAAACGGTCTGCTATCATCCCGCCGGTACACGATTCGGCCACAGCAATCGTCATTTTCCGTTCCTTCAGGATGTGCCCGACTATTTCCTCGAGATCTTCTTCGCCTGTCGCATAAATATATTTATCGACTTTCGCGCGGATCTGTTGTTCTACTTCCTGAATTTTCTTCTCAGCTGCAGGAACCGACGGCTCGTTGACGGTTATGCGCAGGCGTGTTCCCTGTGGCGATGGCAGAAACGCGAGGGTTGCCCCGTCAAGGAATTCCTCGACATTTCCAAGCCGTGACGCAAGCACTGATTCGGCAATACCTGTTGTCTTTAAAGTATGATGCAGTATCACGTGTCCGGATGCATGTGTCCGGAAATACGGTACAACGGATTCTTCCATGATACTTTTCATTTCAAACGGTACGCCGGGCATTGCGATGAAAAATTTTCCATCGCGATCAAACAAAATACCCGGTGCGGAACCCATACTGTTCGGAAATACAGTACATCCCCCGGGGACCATTGCTTGTTCCTCGGACGCTTTTAATAGGGGTATATTCCGTCTACCCAGGATTGCCTTGATATTCTCGAGGATTCCCTGATCCATGATCAGATCGGTCTGAAAGAATTTGCAGATAACTTTCTTTGTAATATCATCGTGAGTCGGTCCCAATCCTCCCGTTACGCACACAACATCATATGTTCGGTACGCGTTTTTAAATGCCTTCAGCATCATTTCTTCATCGTCACCGACGGTGGTCATCCGGGCGACGGCAATCCCGACGCTGTTCAATTTTTCGGCTATGAAGGCCTGGTTGGTATTGATAACCTGACCGATCAGAAGTTCGTCACCTATGGTAATGATTTCTGCACGCATGGAATAATATACGATTGGGATGAATGATAAACAAAGATAATTTTTTCCTTAAAATAACGGTTAAAAATGATCCGTATGGATTTTTGACATGTCCGCCGGAACGTAGTGTAGGCGGAAGGCGCGGTATGTTCATAGAAAAACCATCGGAAAGCGAAACAAGCTCAATCGGGGTGATATATGTAACCTGCTTTCGTTCTATGTAATATAAGGATTGCGAGAGTATAAATGAGCGCTGCAGGCGCGATATGTTTATAGAAAAGCCATCGGAAAGCGAAACGAGCCCCCGCTCCGCCGAGCGGAGCGAGGCGAGCCATCGGGGCGATATGTTGAGATTTATTAAGGGAAAAATTCGGCGAATGGATTTTTTTGACTCCAATCAACATTTTCATTATTCATGCCATGGCAAACACATTTTCGAAAATCTATTTCCATGTTATATTTGCTGTCCAGAATCGCTTGAATCTCATTTCCTCGGGGGTTCGTGAAGAAATGCAAAAATATATATCCGGGATAGTTACAAATAAAAACCAGAAATTGATATCAATATGTTGCATGCCTGATCATACCCATATTCTACTTGGATTAAAACCGGATATTGCAGTCTCGACAATTGTAAGGGATATTAAGGCGAATTCTTCCCGCTTTATCAATGAATACAGATTATTAAAATGTCGATTTAATTGGCAGGAGGGGTTCGGTGTGTTTTCGTGCGGTGAAGGAGATCTTGATAGGATTATTCATTACATCACGAATCAAGAATACCATCACAAAAAGAGGAATTTTAAGGAAGAATACATTGCGATACTACAGGAATACAATGTTGCGTATAACGAAGAATATCTTTTTAAATGGATCGCGATAGATTGATTTATCCTTTTTCCACATATCACCCCGACGGGGTTCATTCCTTTTTTTGTTATGCTTTTCTATAAACATATCACCCCTACGGGGTTTTTGAAATGTTGAATTTAGAGTTTTGTATTGTGAATACATGAGCGTTGTATGCACGTCATCGGTGAATAATAGTCGGATTGTTAATAAGCGTCGTGGCGCTGAACGTTTCTAGAAAAGCTATTTTGTGAAAGAGCGCCGTAGGCGCAACATGTTTATAGAAAAACCGCTAACGAAACGGTACGAGGCCCCGCTCCGCCGAGCGGAGCGAGGCGAGCCATAGGGGCGGCATGTTGAGATTTATCTGTTCATCTCGAAGCTGTGAAAAAACGATTAGTGGATGAACCACAGCCACAACTGAATCGCAATATTCACATACATCCCAGCAAATACATCATCAAGCATTATTGCCAATCCGCCAGATTTATGCTGGAACCAGCGTGCAGGCCATGGTTTAATGATGTCGGAGATACGGAACAGGATAAATGCAGCCGCTGTGATCGTTAGCGATTTCGGAAGAAAAAGCAGCGATACCCACATCCCAACTATTTCATCTATCACGATAATTCCCGGATCATGACTGCTCTGCTTTTCAACCAGATGTGCTCCGTATGTGCCGATTGTAAAAGCAGCAACGATCGCGGACAGCATTACGATTGTCGTTTCAAACCCGGGGATTGCATAAAATATAAGTGCTACTAAAGTGCCGACGGTACCGGGAATTAGGGGCGAATACCCTGCACCGAATCCGGTGCTGATAAATCGTAAGAGAAAGGGAACACTCTTAACATTCCGATCAATCTGATTCGGTGATTCGGGAACGGCTGACATAGAGATTCAGAATAGTCTTCCGGTTATCGATGATGTAGGTGATGCCCGTCCAGAGAGTAATGATCGTGATGATCAGCATTAAGATATACACAAGTGTCGGATTGAGAAGCATGTCGAACAATACCTGGTGATCTGACCAGAATCCGGGAGTTGTTTTTGCCAGATGCAAAATCAGGATATAATAGATCAGTGTCATCTGGGCGAATGTTTTTACTTTTGCAAAATAAGTCGTTACAACCGTCTGGTCTTTATACTCGGCAAGTGAACGGAGTAATGTAATGAGGATATCTCTGATGACAATAATCCAGACCATCCAGTATTGCGCAAGGCCGAGTACGGCAAAAGCGAAAAACGCCGCTGAAGTCAACACTTTATCTGCGAGTGGATCGAAGAATTTTCCCCATCGTGAAATATATCCCCATTTTCGTGCCACCCACCCGTCGTACCAATCCGTCATTGACGCGACAGTAAAAGCCACAAAAGCCAATTGTCGCAGTCGGTGATCCTGCGAGAAGAGCAGACTGACAAAGACGGGGGTAAGCAGTATCCGGAGCAGTGTCAGTTGATTTGGAAGGGAAATTGATATCATGATTTTAATTTAATAGAATTCGCTTCTTATGCAAGGCGGGGATGGCGACTTCGATGATTTATTGTTTTTTCTATAAGTGGCCTCGATATGGCTTTTTCGGTGGTAATTTTACTCGGCCACCGGGCTGTTGATACTCAGAAAAATAATCAATAGCCAGGTTACCGAGTTAATCTGCACTCTCTTCAGCCATATCGAGGTAACCTTCACAGCAAATAGAAACATTTTTCGCGTTATAGACGGTAGCCTCGATACTTGCCCTGAGTCCGCCGACTCGTCCGTCGGAGCGGAGCGCAGGCGGAAGGCGGATCGAAGAATGACTGTTAAGAATGGTTCGACTCACCCTTCACTACGCTTGCCCCGAGTTCACCGAGGGGTTCAGGGTTCGCTCGACGAAGTCGTCCTTTAGGGCACCACAGGCTCGGCCACCTGGCTGTGGAGACAGCCCCTGATACATGTATTATTCTACCTTAGGCGGACAGATAAAAATTCATCATTTACAATTGAGACCAGCCGATTCATTGAGCGGAAAGCAGAAACAAAAAACCCCGCTCCGCAGAGCGGAACGGGGTCTTGAATATACCTAAAGACTCTTTATGTAGCTTTCATAACCTTACCCGATTTAATGCAATTTGCACAAACGGTAATCCGCATGGTTTTCGAGCCGACTTTTGCGCGGACGCTCTGGAGATTCGGCTCCCACCGCCGCCGTGTCCGGTTATGGGCATGACTGATATTGTTACCGCTTGTCGGTTTTTTACCGCAAATTGCACATACTTTTGCCATTTCGAATTCCTGACCTTTCTGTTATTAGATGAAAAATCTTCATTTAAGATAGCGAATTTAAAGAAGAGAGGCAAGGAGAAAAATATCGACTCAATCTAATTTTTTCACCAATTCTTCAACTTTGGCCAGAGTTCATGAAGCCCAACTTTAGGTTTACGGCAGATTGCCACATAAAATTGTTGTTCCCAGGGATTAACATTTTTCAGCGTAGTCTGAGATGCAATTATAACATCGTCGAACATCGTCTTCAACTTCTCAATGGGTGCATCGGCCACAATAACTGTTGTGATCGGCTTTTGCGGAAATCCCCATAGGTAGTATGTCATGTGTCCTGAAACTGCTTTTGGTAGTCCGTACTCGCCGCCAAAATAATTAATCGCTCCAGTGGGGCCGTACCAGCTCCCAAAGATTAAAGTGCTGTCACATTCTGTGGGTGAAAGCGTATGATAGACTTTCGCGACGGCTTCTACGCGTTCTTTCCATCCAAATTGTCCGTGGAGATCGCCTGTTATCTCATAGACATTTTCAAACGAACCGAACGATAATACTTTACAATATCGATCCATGGCATCGATGGAAGTAATTGGGAGTAAGATAGGGGCAAAAAGTATCAATGCTAGAATCATCGTACCGGCGATTACAGGTTTAAGGCGGGGCCAATTCTTGCGAATGATAAATTGTTCAAGTGCAGTGCCGCCACCGGCTAATACGGCAGGATATGCAGGAGCAAGGTAATAGATTTTACTCTTGATAAGCATCAGGAGAACAAAAAGAGAAATATAGACCCATCCGAAAATGCGGTATGGCTTTCCGGCTTTTGAAAAAAAGAAAACGAGTCCTCCGATCCATATCGGAGCTGTAACCGGATTGAGGTAGAGAATTTGTCCGAGAACGAATTGAAAGATGGAGATTCTGCTCATAGTATGCCGGTTGAGATTACGGAGGAATTCCACTGTCGGCCAGTCGTTGGCAATCTGCCATAGAATATTCGGGAGAAAAATACATAGGGCGATCGCCCCGGCAAGATACGGCCATCGTGTTCGAAGGTGGTTTCTTAATGGAGTCAGAAGTATTCCGATCCCCAAGCCAAAAATTAAAAGCAGCGTCGAATGCTTAATCATCAGTCCGATCCCGATCAATACTCCTATCCAGATCCACAACCGGAGATTATTTTCCTGTATGATCCGGACGACGAAATATGCACATGAAACCCAGATAATGGGTTCGAAGACCGGAATGCAGAGCATGATACTCGAGCGGATAAAATTCGGTGCTATCAACATTGAGAAACAGGCTGCAAAGACTGCGAACTTACGGCCGCCCAGCCGTTGAACGAGAAGTCCTGTAATGAATACCGCCGCGGCTCCGGCGAGGACTGCAAATATGCGTAAACCGAACAATGATTGTCCGAAAAGGAAATCTGCCAGCCGGGCAATCCAGGGCACTATCGGCGATTGGTCGACATAACCGAAGGACAAATGATGCCCGCAGTCTAGGAAATACAATTCATCGTGGTGGTAGCCGTACCGTGCAAGAAAGGGGAGGTGCATCAATATTTTCAATATTGCAAAAGCGGCCGGTAATAACCAACTATTTCTGGATAAAGTAAAGGGTGAATGTATTTTGGTCAATTTATTTCTCTTTTTTAAAATGGAATACAGATTTTTCATTTCACCCGTAATACCTCGATGAGGTCGACAAGCATTGCACTCGGTTTCAATCCGCCCGATGTTAGTTCCAGACTAAGCGTATCGAGCGCCGGACAAAAGAGCGTGTCTGCAGATTGATATGGCGCCCACACAGTATCATTGATGCTGATCCATACATTCTTTTTCCAGTCACTTATCCGCCTCAGCTGTATCTCGCCGCCGCTCGATAAATTCTTCCCCCGGCACCTCAGGCTGAGATAGCTTTCAGAGGCCGGACTTATGAGCGTGAAATAGGCGTGGGGGACGATGCATCCCCCGGAAATGAATACCGAACGGTTTCCTCCAGATGGGGGTACGTCGTCCCTGAATTCCATATCTCCCTACCAACCAGATGTATCGGCCGGCGACTCGAAAGAATTGAAATAGACCCGCTCTTCCTTATTTTGTTACGTAGCAGTCTCCGATCCTTTTTTACAGGCTGTAATTAGTACAGTACAGATAAGGAAGCATCATGGGATTGTTATCAATGATTTCATTCCTAATCTCCTTGAAATGGTACGTTGAAGCGTCAATCAATGATATCCAGTCCTGCATCCTTCAACGCTTGAATTGCCTGATCGAGCGCTTCCTTTTTCACCAGAATGAAATCGGTTTCGTAGGTGGACACCGTGAAAAGGGACACTCCGGCATTGGCTAGAATCCCCGTTATTCTCGAGATGACACCCACAAGTGAAAAATCCAGCGGACCAATTATTTTTAAAATTCGCCAACCCCTTTCCTGCTTTATGCCGGCGGGGACGTATTTCTCCTGACATACGATCGAGAGTTCATCCGGAGTATATGTCATGCTGGCGAAACCGTGCGAGGCATGCACCCACGGAGGGATTGGAGAATCATGGTCGAGTTTACAGATTGCATATGTATTCTTCATTACAGTCAGTTGCATTATACAACTCCTCTCTATAGGCTATGAGGATTTGTCATTTGTGTTATAGTCGTGGAAAAGTTTGCTCCATGAATTTTCAATGAAATAATGCAGGAATAAAAATTCGAATGCAATTGTAAGAGTCAGCCATGTGCGATATGCACGTGGAGATGATTTGTTGAACTTGGTGAGAATATAATTGAATTGCAGTTAACATGCAAAGATAAGGAAAAAGTAATCGATAGTTATGGAGATCTGATGTGACTCTTTTATCTTGAATTCTCATTAGGATTTAACACAATATATCCGTATCTTATACCAGTCGCAAACAGCGGCGCCCGCATCCGTGCGTTACCAGCATCGGAAGCGGATATTTGAGACTCGCTCTCTGATGTCAATAGGCTAAGGTACTGCACGGTTTTGTACGCTCAGTTGTACACTTCCCGTACTCTCTCATCTTCGGCAAATTTCCATCCTGCATAGCGTGTTTTTCACAGTTCTAATAAAGGATTTATTATGCCATTTTCAAAACTTGATCTTTCCGATCAGCTCGTGCAGGGTATTCTTGCAACAGGCTATACTGCACCCACCGCAATTCAGTCGCAGGCGATTCCGCTGGCCGTCACCGGCCGTGATATTATCGGCGTTGCGAAGACGGGTACAGGTAAGACTGCTGCATTCGTTTTGCCGATGCTCAACCATCTGACAAAACAGGGTACGTATAACACAACCCATCATGCGCGTGCGCTTGTCCTTACACCGACACGCGAGCTTGCTCTACAGGCTGAAGAATTTATTATCACGTACGGCCGGTTCACGAACATTCAGAGCCTCACAGTCATCGGGGGAGTAAGTATGGACAACCAGGTGAAGCGGCTCCGGCACGGTGTCGACATTATAATCGCAACCCCGGGACGTTTGAACGATCATCTCAACCGACACACGGCAGATCTCTCGAAGATCGAAATTCTTGTGCTCGACGAGGCCGATCGCATGTTCGATATGGGATTCATCAATGATGTCCGAAAAATCATCGCCCGTATGCCGGTGAAGCGGCAAACGCTGTTGTTCTCTGCGACGATGTCGAAAGAAGTGAAGGCGTTGACTGCATCCATTCAAAAGAATCCATCGTTGATTGAAATTGGCGAGCAGCGACGGCCTGTAGAAACCGTTGCGCAAGCGTTTTATACCATACCCCAGGATATGAAAATAGAGTTGCTCCTTCACTTGCTCGGTTCGGAGACTATCGATAGCGCACTCGTTTTTTCGCGGACAAAGCACGGAGCCGACAAGATAACGCGCAGGCTTGAGAGAAACGGCGTCCAATCCGTTGCCATCCATTCCAACCGCACACAGGCGCAGCGTCAACGTGCTCTGGCGGGATTCAAGCAGGGACACTATAAGGTCCTTGTCGCCACAGACATTGCCGCCCGCGGAATCGACGTTGAGGGAATTTCACACGTAATTAATTATGACACGCCGACCTTTGCCGAGGATTATATCCATCGAATAGGCCGTACCGGCCGTGCAACCGCCACCGGAGATGCGATCACATTTGTGTCAGCAGCAGAGCAAAAGTTTGTGAAAAGTATTGAGAAGTACGTCGGCAGGCGGTACGATGTTAAACGCTACGAGGGATTCGATTACACGAAAAAAGAATCCCCTGTCGCCGAGACTAAATCCATGCAGCATGGCGCCCCACACCACAGGCATGAGCATCCCTCCGGTTCAAAGCATCAGGGACACGATGGTAGCGAACGGAACAGAAAACCACACCGGTTTACGGCTCATCCCTTGATGAAGAAAAAATCATACGGTTTAAAAGTATCATTTGGAAAGAAGGAATTGTTTGAGAGGAAGGAATCGATAGAATCCCGTGAACGCAGCTGGCGGAAATTATTCCGGCGCGAGAAGTAGGACGTTCTGAGGGAATTACCAAAGGTACGGACTCCCGGGTCATGTTAAAGAGGTAAAACTCTGCTCTATATTTTTTTAAAAAACGATCGGGAACCGAGCTCCTTTGCATCGATGTTTTATGGACTCGTCCAACAGGAGTATTGACGCTTAAGATACATTTGTGAAGGATTTGCCGATTGCGAACCAATCGATTTTGCGAGATTGTGCGGCAGCGAAAAGATCAGCGAGTATATTTACCGATCTGACAAACAGTTTTTGGTAGAGAAGATGAGAAGGCGTTGAGGTTCACCTGTAAATTGGCCGCCTCGGTTGGATTAGCCGCATAGAACGTAACAATCTCATCGCCGCAAACAAAATTCTTTGAAATTCTCCATTCACCCACATGTATCCACTGAGAAGGTAGGATGCTTACTCCATGGCGGCTGAACCAACTATCATAAAGTATTGCAATCCTGATACTTTTTGATCTCGTAACACTGTCTATTTGTTCTCTATTGTAATGGCCGGTTCTCTTTTTCATAGCTACATCGGCGTTCCCGATTCCCCACAAATCGAGACAATGAATATCCGCCAGATAATTGATAGCCCCAATGTCATTTGCGGCGACAGCGGCGTCCTGATAATACTGTTTGAGGAACATTCCCATCTGGTATTGCTGTTCGAAAATATTTTTTGTTGCCTGAGGTATCCGGAGTGTTGATCCTATTCCTCTCCTGGCGAGCGGGAAAAGAGCGACAAGCGTCAGAAGTATGATAGCTGCGAACTTCACGGCGTAATATCCGTTGATATTTATTTTTTTTACCTCGCTGGAAATAAATTCGAAGAATGGGATACTGACGGCAAAAACACCAAGGGCAACAAGATATGCTTCGTACCTGTAAAACCAGCCTGTTTTAGCAAATTGCATATGGAAAACGCATGTGACGAAAAATATTATCATCATTATCCGGCTCTCCTCCCAGAACCCCTTCTTGAATCGGAGTATGAAGAGAATAATCGACACAATCATCAGAGAAATAATATGAGGCGCTCCAACTAGTTGATGGATTGAGACCCCGAGAAATTCTTTTATACCGGCGAGGGAAGTCAAATCCGGAATATGACCTTTTAAAAGAACCGAATTAGGCAGCCATGACCACCCATGAGAGACCGAGATAATTCCATAAATCCAGATCGGTATGATCGCAATTGCCCCTAACAAAAGAGAATACAACCATCGCTTACGGAAAAGGCAGAGAACGCACACAACGAAAACGACGAACAATCCCTCATATCGGGTAAGGACAACAATCGGCGCCAGTATCAAGGGCGACACAAAACCGGTTGACGAGCTACCGCGGTGAATATTCGAAGAGAGTGTTTTTGCAGAAACGTACACAAAAAGAATCGTAAGAAGCGCATGGAGAATGTGTTCCTGTCCTGTAAAAAGAAGAGCAGGGAAGGGGGTGAAGAGAATAATTCCCATCAAGACAAGGAATATATACGATTGCGGAAGAGAGTACTTTTTTAATAATAGAAAGACTGAAAAAATTACCGCGATAGCGGTCGCAACAGTCAGTATAAACGGACCGATTTCATTGACTCCGAATAGTAGGTACATTCCCGAGAGGAGCAGTGTCCAAAGCAACGAAGAGGATGAAGAACTGAACTCATGCCTTGTTACTCCCCATACTCCATGCTGGGCGAAGTTCTTGGCCATGGCCATGTGTATGTAGGGATCGTCGAGAGCGTAGATGAGATGACCCTGATTTTGATTCGTGGATATCCATGAAAGGATCAGGACTGTTATAAATAGTACTGCTGTTGCGATGATGAACGACCAGGATTTATGAAAGGTGCTTTTCATCGATTCTCTATTTATAAACACCGCAACAGAAGATGATGCCGTCTACTTTCTTGAAATAAGTTGTTTTATCTTCCACTCTTTCGGTTTTTGGATTTTTGTACTTATAATCAACCCACCCTATTCCAGATGCTTTTGCTTTTTGGACGATCTCTTTTCTGAAATACTTACCGGCATCGTCTGGAACATCGATAAGATTTTTTCCTATCAACGATTTATTTACCGGATGCGCAAGCATCACGCCTTCTTTGCTGTACGCAAAGACATACAGCTCATCTTTTTTAAATTTGCCGGCGGTGATTGCTTCGAGGGTTTTTTCCTTGCCGTTGGCCTTATAGAATTGAATAGCCTTTCGTACCATCGCCTTTGCCTCATCTTTTTTTGAGGCTGCAGACATTGTATTTCCCATGCCGAAAATAGCGATGAGTGCGAGTATGGATACGACAATGATCCTTTTCATAATGGTTCTCCTTTGATTATATAAAAATGTTCTCACATCGCTAAGCTAAATATTACTGAACCTTATAACCTGCCGGGATCTTGAATTTTTCTGCGGGGACCTTTGCATTTTCCTCTACCTTGACCGCTTTCGCGACAACGTTTATACCCGAAGTGGTGAGATCGGTCATTAAGCAAATACCTTTCCATCCTGCAAACACGGTCTTACCCGAGGTAGAGGTGACTTCGAATGATTCGCATAGCTTACCGGCGATGGTGACATTTGGCAGTTGTTTTGCTTTTCCGTTGTCCTTATCCTTTTTCGAAATTTCGTTCCAGTCGAACCGCAGTTCCGTCCCACGATATGCATCGCCCTGTTTGTATGCTACTTTATCCTTGTGGTTCAGGGTGTACAGTGTTTTTCCATCGCTGAAGAACGATTCGGAAAGAGTATTGTCTTTATATGTTTCTTTACATTCCTTCATTCCATAATCATCAAAATACACGATAAACCTTTCGGCAAATTTGATCTTTCCCATTATAGTGGAGTTTTCGAATGTGACAATACCCGATTTGATATCGTATTTTTTTGTTTGTCCGGCGAGATCAGGCGGCACCACAAAAACCACCATGATGAGGAGAATAAGAATTGAAAGAGTTTTCATTTTCATCTCCAGGAATGAGTGTTGCGGCGTACGTAGTAAATAAACTAATAAATATAGCGATAAATGGCAACAAGGTTGCATTCTTATGGCGTCATTGCCAGGGAACCAGTGGAGAGTGATAGAAATTCACTCCCATTGCCCTTAACCGGGGGCCATGAGCTCCCAGACGGTATTTATATTCGTCGAAGCTTCTTCCCTCAGATGAAGACCAGCCGATCTCGGCGTAACCCGGAAGCCGAGGGAAAGTCATAAATTCGATGTCACTCATTGTCTTGATTGTTTCTGTCCATAGCGGAGCTTCTACTCCCAGAATATTTTTTTCTGTGACTCCGCTCAACTCTGTCGCCGGATCCCAGGAATATCCATCGTCCACCTCAATATATCCTGCCCAATTCTGTCCTGGGAAAGTGAAGAAATTATATCTCATATCCATGTACGTCCTGGATGCCGGTGACATGATGACCTTCGCACCACGCTCGACTGCATTTTGAGCCAGCATACTATTCCAGTGCTGTGCAATAGAAGTACAGAAAATATTTCCCCGGGTAATTTCCTCCCATCCGACCATTTGTTTGCCGTATGAGTGCACAATAGACTGTATACTATCGATGAACTGTGTATACCTGGTCAATGGAATACCGTACGCCTCATCGCCTCCAACATGGAAGTAAAGACCGGGAGTTATTGCTGAAATTTCCCGGATTACGTCATCAAGGAATTTGTAGGTTGTTTCTTTGTCTAAATCAAGAGTACCGGAGGAAGTACCAAGTATCGGATAAGATAAAAGAGCCGCGCCCATGTGTCCCGGCATGTCAATTTCTGGGACAACCGTGATATAGCGACTCTGAGCATACCCAACGATTTCCATATAATCCGCCTGGGTATAGAATCCTCCTGGATCGTCTCCGTATGCACTGCGGCCGCCTACGGTTGCCAGGTTCGGCCACGGATTGATCGTAATTCGCCATCCCTGGTCGTCACTTAGGTGCAGGTGAAGTCGGTTTATCTTGTAATATGCAATCAGATCGATTACACGTTTCACATTTTCGACGGTGAAGAAATGTCTTGCAACATCGAGCATCATTCCACGCCATTCAAAACGGGGACGGTCCGTGATCGTGCAGGTTTCAATTTCCCACCGACCGGATTGTCTTGTCGAATTCTCGATGGATGGAGGAAGCAATTGTCTGATTGTTTGTATTCCCCGGAATAAACCTGCGGGTCGATGTGCGACAAGTGTCACCAAATTATTTTCGACCGTTAGATGATAGCCCTCTTCACCCAATGCCGGATCTCCCCCGACAGTCGTGATGTATATATTTCCGTTTTCTGGAGGACCGGATACCGCTACGACATTCAATTGATATCCTGTGGATGGGCGTAGTTTTTCGGAAAGGTATTCGCCAATCGCTGTTATCTCGATTGATCCTGGATTGATGCAAATGGAGGCGTTTTCGGATAGGATAAAAGTGCCGGAATGTTTCTGAACGAACTCGGGCCGTGGAATTATACTCTCCAACGCCGGGAGCGATTGGTTCGATGTTGGTTCTGTCGGTCCTGATTTATGGCATGCTGCCAGGATACATGCACATGCTAGTAATGTAGCGAGTCTTAACACCTGCTCAAAAGATTTCGCTGTATGTAAAATACTAATTTTATCTTTCGAACACTTCACCAATCAATTCTTTTTTTTGGTGAAAATTGTTTCAGGATTTTTTTTGATTGAATAATGTTCTTGCAACCGGTGCATATACTTCGAAGAATCGCCGGGCCGGGTAATTGGCGTTTATGATACCACCATCACGCCGAAAAGAATCCTGCTGGCAATACCCACAAAAAATATTTCATTATTTATTAATAGATGGATGAAGCATTATATCTATTTTACTACTCCCGGCGGATCGGGTTGAGGACTGAGTTCGTTCACGCCCGTTTTAAGTATGATCTTCACCGGCTGATAGAAAATTGTAATCGGGAGCCATGTCACCTCGTCGTCAATCTTGATATAGTCGGTAGGTGGGAGTTTAGAGGCCGCCTCTTTCGTCAGTTTTCCGGAAATTGTAAGCGTGCCCTTGGTTCCCTTGACAATCGGTTTTTCAGGTGGATCAGGATTGATAATGCTTATTGATCCGACGGTGCCTAATTTGAGACTGAAATTCTTGACTTCGACAATCTGCCTGTTTGGGAGCGTGAACTTGAAATGTCCGGCGGAAATCTTTTGGACTGTCGTTCCTTTCGGCAAGGTGATCGATTTCTGTTGAGCGAATGCCGTCGAGGAAAATACAAGGAATACAACAATTAGAAAAAGTGACGTCAATGACATCACAATAGCTTCCTTACTTCTTCTATAAGCTTTCATGATAACCTCCTTTGTGTCCGAAATGTGGAGTAAATGTAGTGTACGCTTTTTTTACCTAGAAAAAACGCGACGAATTGTGGCGGCGAGGATATTTATTATGATTCTTTTCATAAATTCCTCCGAGGTGCCTGTCAAAGATTTATTCTCTGTGTATGAAGATTATTTCTGCCTTAATGTTGGCTTGCTATTGATTTATGTATTTGAACCTGCTGATGCCGTGAGTTCTTTTTGTGCCCTTTTTTTATAGATATAGCCAAGTGTTGCTCCAAATCCCATGAATCCGACTAGTTGATAGAGCAGCCAGAAAGTCTGATCCGGGATATTGATAGAGCCATAAATTAAAGGGTGGGAGAGATTCCACAACGATATAATAAACCAAAACACGAATCCATAGGTAAGTCCATGTAGTATGCCGTTCAATTTTTTCTGCAGGGGGAGCATTTCATATGTGAATGTAAAGAGGAGTCCAAAAAACCATCCTATCGCTAATTTTGTCCAGATAAAATAAAAAGCATTCATTTGTTCCTCGGTGAACTTCCCCGGGGGAGCAAATTGCGGTCCGTAAATAATTCTGGAGAAAATTGCACCTCCGATAAAAAGAAAAACTCCCATCGCGAGTCCTGATATTGTACCTGCGGTTATAATCCTTTTAATTTTTATCATTATTATTTTTCCTCTCGGTTCTGATTGCCTCAAGTTGTGTTCTGGCGCTTGCATCGGTGGCGAACAACTTCTGTAGTTTCTCGCATGCATAGTCTGCACAGTAAGCACAGCTGTCGAGCTTTCTCTGTCTTGCACAGCTCCTGATTTCGCACTTGCTGGAGGCTGAAAATAATCTTCCTGTTTCGGAACGGCATCCATCGCAGTCGGTGATATCCTCCGGCCGGACATCCATACCGTAATGCTCGCGGCATAACCGTGCGATATCGACCCTCATTTCTCCCTGTTTTTGTTTATACTGCTCTCTGGTTGCCCAGTAGATAGGACAGCCCTCGCAATTCAAGCCGCAGTATGCAATCATTGTAATCTAATCGATGTTGATTTCAATTATCCTATTCATAATACTATTCACCTTCACCCGTCGGTTCGTTTTGACAATTGATCTCGAACGTTGGCGGAGTCACTTCAGGCGTAAAGTTTGTATAAATGGGCTTCTCGTTGCGAAGCAGATCGATGAAATTCATGTACTGACTGACGGGCTGGTAAGCAAAGCCAATTTTAGTGGCAACATCAAAGCTGTTGGGCGGCAATGTCGCCGAGGGATCCATGAAAATCAGGTTGAGTACACAATCGCTGCAGTACAGAATTATTCGGCCACCCGCTTTTCCACCGTTCGGACACAGAAACGCATCGTATTTTTGTACTGTTCTGGTGAATGGCATTTGTTCCTCCTATGGACATCACATGCTTTTTATTGAATAAGGTAACGTCGTACTTTTGAGTTATCTGCTTGAAGCCTCTTCGTCCACGTATCGATTTATCGTGACTTCGGCAAGGACTGTATATTTATCTTACGAGTACCATCTTGTTTGTTTTGACAAAATTTCCCGCTTTGATCCTATATAGATAAATACCGCTACTCAAGTTGCCGCTGTTTCCGCTCGAAGGGGGGAACTTCACTTCATAAGTGCCGGCATTTTGCACCTGATCAACCAATGTAGTTATTTCCCGTCCGAGTATATCGAATACTTTAAGTTCTACACTTACACGCGAAGGAAGTCGATAGCTGATCATCGTTTCAGGATTGAAGGGATTAGGATAATTCTGGTCGAGCTGAAAAAACCCGGGTAACCGGTTTGGCGTATCGCCGATGCCGTTCACCAGATCGTCTCTTCCCGGCGATCCATTGATACTTAAAGATGCCCGCCAGTAGTTTGCTGAATCGGCGTTGCCATAACCGTTAATATTTTTTGCTACAAGTGAATACCCCTTCCCATCCGCGGAATCCGGCCAGGGTGCTTTATCGTTGTAGCGAACGGTAAAGAGTGTGTCGCCCGGAAGGTCTACCAGTGTTAAACGCTCTCCAACATTGTCCAGCTGTCGGTTATACTCGCCGGTCGGCGCAAATCCGTATCGTTTCTGAAACATTCCGACATTTGATGCCAGTACAACGAAGCCCCCCGGCGATACGGTCGATTCATTCGGGAACGTATAATCGATGCCCTGGATGAAATGCGCGCCTGCAAGCGATAGAGGCGATGATCCTACATTTTTCAATTCGATAAACTCAAACTCGGTACCGCTGATGTCTCCATCAGGTAGTGGATTATAATGAATTTCTGTAATTTTTATTCCGCTCAAATCTTCTCCGGTGCTGAGTAAAATTTCATGTAAAGCGCTCCAGGTACTATCGTTTTTCACCCGGGCCTTCAGTGTAGTGTTTGAATTGATTGTCAATTCAATTTCGTCTCCGGCATCGGCAGCCGAGGGACTCGAAGCTCCTCCTATGGCACGCGGGTCCGTGCCGTCAAGTGTATAGAAAATCGAGCCCACCTGAGATGTGTTGGTATTAACAAGACGGACTTTGTCGCCTTTCTGAATTATCAATATGTTATTCTTGATTTCTTGAGAACCGGACATGATCTTAGGCGGATCGATTGATGGATAGAGCTTATCGGCCTTAAGCTGATCAAGGACTATCCCGGTACGAGTAGGGAAAAACGAGTTCATTATCCACGATATTGATGGTGACCAATCATCATCTTTTGTACGCGGAGGATGCACTTTTGTATCCCCCCAGCGGGCAGATTCTGCGATCACAGCAGTATCGATCTCATCCCTCAAAATAGCCAGTCGCTGCTCAGAGGCCTCCGCCGTCAATGCGCCGTGATTGAAAAAATGACGGTAGATATGATCGGAAAACAACACTTTATATTCATTGTTCGGGGAGAGTCGTTCATGGAGCCATTGAGGGTTGAAGTACTGTACTATATTTCCGCAGCCGTACGGTCCTGTGCGGTTCAGGCCATAATCTCCATTCTCGCTGTATTGTGGTTGCATCAACGCATGTTCTGCGTCGTGTACGAAAAATAAAAATCCGCTGCGACCTATCCTGTTATAGATGCCGTAAAAATTATTTGGTTGTGTATTACCTACAAAGGCACTTATCGGTCCATCGAAATTTCCCGTGTAATAAATGATGAGCAGGTAGTCTATCAAATTATCCAGGTTGGCAAGAACAGGATAATCCAGGTTCATCGAACCATCTGGATTCTTTCCCTGTATTTTAAAGTAATTTTCGTTCGACTGGAATCCCGTCTTCGAATACGACCAGAGCTGATCATAGGCATCAAGAGTTCCATCTGTTGCTTCGATATATCTGTTATTGACCTGATCCACTTTGACAACATCGTAATCCTCCTTGTTCCCTCCGAAATAGGATTCCGCGAAAGAAGCTTCGGGCCTTTCCTGAGTCTGGTACAGGCCCCAGTACATACCATCAAGATAGAGATGATACTGGCGGCTTCGTGTGTACGGCTGCCCCATTTCGCGCTGGCAATCGCGGGAAAACAGATCCCTGATAAATATACAGACGTGGCCTGAGTACGATTGGTAGCTCCATGAATAATTTTGTGCCGTTCTTAGATCCACGCAGTCGAATTCTGAAACACCCTCATCTCCGAACAGCGGATATTTCAACTTGGCTTCACCGTATTCTTTCCGGAAAAAGAAGCGGAATGCATTTTTGAGCTGCCCGGATTCACCTGTGGGAACTCGACTGTAGCCTCCGCGGAGTCGAAGACCTGCATTAATCTGAAACCCCTTCTCCTTTTTATGAGGATCGATTAGTTCGATTGATGCCGGTCTTTCCCATTCCATGCCGCGTCCGAGCGGATTTACATAAATTCCTATTTTCGGATCGAAGAGATTCTTCAGATCCGTATTAATGCATATACTTGGAATCTCAAGGAGGGCATCGTCAATAAGGTCTTTATATCGCACATCGTTCACTACGTCCGGATCCATTTCATAGTCCAGAATTTTAGCATTAACGATACCCTGCGGCCAATTGCCCCCCGGATATTTTTGATACTTCACCTGATCGGTAAAAATATAGGTTTGAGATCCAGCGGTGGTTACCGGTATATCGTTTACTTTGGCATAGGCGCGTACCACTACTGCCGGTGTCGCCGCACGGCCCTGGGTACTGGCCGGATCGATTCGTATAGTTACCGGTGAAGGCGTATTGATAGCTGCCGGATTATTTCTTGGGTCGGATCCGTCGAGTGTATAACAGATTATGGATCCTTGATCATTCCATGATATCGTGAGATCAAAGGGTGATGTATAAAATCCGTGGTCTACCGAATAATCGGGCAATTCGGTGAGTCCTGAATCTGAAACAAGCTCGGAACCGGAGCCATAAACGTGCGAAGAGCCAACCCCTGCTACGATTTTTCCGGAGATCGGCGGTTGTGCGACGAGGTTTGAAATCAAGAACAATGTTATGATGACTGAGGCAATCGGATAGCGGAACATGGAGTATATCTCCATCAGCAAGCAGTAATTACCGGATGCGTTATAAAAAATAATCTTGAAAATATGTCATAATTAATACTAAAAGGTACGCCACTCTTTGCTTAAAAGCTACAATATTTTAATTGAACATAGCGACCCTTAAATATTCTTAAAATTATTTTAGAGAATATCAATGTTTTTTTGGTTAATATTTTGTATGCTTATCTAAAGATCAATATATCGTAAATTTAAGGGATCCTCTTGCGATTATTATAATGCTCAGGAAAAGGTCAAAACTTGTATTATACGCCAGCCCCATCTTTGTGGGAATCATATTACTACAGATTTTCTTTGATGTGAGAGTTCCTCACAGCCTTGATACCTATTTTGAAGTAAATCCTTTACAAAAATGGGTATTGTCGAAGGGGACTGAAGGGCAAATTTTTTCGAGTATCGTCGACTACAAATTGGCAATTTCAAACACCTTTACCGTCGTGCAATTTGAACGTGGGGAGTCGATGAACTTTACGTTGGCTCAATCTCTTCAATCCAAATCCTTCATCAATAAAGGAGATACCATCGGCATCATCAATTCAACCAGTCTGCAAGAACGGCTGACGCAATTAGGGGGGAGTCTTCTTGTGGCAAAAGCAGATTTGGCTGCTAAAAGCACGGGTGAAAAACAGGCACTGATAGATGAAGCTAAAAGTAAATTAGCATATACAGAAGCCGAAATTCAACAAAAGACATTGACTTTCGAAAGAATGGAGGAGCTGCATCAAAGAGGATATATTTCTCAGGGTGAATACGAAATATATCTCTGGGATTTAAAGCAATTAAAAATTCTCCGTGAGGAAAATAAAGCTCAACTTGAAGCTCTGACGACCGGAAGTAAAAGTGAAGATCTACAGATATTAAGATCGACCATTGATTCGTACATCAAAGAGATACGGCTTCTGAAGAGCAGACTGGACGATTTTGTGCTCACTGCACCGATTGCCGGAGAAGTCGCTAAATATGTTTCGCGGGATACACTGCTAAAAGTAAACAACACATCGCAAATAATTCTGACCGCACCTGTTCGGTATTCAGATACACAGGACCTGAGAGAAGGTCAGACTGTGAAATTATCTCTCAGGGGTTTTCCCGATGAAATTACGGGTCAACTGGTGTCCATCTCAAGAGAGATAACAATTTTGAATGGTGTCCAGATTCTTTATTCAAGAATATTGCTTGATTCTCCCGATAAGAGCCTGGTACCCGGATTACTTGTCGGGGGAGAAATCATACTTCCTAAAATTACCGTAAAAGAATATATGTATTCGTTGTTTAGGAATTGAGAAAGTAATGAAGAATAGGCTGGAATATAAATATCTTGTTTCGACAATGTACCTGGAAAAACTCCGTACCAGCCTGTTAGGCTATCTCGACTATGATGACTATGCTTCAATACGTCCGAGTAAAGAATATACCGTGCGCAGTATTTACCTCGATAGTTTTGATTACAAATGTTATTATGAAAAACTGGACGGTATACACACAAGGAAAAAATTAAGAATACGTGGGTACAACCAGAAAGAAGAAAATCCTCGGGTCTTTTTTGAAATAAAACGCAAGAATGATAATTTTGTTTCCAAAGACAGGGCACGCGTGCCCATTCAGGATATACGGAAAACATTAAGAGGTTCTAATTCAGTAACGCAGCTGGATGACGAAGAAAAAAAATATCTCAATAATTTTTTCTTTTACTATCAGTTACGACATCTTGAGCCGAAAGTTCTGGTTGTCTATGAACGGGAACCGTTCCAGTGCAAATTTGGATCTCATTTAAGAGTCACGATCGATAAAAATCTGAGAAGCAAAGTAGTATACGATTACGATATGCTGTTTGATGAAGAAGGATTGACAGGAGGTAATAGGAAGGAATTTATATTGGAGATCAAGTTTTACCAGGTGTTGCCTCAATGGATTGATAAGGTGATCGGGGAATTTGATTTGACCCGCATTGCCGTTTCGAAATATACTTCATGCATAGATATGCAGCATCGTTTTTCAATCTCACTAAATAAATCAATACGAAATGACTTTGATTACAGGATACAATAATGTTACAAAACTTGCAGGGAGTTGATCTTTTTTCTCCGACAATCGTCCAAATTATTATCAGTCTCGGTATCAGTCTGGTCTGTAGTTTCGCAATATCTCTTGTGTACCGGTTTACGTACCGTGGACCCGGATATTCGAACAGTTTTGTCCTTTCCATCATATATCTTTCTCTTATTGTTTGTCTTGTTATTATGATAATAGGGAATAATCTCGCCAGAGCCTTCGGGCTTGTCGGTGCATTATCGATCATACGTTTCCGAACCGCCGTGAAAGATACAATCGATATCGTTTATATTTTTTTCGGACTTGCCGTTGGTATGGCGGCAGGGGTCGGATATCATAGGGTCGCAATAGTCGGCACCGCGGTGATAGCCTTGGTATTAATATTTTTTTCTAAAATGAATATTAATATATTCAAAGGCGAACAATTCTTGCTCCAAATTCAGTACGCCGACGATGATATGACACCAGTGAAAGAAATTATGCACAATTATTGCTCGAAATACGAATTAATCAATGTAAAAAGCTCGGCAGGTGATGCTCCGCGGGAATTCTCGTATTACATAAACCTGAAGAGAAAAAAGGATTTTCTGGATTTTGTGAAGGAAGTAAGAGGTGTAAAAGCAGTCCTAAATTTGAATCTCTTTAGAGACGAAGAACATATTTAGAATATATTATCCCGCATTGCCGCTATTTTGTATTGTCCTGCGCAATTATTATTCCATATATTCTTTTCAAACTATCAACTGTATAATCCGGCTTTATGTTTCCTGAGTCGCCATTAATTCTATTTATCCAAATTGTTTTTATTCCTATGTCTTGAGCTCCTTTGATATCTGAATTTAAATTATTTCCGACCATGATAGAATTCCTTTTTTCGGCTTTTAGGCCGTCCAAAACAACCTGGAATAATCTTGCGTCCGGTTTGCCATAACCGTATTCTCCTGATATTGCTATACAATCAAAATAGTTTTCTAAATTACCGCCATGTATTTTTTTCCATTGTAAATCAGGCGCTCCATTTGTAATTAATCCTAGCTTATAATGTTGTTTTAATATGTCTAAAGTTTCTTTTGCGTCGGGATAAAGCTCATGTTTAGTATTTCGTATTCTCTTGAAATCATTGCTTAATTTAAAGGCAATATCCGGATTGTTAATGTTTAATTTAATTAGCGTTTTATTCCATGTTTCGAATCTATAATGTTCTGCAAGGTCCTGTAATTTTTTAAAGTGTTCATCGTTTCCGGTGAAATCAGCCCATAATGCCTCCCACGAACTTATCCCGATTTTTAAACAATAATCAATGGTAGGCAACTTGTACCAAATCTCTTTGGCTTGTTCTCTAATACACTCGAGAAATTCTCCGGTATCTATGTCGTAATCTATCTGGCCGACTGTTTCAATGAAGGATTCTTCAGCCGATTTCAATTCGACAATTAATGTATCATCCAAATCGAATAAAATAGAACTTATCATGTTAATTTGTGTATTTTGTTATGCCGTTAAATATGAGTGCAAAGTGTGCAGCGGTTTTGTGAATTCAGAATATGTTTTATCTATAACGCGGCGGCTGCATTTTATTCTCAGATGTGTCTTCAAGAAATTCTTTAACGAATTGAGGATGAAATTGAATATCGAACTATACTCTCGTTAATATTACTTCCAGTACTAATTCGTGTTCTCCTTTAATGGCGGTATTTTGCATTCTTAAAACGACTCTATCCGGACTCTCTTTTATAAAAGTTTGCACCAGCAAAGTGTCGTGCCAGTTCATGGCCAGGGTTTCATCGTCAACAAAATTGCAGGTTGCCGTCAAAAAGGCACCGGAATTCTCGAACCACCAATATCTGTACAGCTTAGCCCTGTCATCCCACGCAAAAATGCCGTGCGCCTCACCACCCGATTTTGTCGAATAATCAAAGAAGACGTATTTGTCATCTAGCCTTCTTTTGAATGATCCGGTTCCCGAGTCCGACCCGGCTTCACTGAATGTACTCTTTGGTATTCGATACTCCAAATTCCAACTTCCCAGGAGGAATTCGAATTTTTTCATGGCTTCTGTGTGCATATCGAACCTCGTTATAATAAAGTTTTAGAATAATCCTTGCGAAGCAGAGGCCTTGTCGCACGGTCAAGACCCACTCGATCGGCCGAAGGGAATCGGGAGAGCGTCATTGCTTTTATTGTTAAACGCACCACAACTAAATAGTGGTGAATATCCGGACCTATGTTTTTAAGAGTAGAAGAGTAATACCAGCCCGCATTGATGGCCATAAGTTGACAAGTTTCATAATCGGGTTGTCATCCCACCAGTAGGAACAATATTCTTTAAAACATATTTTGAATCCAGCATCTGTTGCGTAGTTTTCCAATTCTCTCATAGTATATTCACGAAGATGGCCGGGGTTTGTCCGGTCTACTCGGATCAATTCAAAAGGATTATAACCACAAAGGAGACGAATTCGTTTTGGAAATGAGGCTGCATTAGGAGTCTGTATTAAAATGCCGGCTCCAGGCTCTTTTTTCAATAATTTATAAAAAAAGGTCAAAATTACTTTGGGTGAAGTATAAAGATGCTCGATAGTTTCTGAAAATATGATCAGATCGAAGTCTTTATAAATAAATTTATGTTCCGCTGATTCGCATTCATTGAGATCCAATTTTATATGCTGGACAGTTAGCTCCGAAGGGAATAATCGTTCATTTTTGAATCCTAAGGTTGAGATTTCCGGTTCGGGTTTTAAAAGACGTTTCAAGCAATATGTAAGGAAATGGGGTCCAATATCCAATATTCTTTTTGATTGATGTTCGTTGATAAATCGTTGAACCAGTCCGGTTGTATAGGCTAATCTTCGAGAATGGTAATGCAAGTAATATATCTCTTCTTCAGCTAACTTTCTATTTTTGAACAGATCGAGAATATCTTCCACTGTAATTGTTTTCTGCATAATGTCATCTCGTTTTGTGGTGTTTTCATATTCACCCGCAAATGGGCGAATTAATCAAACCGGTGGCACGGCGTACGGCGTTCATAACAGCAAAGCAGCCCAGACACAGTGGTAGGAGAGAATGTTGTTGTTAACCGCAGGTCTGTGTACTACATCACTTTTTTACTTGTTGGCATTTTCCTCAGTCGGTTTCCAGGGTTTCAATCTTGGAATCCATCTTGGGACATTCCGTTTGTATTCAAGATATTCTTCGCCAAATCTTCTTATTAAGCCGGGCTCTTCTGAGAACATAAAGTAAATACTATTAATGATAAAAAAAATAATAGACCAGATGAATATTGTGGTTGAGTGAAATATCGACGATTCTCCGAGTAAGGTAGTTAATACACCGGTTATCATTGGATTTCGAACATGAGAATAAAAGCCGGTAACAACGAGTTTCTTTGTTGGGTTCCAGGGTGCCAGCGTCCCTTTGCCCATGCGTATAAACATCGATATTGTGATGGCAAGAATAACCATTCCGCCAGCAACTAATATCAGTCCTATAACGGACAGAATATCGATCATGATAGTAAAATTACTCTCAATTGCAAGCGGCACGACTACGAGAACAATGAAAGGCAGCACAAATGAAAGCAGCTGCTTCGAAATAGTATTCATAGGTATATCCTCGCACGTATACGGCTAAGGTTCATCAAAACACCGCAGTCTTTTTCTACCACGTTTAATAATCAATTTTTCGTGGCGGGACGGGTTTGATTGTTCTTCACGTCGTAGTGCACGCTGATATGTGCAGTTGCCCGCCTACGTCCCATCGGCTTGTCCCGAGTTCATCGAGGGATGCGGGACTTCGGCGGGGCAGGCTCGATCATCGCAAGAAAACTAGTTTCTTTGTTTTAACAAAACCATCAGCCTCTAACCTGTAGTAGTAAATACCACTTGCGAATCCTGATGCATCCCATTCTGATGTGTATATGCCGGCACTCATTTGCCGCGACACAAGCTTAGCGACTTCTTGTCCAATAGTGTTATAAATATTTAAAGTTACGTGTGTTGCCTTTGGTAGTGAAAATTTTATCGTCGTACTTGGGTTAAATGGATTAGGGTAGTTATCTGCAAGTAAATATTGTCCTGGTGTTTCATTTGTTACCTGCCGGACCGATGTAATCATTTCATCGAGAGGCCGTCTCCATGTACCGCCGTTACCAGTCCCGGCAAAGAGATTGGTACCCGAAACGGCAAGTGAAAAGACATTAATATGTGTCAATCCAGAATTGACTGGAGTCCAGCTTGTACCGTCGTTGGTGGAAAGAAAGACACCGCCGCCAGTTCCGGCAAAGAGATTGGTGCCTGAAACGGCAAGAGACTGGACTTCAGTGTTTGTTAATCCAGAATTGACTGGAGTCCAGCTTATACCGTTGTTGGTGGAAAGAAAGACGCCGCCCTGAGTTCCAGCAAAGAGATTGGTACCTGAAACGGCAAGAGAAAGGAGATGAGTGTTTGTCAATCCAGAATTTACTGGAGTCCAGCTTGTACCGTCGTTGGCGGAAAGAAAAACGCCGGCCCAAGTCCCGGCAAAGATATTGGTACCTGAAATGGCAAGAGAAAAGATACTAGCGTTTGTTAATCCAGAATTGACTGGAGTCCAGCTTATACCGTTGTTGGTGGAAAGAAAGACACCGTTGCCACCAGTCCCGGCAAAGAGATTAGTACCTGAAACGGCGAGAGACTGAACATAAGTACCTGTCAATCCTGAATTGACTTCAGTCCAATTTGTACCATTATTGGTGGAAAGAAAAACACCGCCGCCACCAGTCCCGGTAAAGAGATTGGTACCTGAAACTGCAAAAGAATAGATAAAATTGTTTGTCAATCCTGAATTGACTGGAGTCCAGCTTGTACCGTTGTTGGTGGAAAGGAAGACACTGCCGCCCCAAGTACCGGCAAAGAGATTGGCACCTGAAACGGCAAGAGAATAGACACTACTACTTGTTAATCCAGAATTGACTTGAGTCCAGCTTGTACCGTTGTTGGTGGAAAGAAAGACGCCGCCGCCCCAAGTACCTGCAAAGAGATTGGCACCTGAAACGGCAAGAGAATAGACACTACTGCTTGTTAATCCAGAATTGACTTGAGTCCAGCTTGTACCGTCGTTGGTGGAAAGAAAGACGCCGCCGCCCTGAGTTCCGGCAAAGAGATTGGTACCTAAAACGGCAAGAGAATAGACAGCAGTGTTTGTTAATCCTGAATTGACCAGAGACCAACTTATACCGTCGTTGGTGGAAAGAAAGACGCCGCCCTGAGTTCCGGCAAAGAGATTGGTACCTGAAACGGCAAGAGAATAGACAGTAGTGTTTGTTAATCCTGAATTGACCAGAGTCCAGCTTGTACCGTCGTTGGTGGAAAGAAAGACGCCACCACCAGTCCCGGCAAAGAGATTGGTACCTGAAACGGCAAGAGAATAGACAGTAGTGTTTGTCAATCCTGAATTGACCGGAGTCCAGCTTGTACCGTCGTTGGTAGAAAGAAAAACGCCGCCGCCCCAAGTCCCTGCAAAGAGATTGGTGCCTGAAACGACGAGAGACTGAACATTAGTACTTGTCAATCCTGAATTGACTTCAGTCCAGTTTGTACCATTGTTGGTGGAAAGAAAGACGCCGCCAGCAGTTCCGGCAAATATTCTGGTGCTTGAAATGGCAAGAGACCTTACAGTAGTGTTTGTCAATCCTGAATTGACCGGAGTCCAGCTTGTACCGTTGTTGGTGGAAAGGAAGACACCGCCATAAGTCCCGGCAAAGAGATTAGAGCCGCTAACGGCGAAGCAAGTAACAGTACCGCCATAAGGCCCATTGGTTTGGATCCATTGGGCATGCAATGGATTCGTAGTGGTGAATAGGAAAAACACTAAAAATAGGAATTGGAAAATATTTTTCATCTAATCCTCCTATCGTAAAATAGCGAAGGGCAATTGCACGTAACGTTTAGGCAAACCGCCGTCCTACCCCGACATAATAATAAAATAATTTTACATGTCGGGGTAGGGTGGAGCGAACTCCATAGAGGTTTGCTCCAACTACTTTGACAACGCCTTCCCAAATGATGTGAGCGTCGTGGTGCTTGCTGTTAAGCGCAGTGCCCCATATCATTTTGACGGTGGTGTTACTGGTAAATCGGTATTAGAAATATCGACGACAGCTTTCCAGCTTCCGTCGGCCTGTTTCTTATACACCGTAGCATACTTGCCGTGGTCCGTGATTGGCTTGCCCTTAGAGTCGTTCATTGTCATTTCGTACGTTCCAATGGCATAGCCAAAATCTCCTGAGCGTGCCGCTTCCACTTTGGTAGCCTGCCATTTCATCGCTGCGCCGGGCATCGCCAAAAATTCCCCAAACGCCTTGCGAATGGCTTCCTTAGTGGTGAACATCGGAGCATTCACAAACATCACCACTGCATCGTCAGCGTAGAACGCTAACGCAGCGTCCAGTTGCTTGGCTTGGACTGCCTTGCAAAATGCGACATCGGCCGCACGAATTGCTGCCTCGTCTGCCGCACGAGTATCGGGCTGTTGCTGTGTGCAGGCGGGTAGAAAAAGTGCCAGGCAGCAAGCAGTCAAGACGGTTAAGTTGCAGAGCGTTTTCATAGTTGTGTCCTTTCGTGTTAGATGTGATGGTAATTGTGGATTGTGGGGAATTGCGCATAACGTCCAGCGTGCCAACGCAGTACCATGCCGGCAACTTGCCCGCCCTTGGCCGAGCCTGTGATGAGCCTGTTGAATCACCTCGGGCGAGGCCGGGGCGAACGACTAATTTATATTCCAACCTCCGGCATGGTACTGAGGGAGCACTATTATTTATATCTAATATCGAATTTACAAAAACCTTTGCAAATGTGCGACCTGCCTGCCCCGACGCTTGTCCCGATGACAATCGGGGACAGTCGGGGTCGTGGGCACGCTTGTTATGCGACGCGCAGCCGTGTTCTCCCATATATCAGTGAAAGAACAGGAATACTTATACTAGAAATAGAATGTCAATGTAAATGTAGATATGGGAACGTTAATCGAAGTACGAGTAATGGTATTGCTGGCAGTCTGCCCTGACTCTGTCGATCTTGAATATTTAATTTCGACAGTTTGGTTCCCCGATATTGATAATTGTCGGGCAATATGATATTCGATTCCGATACCAAGACTGGCAGAATAGGCTGTGTTCTTGTTTATCATCGTATAATTACCTATCGCGATTGACGAATACTCTACATTGGATCTGGATGTAGAGTAACCAATTGACGATGATGCGAAGAGAGAGATATCACTAATTCTCGCTAGAATATACTCAACCCCGATGTTTGATTCAAAGCTAGAGCCGTCCTGTGATTGGCTGGCGGTAGTCTCCGAATTATCGTCGTAAATACCTAACCGAAAACGGATAAAAAGTGAGAACGATTCAGAAGAACGATATTTAAATCCGTATTGGTCAATTACTGAAGCATCGTGATCGAGCAAGATTCCATAACGATAGCGTAACGTATCGTCTTGCTGCGACAGAGCAGAAGAAAAAAGGAAAATGAATGAAAGAGCAATTAATATTTTTTTCATTGGTATAATTCTCCGGGAATTATGATTAGGCTGCGTGCTGTTATGTGACGTTTGTCAAACACTCACTTAATCGCCCATAGTGCTAATGCTAATAAAGCAAGAAAAGCAGCACCGTAAGAAACGTACGTGAGAGTTACGATAGACTTTTGAATTGTTTCAAGAACTGTCTCAACGATTTTCAATTGACTGTCCAGTTTTTCGATAATCGTGGTCTGAAGTTCCAAGACTTTTTGTATGTCCTTGGAGCCAGAGGTTTTCTTTAAAACGTCCTTCAAGTCACCTAATAGTGGACCGACCACGATAAGGATCTTGCCGAGCTGTTTCAGCAGAACCAGAATTACTTTTGGATTTATTAACATTGTTTTTTCCTCGAAGATGTTTGGCAAATGTTCACATAACGTTCACACAAATTACGCAGGCCTGCGCCGATAACTTGCGAATGACTCATTTCATATTTGCTCCGGCGCAGGATTGAGTGATCCCGACGACATCTTTGCCATCCTTTAGCGGTCGTCGGGAGAACGTCGTAATTTGTGCTGTTATATGACGTTGACTTTTTTGCCTTTGCTCTCTCTCACTTTATTATACAAAATTAATGATAGTGAATATATTCCAAGAATAATAAAAGGTATATCCGGTAACCATCCAGATACAACAACCGCGGTTCCTATAAAAAGCGCATAGATTGTAAATAAATTAAAAAGTGATCTATTCACTTTCGGATATTTTAATGTCATAAGACTAAGAACAACCATTGTAGTCGGACATGGCATCAAACCATAATTTGACAATAAAGTATCCTTTAAACTAAATATGAAACCTTGTCCGTAAATATATGTTGGATACCAGAATCCCCATATCATAATTAATAAGACAACGAATTTATATCCCTTTACATCTTTAAAATCCAAGTCAAATTTAGGATTGATAATTTCTTTTGTCCAATGAAAAACGATAAAACCTAACAAAATAGGAGTTAATATAAATGAAGCTAAATATGGTATACCTATTTTTGACCAGTAAAATATAGCGTAAACACCCCAATAGCCAAAAAGAAAAAACCAGTTAAAAGCAAAATACATGGCAAACAATTTCCTGTATTTATTTCCATATCCAAAAACCAAATACAAAATTACCAATGTAGCGATATGAAAAATTATACTTAAAGGAATTCCGAATATGTCAATTTCCATTTGAACAAATCTGTGAAAACCTTCTCCAAAAATTTTAGGATCAAAGTTCATAATATACCTCCTGTAACAATCTGAAAATCAAAACACGTAAAGCTGTTCATCTCTCGATATTCTTATACTGCGTGTAAACCTGCTGTAGTACCTTTCGGCCGCACGCCGCTACCAGAGTTTAAGAGTTGCTCGTTATTTCTTCACCTACTCTCCGCGTGCGAGCATGGCAGCTAACGATTTCTATACTACGTAGTAGTACTGTTTCACCGTATTCAATCAACTAATAAAAAAGCGGCGGGGTACTCCCACAAGGGAGATCGGCGCTCCCGCGAACGGGATTAGTTAGCCCGAAGG
>Ga0187886_1000205_pt1 | contig 82090 bp, 64 predicted proteins | sample June2016WEW_20_1_FD_133001 | JGI IMG/M metagenome (GOLD analysis project Ga0187886, IMG submission 133001) | Peatland microbial communities from SPRUCE experiment site at the Marcell Experimental Forest, Minnesota, USA - June2016WEW_20_150 | ecosystem: Environmental > Terrestrial > Soil >... | reverse complement strand
GTCTTGAAGAGCAGATCGATTTATTACTTGTTCAAAATTACCATTTCAGTCTGCAAGAATTTGAATCGCTTCTCGACGAGTCGGTGCACTTCCAATTCAACTATCTCTGTCGTCCGCAGTGGACGCTCTTGAATTTTATCGTCGGTGACCAGCGTCGAGTTGCCTCTTCGACTATTGAGAAGCGGCTGAAGTATTGTATTGATTATACCTACTTTCCCGAGCTGATCAAGCGGTTTATCGTTGACCATGGGTTGGTAGAAGTGACCTATGAAGAGTTCAAGTCGCTGATTGAAAAGATCGACCATGAAGTAGTAGCGCAGCATTCCAGCTTTGAACTTGCCCAAATAACGCGTGCGTTGTTCGATTTTGTCGAGTCCGGGAAGATGGTGCCGCAAGTAGAATTTGAACAACAAACGCTTCCGATCAATGCGGCAATTGTTTTCTTTGATGATAAGCACCTTACTGATATTCATGTACGGCTCGAATTCGAACGCGATCACAATCGGGTCATCCAAATTACAGCGGATCGCTTGGCAGACATTATAGAAATCGTACGAGTGGGGAATGAAGATGCAACCGCACGTCCGATTACTTTGCCTGTTGTCATTCCAAACGATGTGCAGCAGGAGAACCATCAGGCTGCCGGTGGTGCTGATGGTTACAGCGTACAGGAACCTGAGACTGTCACGGTTGCGCCATCGACAGAAAATCCTGTGCCACCGAAGACGCCGTCGGTCGTCTTTGGTGAGGATGACGAAAAATATCTTGTATCGATGCCGAGTATAAAGCGAAAAGAAATTCTTGACCTTTTTCCTGATGAAGAGCACAGTTTATTAGTGAAGAATCTCTTTACCAATGATGAGCCTGCGTTCCAGGGGGCAATGACAGAAATCAGTCTCTTTGGTATATGGGAAGAAGTCGCTCAATATCTCGATACACTCTATCTTGCGAATGAAGTCGATCCATTTAGCGCTGAGGCGGTGCTCTTTACAGACAAGTTATTTGCGCATTTCCATTCACCCGCTGCCAACGAGTAAGTTAAGGATTCCTCATGCAATTTATTGATGAGGCAAGGATATCTGTTAAAGCTGGTGACGGCGGTAATGGATGCATCAGCTTTCGTCATGAAAAATATATTCCGAAGGGTGGTCCGGACGGAGGAAACGGCGCACGCGGCGGCAGCGTCATCATCCGTGCCGATCATCAATTGAATACGCTGCTCGATTTTCGATACAAGCGTCATTACATTGCAGAGCGCGGCGAGAATGGGCGTGGAAAAGATCAGGAAGGGAAATCGGGGAAGGATGTGATCGTGAGAGTTCCATGCGGTACGCTTGTACGGGATGCACTCAAGGGGAAAACCATTATTGATTTGGTGAACGATGGCGATGAAATAATTATTGCACAGGGCGGTAAAGGAGGGCGGGGTAACGGAGAATTTGCCACAGCGACAAATCAAGCGCCGCGTTTTGCCGAACCGGGAACGCTGGGAGAAGAACGAGAGCTCATTCTCGAACTCAAGCTTCTTGCCGAAGTCGGGCTGGTTGGTTTTCCGAATGCAGGAAAGTCAACACTCATCTCGGTAATTTCTGCCGCAAAACCGAAGATTGCAGACTATCCTTTCACAACACTCGTGCCGAATCTTGGACTTGTCCGTTATGCGGAAGGCAGAAGTTTTGTTGTCGCCGATATTCCAGGACTGATTGAAGGTGCACACGAAGGGAAGGGGCTCGGAATTCAATTCCTCAAGCATATCGAACGCACGAAAGTGCTTGTCTTCCTGATTGAATCCATCAGCGAAGATCCCAAGAAGGATTATCAAGTTCTTCTGAACGAACTTGCATCCTTCAAATCCGCCATTGCAAAAAAGAAAAAGATTGTCGCACTGACCAAAATGGATATCGCTGATGAAACCCAGAAGAAAAAATTTGCAAAGATAAAGTTCGGGCGCGGTGTGATAACGATTCCCATCTCAGCGGTTGCAGGAGAAGGGATTCGAGATCTCCTCGATGCTATGTGGCAGGCGTTGAAGAAGCCGTGATACTAATGCTATCAGAGTGAACAAGCGATTCTTGCGCGGTCGATTGTTCGCCTGCTCGCCGACGTTCAAAGAACTTAGGCAGGCCTGTCGCAGGCAGAGAATCTATTCATTATCCAAGCACTTCATCGCTCAAATTATTCATCTCCGGATTAACAGATTTAATCAAATTGATTTTCCATTCTCGATGCCTATTCTTCAATTGTTTTTCACGGGCAATTGCCCATAACGTTTCGGCGTATCTGATGTTTGCCGAAGCGAAGGCAAATATTCGCGGAACGTCTTGAATCCTTGATTAGATTAGTGTCTCGATTGGACTAAAGTGTAGCCAGATACGCCGTGTCATACGCAGTCAGAAGTCGGCAGTGCATTGTCCTATATTTCTTTAATCTGATTTTTATTTATTAATATTTGCTTGGGAAGTCTTTTTCCAGGGAATCCAGAAGCCATTACACTTCCATAAGCCCCAACATTTTTTATCAGAAGAAAATCGTCCTCCTTAACGTCTTCTAATATTCTATTTCGTCCCAAAAAATCATTTTGCAGAACGGTATTTCCTCTTATGTCATAAACTCTTTTTATTCTCCCTGTTTTTTCTAAATTTTCAATTTTGTGATAAGAGTTGTAAGTTCTCGGTCTTGCAAGTTCTGCAAAACCAGCATTAACAGAAATTTCCGATTTTTTAGGGTTCAGTTTTTTTATATTTGTAACCCTTACTAATAAAGTGCCAGAACTTGCCAAAATAGATCTTCCTGGTTCAATTTTGATAATTATTTCTCTCTGAAATTTCTTGGATAATCCATCGCTTAGAGTTGAGTAATAATTCAGAACTTTTTTAAAATTAAAATCTTTATCCTTTTCTAAATATCTCACTCCAAAACCGCTACCAAAGTTGATATATTTCAAGTCTGGAAACGAAATTGCTTTCTTTGCTAAAAAGTCTCCAAATTCAATAAAAGGCTTTGTATTAAGAATATTAGAAGCGAAATATCCATGAACACCTACAATTCTATTCCCCGTCCTAAAAGCGGTTGTTTTTATTTTGTAAAAATCTTTCTCATTAATTCCCATATTTGAATTTAAAAAAATATTGGTGGCTTCGTCAGAATGAATCTTAATAATTTTGGGAATCTTAACTCTTATACCAAAGGTTTTATTCCTAGTAAGTGCACAAAATTTTTCTACTTCCTCGGCAGAATCTAAGTTAACCTCTATGTTTGCTTCAATAAGTTTTCTCATTAACTCCGTGCTAATTCCAGTAGAACTAAATGAAATATCTGAAGAATTAAACCCCGCTTTTTTCACTATTTCTAATTCATATTCTGAATTTACTTGAGCTCCTAAACCTAAATTTTTTATAATTTTCAAAATTTCAAGTTGGTTATTGCACATAACTGCAAAATAAACCCTAGATTTTTTATAATATAGATATTTTAAAATAGCTGAAAGATTTTCTTTAATATTATCAGCATCATAAATATATAAAGGAGTTTCAAATTGGTCTGCTATATTTTTAATATTTTGTGGGGTCATCATTAAAAAAAATCATGTAAATTAATGGGGCAATCCTGCTTCTGCTTGCGTATAATGTCAGGAGCCTTACGCAGTGCCGTTTGGCGCTATGAACAATTCAATTTCTTCTGTGCCAAACGGCTTGAGCGAGCGTCGTAAGGCTGTTTGTTATGTGAAGCATCTCTTAATCTCATAGACACATTCTTCTTCAGACAAGTCTGGCAAACCGCGTGTTAGAATTTGGAAAATCCACTCCAAGTGCAAACCATGTCAAGGAACCGAATCCTGCAGCAGCACCAACGGCGATCCAGCTAAATTGCCAGTTCGGTATAGCCGAAGATGTACTCACTGTTGTGAGAACAGCACCGGAGACTACACTAGCAACCGCAATCCATTGGTATAAACGCAGTCGCCCAATAATAGGCGTCTGCGGTTCGCCACGATATGCTTCCTCAACAAATCTTCCAAGGCCATTTAAAATTAGATACAACCCAGCGATAAGGGTGAGGGAGCCGTGAAGAGACCAGAGCCGAGCGAGAATTATTACTGTAAATACATTCCAAAGTATCGAATAGAGCGGTGTAGGGTGAATAGGAACGTTGTTCAGATTGGCAAGACGACACACCCGGCTTCGGGGATGCGTATATCGTATTCCGATATTCTTGGACGCTTCGCGTCCATGGCAGCAGCCTTGCACGAAACACCGAAACCTGCCAGCAGACTGAATGATCGGCCCTGCAACAGCGTACGCCCCAAGCAGTTGCCAGATATTACCGCCGAATAGTTTAGCAATCAGTGAACCAAGAATGACCCCGATAACTCCCCCGTAGAATCCGTATGGGCGCAGCAAACTTGGAGAGCCCTCAATGAACTGAGCCCACAATGCCGCCGCGATGAGAGAGGAAAATGCGATTATCAACATGGGACTCACCGATCCGGGCCCGAGAAGAGTACCAATGATCAATAGTCCAATCGAAGTTCCAGCAGCCGCATACACTCCGTGATTGATGATGCGTACCCGGCCGATTTGCCACTCCTTCCAAGAGTTTGCAATGCGTTCTGCTAGAGATCGTAGCTTTTCCCACAGTGCACTGATATGGAGAACCAGCGGAACAACAAGCGCCCCCGCAAGAACATCGATCATGGCATGCATACCCGTGGTTATACAGCTTACGGAAATCAATAGAGCTAGAGACCACCAGAGTATCTTCGACGAAGGAATCGCCCTTGAATAGAGACGAGCCGCAAGGAAAGCCCAGATAACGTGGAACGATGGGAAAGCTGCAACCGGGGCATCAAGCGCACGTTCCCATATCAGGATTGATCCGAAAATGCTCTGAGGTACAAACTCTCTCGGTGGTGAGACAATAGGAATAACCAGGAAGAGGAGTGTGATCAGAACTGTTGCTGTAATTCCGGCAATAGCAAATTCTCGAAGATCGCGTGCAGAAGTGGCGACAAGAGGAACTAGGAAAACAAAAAGATATGTGCTTCCATAGAATATCTCTGTCCATTCGTACACTGGTAAATTCTTTTCGAAAGGGAAATACGCAATCATTGCATCTGGAGAAATCCCGAATGCTACGACGGACTCATACAATACAAGCCATGGGAGTAATACAAGTAGATAAACGGATAACCGCTCCCAAGGGAGAGGAGCTCTAGATTCGTCCGAGGGAAGGCTGATCAGTGTCCTGGGCAACGGTGAACCAAACCGCCTAATAAGATCATGCTTCTCAAATCCTTGAACAAGAGCCAAGCAACCGAGTGCAACAATCGGTGAGACGAGCCAGAGGCCACTCGATGATCGACACGCCATCGATATGCCTATACACGCGAGTGAAAATCCAACGTAGATGGGATGTGGTAAGAGCTTATAGATTCCACGAGTTACATATCTGGGCGGGGGATAAGCATTCATCGGAAGTCCGCCCCCAAGACGGTAAAGTGTTACCATCCCAGCTATCATTGTAGCGAAGCCGATCAACGTGAAGGCAACACCGAGTGAAAAAGAGCCGGCAATCGGTACGTGTACGACGTCTTCAGTCGATCTTGCCCACACAAAAAGAAGGGGCGGAATTATGACGACGAACATGAATCCGTATAAAAACTTTCCAGCCGCTTGGGCAGTGCGCGTCATAGTCATGGGAACCTTACAATTTCGTGAATGACCCAGCCGGAGCTGCACAAAGAGCCGTTTGTGGATAGAACACCTCTGCTTCTCCATTTGCATTCGTAGGTGTGAAGCATGCGGGCGGGAACAATTGCTGCAATTCCTGGAATCGCAGAGAGTGCGGTTGATACGAGAACGCCTTTACGCAATTCTGTTTTCTCAGTGAGAGTGAGCACGGTCCGATCTTCATCGATTGCAACTTGCTCATCGCTGATAGAGGCATTCCGAATTTGCTTCCCGTTGAGGAATACGATTGAAAGTGGTGCGGCGCCCCGCCACTCGATCCATACCAATACATCACTCTCGGAAAGAAATCTCCCCCATCGTAATTCCGCAATGGGTAATTGCCACGGTTTGACGGTGAGCTCCAGCAGTTCCGCGTACCCAAGACCTGCAATATGCTCTTTCGGTCCCAATGAGATGTCAGCCTTCGATCGAGGATGTACACACGACCACGTCACTGTTCCTTCGGGTGAATCATACAATTGTCGTTGAATCGGTTCGGACATCAGCGCCCATGTCCCGACGAGGTTCAACGCCTTCGACGACCAGTCAATTCGTCGATCGCTTATCTGCGGGGAAAGAACTTCTCGTAATGATGTTTTCGTTCTCGTTCCCGAATTCCCGCGCGTGCTTATGGTGCTGGAGTAATTAATTGTCAATGCTTTCCAATGCAGTGCCCCGGAATATCCGATAAATGTATCACCATTGTCGGCGACGCAGTCGAGATACCACTTACGCAGAGAAAAGTTAGGTTTTGTACTCATGGTGCATACACAACGGTATTGATTCGTTCGGTCATCATATATGCGAGAGATGTTTCACATAACATTTGTAAAAATGCAGTACTGCGTTTTTATTCTTTGTAACTGAAACCAAACATCAGGAATCCTATACAGCGAAATGCCTGGTACCATATCAATATCAAAACGCAGAAGAATCCCGCCATCCTTCCTTTCTGTGGCCAGCCCGACGCTTGTCTGGCGGGCAGGTAGGCGACAATCTAAGTATTCGGCGGGCAAGCACCTGCGAAAATGGTAATGAGTATTCCATTCAATCGCAAGACCCCATAAATATCATACACCTTCTATGGTTTGCCCGCGGGGAGGTGCCAGATATTTTTCTGTTATTCCTTCCAGAGGTATAACCTTGCCTTTCCTTCGAAATTACGATACCTTTTTTCTGTGACAAGTCTCCGATATAAAATTGGGTTTTACTATTTCGTTATAGTTGTCATTGGCTTGGCTACGAGTGCCTTTGCAGTCTATAATTTTTCACGTTTGCGTGATACTTTCGGGTTAGTGTTGCGTGATAATTATGAAAGCGTGTCTGCCGCACAGAATATGTTCAAAGCTCTTGAGCGTCAGGAGAATGCACAGCTCTCGATGCTGCTTCAAGATATTGATCTTGATCTTGCCTATGTTCGATTCAACACGAATCGGGTCGGTTTTATCGGGTGGCTGGATAAAGCGAAGCGAGGAGGCCTCGACGAACGCGAAAAAGTCGTGTTGGATCGGATCACGCAGGATTATCATCGATACAATCAATTTTCCGATTCGCTGTACCGTTTGCTGCAAATTAAAGGTCAGTCCAGTGTTGCATCTAATTTCAAATCCAGGGTGATCAAGCCGGTTGCTGATTCTTTAAAAGAAAACTGTTTTGAGTATCTTGAAATCAATCAAATAGCAATGACTCGCACAGAAGAGAGATTGAATCAAACCGCAAATGATGCCACGCTGACCGTTATTACGATTTCTCTTGTTGCTGTATTTATGAGCATTTTTACAAGCGCACGATTTTCAAAAACCATTCTACGACCTGCAGAAAAGTTAACTCAATCTGTTCGCAGGATTAGTGAAGGACAACTTAACCAGAAAATCGATGTTAATACAGATGATGAGATCGGCGAGCTGGGCCGCGAATTTAACAAGATGACGGAGCGGCTGAGAGCGTACGAACAGATGAATATCCATCAGCTCATCGCTGAGAAGAAAAAATCGGAAACCATCGTTGAAAGTATTGCAGATCCGGTGATCGTGACGGATCGACAGGGATCTCTCATGCTTATGAATCAAGCGGCTGCGACGGTATTCGATGTCCACGGATCGAATTGGCAGTCGAAACCGTTGCGTGAAGTTATTGGTAATCAGAGTTGGGCTGAAATGCTAGAATTGAATGGTGTGCAGCGCTATGAGGAGGAAAACCGCGATCCGCTCTTTGCATTTGTCCGCAATAATGTGACCCTATACTTCAGACCGCGCCAAGCGCAAATTGTAGACGATCAGGGGAATATTCAAGGAGTCGTGACTCTCTTGCAGGATGTAACCCGATTTAAAGACCTTGATCGAATGAAATCCGAGTTTATTGCAACGGTTTCGCATGAACTTCGCACACCTCTGACTTCATTAAGTATGGGAATCGATATCCTTTCACAAGGAGTTGTGGGGGCGGTGAATCAGCGTCAGAGGGAACTTCTTATTGCTGCGAAAGATGATTCAGAACGGCTGCGGAAATTAGTAAAAGGTTTGCTGGATCTTTCCAAGCTCGAATCAGGGAAGTACGAGATGAAAAAGGAATTTATCGATTTTCGCAGACTTGTCGCTGAGGCAGTACAACCGCTGCGTCTTCCATTCGAAGAAAAACAAATTCAACTGGAATTTGATGTGCCAGAACGATTGCCTGCTCTCTTTGCCGATCCCCATCAACTCATTTGGGTGGTGACGAACCTCTTAAGTAATGCACTTCGATTTACCGATCCGGGAGGAAGCGTTCATTTAGCAGCGCAGGAAGAGGAAGATAGACTGTTGGTGACGGTTTCCGATACGGGACATGGAATTCCACGTGAGCATCAAGAGACTGTATTCGATAAGTTTGTTCAGGTAAAAAGTCCAACGGAAACGACCCCGGGCAGTGTTGGTTTAGGATTAGCGATTGCGCGCGAAGTAGTAGAAGCTCATGGAGGACGAATTTGGCTTGAAAGTACCGTAGGTGTTGGAAGTACATTTTTCTTTACTCTTCCTGCAGGAAATCAGAGCGAGACATAAAGAATATGCAGCAAAAAAAACCTAAAGCGCTTGTCGTTGACGACGAAAAAAACATTCTCAATACTATTGGCATCTGTTTAGAATCTATCGGCATCGGAGCAACTCTTTGCTCGAAACCGCAGGAAGTATTACAATTACTCCAGCAGAATAGATTTGATGTTGCTTTTGTTGATCTGAAAATGTCGCCGATGGATGGAATAGAAGTCCTTTCGGAGATCAAGCAATACTCACCGGGTACAACAGTTATTATTATGACGGCTCACGGTTCCATCGATTCGGCTGTCGTTGCGATCAAAAAAGGTGCTTATGATTATCTGCAGAAGCCGTTCGATTTTGAGGAACTGAAGTTGTTTACGCGGAAAGTGTTCGAACACCATCAACTCGTCCATGAGATGGCAGAACTTCGTGAGGAACTTGCTTCGATACAAGGCAGCGGAGATATTGTCACGCGTAATCGCGCAATGATCGAGCTGCTTGATCTTGCTGCGCGTGTTGCTGAAAGCTCAATCAGTATTCTCATCGAAGGTGAAAGTGGGACAGGAAAAGAGTTGGTAGCACACTATATTCATCGGAAGAGCGATCGCGCAGAGAAGCAATTTGTCAAAGTGAATTGTGCAGCCATTCCTGAGCAACTTTTAGAAAGCGAACTTTTTGGTCATGTTCGCGGAGCGTTCACCGGTGCATTGAAAGATCGTCAAGGTCGGTTTGAGATGGCAGATGGCGGAACGATCTTTTTAGATGAAATTGGAGAGCTTCCTTCCTCCATCCAATCCAAATTGTTGCGCGTACTGCAAACAAAAGATTTCGAGCGTGTCGGTGAAAATGTCACACGCAAAGTAGATGTGCGGGTCATCTCTGCTACGAATCGCAATCTAGACGAAGCGTTGAAAGAAGGAAGTTTCCGTGAGGATCTCTTTTATCGCTTAAATGGTGTTCGCATCAAATTGCCGCCGCTTCGTGAACGTCCGGAAGATGTACCGTTCCTTATTCATCATTTTCTAAAAAAATTTTCCAAAGAAAAGAATATCGAAATAACGCCAGACGCCGACAAAGCATTAAAAGTGTACCGATGGAGCGGTAATGTTCGAGAATTGGAAAATGTTATTGAACGTGCAGCGCTTCTCTCGGCGAATGGTGTCATTGAAATGAACCATCTGCCGGAAGAAATCCGCACTGCTTCTGAACTCAAAGCACTTTCATTAGAAGAAGCCGAAAAGGTTCAGATTAAAAAAGTCCTGCAAATTGCAAAGGATTATGACGAAGCAGCTCATATTCTTGGAGTTGACCGAAAAACACTGCTCAACAAGCGAAAGAAATTTGGGTTGTAGCCTCGACATGCGGGGAATTATTCCCCAACCTTTTTCCGAGTAAATACCTGTAATTTTCTTCTTTCCTGCTGTTCTCTTGTTTTTCATGAAGAATTATTCCCCAATCCTTCTTTTTTGATAATCTCAAAGTGCAGATTTTATGTTAAATAAGCCGCAAAGTACCAGAAATTTGTGGTACCGAATGTGATAGATATGCAAGAGATGTGTTCATTGAACCGAAAGATGTCGAGGAAACACTATGTCAACAAAACTTACCACACTCAATAATCTTGATATAGCCGTGTTAGAGCCGCGTGGTTCGCTCATTGGCGGTGAAGAGACAGACGAGTTGAAGGCAAAAGCGAAAGATCTGATTGAGCAAGGGAACAAAAAGCTTGTGTTGGATCTTGGCGGTATTTCATATATCAATAGCTCCGGTCTTGGCGCGCTTGTTGGCATTCACTCGATGTACCAGAAAGTTAGCGGCCAGATTAAACTGTGCAATGTCGCCAAAGGTGTTCAGAATGTATTTGTTATTACAAAGCTCACAGGTGTTTTTGATGTTGAAGAAGATCGCGATAAAGCAATAAATAGTCTTAAAAAGTAAATCATACATATACTAATCCAATTTCACATAATCAGGAGCAAGTTTCATGAAGACTTCAACGTTTAATGCAATCGTTATTGTCCTAGCTTTCATTGTTGGTTGGATAATTTTCGAATTTACATTACCAACATTCATTAAAGATGGTGGTCCTCTCGTTATTGGCCTTATCGCACTTGTGATCATACTGATCGCTGTTATTATAGAACGCATGCTTACCTTGAAGAAAGCAAATGGGAGAGGCAATATGACAGTTTTTTTGAAGAACGTACAGCAAGCCGTCAATGCAGGCGATATCGATATAGCACTCGCTGCATGCGATAAGCAGCGCGGTTCCTGTGCCAACGTTCTCCACGCCGGTTTGGAACGGTACAAGATGATTGTTGAAGAAGGCGATGTTAAAGGGCAAAAAGAGTTGATGGAAAGTATCCAGCGCTCTATTGAAGAAGCGACTATGCTCGAAATTCCCATGTTGGAACGTAATTTGTCCATGATGTCCACGATTGCCTCAATCGGAACGATGGTGGGGTTGCTGGGAACAGTTATCGGTATGATCCGTGCATTCCAAGCTATGTCGCGCTCCGGTGCACCGGATGCCATTCAGCTTGCTCTTGGTATCTCCGAAGCGCTTATTAACACCGCTGGCGGTCTTGTTGCCGGTATCGGTGGCATCGTTGCATACAATTTCTTTGTCACGAAAATCGACAACTTCACCTATATGATTGACGAAGCAAGCTATTCCATAATTCAATCATTAACTTCACGCAGACCGCATAAGAAGTAACCGGGAAAGGTGACACGTTATGCCAAAACATAAAAAGAAAAGACTCGGCACTCGCATCGACATGACACCCATGGTGGATGTGGCGTTGTTATTGCTCACGTTTTTCATGATGACGACGCAGTTCAAACCGCCCGAGGATGTCGAAGTAATAATCCCGGCGTCACATTCGCAATTTAAGATGCCTGAATCGCACATTATGATGGTGTATGTGAACAAGGAAGGTAAAATTTATCTTGGTGTTGATGCCCAAGGTTTGATGGAGCAATTGTTCGGTAAAGAAAGCAGATACAAGCGTGCCATTGAAGTAGATAAAAACACGCTTGGCAATATTCTTATTCAGGCGCGTATCAACGATCCGAAGCTTCGCACGGTTGTCAAGGGCGATAAAGACGCCCCGTACGGACCGATAGAAGATGTTATGGATGTCTTGGTGAAAGCACAGATTATGCGTTTTAATCTTGTCACTGATTTGGATAAAGGAGTATAAAAATGGCCGGTGCAGATGTTGTTGAATCGAAATCGCACACAAAAGGAAAGAAGAAGAAGAAGCGAGTCGGTATACGTATTGACATGACGCCGATGGTGGACGTGGCATTGTTGTTGCTGACATTCTTCATGCTTACAACGGTCTTCAGTAAACCGCAAGCGATGGAACTGAACTTACCACCAAATGATAAAGGTGTAGAAGTTGCAGCTTCACTATTGTTAACGTTGAGAGTTGCGCCAAATTTCGAAATCTACTGGAGCATGGGAGATAAAGATAGCGAACTCAAGAAGGTCGCATTCAAAGAGTTGCGGCCATTGTTGATTGAAAGACTTCGCACTATTCCAAAACTCATCACACTTGTGAGGATCGATCGTGAAGCGAAATATAATGACATGGTCGAGATCATCGATGAGCTCAATCTCGCCAATATCACTAAATTCAGTATAGCTCCGATTAAAGATGGTGATAAAAAATTGTTAAAGAAGGCGATGGGGGGATAGGAGACGATATGTCACAAACAATAGCAGTAACGCAAAAATACGGCGCAATAGAACTCAAGGCAGTCGCCCAAAGATATATGATGATAGGTGTCGTGGGGGCCACCATTCTGAGTTTTTCTTTCATTGGTTCGTATTATCTTATCGCATGGTTGTCCGAAGAAGCAGAACCTGTTCATATGGTCCGCGTTGTGAAATACTCAGATCTTGGACCACCTCCATCGTTGACCAATCAAGAAGCGTCCGCGGTTGCAGCAACTGGGGCGGCAGTGAAGCCAAGTGTTGGTGTGCCGGTCCCTGTACCCGATGCAGAGGTAAACCCTGAGCAAACAATCATGTCGCAGACAGAGATGAGCCAGCAGCAAGCCGCACCCAAAGCTGATATGACTGGCGGCGCAGAACTGAAGATCGATGATGAGGGTCCACCTCCAGATTTCGTTCCGTATGAAAAAGAACCTACGGTTGTCAAACGCATTGAACCGAAATATCCTGACCTCGCCTTGCGTGCGGGACTGGAAGGCAACGTGTTAGTCAAAGTGTGGGTGGACAAGGCAGGAAAAGTGCGGAAGGTTGTCCTTCTCAAGAGTGATGCCCCGGTTTTCGAAGAGGCTGCGATTGCAGCTGCGAATCAGTGGGTCTTTACTCCGGCAGTGATGCAGAAAGGACCCGTATCGGTATGGGTTTCCATTCCATTCCGGTTTAGACTGACAGGAAACAAATAATCATTAAGCAACGTCGAAGCTGATGAGCGTAGGGAAACAGAACACACAGGTGTGCACTGTTACTGAGACTTATCAGCTTCGCACGTTTTAGAATCAGGGAATTCATTGTGCTGAAACTCTCCAACATTTCGATATACCTCGGTTACTCAGTCTCTGCGGTTACCTCTGTGTTCGGAATTATCATCGTGAGCGGTCTTGCGTTCCAATATGTACCGATTCAAATGCGAATGATGTTCGGGATCGTTATGATACTTTGGGGAGTGTACCGGTTTGTCCTTACCAAAACTCGGGCTCGCCGGCAACATGAAGACGAAGAAGAATGAAACGTTTTTTTTTCTCTATACTTCTCATTCTCGTAGCGGGTGTAAGCGGGTGTAAGAAAAAAGACGAGACGGCAACATCCGGACATCGTCTTCTGCTGACAGCCGATCCATACATGCCTCTCATGCAACAGGAAGTGGACCAGTTCATGAGCATCTATCCGGAAGTGAAGATGGAGGTGCGCAGCACTTCAACTCGTGAAGCAGTTGTCCTTTTGCTGAATGACAGTGTGCATTCGATTGTGATCGATCGACAATTCAATGAAGAAGAACAGAAGGTTATTCAACAAGCTGCCATCAGAATCGTTGAAAATAGAATTGCTGAGGATGGCATTGCTATTATCGTTCACAAGCAAAATCCAATCTCAAGCATCCGTACAGAATCTATTCGGAGTATTGTTGCAAACACGGTGAAGGATTGGAGTCAGATTACCGAAGCTCATTGGTCCGGCGACATCGATTTTGTTTTAACAAGCAAGAACTCCGGAATGTACGAACTACTTCAGAAAAAGATTTTTTCAATATCGAAACCATTGGAACCAACGACCGTTATGCCAAATCAAAGCGAGGTGGTAAAGTATGTATCTACGCATCCACAGTCGATTGGATGTGTTGCCGCGTCGCTTGTGAACGATGGGAAGGAGCACATAAAAGTGATTCCGGTTCTTGTAAAATCGCCAGAGGGGAATGAGAAGAAATATGAACCGCGGCAGCAAGAAATTTACAATGCTCTTTACCCATTCCATTTTTCTTTGTATCTTTACAATGCAGAAATAAAGACGTCTGTTGGAGTAGGTTTCGGCGCACTGGTACTCTCAAATTTTGGACAAAAAATCATTCAAAGGGCGGGTTTAGTTCCCGCTTCAATTCCATATCGCACTATTCAATTACATGCGGAGTGAAACATCAATGAAACGCATACTATCAGTTGTCATTCTCATTCTCGTCACTGCTGCGGCCTCACTTTTCAGTCAGTCGCAACTTGATAAAGCTAGGGAACTGGTAAAACAAAAAAAGTTCACCGAGGCTGTCATGGTATGTCAGGCCTATCTCCAATCCAGCCAGAAAGATGAAAATGCATGGTTACTTCTTGCAAAAGCTCTTCAGCAACTTGGTTCGCTTGACTCTGCAGAAAATGCTGCAAAGAAAGTTGTACAGTTGGATGACGAAATGTTGGAAGGATATACGGTCCTTGCGCAAGTGCAACTTGAAAAAAAGAATGTTCAAGATGCCTATGCAACTGCAAAAGCCGGACTGAAAATGATAAAGAAGAAACAGCCAAAATATCCACCGCTGCTTGTGGTACTTGGGCAGACTCTTCTTGCGATTGACTCCACAGATGCGGCTTTGGTTGCTGCTTCGGAAGCAAAAGAGTTAGATTCAAGAAATGCAACTGCATATGAGGTCATAGGAGATGCCTATGAGAAGCAGAAGGTCGCACCCATGGCTATCACTAGTTACGAAAATTCTTTGGAAATTGACTCTGTACAACCAAGGGTTCTCTACAAGCTTGCCAATGCTTATATGAAGGAACGTCAATATACAGAAGCGGCGCGTGTATATAGTAAGATCCTTGCCCTTGACCCTAATAATGATGTTTCCCGTTTGGAACTTGCGCGTCTATTCCAACGAGCAAAACAATGGGCAAACTGTGCGGCAACTCTTAAAGACTACTTCAAGAAAGAAAAAAATCCGTCCAAAGATATTCAATCAATGTATCTGGAAGCGCTCCTGAAGAGCAGACAATATAAAGAGGCTGCTCAAGTCGGTCAAGAATTTTTGAAAGTCGAACCAAAATCACCTCTTGCATACAGGGCAATAGCGAACGGATTTTTTAATGAAAAGAAATATGCGCAAGCAATTGAGAATTTTAAGAAAGTAGACACATTAGAATTTGATGATTATCGGTGGCTCGGCGCTTCGTACAAACAATTGAAAAAGGACTCACTTGCAGCAATGACATGGGAAGAAGGACTCAAAGATTCAACGCAAGCTGTCAATGTACGATCGTACTATATGGATCAAGTCGCATCGACTTGGATGTATTTGAGATCGTATGAGCCAGCTGCAGAATTCTATCAGAAGCGATTACAACTTGACTCAACCGCAGTCGGTGCTTATATCAATTATGCTCAGTGTATGATGCAATTAGAGCGATTCGAAAAAGCAGTTTCTGCTCTTAAGTCTGCAATCGCGAAGACCCCAAAATTTCCGCCGGTATATACAAATCTAGGTTTCTGCTATTTTCAAATGAAAGAGTTTGATGCGGGACGTAAAGAATTCGAAACAGCCATTAAAATAATTGATACAGCAGAATCGAGATATAAAGTCGAGCTTGCCGATTCTTATCGTATGATTGGACTTTCGATCATGATGGATAAAAAAGTACCGGAGGAAGAGTCTAAAAAGAAATGGGAGGATGCGATTGTCGTTTTGAAGAAATCATTAAAATACAAAGAAGATGTAGCTCAAACACACCTCTTGCTTGGACAATCATACCAAAACTCTAATAAAGAGGAAGATGCAATAAAAGAATATAAACGGACGCTGCAGCTGGATCCAAAAAATAAAGAAGCGAAAAAGAGCCTCGAAATACTTGAACAGGCAAGGTGATCTTTGGATACCCTGAGGTGTTTATAACGAAAAATTATTAAAGAAGCTCATATTTCTTCCACACAGTTCGAAATGAAAGGAACCGCGATGAAGAATAAAATCATCCTTTTCTTACTTGCTGTCATAGTCATACTTCCCAGCTGCTCAAAAAATGCAGCTGTGAGAATTAAAGAGTGGGCACAATTTCAGGATCAGTTTTTTAAAGTTTCATTTAATTATCCCAAAGATTGGGTCGTTGTAACCGGGCCGATAAAAGTCGTCGTTTCCTCGTCTACTGAAGCGGCAGAGAAATTTTTTGATCGTGATTCGCGAAAAGCCGACGGCGTCCAGCTTATTATTGCTTCAGAACGCAGTGACTCCTTGCAAGATTATGTAAAGTATGTTCGCGATTTCAAAGCTACCAAGGAATCAGAGGGTTATAAAGTAACAGAAATGGAAGATGCTAAGATTAGCGGAATTGATGCAAAAAAAGTCAGTTATTCTGGTGTCATTGATGAGAAAACTAAAATTAAAGCGATTTATATTGCAACCTTGAAAGATTCCACGTTGTACTATGTTCAATACACGGCTTTCAATGATCTTTTTGAGCCCTATAGACCTGTGTTCGATTCTGTTTTGGCGTCGCTGATACTGCCTCAGAAAATTGTTATACTAAAGGGTGTGGATCCTGCAATCCCTCTTACACAAGTTGAGAAGTACTCTGATAATTATCTTCAATTGGAATATCCTGCCAATTTTGGTCCGAATGAACTGCCTAAAAAAGGAGATATGATCTCCGGAGTACGATTTTCCGGGAATAAGGATGGTATGCGGAATGATTGTGACATTAATATTGATGTACGTCCAGCTAAGAAATTAACATTAGAGAAAGTTGTAGAACAAAACTCAAAAAAAATTATAGCAATTTCCCAAGGATACGCCACTATTGGTGGTGAAAAGGCTGTTTTTTTCAACGAAAGACCTAAAAGTGGTATTGAACGAAGAACCTATTTTGTTGTAAAAAATGATAAATTTTTCAGGGTTATGATTACCTACTATGCACCGATGAAAAAAGACTTCTTGTCTGCGTTTGAAAAAGTCATTGCTTCCATCCGCTTAAAGTAGTATTATTATTCCCATCTTTTTAAAAAAGCCGGGACCGCCCAGCGATCCCGGCTTCCTTTTGTTGAATTCGGAAAATTGAATTTTGGATCCTGATAGTACTAGTCCTACACTCGCCCATTCGGGAGTGAAGGAATATGCAACAAGCCGTCCGCGTGTTTTAGGGTGGCTACGGAGTGCTGCAATTCTCGATGGTGACTGGGGTACCAGCGTTGCCTATGTGATGGGGCTTGGGTTTGCTCTAGCGGGGTATGCAAGCTTCTGGCATCTCTGTTTTATGATGTTGCTGACCAGTCTCGTCGCGGTCAATTATATTACCATTTGTCGTCTCTATCCTCATGGTGGTGGGGTCTATAGCTCCGTCTACCACAGATCCCAACTTCTTGCAGTAATAGGCGCATTGCTTTTAGCGGCAGATTATGTTGTGACGATGGCTTTATCTGTATTGGACGCCTGCCATTACCTCAATCTCGAATATCCAGCGTTATGTGCTATTATCATCATTGTTTTTATTGGCATGATAAATTGGTTCGGACCAAAACATTCCGGTGGATTAGCATTATTGATTTCTGCTTTCACGCTCGCCACTTTGGCAACCATCATTTTTTCATCGGCTGGAACTGCTCTACAACAAGCAACGATAGTTACGCCTTCAGGCGGCTTCTTCCATAATTGGGGTATTTTCATTGGATTTATCCTGAGTTTGTCTGGTATCGAAGCTATTTCGAATATGACGGGCCTGATGAAAGACCCTGCCCGTGATTCCCGACGTGCTATTCTGTCGGTTTTGGCAAAAGTTATTATTGCAAACCTATTTCTCGGCCTTGCAATGCATGCTATTCAAGGTTTGTCTCCTGGTGACCATAAAGAAGATATGTTGCGCTTCCTTGGCGAGCACTATGTTGGTCCATGGTTTGGATGGTTTGTGGCCTTCTCTCTCGGCACTCTGCTGATTTCGGCCGGTAACACAGCGCTCAATGATCTCATTTCTATACAATTCTTGATGGCGGTGGATAAGGAACTTCCCTTATCACTTCGGAAACTCAACCGTCATGGTGTCCCGTTCATTCCTCTTATCATTACAACCATACTTCCAATTTTGGTTCTTTTAGTGATCCAGGATGTAGAAACACTTTCGCATCTGTATGCCATCGGGTTGGTGGGAGCCATGATCATCAATCTTGGTTCTACCGCGACCGATAAATCGGTCAGCATGAAATCATACGTTAAGATCTTGATGCTAGTGTCCGCTGTCGTGCTTTTCTTTATCGAGGCGTCTATAGCTATCAAAAAACATGAAGCAACCATTTTTGCGGGTCTCATTCTTCTGCTTGGCCTCGCTGCACGCCAGGTTGTAAAGTGGAAACTTGCTTCCAAACCGATTCCAATCGAAACAATACCGGCACCGCTTGCGCCGACGCGCAAACGTCGTCGTACTTCCATTCCTTCCACAAAATTTCTTCTTGCGTTAAAAGATGTGAATGATCGGTTGTTAAAATTTGCTCTTGATGAAGCGAAACAGCGCGGAGCACTATTGTTTATTCTGCGTGTCAAAGAAATTGCTGTCGGTACATTACCGGAACGAATAGAAATGAAGGTGAATGGAACCGAGGAACATATTGATAAAATATGCTCGGCTTCCGGTATTGATTATCAGGTTATTTCGATTCCTAGTTATGAGGTCGGGTATACAATTGCAGAACAGGCGGCAACCTTTGGAGTTGATCGAGTGATTATGGGAGCCACTAAACGAAGTGTGTTAGAGAATATGTTGAGAGGAAGCGTGATGCGTTCGCTCAGTGCCTTGCTGCCGGAAGATGTGCAACTGGTTATCTTTGGCGGATAAGTTCGTTCATTTCATATTTTCTTTTCTATTCGAGAGAATCCTCGGCACATGTTTTCTCTTCGATAAAACAATCAGAGATAATGACAGCATCAACCTCTATCAATGGCACGGCAGAAACTTCCTCTGATTTATCACGTCCTTTGGGGCTGACATCGGCGATTATGATTGTTATCGGATCGGTTGTTGGTTCCGGAATTTTTCTTACTCCGGCGAACGTAGCAGCAACAGTACAAGTGCCGGGTGTGCTGATGTTTGTTTGGGTGCTTACTGAATTGCTCACACTTGTTTTCACCTATGTAATTTTTGTAGGTTGGATTTTCTTTGCACTTGGTGCCATTGCGGTTTTCATTATTCGTAAAAAGATGCCTTCCGCCGACCGTGCATTTCGTGTGCCTGGATACCCGTGGGTGCCGATTGCATTCATTTTTGTGACAACGTGGTTTGTCGTGAACACACTTATGGAACAAACAGCCGATTCTTTAGTAGGCATCCTGTTGCTTCTTGTAGGAATTCCTTTCTATCTTTATTGGAAACAACAAATGAACCGTGTGGCTCTTTCGGGAAAGCAGTCCTAATGCATATCATCCTTCTTTGGGTTGGATTTAATGTCTTCATTCTCTTTCTTCTCATTTTGGATTTAATGGTATTTAACCGCAAACCCCATGAGATCAGCATTCGAGAATCCTTGGTGTGGAGCGGAATATGGATTTTTATTTCGCTTCTTTTTAATGTCGGAGTATTTCTCTGGTACGGTCATGAAGCAGCACTGCAATTCTTCACCGGATACATCATCGAGAAATCTCTCAGTGTTGATAATCTTTTTGTCTTTCTCCTCTTGTTTTCATATTTCAAAGTACCTGCAAAGTATCAGCATAAGGTTCTGTTCTGGGGAATATTAGGTGCTCTGGTTATGCGAGGTACCTTAATCTTTTTAGGCGCCGCACTCGTTGCACGCTTTCATTGGATCCTCTATCTTTTTGGGTTATTTCTTGTCGTTACAGGAATTAAAATGGCATTTCAGGATAAGGAAAAAGAAGTGCATCCTGAACGGAATATCGTTGTTCGGTTTTTTAAAAAGATCTTTCCGGTGACTGCCGGATATCATGAAGAGAAGTTCTTTGTGAAGACAGGCGGGAAACGTTATGGCACACTTCTGTTTGTTGTGCTCATTGTCATAGAAACAACAGATCTTCTTTTTGCTGTAGATTCTATCCCTGCAATATTTGCCATCACGCAGGATTCATTTATCATCTATACATCCAATGTGTTTGCGATTCTCGGCTTGAGATCTCTCTATTTTGCCTTAGCAGGAATGATAGATTTATTCTACTACCTCAGGCATGGATTATCGGTTGTGCTCGTCTTTGTAGGGTTAAAGATGCTGCTGATGGGATATGTACCAATTTCAATTGGATTAGCATTAGGGGTGGTTGGTGCGGTGCTTTTGATTGCAATTATGGCGTCAATCATCAGGTCAAAGAGGTTGAAGAAAAAAAACACTTTATCTCGCTAATCCTGGTGTGATCATCAGACAGAGGAAGATTTCCTCGTTGATCGCAGAGTTTATAAAAAAAGGCATGCAGATTTATTACTGCATGCCTTTTGAGTCTTATTCCAGAATGTTCATTCGCAAGAAATGAAATGCATCCCTTACACCTTGGAAACGTTCACTGCTTGGAGACCTTTCGGTCCCTCCTGGACTTCAAACTGCACTTTGTCACCGTCGTTCAGGGTCTTGTACCCTTCGCCAACGATCGACTTAAAATGCACGAATACATCTTCGCCGCTTGCGCGAGAAACGAATCCAAACCCCTTAGCACTGTTGAACCATTTGACTGTTCCTTGTTCCATGGAACAAATCCTTTCATATAAGATATTCCCCGACCAACCGTCGGGATGGTGTACGCCGCAACTACCGACTCTTGCGAAAAAAATCAGCGAACAGAGATACCAATTGGTAGTTGCTCGTTGATAGCTTCTTACACTTGGGATGCAGAGCTTAACCCCATCTAAGATTATCGAAGCAGATTCCCCTATGTAAACCGACAGGGAATTCTCACAATAAAGCAAGCACGGTGTACTGTTACTTGGCACTATTAAAGTACAATTTGTTAAGATAACTTCCAAATGGAAAAATCGATCTTGCAAAATCTCATATGGTGTTCCAAACGAATCCATATGCTGTTAATAACAGTGATTTGGCTGTCTGAAATTGTGCGCCCGTCTTTTTTATAGTCATTGGTCCTTATTTTCCTAAGAAAAAAGAGAAAATTTAAGCTGTGTTCATGTGGTTTGTAATGGTATGAATAGCTTTTTTCCAAAATTTAAGACAATAAATTGTTGTATGGAATGAGCTGAAGCAAACCTAAAAAATGAATAAACGAAGTTGCATCCCTTTGTAAAGCAAGAATTCACGTTGTGCAATTTCCCTGTGGTTTTTATGTGACGAGTTGGAGTCACATGCAAAGCTCTATCTGACACAGAAAATATTTTGCTCTATTGATGTTTCTGATTTATGACGAAATCATTGCGTAATTGGTTCTAATCTCTTTTTCTTTATGTAAAAGATATTCTATGTTCCCGCACGCAAAGTCGTCACTTTTACAAATGAGTAAAAAGATTTCTTTAACCATATTGTGCGTGGGATGTAAAAGGGATGTCCAGTGGTGTATATTTCTACATGTCGAAGCCGGTTAATCAAAAAATTCTTGGTGGGCACAGAGTTCATGATGATGCAAAGAGTAGTCCTGGTTAGAAATTCTGTGCTTTATACTTCCCATCCATCGCTATTGTAGTTGCAGGTGATTACGAAACAAAACGTAGGAATTTGACCTCCTAAATTTTCTTGCTTTTTAATGTAAATGACAGGCAAGGAGTGTTTCTCTTATGAGAGATTATTGGTATATTGTTCGTTAGTATATGGCTTACTCTTGTTTAAGCAGAAACCTGAACAGACAATATCTATGTTCACTAATATTTGAAAGAGAACACTGAGATATCTGTTTGATTTAAGTGGAAATGTCGCCGTTGTGACCGGTGCACGCACTTGTTTATGTCAAGGTATGTCTCTTGGATTGGCGGAAGCAGGAGCAGAGTATAGCATATGTAAAGCAATAATGCAGGAGGATTCGTGTTACATCGATATTACGCTATGACAGTTGGTGGAGTTGATTGATCTTGAACTAATCTAAAAGGACAGACTTATGAAAGAAGAATTCATCCATAAAAATTTCTTACTTGATACAAAAACCGCGTCGAAGTTGTATTATACCTATGCGGAACCACTTCCCATCATTGATTATCATTGTCATATTCCGCCAAAAGAAGTTGCACAGAATCGTAAGTTTGAGAACATGACGCAAATATGGCTCGCAGGGGATCATTACAAGTGGCGTGCAATGCGTACGTGCGGTGTCAAGGAACAGTTTATTACCGGTAATGCATCAGATTGGGAAAAATTTGAAATGTGGGCACGCACAGTACCAAAGACAATTCGCAATCCGCTGTACCATTGGACGCACCTGGAACTAAAGCGTCCTTTTGGCATTTCAGATAAACTGCTCAACGGAAAGACAGCGAAATCGATTTGGGAAAAGTGTAATGCAAAGTTAGCCACTCCCGGCTTTACCGCCCAGGGTATAGCGAAACGGATGAATGTCGAAATTATTTGCACGACTGACGATCCGATTGATTCTCTCGAATATCATGAAACATATGCAAAAAAGGGTAATGGATTCACAAGAATGTTGCCGGCGTTTCGACCGGATAAAGCAATGGCCGTGGAAAATGTAGATGCGTTTCTCTCCTATCTCCAGAAGTTAGAAACCGTATCCGGAATTGAGATAAAGGATTTCGACTCGTTGCTTGTTGCTATTCGTGCTCGGCATGATTTCTTTCACTCGCGTGGCTGCAGGGTCTCGGATCATGGTATCGAAACAGCGTATGCAGAAGACTACACGGACTCAGAAATTAGATTTATTTTCAAAAAGCTCCAGAAGGGAAAAAGTCCTGATGCAGTCGAGACATTGAAATTCAAATCGGCGATGATGTATGAGTTTGGTGTGATGGATTACGAGAAGGGATGGGTACAGCAACTCCATCTAAGTGCACTTCGCAATAACAACTCAAGAATGATGCGTGTGCTTGGACCGGATACTGGATTCGATTCCATCGGTGATTTCGAGATTGCTCGGCCATTGGCTAAATTCCTCGATAAGCTCGATACAGAGAATAAGCTTGCTAAGACCATTCTCTACAATCTTAATCCAAGAGATAATGAATTGATGGCGACCATGATTGGGAATTTCCAAGATGGAAGTGTTGCTGGTAAATTGCAGTATGGTTCAGGCTGGTGGTTCCTTGATCAACGTGATGGTATGCAAAAACAAATCGAAGCACTCTCGAACCTGGGAATGTTAAGCCAGTTTATCGGCATGCTCACAGATTCAAGGAGTTTTCTCTCATATCCGCGACATGAGTATTTCCGAAGACTGCTCTGTAATATTCTTGGTGGCGAGATAGAACAGGGTCTGATCCCGAACGATATGAAACTTATTGGCGGGATGGTTCAGGATATTTGCTATAACAATGCAAAGAAATATTTTGGTTTTTAATCTCTCAGGGTTAAATTCCCCGCCGCTTGCGGCTGGAAGATTCATTTCGATTTGGAAATTGTTTGAGTATCATTACAATCAGCAAGGGAAACGTAAAAGATAGGATTGAAAATTAAAACAGACCAACAAGCCGAATTTGATGTGCTCTCGCTGGGAGAATGCATGAACCAGTTGAGTCCTCCAGGACATCGGCGGATTGGACTTATCCCTGTATTTGAAGGTATATGCTAGCGGAGGTGAATACAATGTCACCTGTGCTCTGGCAAGTTACGGTATGCGTGCAAACTAGATTGCACGCTTGAAGGACACGGTGAAGAGGCCATTCCGGCTTGAATTACTCTTAACTAATCTATTTTTTGGTCTTCTGGGTGGAAAGTCCTTTATGAGGTATATATGCAACAGTTGTCTCTTGTATGTACTTGCATTTCTGTACGCCTTACTGTAAATTGATTCGGAATTTAACAACACAGTGAGAGACCGTTGATGTTTAAAACATTATCCGATTGCACTATCCTTTTTTTCTCTTTGTCATACTGAGGTTTCTATGTTCTCATCGAGACTCTTTTGGAAGGTAACCTTTTATTTTGCCCTTCTTCTCGTTATCCTTTCAGCAACAACGTTCGTAACCCTCTATTTCTTGACGCAAATTCAAAAAAGTTATGGCCAAGCATTTGTCGATATAACAACGACATCTACTTTGGATCGTATGAGAGAATTGCTTGTCGATATCCGAACTACAGCAGACGACTATTTGTACACAGGAATACCAGAGAAAAAATTGGCATATAATTCTTCTTTAAATGTATTCGATAATGAGATAATTGCGCTTCAGAAGAGCTATTCAGATTCTATTGATCTCCAGACATTGAAACAAATACGGATATTTGTCTATGAGTGGGTTAATAAAATTGGAGATAAAAGAATAATGCTTTATTCCTCAGGTCTGACTGGTGAGAAACTCGGAGAAGAGATACAGTCGTTGGGCCGTCAGGAAACTACTGCTGAGTATCTGGAAATCGCAAGAACATTGATCAACACGCTTTATCAGCGACGGCTAAGATCCGTCCCAGTGAATATTGAGAATGCTATTGAATTAGCAAAAAAAATAAACACCTATATCATATCTGTGAACGTATTATTTGCAATCTTTGCCATTGCTCTTGGTATTTCACTTTCCAAGTCTATCACAAAACCTATAGGACTTTTACGTGATGGAACACAGAATATCATGAAAGGTGTGTTTAAACCGATAACGCTGCGCCAGCGTGATGAATTGGGAGCTTTGGCAAAGGATTTTAATCACATGTCTGAAATGCTGCAAAACAACTACAATCGCCTGACGGCGTATTCAGAGTTGATGACAGCATTGAATAAGCACGAATCGACTGAAAACGTAGAACAATCCAGTTTGCAAATATTGTGTTTGCATATGGGCGCTGCGGTTGGCGCATTGTATCTTCTGGAGAACGAATCAAATGTATTGAGATTAGCCAGCGGCTATGCCCTGAATATGACCGAAGACAAGTTGGAATATAAAGTAGGGGAAGGTATTCCCGGCCAGTGCGCCGCGATGAAACAGAATCTTGAAGTCAGCGATATTGTTGCCACCAAAGGATTCATCATCGATACAGGTCTTGTGCGCGTTGCACCTACCAATGTTTTGGCAGTGCCTATTCTGTTTCAAGAAAATCTCATTGGTGTGATTGTTCTGGGTGCTATGCAGCCATTCGATACACTTCACCTGGAAATTATCAAAAATTCCGTTCCGCAGATCGGTGTTGCTATTACCAACGCGATGAACACTGATTCTACGCGGAAGCTTTCGATCGAAATTGCGACAAAGAATAATCAACTCAATACGAAGAATGCTGAATTGCAGAAGGCATACCGTGTGAAATCGGACTTCCTCTCGAACATGTCTCATGAACTGCGAACTCCGCTGAACTCCATCATCGGCTTTACTTCTGTTTTATTAGGACCACACGGCGAGCCGCTCACTCCCGATCAGGCAAAGGCAATAGAAAAAGTATTGAAGAATGGTAAACACTTGCTTGAACTCATTAATGATATTTTGGATTTCTCAAAAATTGAGGCGGGCAGAACACCTATCAATATTGACAGCGGTGAAATTAGTGAAATCATTTCAAACGTCATGGTCACCATGGAACCAATGGTGACGACGAAAGGTGTGAAACTTATTCAGGAGGTTGAACCCGACCTTCCCATATTGAATACCGATATCCTCAAAGTTAAGCAAATCCTCCTGAATCTCTTAAGTAATGCCGCCAAATTTACCGAACAGGGTACTATTTCGATTTCTGCAAAGAAGTATGGCGACATGATTTCTATCTCCGTGAAAGATGATGGTATCGGCATTGAACCAAAAAATCTTGAACGTGTCTTTGAGGAGTTTTCTCAGATCGATTCGGGCAGTTCCAGAAAGTATAAAGGCACTGGTCTAGGATTACCGATTGCGAAAAATTATGCTCGCCTGCTGGGTGGTAATCTTACGGTGCAAAGTGAGTTCGGGAAGGGTTCTACGTTTATTCTTGTTCTTCCGCCTGCATTCCCTAAAGATAAGCTTCAGAAACCTGGTGAAGAGCCAGCGCCTCCAAAGGGTACGCCGGCTGCCGCGATAACACCAGTACCCTCGGCAACGAGACCTGCACCGGAGAAATCAGTCGCACCTTCTTCAAGCATTCTTGTTCTTTGCATTGATGATGATGCGGAGGTGATTGATCTTCTGCGCCGTTACCTCATTCCGGAAGGTTATTCAGTTCGAGGAGCAGGATCGGGAGAAGAAGGGATTCGATTAGCACAAGAACTCCGTCCCGCAGTTATTACTTTAGACATTATGATGCCGGAGAAAGACGGTTGGCAAGTTCTTCGAGAACTAAAGAATAATCCTGCGACGAAAGATATTCCTGTGATTATTCATTCGATTATTGAAAACCGACCGTTGGCATTATCGCTTGGTGCATTGGAAGTCATTGCAAAACCATCTGAACCTAAGGAAGTGCTCAGTGTTGTGGAACGTGCCTGCCGCTCCAAGAATCAGCCAATCATGATCGTCGATGACAACCAAGATTTTGCTGATTCATTAAAAATATTGCTTGAGATTGAAGGATATCGTGCAGTAGCGATGTACAGCGGTGAAAATGCGCTTAAGGATATTGAGAATATCAATCCGTCGCTCTTATTCCTTGATCTTCTTATGCCGGGTATGGACGGTTTTGCTGTTGTGAAACGGCTTCGCAGTCAGGAACGATGGCGCGATCTTCCTATCGTGATTGTTACCGGTGCCGAGATTACAGACGGCCAGCGTAAGAGCTTGAATACTCTCACTCAGGAGTTTATTGAAAAAAGTCAATTCTCGAAAGAAATGATTTCGAGTACAATCAAGAAAATCATTCATCAATCACATCATTAAAGAAAGAACAGAGAAGCATATGGACGTTCCGCAACCCACAATTCTTGTCGTTGATGATACTGAGGATAATCTCGATTTATTGGAGTTCGCCCTCAAACGAAAACCAGTGCGGATGTTACGTGCAAGTAGCGGCAAAGAATGTTTAGAGATAGCACTTCAGAATCATCCGGATGTTATTTTATTGGATATTCAAATGCCGGAAATGGATGGGTTCGAGACCTTGAAGCATCTACGCGCTTCAAAGAAAACCGCGGACATTCCTGTCATTTTTCTCACGGCTCAACGGAAAGATGCTTCGAGTATTGAACAAGGTCTCTCGTTAGGGGCGGATGAGTACCTCACGAAACCGATCGACATTGATGAGTTATTGGTTCGCACCCGTTCGCTTGTACGTTTCAAAAAAATGGAAGCTGAACTTGAGCGGACGAAGGCTGATTTTATGGCGATGCTCATCCACGATATGCGTAGTCCGATTGGAGGAGTCAGCAGTATTCTGGAATTACTCGAAGAACCGTTGATCAAAGGTTCTCCGATTCAAGATGTCCATCGGGAACTTCTCATTTCAGCTGAAGATGCCACGAGGCGATTGCTCAATTTGATCAACGACATGCTAGACCTCTCAAAATTTGAAGCCGGCAAAATGAACCTGATCCGAGAACCGGTGTATATTGGTGAAATTGCCAATAGAATCATGAAACAAATGCAGCCTCAATTCAAACAAAAGCGGATCCAAATTGATATCTCACTTGAAGATGGCTTGCCGTCAATTTCAGTGGATGCACAAAAAATAACTCAGGTATATGCGAATATCCTCAGCAACGCGTTAAAATTTACACCAGCCAAAGGAACTGTCCAAATTTCGGTGGTGAGTTCAAAGGACGCAGCCGGAGCGAATGAATTCATACAGACTTCGATCAGTAACAACGGACCTGGAATTCCCCCCAATGAACTACCGACGCTCTTCGAACGGTATAAACAAGGTATAGCTTCTGAAATTGTACAAGCAAAAGGCACGGGATTGGGATTGGCAATTTGTAAGCTCATTGTGGAAGCACATGGCGGAGTTATTACAGCAGAAAGCGAGCCTGGGAAAATAACCACATTTCGATTCAGTCTTCCGGTAAGTGCTCCCGCGGAAGGCTGAGAGAAAAATTCTTAAACATTAGAACAACAGGAAATTCTATGTGGGAACAAAAGCAGATAGGGACCGTGAAAGAAGTCGTCGACGTATCAGTCGTTGTTCTTCTTGATCGTGAAATCACCAATATGACAAAAAAAATTGGAGATAGGGTTTACTATATCGGGCAGATCGGTTCCTACGTGCTTATTCCGATTGGTGCTATCTATGTTATCGGCATTGTTTCGGGAATCAAGAAAGAGGAAACACGTGAAGATGGAGTGGGCTTTATTCAATATATTATGATGGTCACGTTGGTAGGAACAATCCGAAAAGGAAAATATGAAACAGGCGTTTCGGTTATGCCGACAGTGGATATGGTTGTGTATTTACTGGAAGACAAAGACATCAAGTCTATCTTTGCAGCGTATCAGCAGTACAATTTTTCCATCGGACAACTCTCCTTGTTTGAAAATGAGCGCGCTTATTTAGATCCGAATCGGTTCTTTGGAAAACATCTCGCAGTTCTCGGCTCAAGTGGTTCGGGAAAGTCCTACACTGTTGCATCCATTCTCCAAAAAGTTGCACGATTCTCGGATACCCATATTGTCCTTCTCGATGTCCACAATGAATATCGCGAAGCTTTTCCTGATACGGGCCAATTCTGTGATATCGCATCGCTCGAACTTCCGTATTGGTTGATGAATGCAGAAGAGATGCTCGAAATGTTTGTGGAACCTACGGATGAGAATGCTTCAGTTCAAAGCGCTATTCTCCAAGACCTTATCTACGCGGCAAAAAAAGCTAAGAACCCGACGCTCGCAGATGTCATTACGATTGATTCGCCGGTTTCGTACGATTTGAAAGAAATACGTACGAGACTGCATTTTCTCGATACTGAAAAAGTGACTTCTCCGGGCGGCATGAAGGAGGGACCCTACTTCGGTAAGTTCTCTCGTTTATTGATTCGTCTCGACAATAAAATGAGCGATCCACGTTATGCATTTTTATTCCAACCTAATATTTGTGTAGAAACAGAGTCCGTCTTGCCGCTCCTTATGACGCTTTTCGGTCTTGCGAGCAAAGCACGGATTACTATTTGGGATATGAGCGGTGTTCCATTTGATGTTGTCAAAACAATTTCTGCCTTGATAGCAAGAGTGACATTTGATTTCAATTTCTGGAATCCAAATCGCCATGAGATGCCTATCTTGTTGGTGTTCGAAGAGGCTCATAATTACCTGTCGACTTCCACTGACGGATCAAAAGCAGCACGGCGAACCGTTGAACGAATTGCGAAAGAGGGAAGAAAATACGGCGTCAGCTGTATGATTGTCAGTCAACGTCCTTCGGATATTTCTGAGACGATTCTTTCTCAATGCAACAATTTTATTATCTTGCGATTACTCAATCCGACCGATCAGGCATATGTACGTCGTCTGATGCCCGATACATTTAGCGGACTCGACAGCGTTGTTCCGCTTCTTCGTCAAGGTGAATCCATTATTATAGGTGATGCAATTCCTATTCCACAGCGTGTACAAATTGATCTTCCCACACCGACTCCACACAGCGCCGATGTGAAATTCTTTGATAAGTGGAAACACCCCAATACAAAGACAGACGTAGCGGAAGTCATGGATCGCTGGTGGAACCAAAAAAGAAGTTAAATTTGGAAAGAAAAAGAAGAATAAACAAGAAAAGCAGAAACGACAGCGAATAAAGCTTGAAAGGAACAAATTGTTTCTCTATATTGTTAAGAGAATAGACAATGTATATAACTAGACGATATTATTTTTGTAGGGTATGATGGTCCATATAAATAATGCTCGGAATGCAGGAAGTGTAACTGTAGCAGCGGTATGTTTCTGTTGTTGCTGTCATAGGAGAATTACGAGCAGAGTAATCAAGAAATAATTTTATGAATGTTTTTGTTTTTTGACGAAAGGCTCGGCGATGCTGAGCCTTTTTTATTTGTGGGAACCTATTTGAGACAGAACGTATGACTATAGTATTGATAGACACAAACAATTGGAACAAGGAGGATGAAAATGACTAATGAGACACTCTATAACGAATTTGCTCAAACACTGAAAGAGCGTCGTGATGATCATTCACTTGGGTTTCAGCTCAAGAAGGGAACGCAAGAATTTGTAGAAGACTTGCTTGCTATTTTATTCCCGCATTTTTGCAAGGAGATGTTCTATACAAAAGAGGAAATAGAATCGCGTCTTGTACTCTTGGAGCGTGATTTAAAGCGTCTGCTTATTCCACTTTTGAAAGACACGTCCTTGAATCTGGAAGATATAGTTAAACAATTTATGCAGGCACTTCCGGGTTTGCATGATAAACTCTGGCTGGATGCCGAAGCTATTACCAGTGGAGATCCGGCGGCTGAGAGTGTTGACGAAGTAATCCTGGCGTATCCCGGTTTTTCAGCCATCGCAATCTATCGTATCGCGCATGAATTCTATGTAATGCATGTTCCTATTTTCTCACGTCTCGTTACGGAATATGCGCATCAAATAACGGGAATTGATATTCATCCAGGCGCTCAAATTGGAACATCATTCGCTATTGATCATGGAACCGGTATCGTAATTGGTGAGTCTGCCATTATCGGCAAAGATGTAAAGATGTACCAAGGAGTTACGCTTGGGGCTCTGAGTGTGGATAAGAAATTAGCGAAGTCTAAACGCCATCCGACCATCGAAGATGGTGTTGTTATCTACGCGCAGGCGATCATTCTTGGCGGTGAGACTATTGTCGGTCATCATAGTGTTATCGGAGGAAATGTCTGGCTCACAACGAGTGTACCGCCGTTCTCTTCTGTGTATCAAGAAAGCAAAGTAACAGTACGCCCCAAAGAAATGACGGGTGCGCCAATTGATTTTAGTATCTAACCACATAAAGGAAAAAATCATGAAAGCAAACTCTATTTTGGAAACAATCGGTAATACTCCTCATGTTCGTATTCGTCGACTCTTCGGTGATCATGAAGTCTGGATCAAATTAGAACGTGCAAATCCCGGCGGCAGTATTAAAGATCGTATTGGGCTCTCTATGATTGAGGATGCTGAGCGTCGCGGCATATTGAAGCCGGACACTGTCATCATCGAACCGACATCCGGGAATACAGGTATTGGTCTTGCTTTGGTTGCGGCAGTGAAAAAATACAAACTCATTCTCGTCATGCCCGATTCGATGTCCGTCGAACGACGGCGGCTCATGGCTGCATATGGAGCGCAGCTGGAACTTACTCCTCGTGAAAAAGGAATGAAGGGAGCAATTGAAAAAGCAAACGAACTTGCAGCAGTAACAAAGAATTCATGGATTCCCCAACAGTTTGAGAATGAGGCAAACATTGAAATCCATCGAAAGACGACAGCTGAAGAAATTCTCCGAGATTTTCCACAAGGGTTCGATATGTTGATTACAGGCGTCGGCACTGGCGGACATATTACTGGTGTTGCCGAAGTGCTCAAAAAGAAATTTCCTAAAATCAAAATCTTCGCTGTTGAACCCAGCCTTTCTCCTGTGATTAGCGGCGGGCAGCCAGGACCGCATCCTTTACAAGGACTTGGCGCAGGCTTCATTCCTAAAAATCTACACACCGAAATACTTGATGGTGTTATTCAGATTACGAAAGATGAAGCATTTGAATATGCACAGCGTTGCGCACGTGAGGAAGGAATTCTTGTCGGTATTTCTTCCGGCGCATCACTCGCAGCTGTGGCAAAGAAACTTCCTGATCTTCCAAAGAATGGAAAGATCATCACCTTCTGCTACGATACAGGTGAACGTTATTTGTCGGTTGAAGGGTTGTTCTCATGACGAAGAATATACAATCCTTGATTATTCATGTTTATTGAGTCATGGTTCCTCAGTCTTACGAACTCCTCAAATGCACACCCAACTTGCAATCCGTAAGTATGGGTTTGATTTTTAAATTCGAATATTCATAGCGTACATCGAGAAGAAATTGGAACTGGTCAAGAGAGTTCTTTTTGTTAGTCAATAAAAAAGAGAGTAGTAAAAAAAAATACTCCGACGTACTACCAGACGCCGGAGTATAGGGAGGCTAACTATGTGTCGTCGGGGAGACGGCACGACACAAGATAAATTCTGAACACGTGAATGTCAAGTGGTTGCAAAATTAATTTATAAAAGTAAATCTGGGAAGCGCATGTTACTGAATGTAAAAAAAAACTGTTCAGAAATGTTCTGCCCAATGGGGAGGGTGGTACTGTGACCGTTTCGTGCAAGGATTATCGGTCGTTCCGATCAGTTAGCGTAGAGATATCGCTTGATTTTCTGTGTTGGTGTCTTTTCGAACGGTTCTGTTTGTTCTATAACCCGACTCATGCGTGAAAAAGAAGAAACTTGTTCATTCACCTGTTTTCGAATATCTTCCAATAATTGAACAATTCGTTCCCGCGCCTGTGATTCAGTCAATCCCATACTGGAAAATTCAACATCGAGCTTCTCGTAGTCGAGGAAAATACGTGCAACAAGCTGTCCTTCGTCTTGATAGGTTAGCGATTCGAGTACGATATCTGATCGGTTAATCACAGACTCGATAGCTTCGGGATAAATATTTTCGCCACTCGGACCGAGAATAACATTTTTCATGCGTCCATTGATGTAGAGATAGCCATTCTTATCAAAACTGCCGAGGTCGCCAGTGTGAAACCAGCCTTCACGTGAGAGCACTTCTTCCGTACGCTCTGAATCACGATAGTACCCCTTCATAACGCTTGGCCCGCGCACAACAATTTCTCCGATACCGGATTTTAGATCAGAGTTTTCGATGCGCACCTCAAGCCCGGGGACAACGGGACCGGTGGATCGATATTTTGTTTTTTCTGCATTTGCTCCGGCAACGAGGGGCGACGTCTCTGTCAACCCATACCCGATGGCATAAGGGAATTCTGCTTCGAGGAGAAACCGTTCAACTTCAGGCGAGAGTGCCGCTCCCCCAATTCCAAAAAATCTCAATGCTCCACCGAAGGTCTCCATCAGTTTCTTGCCGGCAAGTTTGTGGATGCGCTTGCGAATCAGTGGAAATTTATAGACGAGTTGCACGATTTTCCGTTTTTTGATTTCAGGCATGATGCGCGTCTTATACATCTTCTCGATGATTAAAGGAACCGTGAGCATCATCGTGGGTTTTACTTTTTCCAATGCCGGAAGAAGAACAGCGGTCGTGGGAAGTTTTTTTACATAATAGACAGATGCACCGAACATAATCGGAAGAATCAATCCTAATGTACACTCATACACATGGGCAAGCGGAAGGACGGAGAGCATTCGGTCCTTCTCGTTGATGCCCGGAATTTTGGAGGATGCACTGGCATTCCAGACAATATTCTTGTGTGTGAGCATGACGCCTTTGGAATGTCCCGTGGTTCCTGAAGTATAAATGATGGATGCAATGTCATCTTCGGTAATCTCTCGCTGAATCAATCCGGCAAGACTTAGGACGAGATTCTTGATTTTCCGCAGTTCCTTGCTTCCTTCTGCAATCAGTTGGCGCAATGTTGCTTTCGATGTTGCGGGATTAATGATGGAAAAATCGTTCATTAAAATGATGCTGTTGAATTCCGTAAAATCGAGATCTTCAATTTTATGAAAGAAGCGTTCAGAGATGAAGATGACTTTACTTCCGGAGTGTCGAAGAATATGGTGAACTTCGGAAGCATGAAAGTCCGGGAGAATTGGAACTGCGATAGCACCCATCGTGGTGATCGCGAAATAGGCGACCCCCCATTGAGGGCTGTTTTCACCAAGAATTGCAATACGGTCGCCATGCACTACCCCTTGATTTTTCAGAAAGACAGAGAGATGGTCAATCTGTCGTTTTAAATCGGAATAGCTGATTGGCTCATCGTCTGTAAAAGTGAGAGCAATGTGTGATGAATTCTTCCGGCAGCTGTCTTCTATAACGTGCTGTAAAGTGAATTGCTGGCGTTCGGTTCGTGTTCCATGCTGAGAAAACATGTTTCATCTTTCTGAAATATTCGTTTAAAAGTAAGAAGAAAATAGACAATTAGAAAGCTCACTTCTTCCCATGGTCTCACTTGCGGACAATTCAAAATATTCCTACCATGCTTTAATAAATAAAATCTTACATGCCGTTGTTTTTCATCGTGTATCTGGAGAGGCGAACAGAGGTCGATTTCATTGTATATTTATTTTAAGATAATCTGCATGCATGTACGAGCTCTTCAAAGTAGGATATTTCAATTTATTTCTCTTTATTCAGAAGGAGATACTATGATGCAACGTTCTTCTTTTTCTTTGTTCCTAATCATTCTTTGTGTTTCTTACTCTGTAGGTCAATCCACGAGCGGTGTGCCGTATACGAAGTATGGCATTTACGACATCGATCACATCAGGCCGGAAGAATGCCGCCAGCGGCGTTCTATAGTGATGGCGAAAATGGACTCAAATTCTATCGCCATCTTCAGGGCGCAAGAATATGCGAATCGATCCGGAGATATTGATTATCGCTTTCGGCAAAACAGCAATTTTCTCTATTTCACAGGATGTAATGAATCGAACAGTACGCTCATTCTTATTCCGGGCGGTTTTGTGCTGGATAATGGAAACCGCGTGAAAGAAATTCTTTTTCTCGCTCCTACAACAAAAGAGTGGACAGGTAAAAACCTTGGAACCGAAGGTGCTCGTGAAATTCTTGGATTTGGATCCGAAGGAACTCAAAGTATTGCTCTCACAAACGACCGGCTGAAAGAAATTCTCGTATCACTTCTTTCGAATACACACATTGTGTATTACACACCCTCTCTCATAGAGACACTTATTGATCCGGTCTCGGATATACGTTTTATCAGTTGGCGGGAATCGATGAAAAATCTACAGGAAAAATATCCCAATCTCAATGTAAAAGGAATAAGCGCCATCGTTGGAGAAATGCGCGCTGTCAAATCACCCGCAGAAATTGAACTTCTTCAGAAAGCTGCTGATGTTACCATCGCCGCACACATTGAAGCCATGAAGAGTTGTGAACCCGGAATGTTTGAATACCAATTACAGGCGGTTGTCGAATATTGTTTTACACAGGCAGGTGCAGAATATACCGGTTTTCCATCTATCATCGGCTCCGGATCCAATACTCAATCGTACCATTATGATGCAAATAGACGTAAAATGCAAAGCGGCGAACTTGTGATTATGGATGTCGGTGCTGAATATCATGGATATTCTGCAGATGTTACGCGCACCATTCCAGTGAATGGCAAGTTTAATTCGGCGCAGAGAGAAATTTATGAACTTGTTCTTCATGCACAGCAAACAGCGATTGACACTATTTTCCCCGGTATGATGATGGTGGATGTCGAGAAAAAAGCAATGAAGGTTATTGCCGAAGGATTGATTCGGCTGGGGATTGCCAAGGATTCTGATGATGTTAAAAAATACTGTCCACATAGGATAGGTCATTTCATTGGACTTGATGTGCATGATGGTGGGTCGATTGGAAAACTTGTTCCAGGCATGGTTGTGACCGTGGAGCCCGGTATTTATATTCCGGAGGGCAGTAATTGTCATCAAAAATTTTGGAATATCGGAATACGGATTGAAGACGATGTAGTGGTAACAGATGAGGGAAGGAGTGTGCTTTCTGCCTTTGCACCGCAATCTATAGAAGATATTGAAGCGCTCATGAAGAAAAAGGGCATAGGAAATCAGAGGGTTGGAAAAGAGTAATATGTATGATAGAATAGTGGTTGTATCCTTTAACAAGGGTGAGTTGTTGTTAAGATGATCGGATGAATGAATACAGATATGATATCATAGCAGCATGAAGAGTGTCCCATTGATAAAAAGGAGAACGCTGTGTCTCATTTGAAACCAGAAGACTGCCTGAGCTTCTTTTCTGAAGTGTTGAGTATTATCAAAGCTACCCATGAACCGGAACGTGTACTCACGCTTATTGTCGATCGGATTGTACGTATGTATGGCTGTCAAACCTGCGCGGTCATTATTATAGATCCCGCATCAGAATATCTTCGCGTTTTTACAAATCATAACTTATCCCATCTTTATGTTAAAGAATTTCGGCGTTCACTCGGCACCGGTGCCATTGCACGGATGCTGTCGACCGGACACCCGATTCTCGTCACGGATAGTGTACAGGAACAGCAAGTTGCCGAAGAAATCCAACTGGAACATCCTTTCGGTTCGGCTGTGTGCCTCCAAATAGTTGCCGAACTTCGCACTCTCGGTTATCTCTATGCCGACGCACGGGAACCGAATTCTTTTACAGCACAGGATCTGCGAACACTCCAGAGTTTTGCCGATCTGACAAGTATTGCTCTTAATAAGTCATATCTGTATGAAAAAAATCTTCGCCTAGATCCGGTTGATCCCGAAACTGACTTAGAAAAATATGCACCGTTTCTTGAACGACTCAGCACGAGTATATCGCGTGCCGAAGCGAATCGCGAAAGTCTATCTCTCTTTATTTTGGATATTGACAATTATAAACAAATTGGCGGTACCTACGGCTATGAAGCATCGAAGCGGCTGCTGAAAGGAATCGCTGGTATCATCAAGTCTCGTTTAAGGCCAATGGATGCAGCCGGTCGCTACGGATTCGATGAAATAATTATTCTGCGCGAGAACAGCCCGCTTGATAACGGGATCGCGTTCGCCGAAGAATTAAGGAAGATGATTGCGGAGACGGAGTTTACGCAGAAAAAAATCCGAACTACGGTAAGCATCGGTGTGGCCGCGTTTCCCGGGAATGCTGGATCAGAAAAAGATCTTTTGCTTGCTGCAAAAGAAGTACTCTACGATGCCCAACGCAGCGGAAAAAACAAAGTGGCGCATCCGTAAATTTCAGAATATTGAGATGCCGGATAGTTTTACAGCATGGGCTGCATAAAAATCAATTGTGTTTTTCTTTAAAACGGCATTGTATAGTACACTGTCAATATTGGCCTGTAAGATATGTTTGTGGTATTATTACTGCTGTATACGGTTATATAGCTTCCCGACGCTTCATTCGAGGATTTTATTATCAGCCCGTAATTTGCATCTGGAGAATTGGATACGCCATTCCTGACCCAGTTCCGGACGATTGATGTGTTCAGTTCAAAAGTGATTGCCCTGTTTGAAGAAGTAGAGGAAACAGATGAAGTATCGCTCATGGGTCTAGATAAGTCTCCACCTGTTGTTGACCATGGGCCGTTCCAGTGGGCATCGTAAGTACTTGCGTAAGTGACGTTGCATCCTGAAGAACCTGGCCACCAAAATAGTGGCTGGGCGAAAGCGGTTGCAGTCACCCCCTGTACGGTTACCGCATTTGTTGTAAGGGTCAGGTACGCTTTGACAATGGTAGCCTCTGGGGGTATCGAAGTCAAGTCGCAAGAGAATCCTATTCGAGTAGTGTCCGATCCATATCTGCCCAGATAAAGATTGGCACAGTCTGCATTGATATTGTCCCGCGACCCAGATACGATATAAGTGTCCAACACTCCGTTGAATGCTGACGATGGGAGTATGCCCTGTTGGAATTGCGCCATAAATACATTATCCGCAAAACTTCCTGGCGAACCCGGATCCCCTTTGCAGGAAGAAATAATGAAAGCAAGGACAGCCATGAATATTACCGTTCCGATTCTTTTCATAAATATCTCCTTAGAAGTACCGCTATTTTTGTTTTATAAAAACAGTGTGTTCATAGTATACAAAATTAGAAGTAAGAATCAAATGCATTCGTTGCGGAACTTTCTGGATGCGTTAGAGCATATATACCGACATGAACTGAAATTTTAACAATAAATATTTTCCTTTATCTTATTATAAAGGTCATTATGATTTCTCCTTCAGGATAATCCCATGAGTGTTTGGATTTTATCCAAACGGGAAGGGTGTTAGCCCGCCGGAATGAAACGTATGCGGGACTCTTTCACAACTGGGAGTGTCGAATGTACCGTATTCAGAACTATCGGAAACACGCCTCGATCATGAAGCGTTCGCTACACCTTGATGACATGAAAGATATCGGTGTTGCTTAATAGCCCGACGATTGCCTTACCGTCATAAACAGCTACCCTCCTTATTCCCTTCGTACGCATCAGTTGAGCGCAGTCCTTTACCAGGAGATCAGGAGAGACAGTGATAAGCGGCCTTGATTCGATTTCACTGACCTTGACTTTTTCCGGATCCTTGTCAGGAGCGACAATTTTACTTACCACATCCTTGCGTGTCACAATTCCCCATGGGTCAGTTGGTGTTTTTCCGTTTACTATCAAGCTGGAGAGGTTTTCCGCTCTCATGAGTCTGATTGCTTCGGCTACGGACTTATCACCGTCGATGTAAAAGACATACTGCGTCATAACATCGCCTGCTTTAGCAAATCGTGCATCGTTTAGTATTTCTTTTGACATGTGTCTTCTCCTTTTGGGGCAGTGATCTTATTCTCTCAGTGGCTGTTATTACTCTAATATTTAACCTTGTCTTTCTTTTCCTTCCATTCTTTGAATACTGCGAGCGCTTCATTTTGGGGCATCAGGACCATCGGTATTTTTCGGTCGCTAATCTGTTTGGAAAATTCCGAATAAATAAATGCATCGTCAAAACCAACATCGGCGGCATCCTGCATGATTGAGGCGATGAATATTTTCGCCAAGCGCGCCCAATAAATAGCGCCGAGACACATGGGGCATGGTTCGCAGGAAGAATACATCTCGCATCCTCTCAGTTGAAAAGTACCGAGTATTTTGCATGCTTCGCGAATGGCGATGATTTCTGCATGTGCTGTAGGATCGTTCAAGGATGTAACAAGATTTGTTCCGCTTGCGATGATGTTGTTGTCCTTTACTATGAGAGCAGCAAATGGTCCGCCTTTTCCCGTTTGGACATTCTCCAAGGAAAGCTTGATCGCTTTCCGTATAAAGAGTTGTTGATTTGTCATAATGGTCAGAGCTTTCCGATGTCTTCATTCCAGAGAGTTGGATTCTTTTTCATGAATTCTTTCATCAGTTCAATGCATTCATCCCAGTCCCAATCATCCACAGTGACCCAGTGATCTTTCAGAAACTCTATGTCTCCTTGGAAACTTCTCGATTCTCCCACAACAACTTTCTCGATTCCAAATTGGACAATCGCACCGGAACAAAGATAACAGGGCATGAGAGTGCTAAAGAGAATTGTGTTTGCGTATGCACCGATGCGCCCTGCATTGCGAAGGCATTCAATCTCGGCATGTGCAAGCGGATCATTGTTCTGAACGCGGCGGTTGTGCCCTCGTCCGATGATCTTACCGTCCCGCACAAGCACCGAACCGATGGGAATTCCGCCTTCCTGTAAGCCGAGCTTGGCTTCTTCGATGGCGGCTCTCATAAATTCATCCATGATATTCTCCAAAAGTATTACACTATCCAGTCCTATTCTATGGATTATCGGAATAAGATTCAACAAAGAAATGAGTAGTGTCTCAATTTAACATAGTTGGTCAGTGATGTCAGGAATTTCTTCCTGACATTCAACAGTATCGGTCAGGACGTAAGTCCTGACCGCACTAAACTGAGGCACTACAAAGAAATGAGTATGGAATGGAATACAGCTTGAATTTTCGGTTCTATTGTTCTATCCTATACAAGTATAAAAATTGAATGATCGGGTTATCTATGACAAGGACACAAACGTTTATGGTATTTTTTTCTATCGTTATCGTTCTCTATGGACTGATCAATACATATATCTATCTCCGCGGCTTGCAAGTTATTTCCCTTGGCTCTCCTTTGCGGATATGGTTCACAGTGGTCTTTTGGTTTCTTTCACTATCATACATCGCAGCGCGATTACTTGAGCGTATTGCCCTTTCGTGGTTAACGGATGGATTAATTTGGATCGGTTCATTCTGGATGGGAGCGATGGCATATTTTCTTATTATTCTCTTAGCAATTGATCTTTTGAGACTTGTGAATTTTCTGGTGCCGTTCTTCCCGGATTTTCTGACACGAAATATCCTGCACACAAAACAAGTGACCGCTTTTATCGTTATCGGTATTGTTGTTTTAACGGTCGTTGGAGCACGGTTCAATGCAATGATGCCACGAATTCAAACTCTGGAATTGACGATTCATAAGAATTCTCCGCTGAAGGAATTGAATGTCGCGCTTGTAACCGATGTTCATCTTGGAACGATTATCTGTAACAGTCATTTTACGCGTATTGTGGGAAAAATTAATTCACTGAATCCGGACATTGTATTATTCGCAGGCGATTTAGTCGATGAGGATATAGAACCCGTGATTCGCCAAAATCTTGGAGAGACACTGCGGCAAATCAAATCAAAGTACGGAATCTATGGAATAACCGGAAATCATGAGTATATCGGTGGGGTTGAACCTGCATGCAAATACCTTGTCGCGCATGGAGTTACTATGCTGAGAGACAGCGTTGCGAAAGTCGCGGATGCGTTTACATTGGTTGGAAGAGAGGATGTCAGCATCAGGCAATTCAATGGGAAGAAGCGAAAACAACTTAGTGAGTTGATGAACAGCGTTGATACATCTCTTCCGGTGATTCTCATGGATCATCAACCACTCCATTTGGATGATGTTGTCGGTCATGGAGTCGATCTTCAGTTCTCGGGGCATACTCACCACGGACAACTTTGGCCATTCAATTATATCTCGCAGGCAGTGTATGAACTGAGCTGGGGATATAAGCAGAAAGGCAACACGCATTTTTATGTTTCGTGCGGTGTCGGAACTTGGGGCCCGCCGATGCGGACCGGTAATCGTCCGGAAGTAGTAAATGTGAAATTGAAGTTTGAAAATTAAGTAGATGAGTTATCAAATGCTTAATTTTCACCATGACCGCCCTTGATGATGTGTGTTGCTTCTCGGACTCATTTTCGGTATTTTTATAAAGTTGGACGGGCCCTTAGCTCAGTTGGTTAGAGCAGCAGACTCATAATCTGCGGGTCGCTGGTTCGAGTCCAGCAGGGCCCACAAACCTCTTCGTTCTTCGTGTTACTTTGACTGAAGGACAAATACACCGCTCCAGTTATCGGACGGCGGCGTGATCTGATATAACTTCATCCGTTCGATGTAAAGTTGGCAGACAGAATCGTCTGGAACTTTCTCCAATGCGTGTTCCATGAACGCAATGCCCTCATCCCACCGGCGCTCTTGATATGCTTTGAGTCCTTGTTCATAGATATCGAGAAAGTACTTCGTCTTGTCGTCTAATGGTTTATTGGCGAGGTCTATGAGTTCGAAGATCTGCACGGGTTCGGATTTGCCTACAACTTGCACGCGGTCAACCAGGCGAGTGACCAAGCGTTTGCCGGCTTTTTTGTGGGTAAACTCTGAGATGAGAATACCGGTACCGTATTGTTTATTCACTCCTTCAAGACGAGAGGCGAGATTGACCGGGTCTCCTGTAACAGTGTAGTTTTTTTTCTGTTCGGATCCCATATTCCCGACAATACATAATCCCGTATTCACACCTATACGCTGCTTGATTCCTACGCCGCCAATCTTTAATAACTGTGTTTGAAGTTTATCCAATTGTGATTGCATGTGCACGGCAGTAACGCAGGCATGGTACGCAGAATCGGAATCAGGCAGCGGTGCACCCCAGAACGCCATAATGGAATCGCCGATGAATTTGTCCACCGCACCGCCGTTTGCTAAAACGACATTCGTCATATCAGTGAAGTAAATATTGAGAAGCTTGACGAGAACATCCTCGCTCACTTTTTCCGAAATACTCGAGAAGCCTTTGATATCGGTAAAGAGGATCGTGATCTCATGTTTTTCGCCGCCTAATTTTGCAAGGTTTGGATTATTAATAAGAATGCGGACAACATTGCTGTCGACATACGTGCCGAACATGCTCGTAATCAACTTGCGCTGGCGGCCTTCTGTAGCGGCTTTGTAAGCAACGGTTGTAACAAAACAAATGAGAAGTGCGCTCAGCGGGGCTGCCATGTTCAACCAGAGATGTGCAGAATTGAAAGCGACAATAGCGCATGTCAGGAAGAGAAATGTCACGACGATAAGAACAAGAATCCCGATTTTCATGTGCCGTGTATGCGTAACGAATCCAACGGCAAGCGTGATAACCAGAAGAAGGAGGAATTGGATCCACGCAGGTGCCGGAGTAATGAATGAGTTTGTAATGACCATATCGTACACATTCGCATGTGTCATAAATCCTGGTGTAGCTTCATCCACAGGTGTTGTATAATAATCGCCGACAGAGCGAATGGTCGGACCTATGATGCACACCTTTCCATTGAACTGTTCAAAGAATTTTTCATTTCGCTCCTTGGCAGCTGAAAGTACATCATAAAAGGAAACTGACGGAAACAATTCGCTTTTGCCGATATAGTTTATCAATACTTCGCCCCACAGACCGGTATGGATGACAAGTGAACCGGCATAGACGATCGTACCATCATCTGTGTCTTCAAACCGTACTTGTTTCGGGTCAATGTTGAGTGCTTTGAGGGCGAGTGCAAAACCGATCGATGGGTACAGACGTCCGGCATACTCTATATACAGCGGCATAGAGCGGATGACACCGTCCGATTCAGGAATGAGAAGGGCGTGACCTACTCCGGTTGAGACATCAGCCAACTCAAGGAACGGAAAAGCATCTATGAACGGTGCTCGCGGGAAATGATGTTGTTGCGGCGCGGGAATTCCAAATTTCCCAATCACATCATGTGCAGTGCTATCGACGTTTCTGCGGCTGACTTGTTCGCGTTCCGTCTTTGATGGGATGAAAGGACCAATCACCTGATAGGTGTTTTGTGCTTGCGACAAATATTGGATGAGGAGTGCGTTTTCTGTACTGTCGACCTCCTGTTTATCGGTAAGGAACACATCAAGCGCAACGGCTTTCGCACCGGAATTGCTCAGGAGCGCCATCACTGCGCCGTATTGATCGCGTGGAATCGGCCACCCGATCTGCTTTTCGGTGTATTCATCGATCTTGATCATCATGACATTCTCTGCGTTTGTACGAACACCGCGGAACCGCATCAACATATCCAAGCTGCGCCGCTCCATCGATTGGAAGATGTTTGTTCCTATCGTGTCGGGAATCAAGGATGTATGAAACAGAAGTTCGACGAGGAGTACAGTTGCCAGGGCAATGATAATGCCTGCGAAACGTTTCCAATGGAATTTCTTTTCTTCAGTGGGTGTCATGACATTCATCCTTGGTGTGGTGAAGTAAAGAACAGACGGCAAAACTGGTGCTAATCTAACAAGGAGGCACGCAAAATGCAAGGATACCTTGTCGTTCGGCGAAAATATTGTGATATTATATATTGACAAAGGTGCAAATTCTTGTTATGATTTCATAGCTATCCCATTCATACTGGAAAACATATGAACCTGTTCAAATTTTTTGCCATTCTCCTCTTTTCAATGCTTATTTTCTCAACGTGGAACAATGCCGAAGCGAGCTTGATTTTCAGATCTGATACATTAAATGTTGGAGATGAAGCGCCCCAGTTTGTGATGCGCAATCTTATGGCGAATACAGGTGTCTTTCTTCGTGATTTTACAGGCAAGACGCTGCGAGAACCATGGAAGAAAAAAGAACGGCAAGTGGTTGTTTTAAGTTTCTGGGCAACATGGTGCCAGCCCTGCAAGAATGAAATCCCAATTCTTACAAAGCTTGCAGCTGATTATAAAGATCAAAATGTGAAATTCTTTCTTGTCAATACCATGGAGAAAGCTGAATCGATAGAAGACTCGGTACGCGATATATACAAGAGTCGCGGCTATACATTACCATGTTTAGTGGATCCATCGGGCAGATATACAAGTCTGTATTCCGTCCATGGGTTACCGGTCTTGGTGGTGATTGATAAATTTGGGATTGTGCGCCAAATCAACCGCGGCTACCATGAAAATTTTCAAATTGAACTAGAAAAATTAATAAAGAAGCTCCTGGAAGAAGAACCCGCAAAGAAGTAGTCAGCAAATAGTGTTTGCATGTTCTTACTTATGGATATATCTAAAAACATCAAATCACAAATAGTAAACAAATTTCAACGATAAAAAACAAAACACACAAAAATCATTTTTTCAATCATTGTACATTTGTAATTTGGGCATTGTTTGATATTTGAAGCTTTAGATTTTAGAGATGCCCTAAAATCCGAAATTCATAAAACTCTATCGACTAAGAGGTGTTTGATGTGGCAAAGGCTACTATGTTGTGTCAGTAGTATTGTTCTTCTTATTGGCTGCAGTTCGACAGAAAAAATCCCCCCTCCGTCACCTACTCTTTGCAGTATTCTTTCACTCGAATCACGAGCCGGTATGAAGGCAGGCGAAGCTGAGAGTGTAACAGATATGTTTTCATCCGCATTGCAGAATACCGGACGATTCACTGTAGTCGAGCGGAATAAATTAAACGCAGTGTTGCAGGAACAAGGATTCCAAGCAACTCAAAACGGGGAAGATGCAGTGAAAGCCGGGAAAATACTTTCTGTACGAAAAATGTTCTCGGGTTCCATCGGTATGTTGGGAGAGAAATACATTGTAAATCTAAAAATGATCGATGTGGAATCTTCACGCGTAGAGTATGCTCGCATATGGACGTATGATGACGATCTGGAAAATATTGGTGAGAAGTTCTTGCCGAAGTTAGTTCAGGAATTTATAAAGAGTCTTGATGGCACGCTGAAGAAATAACTGCCGGACGTAAGAGATCAGCGGAATTTAAAATATTTTAATGCAGGAGGTTCACATGTGTTTACATATATTCCTACATCCTTCTCTTATCCGTTTCGTTTTACTTATATTCTTGATTTCGATTGTGGCTCCTGCCGCATTGAGTCAGGACAATAAACTTCAGAAGAAGAAGCTGAATATCGCGGTACTTGAGTTCGAACCGCGCGGCGGTGTATCGAAGGAAGATGCAGCATCGCTGTCCGATGCCTTTCAGGGGCAGATCATTGAAACAGGTGAATTTATTGTCGTTGACCGCAACCGGATCAAGTCTATTCTCCAAGAGCAAGGATTTCAGCAATCGGAAGCGTGCACACAGGTGGAATGTATTGTAGAAGTTGGAAAAATTTTGAAAGTGGAAAAAATGTTTGCTGGAACGATCGGAAAGGTCGGGAAAATTTATACAATAAATATACAAGTGATCGATATAGCCACAGCACAGATTATTCAAAATAAAAGCCGGCGACATTCTGGTGATATTGAAGATTTGCTGACGGATATCATCCCTGAGTTAGCCGCTGAAATGGCAAAGGAATTAACCGGCAAAGACGTAAAAGTGTCAACCGGTACAACAGGCGGTTCGTCAAAGTGGTTGTGGTATGTTGGCGGAGCGGTGGTGCTCGGCGGTGGTGCGGCTGTTTTATTATCGCAAAAGAAAAATGAAAGCAACAGCCAGTCACAAACACAGCCATTGCCAGCAGCTCCGGGTTTACCATAAACATAGAACTCTGAGAAGTTGCTCATGGTCAACTGCACAATTAATCTTTGCAAGTGTACCAAGGATAAGAGAAATTTGAACATCATAATGAGGCACACGATGAAGAATTTGATAAAAACGATTGACCATCATTGTTTGCATGGCTTTCACAGCTTCAACAGCAAGCAAGCGAGAGGCACGCGCCATCTTTCAGATGCGGTTTTCCCTCAGCGGAGTCTTGTTTTGCTGTTGTTACTTTTGCTCGTGCCGATATTTCCCATTGTTGCCCAAGGTCAGAAAGCGATAAAGGCTAAACTGCAGGAGGATAAAGTATATTTCACGCCACAATTAGCTGGTTCGAGTCCGACGACCAAACAACCATTTATAGCAAATCCTATCCAAAAAGTAACGAACGAGTCATCTGCAGATTTGGATATCGGATCTTTGATAAAACCATCTTCTTCAATTACAAAACCGCAATTGATGGAAAAAATTAATTCTGCAAAACAGATGTCAACAGATGTACCTATTTATACAGGAATTGCGGATCAACGAACACCACAAATTGTTGCTAATGGAAATGAGATGTATGTAGCATTTGATAATTATGATATGGTGGGAGGAAGTTTTCCCTATGGCTACATAGACATTTATAAATCTACCGATGCAGGAAATTCATGGAGTTATTGGGGCTATATTTCAAGTCAAAGTTATCATTTGTATTCACCTCAGATTGTGCTTGTAGGAGGTGATATTATAGTCTCATACCAACGTAATGGTGCATTACGGACATTTCGATTTGATCCAGCTAATGAACAATTAAATCCGGATGTGCCTGTTCCTGTTGTAAGCACCAGTGAATATATTGTCGATCATAAAATGGTCACTGATGCCCAGGAGTATTCTGGAACAATGCCCTATCTATATATGGCATATCTCTTCAAACAATTAGATGGAAGGAACAGCGTCCTTTTTTGTATCTCGAAAGATACAGCAAGAACTTGGAGCACATATCAAGAATTAGGGCTCTCTCAAAGCGAACTCGGATCTACATCTATTGGCCTCGATTATAGTTCAAGTGGATTATATCTTGCCTATTTAGGGACAGATGCAAGCGCCGGTTCTATTCTTATGCGTAAGTCTATATTGTTCGGTTTATCATCATCATGGACACCTGAAATAATTTTACCGATGAATGTAAATGGTGGTAAGAATAAGAAAGTTGGACCGATGGTATCGGCAATGGGAAAACGCGTCGCTGTAATATATCAATATGATTATGCAGGAGATGCAACAGATTGGAAAACCGGATCTGATTTTGATGTTTACGCGGATGTATCGGATGATGGTGGTGCATCATGGCAGGAACGTGAGGTGAGTTGGTGGACGGGAGTCGATGAAATTTTGCCTAACGTTACGAGCGACTTAGATGGAAATTTTTACGTGTCCTTCATACAGGATGGAAAAACAAGAGTCAGTATGGCGGGATCAGAGTTTGCCTTCGGATATTCTGACAGCTCTTCGACTGCGAATGTAAGCTTAGACGATTTTCCTTCTATTTTCGGAAGTAATGTCTCGGGTACGAAGACTGCTTATACAACATGGACCGGACTTTCAAATGGATTGGATGTTTACGGGGCTAATGTCGCATTAAAAGTTCCGCCACTTTCCCCAACAATTCTTGTCGCTTCGGTCGTATCATCAACACAGATTAAACTTTCTTGGAATGATAATTCGACGGATGAAACAGGGTTCATCATTCTATTGCGCGCTGGTGGAACAACCGGCACTTGGTCGAAATTTGCAACTCCCGCTCCTCCAAATACAACAAGCAGCGCATCGTTTCAGGTAACGGGATTAACTCCTTCGACATTTTATGAATTTTATGTTTACGCCTATAATGCGAACGGAAATTCTCTTCTTACAAATATTGTGAGCGCAACAACGGTATCTGTTGAGAGCATCCTCCGTCTTGCCCCATTTTTTATCTCCGGTCAATATCTCAACGATCAAATCGCCGCAGACACGCTTGCCAATGGAAAACTGCCTGACCGTGTCTATGTATTACAGCGCGGCGGTATCTATCGGGCAAACTCAGATTTCACGAATACTAATTGGACGTTGCGTATTCGCGCCAATGACAGCACAACGACACAAAAACCTGTAATCTTCCTATTTCCTTCGCTAACAACCGGTGCTCTACCTGGTCAGTTTATTAACGTCTCAGGGAATGTTGAGTTGAAGAACCTTATTATCTCTGGATACTATGAACCTGCGGATACAAATCTACGAAGTCTTAAAGGAACATTATTACGCATTCCTACAACGACATCAGGATGGAACATAGCAATTGATAGTTGTATTCTGTCGAACACTGATGGCCAGCATATTAGTACTGACGGTGCAGCTTCGGTCATAAAAGTAACCAATACGGTCTTTGCCAATATGGGATATTTAGGTAGATCGAATTTAGGCGCCGGAAGAGCTATTGATCTTCGGGCCAATGCTATCGATACCGTCATTGTACAGAACTGCACATTTGTCAACTCGCAAGACCGAATTATACGACATCTTGGGGTAACTTCACCATATACAACAAGTCCAATGAAGTACTTACTCTTTGATCATAATACGCTCGTGAATGGAATGGGGTATCATGGAGTGTTGGCACTCGGGAATGTAAGCGAACGAGCAATAATTACAAACAATCTGTTGCTCGATCCATTTTCATTGGGAAATGATACCGATTATACCCGGCAATTAAGTCCGGAATTTGGTTCAAGCGGGGAAAAGGATCTCTATGGTGGAAATCGGATGACTTGGATTTTCTCAGAACCGAACCAAACTGCCTTTTGGACAATCTCGAATAATTATTACGGCATCTCCGATTCAGGACTTGCCTTCTATAATAAATTTGCTTCTGCAGGTGTAACGGGTGAGGGTTCACCCTTAACGTGGCACATCAGCAGCCGGTTGGGTGCTGATTCTGTGAATGCGTTTAAGAAGGTATACATTGTGCCTCAAAAAACACCGACACTGATGACGAAGCTGATGCGATGGTACCGCTCACCTTCCGGCGGCAATAAGACAAAAAATACACCAACTGCATGGGTGTTTGGTGATGTAAATACACATCCCTATATCGATCCCTATGACTTTGATCGGAAAGGATACGAATGGCTGCTGGATTCTTTGAATTGCTCATATCAAGCGAGTGTGTCTCCAACCAGTACTGATGGTAAAGTTGTGGGTGATACGAGATGGAGATATAATGGGATTATTGGTATCAATACTGCTCCTGCAGCCCCGCAAAACCTGTTTGCCACCGCTGGAAACGGTCAAGTAACGCTCAAGTGGAACAAGAATAAAGAAAGTGATTTTTTGCGCTATCGCATTTACCGAGGAACATCATCGAATCCAACTACGAAAGTTGACTCTTCAACCGCCTCGATACTCGATACTGTTAAACTCATTACTGGTCTCACTAACAGTACAACCTATTACTTCCGCATCACAGCTGTGGATAACGCTGGTTTGGAAAGTGGATTTAGCAATGAAGTGAATGCGACACCAAGTGCAGTAGTAGATATCACTCCACCAGTCTTTACTACTAGTCCCTATATTACAGGCGGGCCTATTTATATAGGAAATGGCGGCGTAGTTAGCGGAGCAGTGCAAGTAAATGCATCGGCATCTGATGGAGGATCAGGAATTTCGCGGATGCAGGTTGCCTATCGGAATACATCAGAACAAAGTTGGTCGTACTCGCCATACGTGTCTGCGACTTCAATCAGTTTTTCGATTCCAACAAATAAATTTGTCTATAACAACAAACCTATCGGTGTGAACTACCGCGTTGGCGCCTGGGATATTGCAGGGAATGTGACATGGTCTCCATATAATTCCATCGATGTACAATTAGGACCGCAAGTCACCGATAAATCGTTTGATATGCCGGCAGCCTCGCAGTTAAGCAATAAAACAACAGCCTATCGAATGATCTCCGTACCGTATGATCTATCGAATAAACAACCTGTGAATCTCTTGAGCAATTTCGGAAGTCATATGGAAAATAATATCTCCTATGCTCGGTGGCGTTTCCAACGGTACGTCAACGGACAATATCAGGATTATGATCAATTTAGTCAGACAAATGCAGTTATTCCCGGTGCGGCATTTTTCTTTATTGTCAGGGATCAAGGCTCGCAGATTGTTGTTCAGGGGGCAAGTGTTGTTCGCTCTGATGTTATGTATAACACCGGTATTCAACTACAAAGTGGATGGAATCTTGTCGGGAATCCATTCAATATCTCGTATCCGATTGATAGTCTCGAATTTTATGCCACTGCCTCATCCGTAAGTCAGCCTATACGCCAGCATGCATATTACAGCGGTACTGGTCCAATCGGCGGCTGGGATACTTCTTCTGCATCAGTTTATCAAATAAAACCCTGGGAAGGTGTTGCCTTATATGTGAACAACGCTGGAACATTAAAATTTCCTTCAACGGGTCAGCGCAGCGGATTACCGAAGACGAGCCGTGTATCCTCTGTTCCATCGATTGAAAAAGAGACTGCCGGGAATTGGACCCTTGCTGTCAATGCATATCGTTCTGATATTGATATGCACTGTGAAGGGAGTTCTCTTGGTATGGCACAAGGAGCCAATGAAGGTGATGATCCGTATGATTCATACATTCCACCGATTGTTGGTGACAAGAATGTCGCCGTCTACTTCAAGAATGCCGATGGTGCGATGATGCGTGACATCCGTCCGCCGAACGAGGACGGTGATGTGTGGGAAATGCGCGTGGTAACTGGTGATGCAGGCGTGAAGGTGAAGTTGCAATGGGGCAATAATTTGAACTTACCCAATCCAGCATTCGAGGCGTATCTTATCGACAATGATCAGAAGATGGCGCATAACCTCAAAGAGGTTCAATCATTGGAGATTAATTCCGGTAATGGTATGCGGAACTTCCGCGTGATCGTTGGCAAAAAATCATTTGTGGAAGGGAATAATGCCGGTGTAGCATTGACACCATCAAGTATGAAACTCTATGCTAATTATCCGAATCCATTCAATCCGGAGACAGTCATTCGGTACACCGTGCCCGACGCATCGGCATCGTACACGGTAACGTTGAAGATCTTCAATGTGCTCGGACAGGAAATTACAACACTTGTGAACGAGCAGAAATCATCCGGATATTACGAAGTGAAATGGAATGCACTGCAGCAAAGTTCTGGTATATACTTCTATCGACTCTCAATCACAGATGGCAGTAAAACGTTCCAGGATATTAAGAAAATGGTACTCATGAAATAAGAATAAGATAAAAGAAGAAGCTCGTCCTACTCACTTAGAGAGGTGGGATGGAGGGGATGTTAAAAAAAGAGGAGAAATAATAATGAAAATAATCAGAACAGTATTTCTTGGAGTGATGCTCATCCTTCCATTAGTCATTTCAACAGGACAGGATAAAAGAGAATGGCCGCGCATCATGGTGATTCTTGATGAAAAAATTGACGGTGCGGCTGTCGATGCGCGTCTTGTTGCATCGAAAATCGAAGAAATACTTCTCGATAAAGGTTTTCGTCTCGTAGATAAAGCGCAGTTTGAAAATGTTCAGGCGCGCGATATAGCAGTTGCCGAAGGCAATCCAGCGCGCGCGAAAGAACTTGGCTTGCGCTACGGTGCTGAATTGATCATCGTCGGAAAAGCAGAAGGAAATCTCGAAGCAGAAAAAGAGTTCTATGGTGTCAAAAATGTTGAGTACGCAGCAAAGGGCAACTGCAAAGTAATCATTACAGATACAGGTGAACTCATTGCTGTATCATCAAAGACAACAAAAAAATCCGCCGGCGGGGCAAATTCAGCAGCCAATCTCACCATGGCCACTCTTGGCGAAGCGCTTGCTGCTGATGTGTATGTGAAGATTCGCACGAAGATGAGCGAAGAAGCATCGGGACCTCGCATTGTGCAGCTTGCCTTCATCGGATTTGATCAGAAATCAATCGCTCAATATGAACGGAATCTGCCGCACGAAATCACTATGATCGAGCAGATGAAGTTACGGTACTTTGAAAAAGATGCGGCAGTGTTTGAAGCGACTATCAATGGTACCATGGATAATCTGCGCGATGAATTCACAAAGCGTCAAGATGTCATCGTTGTCGGTTTCACCGGAACCCGCCTCGATATCAGCACACCTGATTTTGCCGAGAAGGCAAAGGGAAGTATGGTCATAGCAAGTCCGTTGGATATCACGCAGTTCACGATAGAGAATATTTTTCCGTCACAGGTCAATTATTACGCATACAACCCGCTTGCGAAAATTGAAGTAGAGAACTCAGCAAAGACAGAAATCCGTAATGTTAAAGTTTCTATTTTTATTCCGGATTATATGAAATTACCGTCGGAGCAGATCGTATCACAAATCGATGCAGGAAAGAAGCAATCGTTCAATCTCTCAGCTACACTCGATGCAAAGCAGCTTTTTACGCTCAGTGCCAACGCTGCTGCACAAGCAAAAGTGGAGTTGAGTTATTTGTTTAATAATCAGCCACAAACACGGAGTCTCACTAAACCGGTGACACTCTACAGCCGCAACACCATCAACTGGAAACGCGGCGAGTCTGTCGGTGCATTTGTTACGCCCACAGACGAAGCGGTAGTGAATTTCTCTCGGTATGTGGTCGGCAGTGTTGCGAACAATGACAGCTTGAATGCAAAACTTCCACGGAATGTTGCGTATGCGCTCGCGGTGTGGAGTGCAGTCCGGGCGAATGGATACAGTTATATTTCCAGTCCATGGAAACCGTCGGAGCAGGATATACTCGACCTTGTCGCGTATCCTGTGGAAACGCTGGCATCGCGAACAGGAAACTGCAGCGCAACCTCTGTGCTGATGGCATCATGTCTTGAAAATCTTGGCGTTCAGACAAAGTTTCTTGCAACCGAAGATCATATCTATCTTATGTTTGATACGGATGTGTTACCGAAGAATGGGTATATGGTAAGTCAGAACGACAAAGAATACATTGTTGATGAAGGAGAAGTGTGGATCCCGCTGGAAGCAACAATGATCAACCAGCCCTTTATGGTTGCGTGGACAAAGGGCGCGGAAGAGTATTACAAGTACACGAGTAGTGGGAAGAAGATCGAGGTGATAGATACACGGAAAGCAATGGCTGCATTTCCTGCGGCAAACCTTTCATTACCGGCAAAAACAGTAGCAACACCTTCGGCAGAAAAAATTGCAACCTATGCTTCGCAGGATCTTACAGATTATGTCTATCATCAAAACCAACTTTCCGGTTCTGCGATTGCAATCCTTGCAACTGAGAATACGCCGACTGCAAAAAATAAATCGGCAATTATTCAAGCAAAAGCAGGAAGTTACGATACTGCGATTGCTGTGTTGACAGGTGTGGATACATGGCAGGCAGAGAATACACTTGGCAATATCTATTTGCTGAAGAATGAACTTGTAAAGGCGCAAGAGCATTATCAAAAGAGTCTTGCGTTGAATAAAGACGATGGCGGTGTGTATCTCAACTTCGGTCTTGCACGGTATTTATCCGGTTCAACTGAGGATGCAGCAGAAGCGTTTCAAGTCGCAGTAACAAAGTTTGATTCGGTAGAACAGGCGTACGAAATTTTGGGACTTGGACGCATCAAGGAAACACTCGGTATGAAAGGTGCAGAACAATCTGAACGGAAAGTTTCCAAGGGTGATTTGTTCGACCTCTTGAGTCAATCTCTCAGAAAAATACCAGATAAACAAAAATCCATTACACAGGCACAACGCGTGCGCGAGAAATACAAGAATGAGCAGAACCGCTTTGTGTTCGGTGGCCGCCGCGGTGCCGATCCAACACAAATTGCAAGTGTAAAGGAATTTCTCTATTGGAAAGAATAGGAACTTGAACGATAAGCTTCAAACAGGGTAGAACCTCAAAAAAAACCCCGTCGATGAGACGGGGTTTCTTTTTTCAACGCTGAATGGTTTCTTAGGTAACCACAGTAACGTTCGCAGCTTGGAGGCCTTTCGGTCCTTGCTGAACTTCAAACTCTACTTTGTCGCCTTCGTTGAGCGTCTTGTAGCCATTGCTGGTAATTGCTTTGAAGTGGACGAATACATCTTCGCCGCTTTGACGTGAAATGAAACCAAAACCTTTGGCTCCATTAAACCATTTGACTGTTCCTTTTTCCATGGAACATATCCTTTCATAAAGATTGTAAAACCGGCCGACCGCCGGCAGGGTGTACGCCGTACTCTACTCAAAAACACTTTTACTGGATTGATACGGCCCAAATAAGTCGGTAACATCTTTATGGAGGTGTTCAAGCCAGAAGATTGAAGCAAACCACCAGCAGACGACTCGTAACAGGACTAACTCTACAGAAAAGGTCTCCCGAGGGAGCCATAACGGTGTACTGTTATTTAACAATAATAAGATACAGAAGATATTTAACAATAGCTAATGATTTTTACAATTTCTTCCTTCCAGAAGGGACTAATCCCAACTCGACAATTCTCATACCAGCTTCAGTTCAGCCAATGCATTCTTCAATTTTACACGGCTTGGCTCTGTTAAGGGCACTAATGGCAAGCGGAGGGTTTCCTCCATCATTCCCATCATCGCAAGGGCGGTTTTAACAGGAGCGGGGCTGGATTCGATGAAATTGACATTCATCAACGGCAGAAGGCGATAGTGAAGTTGAAGTGCTTCTGTCCAATTGCCTTTGAGGCAAAGCCGCAGTAAATTCGAATATTCTTTTGGCACTTCATTCGATACCACAGAAATACACCCGTCGCCTCCGAGGGCGATAATAGAATATGCAAGTGAATCATCCCCAGAGAGAAGAGAGAAATGCTTCGGCATGTTGCGGGCGATTTCCATGATCTGTGTCATGTTACCGGATGCTTCTTTGACCATCACCACATTGGGAATCTCTTCCGCCATCCGTAACATCGTTGCGGCTTCGATGTTGCCGCCCGTTCGCCCTGGTACATTATAAATGATCAGTGGAATATCCACGGCATCGGCAACAGTGCTAAAGTGTTGGAAGTAACCATTTTGTGTTGGTCTGTTATAGTAAGGACCGACAACCAATGCTGCATCTGCTCCTGCTTTTTTGGCAAAGCGTACTTTTTCAACCACCTCAGTAGTGTTATTGCTGCCGGCGCCGGCAAAGATTTTTACTCGTTTGTTGGTTTGCTCTATTACAATTTCGATGACGTGCTTTTGCTCGTCGGCGTTCAGTGTTGGATTCTCGCCTGTGGTCCCAACGGGTACTAATGCTTCGACACCCCCGCTGATCTGAAAATCTACGAAGCGTCTTAATGCCGCTTCATCTATCGAGCCGTCTTTTTTAAACGGTGTAACGATTGCTGTTGCTGTCCCTTGAAATTTTGTCTGTGCTGCCATGATCTAACGGTCTCCTTGTTTGAAGAGATCTTGAAACACATCGTCCATTATAAATAATCCTTTTTTTCCGATGATCCATTCCGCCGCAAGCAATGTGCCGAGTGCAAAGCCGGAACGGTCTTTCGCTGTGTGTTTCAACTCGATTGTGTCCGCTGCCGAGTCGAATGCAAGGATGTGTGTGCCGACCACTGAACCGCTGCGAGTTGAAGAAATATGAAGCTGATCTGGACGAATCTTTCCATGAGATGTCTCGTTGAGCAATTCTTTCTTCCGGCGAAGGTGGTTCAAAACGATTTGTCCCATCGTCAATGCTGTTCCGCTGGGACTATCGAGTTTATTCTTATGATGGATCTCTTGAATAAACGCATCATAGTCTGAAAATCGATCCATCGTTTGAGCTGCAGTCCGAATGAGATGGAAGAAGATATTGACACCCAATGAAAAGTTAGAGGCGTAAATCAACCCAATATTATTTTTCTTAACGAGTGCTTCTACTTTCGGCATTTGTTCGTGCCAACCAGTTGTTCCGACAACGATCGGTTTGTGGGCTTCTGCCCATGGTGTAAGATCATCGATCATACTGACGGCGTTAGCATAATGGATAACAACATCGACATTCATTCGCTGCGCAGTTGTCACAGGTGGTGTGTCAATATCGATGCGGAGATCGACACTCCAGCCTCGTTCGAGAGCAAGACGCTCGATCTCTTTTCCCATTTTTCCATACCCAACGAGAGCGATATGCATACAGATTATTTTCCTCCGACCGATTCAAATAAATCTATAGCGGGAATGGGCTCGAAGAATTGTTTGTGGAGCCGACGTACGGCTTCGTCGATTTGCGATTCTTCGATGACGATACTCATATTGATTTCTGATGCTCCCTGAGAAATCATTACTAAGTTGATTTCCCGCAATGCGTGGAAGATCTGGTTGGCAACTCCGGCAGTTGATCGCATTTGATCGCCTACGATACAAAGAATTCCTTGTTTCTCAAGGATGGAGACCTCTGCGAATGTCGAAAGTTCTGCGACAATCTTATCAAGTGTTGAGGTGTTGTCGATTGTCAACGAAACAGCAACTTCCGAAGTGCTGACAAGATCGACAGATGTCTCATATTTATTGAATACAGAAAAGATCGACTCCAGAAAGCCGTAAGCCATCAACATCCGCAGCGATTGAACATTGACGACGGTAATGCCGCGTTTACAGGCGATAGATTTTACCGGAACATTTGTTTTCGGCGGACGTGAAACGATGCGTGTGCCGGTATTCTCAGGACGTTTTGAATTCAGCACGACAACCGGAATATCTTTCTTCACTGCGGGGAAGATCGTACTCGGGTGAAGTACTTTCGCTCCGAAGTATGCCAATTCTGCAGCTTCCCGGAATGAAATGATGCGCAGTTTCTGCGCTGCCGGTGCAATACGTGGATCGGCCGTAAGGACGCCGTCCACATCTGTCCAGATCTGAATTTCTTCGGCATCCAAGGCGGCGCCAATAATGGAAGCGGAGTAGTCTCCACCTCCTCGGCCCAGAGTAGTCGTAATTCCTTTAGAGTTCGATCCGATGAAGCCCTGTGTAACGATGATCGTCTTTGATGCCAGTAAAGGAGAAAGAATCTCTTTTGCTTTCACATTGATCTGATCGAATTGCGGCACTGCAGACACGAATTGATTGTTCGTCATGATGAATGTTCGAGCATCGACCCATTTTGCCGGAAGACCCTGAATACACATCGCTTCGCTAAGAATCTGTGATGAAAGGAGTTCACCGACCGATGCAATTGCGTCGAGTGAGCGATTCGTAAGCTCTCCAAGAATAGCAATGCCCTGGCAGAGATTCCGCAGTTCTTCGAATCGTGGTTTGAATGATGCAATAAGCCGCTGGACGGTTGAGCGGTCGCCGATCAAGTTCTCCATCACTGTCACATGACGATCGAGCAAACCATTCAGAAGCAGAATAGCATCATCAAGTTTGCCTTCTTGTGCAATGCGCGCGACTTTGAGGAGCGTGTTGGTTGCACCGGAAATGGCAGAGAGAACAACAACAGGTTGTCGGGCTTGCTCTTTTTGAACAATTTTGATAACGGTTTGCATGGACTTGGCATCTTCAACGGAAGTGCCGCCGAATTTCATAACAATCATTTTTTAACCTTTTTCAGCCTATTGAGAAAATATAATTATCAAACAAAATATTTCGTTACTGTTTTTGTGAAATGAGCAACTGCGCAATTTGCACTGCATTTGTTGCTGCGCCTTTGCGAACATTGTCCGAAACGATCCAGAGGTTGATTCCGTTACAAATGCTGAAATCTTTTCGGATTCTACCGACGAAGACATCGTTCTTTCCATACGCGTGAATGGGCAGCGGATATAGATTCGATGCAGGATCGTCTTGAACAATGATACCAGGTGCAGTCTTCAGAATTGCACGCACTTCTTCAACCGGACAAGGCCGGTCGAACTCGATGTTCACTGCTTCACTGTGCCCGCCGATAACCGGCACGCGCACTGTTGTGGCAGTGACCGGAATATCCGCGCCCATAATTTTTTTTGTTTCATCCGTCATTTTTTGTTCTTCCTTCGTGTAACCATCCGGAAGGAAAACATCGATATGCGGCAGTACGTTGTACGCGATCGGATGCGGAAATTTCTTTTCACGCAGCGGCTGTTCGGCGATTTCATCTTCGAGTTGGTTGACACCTTTCTTGCCTGCACCCGTGACTGATTGGTACGTGGAGACCACAACGCGTTTGATGCCGAATGCATCGTGCAGCGGTTTCAATACCACTACCATTTGGATCGTGGAGCAATTCGGGTTAGCAATGATGCCGTGATGCTTAAAAGCATCTTTTGGATTCACCTCTGGCACAACAAGCGGAACATCCGGATCCATCCGGAATGCACTGCTGTTATCGATGACAATAGCGCCTTGTAATACCGCTTTCGGTCCAAATTCTTTGCTCACGCTTGCGCCCGCCGAGAAAAGCGCGAAATCCACGCCCGCAAAGCTTTCAGCGGTGAGTGTTCTGACTTTTACGTGTTTACCTTTAAATGGCAGTTCCATTCCGGCGGAACGTGCGGAAGCGAGCGGAACAAGCTGCTCAACGGGGAAATTTAGTTCTTCCAGAACGGTGATCATAGTTCGGCCAACTAAGCCGGTTGCGCCTGCCACTGCGACTGTATATAATTTCTTCATTATTTTTGCTTTATGCGTGCGTTGAACAATACTTTACTTCGTTATAAGATACAGATTCCAATGCTTTTCTCCAAATAAATTCTTTCATGAGATACTGATTATTTTCAGTTGAACAAGAATGAAGGCATTGGTATATTGGCAGGAGCATCATGGTCGATTATTCGTTATGAGAGAAACTATACTTCAAACCCGGCAACTCGGGAAACGATATGGGAAGCGCTGGGCTGTCAAGAACCTGAACCTTGAAGTTCGCTGCAGTGATGTCTTTGGTTTTCTGGGACCGAATGGTGCGGGAAAAAGCACGACCATTCGTATGATTCTCTCGCTCATCAAACCAACGGAAGGTGCGACGGATATTTTCGGCTATTCCCTCAAATCGCATCGGTCGGAGGCGCTGCGTCGTGTTGGAGGAATTGTCGAGAAACCGGATTTCTATCAATATCTCTCTGCATATAAAAATCTTGAAATTGTCGGCGCGCTTTCCGGTGATGTGAAACGTAAAAGAATCTTCGAAGTGCTTGATCTTGTTGGCTTGAGCGACCGGGCGACTGACCGGGTTAAAACATATTCGCACGGAATGAAACAACGGCTTGGTATTGCGCAGGCGTTAATTTCCGATCCTGAGCTTGTCATTCTTGATGAGCCTACCAACGGACTTGATCCACAGGGAATGAAGGAAGTGCGCGATCTCATTATGCATCTCTCCCGTGATCAGAAGAAAACAATTATTCTCTCTTCGCATTTGCTGAACGAAATAGAAATGGTCGCTAATCGCATGGCGATTATTCATAATGGAGAACTTGTCGTTCAGGGGGATGTAAATGCGCTGCTGGACGAAGGGGAGAAGTATGTGATTCTTCAAGCAGAGCCGCGGCAAAAGGTTCTCTCTGTTCTGAAGCGTCAAAAAAGGATCTTGAAAAATATTTCAGAAAAAGAAGGAAGGTTTGAAGTGATAATGGATTTTGCACTCATTCCCGAATTGAACAAAGCTCTTGTCGGTGCCGGTGTTCACGTAAGAGCGTTGATCCCGCGTCGTTCGCTGGAAGACCTGTTCCTGTCGATGACTGAACGTACCGCATAGGATCGCATATGATTCGATTAGTATACTACGAACTCATCAAGCTCTTTTTCAAAAAGCGAACCTACATCGGCTTTGGAATTGTTCTTCTGATCGTGCCGTTAGTAGAGGTAGCGATGAAGCTGGAAGGTGGTCGATTTCTTACGATGGCAATGCGCGGATTATCGCGTGACTTTCTTTTCTTTGGAAATCTGTTTAACGGATGGTTCGTTGCTTACCAAATTATGAATAGTCTCTGGTTTCATATTCCGCTTCTCATCTCGTTCGTTGCAGGAGATCAACTTGCCGGAGAAGCCACGGCGGGCACGTATCGTCTGATTCTTATTCGGCCTGTATCACGTACACGTATTTTTATTGCCAAGTACATAACAACTCTTATTTACACAGGTGTCTTTGTTTTTTTTCTGGCAGGCTTAAGCATCGGATTAGCGTTGATTCTCCTTGGGCGCGGTGATCTGATAATCGTTCTTCGTGACATCCTCATTCTGCCAGAGGCGGAGGTTGCATGGCGCTTCATGATCGCGTATCTTCTTGCCACATGGACGATGATCACGATCGCATCGCTCTCGTTTTTCTTTTCGTCATTCGTCGAGAATGCCATTGGACCTATCGTTGCAACAATGGGAGTACTGATTGTGTTTGCTGTCATCAGTGTTATTCCTGTGGAATTGTTTGAAGTCCCGAAAAGATTTCTCTTTACAAAATATCTCAATATGTGGCAGAAAATGTTTCAGGATCCAGTTCCTTGGAATGAGATTAAGACAGGCATTCTCTTCATGGGGACGTGGACACTTGCATTTGTACTGAGTGCGTGGGCTGTGTTTGTGAAGAAAGATATTTTATCATAATCTTAATAGCTTACTTATAACTTGCCGATATATCAATCAGCCGAATAGTGCGGGGTCACCCGTTATTTTTTACCGTTCCAATCGGAATTTTGAATGCATATCAGGCTAAATTATCGTATTTTTTTATTCATTGTAAAAATATCCTGATGAAAAAGGAATCTCTATGAGCATTGCAGGCCTAACAATTATCGATGAATCCATAAATGATTCTGTGCCTTCTAGCCATACGTTATTCGAAAAGAATGATATTGCCGGAATAGTTGAGCTGGCAAAATCGCAGGCAGAAAGCGGCGCTGCCTATATTGATGTCAATGTAGGGCTACGTTCTCCTGGATTTATGGCGGATATCGTAAAGAAAATTCAAGATCACATTACGCTTCCGCTTTCGATTGATACACCCAATCCTGAAATAGCTGCAGCAGGGTTGGAAGTCTACAAACCTGAACATGCAGGAAAACGAAAGCCGATCATAAATTCAATCTCTCAGGTGTGACTGCAAATGTTCGATATTTATAAAAAGCAGCCATTTATTTCTATCCTCCATGGTACAGAAGGTTCGGATCAAAATTCTTAGAAAAAATAGAAAAGAGTTCAAATAAATGTCATTCGAGTTTGTTACATCCGGGAAACCTCCGATATCGCCGCGGGAAAAGAAATTCTCACGCTTCTTGCTTTTCTTTGAAGACGTTGTAAAAGTACCAGTCTTCGGTTGTCAGCGCTGCGGCGAATGCATACTATCCTCTACAGCTTTCATATGCAGTCAGAGATGCCCCAAACGGATGCGCAATGGGCCGTGTGGAGGAACCGGGGCAGGAGGATCGTGCGAAGTATATCCTGAACGGAAATGTGTTTGGTACAGAATCTATTATCGCTCAAAAATGCTGAATCGCTTCAGCTTATTGTATAAAATAAGTAAGATCCATAACTGGAATTTAGAGGGCACATCCGCATGGCTAAACGTATTCATGAAACGAATTGATGCACCGATTTGGTTTGTTCGCAGTGATAAGAAAAAAGTGAAGGAAATGCTGTCCGATGACGTTCAAAGAAAAAATTGAATCAGGAAAGTTTATCATTTGCGGCGAGATAGGTCCGCCAAAAAGCTGCGACGGGGATGTAATCAGGGAAAAATCCAAGTACTTCAAAGGCGTTGTAGATGCGGTTAATATAACAGATAATCAGACTGCTATCGTTCGATTATCAAGCATAGCTTCAGCAAAAATATTGTTGGAGGAAGGCGTTGAACCGATTATCCAGATGACGTGCCGCGACCGTAACAGGATTGCTATTCAGAGCGATTTATTGGGGGCTGCCGCACTTGGTATTCATAACGTACTCTGTTTAACAGGCGATTATCAGAAATTCGGCGACCAGCCTGAAGCCAAAGGCGTGTTTGATTTAGATTCGGTACAACTCATTGCTACAGCCGCTAAGATGAACAGCGGCTTTTTACTTTCCGAACAAGAAATGAAAAAAGCTCCCGATTTTCTCATTGGCGCTGCAGCAAATCCATTTGCCGAGCCGTTTGAAATGCGACTTATCCGTTTACATAAAAAAGTAAAAGCAGGGGCACGTTTCATCCAGACTCAGCCGGTATTTGATATGGATATTTTTACCCGCTGGATGGAAAAAGTTGTCGAGATGGGACTGCATGAGAAATGCGCAATTCTTGCCGGCGTTATGCCGGTGAAATCTGTAAAAGCTTTATATCATATGAAAAAGGAAGTTCCCGGTGTAAAAATAAACGACGAGTATATCGATCGCTTGGAAAACGCTTCTGACCCAAAAGAAGAAGGAGTAAAGATTGCGATTGAAATGATTCAAGCGCTCCAAAAGATAAAAGGGGTACGGGGCATCCATATCATGCCTGTTATGTGGGAAAGCATAACACCGGTCATTGTCAAAGAAGCAGGATTAGGTACAATCTGATACACATGGATACCTCACACTGAGCTACCGGAAATTATTCTTCTTGAGACGCTGAACGATGAGAACTCATTGCCGGAAGGATTACATTTGAATATTCAAATGAGAATACAAGAGATCCGCAATGGTTTTCATCCGACATTTTGGGTAGCGAACGGAATGGAGCTGTTCGAGCGGCTGGCATATTACGGACAGCAAATTGTTTTCATGATTTACCTTCGTAATAAACTTGGATTCACAGAGACAGAAGCCGGACAACTCTCTGGAATCTTCGGTGGATTGATTTATTTGCTGCCGATCCTCGGAGGCACACTCGCAGATAAGTGGGGATTTCGTCGTGCGTTCAATATTGCTTTTTCAATCCTCGCGCTTGGATACTTTCTGATTGGTTCTGTTGGAATGAGTGCATTTTCCGGTGTCTATAGTAATTTCAATCTGTACTGGTTACTCGTGATCTTCTTAGTGCTCACGGCATTCGGAGGTTCGTTCATCAAACCGTCTGTACTTGGAACGGTTGCAGTGACATCGAAGGAGGAAACAAAGTCGCTGGGGTTTGCGGTGTACTACTGGTTAGTCAATGTCGGAGCGTTGCTTGGGCCGACGATCGCCTATTTTGTGCGCGACAGATTTGGAAATGAATTTGTCTATTTGGTTTCGTCGATCAGTTGCCTTGCAATGCTCATTGTCAATTTGATTCTTTACAAGGAAGTGAAGAGCGCACGCACGGAAGTCATCGAATCTCTTGGAAAAAAGATCACCAATCTGTTTGTGGTACTGGCGAATTTCAAATTCATGATTTTTCTGCTCATCTATTCTCTCTACTGGATTATCTTTTGGCAGGAATTCATCATCGTCCCATATTACGTCACTGATTACATTAATGCGAACGCGCCGTATGAAATTCTTCAATCATGGGCTGGAGCCGGGGCGATCATTCTCTTTCAGATTCCACTCAATCGTCTCACGAAGAATATTCCGACACGTACTGCCATCGTTCTTGGATTTGCAGTTTCGAGTTTAATCTGGCTCATCATTGGCATCTATCCAAGTATTCCAACAATTGCAGCCGGTATCGTTGCATTCGCTATCGGTGAAATGATCCAAGCACCGCGATATTACGAATATATTTCAGAAATCGCACCGCCCGGCCAGCAAGGATTGTATCAGGGGTACGCATTTCTGCCCATTGCCATAGCAAGATTTGTCGGCGATCCCCTTGGCGGATGGCTCTATCAAACATCCAAAGCAAATGGCAAACCGGAAATGGTGTGGTTTGCTCTCATAGGCATTGGCGCACTTGGTACATTGTTGATGATTCTCTATAATAAATTTGTACATGCTCAAGAAACAAGAACAACTTAAACTGTGCTTATAACAAATGTGGGGTAGGATTCCATCCTGTCCTATGAAACAGTAAAGAGGTGAAAATGAAAATTGTAAGAATAGTATTGATGACCGGCTTGGTATTGAATACAACATTTGCACAAAAGCTATCGGAAGCGCTGAATGCCGACACTATTCTCGCGAAAGTCGTGAAAGGATTCGCGGAGGTCCGTGACTTTGTAGTAACTATCGATGCAGAAGTTAAGATGGAGCGCGTACAAGTTCCCAAGATGCATGCAACGATGTACTTTAAAAGGCCGGATAAAGTTCATTTCACATCGCAGGGTTTTTTGTTCGTACCGCGCGACGGCGTGACAATGAATCCCGCAGTTTTATCACAACGCTATGATGCATCCTTTATCGGAACAGATACGATAGAGGGGCTAAAGCTTTTTAAGCTTCAGCTTGCCGCAAAAGAAAAGAAAACAAAACTACGGCAAATGTACGCATGGATTGATCCTGTGCACTGGACGATAGCAAAGATAGAAACCATTCCGTATGAAGGCAGGACGCTCTCCACGGTTTTTGACTATGAATTTTTGCAGGAGAAATTTTGGCTGCCGTCAAAGATGATTGTTGCTTTCGGATCGACAATGGAAGGGGAGAGGGTTGCCAATGATTCGGTATCCCAGCCTTCCGAGCAATTCAATCAAATGCAGCGTGGCGTGCCAAGAAATGGCTCGGTGACTATTCTGTATTCAAATTATAAAGTGAATGTTGGTATTGACGATTCTGTTTTTGAGGAGAAGAAAAAGTAATCGTTTATTTATTCTCGTATAAAATATTTTAAAATAATCCCGTAATGTTTCCATTTTCATCAACGTCGATGTTCTCGGCTGCCGGAACATTAGGAAGGCCCGGCATACGCATGATCTCACCTGTTATGGGAATGACAAATCCTGCCCCGGCAGCAATTTCAATTTCTCTCACAGTTAAAAGGAAATTTTCAGGCCTTCCGAGTAATTTAGGATCGTCAGACAGAGAGTTTTGGGTTTTTGCCATGCACACAGGAAGTTTATCTAATCCGAGTTTCTTTATTTTTTCTAAATCGGATTTGGCTCTTGTTGTAAACTCGACTGCTTTTGCCCCATAGATATTTTTTGCGATGGTTTCTACTTTCTTTGGAATATCCCAGCTCCAGTCGTAAGTAGGTTTATATCTGTTCTTACAATTCTTGGCAAGGTCACAGACTATCTCTGCAAGTTCCATTGAACCCTCTCCGCCTTTACCCCAGACATCTGCAACAGAAGCCGGAACACCAAGCTCTTTACATCTCTCTTTTACTAAGTTCAATTCTTCATCTGTATCTGATGCGAATTTATTTAGGGCAATTACGGGGCGAATGTCGAATGCGAGAATATTTTCAATATGCTTTTCAAGATTCCTTATTCCCTTTTTCAATGCCTCTTTATTCGGCTGATGAACGGTCTTCAGTTCCGCACCGCCATGATATTTTAATGCTTTTAAGGTTGCAACAAGGACAACCGCTTTAGGCGATAAGCCTGAATAGCCGCATGTAATATCGAAAAACTTCTCTGCCCCTAGATCAAATGCAAATCCTGCTTCGGTTACCACGTAATCGGAAAGAGACAAGCCAATCTTTGTTGCAACGATAGTGTTGGTTCCCTGAGCGATGTTGGCAAAAGGTCCGCCGTGAATGATCGCAGGATTTCCTTCAATCGTCTGAACGAGGTTAGGCATAAGAGCGTCTCTGAGCAGTGCAGTCATTGCGCCGCTTGCCTTCAAATCACGTGCATAGATCGGATTTTTGTCATAGGTAAATCCGATAAAAATATTTCCTAATTTTCTCTTTAGATCTGTAAGATTTTCTGCAAGGCAAAGTATAGCCATAACTTCCGAGGCGGCGGTAATATCAAATCCTGTTTCACGAGGGACACCGGAAAGAGTTCCTCCAAGTCCGACAATAATATTTCTCAGGGAACGATCATTCATATCCATGACTCTTCTCCACGATACCGTGCGAGGATCAATTCCCAGATTATATTTTTTGTTCTGAATATTATTATCAATGAGTGCAGCAAGCAAATTATGCGCTTTTTCGACAGCCGAAAAATCTCCGGTGAAATGAAGATTAATATCTTCCATCGGTACTACCTGGGATTGCCCGCTCCCTGTTGCACCGCCTTTCATTCCAAACACGGGACCAAGAGAAGGTTCGCGCAGTACAACGGTCGTCTGTTTTCCAATTTTATTCATTCCCTGAGTCAAACCGATTGAAACGGTCGTTTTACCTTCACCGGTAGGTGTAGGAGAAATAGCCGAAACCAAAATCAAGTTGTTCTTGTTGTATTTCTTGCTGTCAATATATTTCAATGGAACTTTTGCTTTGTAATTGCCATAGAGAATGAGATCATCCTCAGAAATTTTGAGCCTTGCAGCGATTTCCTTAATATTCTTCATTGTCATTCAATCCCTTGTAAAAGTTGTGAATTTCTCTATGTGTCTGATGAGGTAATCATCAAAAAAATAAACGCGCTTCTGAAGGAAGGTATTCCAGAACTCTCAACGTACTATCTTCCTCATCGGCTGAGAAATACATGTCTTCGCTGGTTGCAGTATAAATATTAATGTTCTATTTTTTTATTGAAGGAATATAACTATTATTGAGTAATAAAATCTATAAAATTGAAACATCTGAAACATGAGAATTGACTGTCCTTCTAAGGAGCGAAGCGACGAAATATCATGGACGATGAAGCATTAACAGATTCATTATCCTGAAATTTATAACGATGAAAGAAAAACAGACATCTGTTTCATTATCTGAAGTCCATGGATCCGTGAGCATTCCCAGGCATTATGGAATGATGAAACGTTTCTTTGCTTTTGCCGGACCAGCATATCTCGTCAGTGTTGGCTATATGGATCCGGGCAATTGGGCAACGGACATCGAAGGCGGCTCGCGGTTTGGATTTCAACTTCTGTGGGTCATCTTGATGTCGAATTTGATGGCGGTGCTCCTACAAACGCTCTCCGCTCGTCTCGGTATCGTCACAGGACGCGATCTTGCACAAAGTTGTCGGGATGAATATCCAAAGCCTATCGCCTACGTCTTATGGATTCTTTGCGAGATTGCAATTGCCGCTTGTGATCTTGCGGAAGTGCTTGGCACAGCCATCGGTTTAAATCTCCTCTTCGGTCTGCCGTTGATCATCGGTGTCATTCTTACGGGCTTTGATACCATGCTGTTTTTACTGATACAGAATTTTGGCATTCGGAAAATGGAATTTTTTATTATACTGATGGTAACGACGATGGGCGCGTGCTTTGGCATTGAGATGCTGCTTTCCAAGCCGCTGATTGGTGAAATTGTAACCGGATTTATTCCACGATTGAACTCTGAAAGCTTGTATGTTGCAATTGGGATTCTTGGTGCTACGGTCATGCCGCATAATTTGTATCTTCACTCAGCCCTTGTTCAAACACGGCTCGTTGAGCAAACGGAACAGGGCAAACGACAAGCATGTAAATTCAATTTCGTTGATACCTTAATTGCATTAAATGCCGCATTTCTTATCAATGCAGCGATTCTTATTCTTTCTGCATCAGTGTTCTTCAAAAATGGCATGCTCGTCACGGAAATCCAGCAAGCACATACACTCTTAGCGCCCTTGCTCGGCACAATGCTGGCAAGCACGCTTTTTGCTGTTGCACTATTAGCGTCGGGACAAAGTTCCACTCTTACAGGCACCTATGCCGGACAGATTGTGATGGAGGGTTTTCTTCATTTTAAAATGCGGCCGGTTCTCCGGCGGCTCTTGACACGCACACTCGCTATAATTCCGGCGGTCACTGTCATCGCGTTGCGTGGAGATCGGGGGTCATATGAGTTACTCATTTTGAGCCAGGTAGTATTGAGTCTACAACTCCCGTTTGCCGTGGTTCCGCTTATCCATTTTACAAGTGATAAAGAACGCATGGGAACATTTGTCAATAAACAGTGGGTAAAGATTCTTGCATGGTTTGCCGCGGTGATCATCGTTGTGTTGAATGCCCGATTGGTGGTCAGTACGATTACAGATTGGATTACGAACACGGGGGATGGAGCGATCATTCTGTGGTTCACGGTCGTTCTCCTGATTGCAGGAATTTTCATATTGCTTATCTATATCTCTTTACCAAAATCATGGCGAAGGAGAAAACCAACAATGCCATCTGAGATTGAACAACTTGAATTTGTACCACATCCATATACTCGTATCGGAGTCGCACTTGATTTAGGTGCGATGGATTCGAAAGTGCTCTCACATGCCCGATCGCTGGCACAGCAAAATGGCGCACATCTTGTTCTTATGCATATTGTTGAAGGAGTGGGCGGACAACTCTTCGGGACGCAGGCATACGACGATGAAGCACGGGATGATATGCGGCATTTGGAAAAACATGCGGAAGAACTCCGGATCACAGGGATTGATGTTCAAGCAGTGCTTGGTTTTGGACGTGCGCCGAAAGAGATTATCCGAATAGCCCAGGAGCAGAAAATCGACCTGCTTGTTATGGGTGGGCATGGGCACCGTGGAATGAAAGATTTGATCTTTGGTACTTCAATTTCAAAGGTTCGTCATGCCTTAAAGATACCTGTTCTTGTCATTCAATAAGACTCTCCTCAATAAACAAAAAGCCGAACTGGTTTTTACCAGCTCGGCTTTACTATTTTATCGATACAGAAATTTATTTACTAGTATTGTCGTTATGTTTTGCTCGATATATATGGCGGCTCGCTTTCCTTTGATCATGACGAATTTTTTGACGTTCTTGAGGCGTTACTTTTCCATCTGATTTTGCCTGCAATTTTTCAGCCTGGATCTTTCCTTGCTCTTTCTCCAGACGTACAGTTTCGCCTTTTGTGAGTTCTCCGCTTTGGACCCCTTGTTTAATTCGTGCCTGCTGATTGATTTGTCTGTGTGTTACACGCGGGGTCTTAGCAGGCTGTTGTTGTTCTTGTGCTGAAGCACTCCAACAAAACAGACTAATCATAAGCGCTGTGATAGGAAAACTTTTTATCTTCATATCTTCTCCTTGATGATGTGATTGTTGAAAGCTTCTTATTTGCCTTCTATTGATGAGACAAGTGAATAAGGGGTTTGGTTTATGCAGAAAAGGGAAATTGGAAATTAATTTCTCTTCATTTCGCGGGAAAAGTCGATGAAGTTACGGTGACTCGATGTCTTTTCCTTCCTGTAATGCTTGTTCATACTTCATTTTATAATCTTTGATCCCTTTAAAAAGTGCCTCGGCAATTTTTCTTTGACCATCGTGACTGCGAAGCAACTGCTCTTCTTTTCTATTGGAGAGATATCCAAGCTCTACAAGGACATTGGGCATGGATGCACCGACAAGTACATAGAATCCGGCTTGTTTCACACCGCTGTTCTTGATACGCAGGTTTTTCGCCATTGATCCGATAGCACACTCGGCAAATTGCTCGCTCTGTTTCATATAGGAACTCTGTGCCATCGTTACGATGATGAATTCCTCTTCCGTCAATTTTTGATATCGCTTTTCGTATCCTTCTTCCAGTTGAATGACAGCATTCTCTCGTGAGGCGATTGAAACCGCTTCCTCCGAGCGGTTGGGGCGAAGCAAGTAGATCTCAAAGCCATTCATGCTCGATGGTTTATGCGGCAATGCATTACAATGAAGGCTGACAAATAATTTTCCAGCGGCTTCGTTGGCGATTTGCGTGCGTCGGTACAGTTCGACAAATCGGTCTGTTGTGCGTGTATAAACAACCTGAACGTCTTTTAAGTTCTTTTCAATAAGCTGTCCGAGCTTGAGTGCGACACTCAGAGTAATATTTTTTTCGTAGGTGCCCACAACACCAACGGTTCCCGGATCTTTACCGCCATGCCCTGCATCGATAACGATGACATCAAGGTTCCATCGATCGCGTTTGTGTTCACGGTTCTGCTTGACGGCTTCTAGTCTCTTTTTTTCTATCTCTTTTCTTTCGGATTCAGAACGGATCCTCAGCGAGATGAAAAGGTTGTTCGATGCCGGATCGTTTGCCGCTTCTGCTTGCACAACATCGGGAATGACGCGAAACGTTAATTGAACGGAAGCAGGTGATTGAAATGCGAGGACTTTCTTTACCACTTCGGAGGGTTTGATTCTATTCAACGCAGCTGTATCAGCTGTGACTCCGGTAATGGTTACAAACAACCAGCCGTCGGGTTTAAGCCACGTCTCGACATCACCCAATTTTTTATTAGCGAGGATCGTGATGAGGGAACCATTCACTTTTTTTTCGATCTCGATTCCCGCAATATCAAAAGCAGAAGTTGATGAACGTAACTCGAGCATCATGCGATGTGCATCGAATAATAATGGTTTATCGGCGATGCGTTCAAAGAGCGTCACGAACGTGAAAACCGGTACGAAGAACTCTCCGTGTTTGCGAATCACCTGTGCCGGCATTTGATACACCGTAGCGGTGTTCGATAAACGTTCTGTAATGACAACGAAAGGATTCTGATTCGTAAATCGGACGAGCTGCGAAGCAATGAGACATTCGATTTTTCCGGTGCTGTCATTAAGAATGCCGGGGAGTTGCAGCGGTTTCAAAAAATCGTTGAGAGAGAGGTAGAGAACTTCAGCGCTGTCGAGAGTACGGACAAGTGCAGTGTCGCCGTTCGCCAGACGAAATGTGATCGGAGATTCCTGATCGGTCTCTTGAGAATGACACAAGGGAAAAGAAATGACAGAGAGAAATAAGCATTTCCAAAAGCAGGGGCGGTTCATCTAACGATAATTCACGAATTGCAGTGCAAATGGAAAGTCCTGACCGCGAAGCAGACTGATAACAGCTTGCAGGTCATCCTTATCCTTTCCACTTACGCGTACCTGGTCTTCCATGATTTGTGCTTGCACTTTCAATTTTGAATCTTTCACGAGTTTTGTAATTTTTTTTGCATCGTCTTTCGCAATACCAACCTGCAGAGTAATGATTTGCCGTACCGAACTGGAGGCAGCAGGTTCAACATCTCCGTATTTGAGCGCCTTCAGAGGAACGCTGCGTTTGATCAACTTTGATTGTAAAATATCGATGACGCTTTTCAAATGAAATTCATCGCCAGTGGTAACAACGAGCTTTTTCTCTTTTTGGTCAAGTTCAACTGTCGTATGGGTTCCTTTGAAATCATACCGCTGGGTGATTTCTTTGTGCGCCTGATTGACCGCATTATCAACTTCCTGAAGATTTACTTCGGACACAATATCGAAAGAGTTTTGCTGTGCCATGGTGTTAATGGATGATCTGGAAGGTGTTATTTTGTTCGTTGACTATCACTTGTACCTGTGTAGTGTCTTTCCCTACGGTAACCGTTCCAATTCCCCTGATGACAATTTCATCTTTTGTTGGAGATCCTACGATAAAAAATCGTCCATTTGCATTTGAGGACACCATAGAAAGCTCTGGAAGTGTCACCCCGGAAAAACTTCTATTACCACCACCAAGCATTGATGGTCTCCAATAGAACTCACGTGCCTTAGCAGCATAATAGAGTAGGTCATTCGTGAGCGCATTGCGGTTTGCTTCAACCGCGTTTGCCTGAAATTTCGCGATTACTATTGTCATAGCGATGCCTACTAACAACATAATAACCAATATCAACAACAGTCGCTTCGATCCCATATCATTTCCATTTTATGAATTATCGATTGAAGTTCACATTATTCTTGATCAATTTGCTCTATCGTTAAAATTTTGCGAATGAGTACTATTCATGTTTTAAAAACTCCTGCAGCCTACATCTTACTTCTCATAAAAAAACTGTCGAATTTCGCTCTGGTTCGTTATTATTGTCTTAATATTATTACTTTCTCGATAAAAGTCAATCAGAACTATGGTTGGAGCGTAAGTAGTAAGTATCTCATTTACGGATTTCTCCCGTGCCCATACTCCAAAAAACTAAGTCTAATTCATCCAATACTATGCCAATGTCGTTGGCAAACATTTTAAATCGCTGCTCGATTTCAAGGTATTGTTTTTTACTTATCGAATTCGGGATGGAATAAACAACTCCCAGTCGTTTCAATGTGCGTAAGATGTGCCGATCAAGAATGGCGAGCCCGTTATTTTTACCTATGTTACGTAGAAAATGTGTAGCCTCTTTATAACCTAAACCCATGATGTGCATCACAAGCCACTCTCGCAAATCGGATGCTGAAGCTGGTTCCGATAATTTTTGTGCAATGTCGGAGAATTGCTCCTTCATATGTAAGAGATGGCGCGTTTTTGTTCTATGAAAGCGGATATAATGTTCTTTACGTCGAAGGATAGGTTCAGGATCTATATGCTGAGAACGGAATCCGGCGTCACGTAGCTGAGTGACAGCCTGTTCAGCGTGTGCTGCGCTTGATTGGGGTGTGAGAAGGCAATAGGTAAGTTCATAGAAATATTCTGAAGGTGGTACACATTGAAATTCCGATAATCGAACTCGGATTGCTTCCTTGTGTGTCAGATAGTGATGTTCTAATTCATCGAGTAGTTGTATTTTCTCGGGGAGAGCCGTTTTCATTTTGGCAGTGAAATAAAGCTTTTCGCTTTTTGGGAGTGTATTTGAATTAATCCATCGCGTTGAAGTCCGGTTAATACCAGCGAAAACCATTTATGATTTTGGCTTTTTGCTTCCGGCCGTATCATGTGTAACAACCGGTTTGATTCGATCGATTGACGACGACTCATGGTGCGCAGCAGTGCAACAATTCGTCCGCGGTAAATTCTGTTCGGAATCATGGCACGATGATTCTTCCTGGTATAAGATTTCTTCGGTTTACGGATTTGAAATGCGCTTGGACAATACTGTTTGAGCGGACAGTCAACACAGCGCGGATGAGCTGCTGTACAGAGAGTACTGCCAAGTTCCATGAGTGCCTGATTCCATTCGTATGCTTTTCTTTTGGGGAGTATCGATTCAGCAAGTTCCCATTCATCCAGAGAACGGGCTCGTTTGGGGAACAACCGAACAAGAATCCGGCGCACGTTTGTATCGACGACAGCTGTGTGTTGTCCGAATGAAAAGCAAGCGACAGCATGAGCCGTGTAACGTCCGATACCGGGAAGTTTTTGGAGAATATGAATATCGGAGGGTAGACGACCGTTGTTATCATTCATAATCTCTTTGGCAATCTGCTGCAGGCGTACTGCACGGTTGTTATAACCCATACCTGCCCAAGCACGAATCACATCGGCCGTTCGAGCATGTGCAAGCGACGAGAAGTTCGGGAACCAGCGCAGGAACTCCGGATACTTTTGCAGTACGCGGTTTACCTGAGTCTGCTGAAGCATCACTTCCGAGACAAGAATGCGATAAGGGTTCCGTGTCTTTCTCCAGGGAAGTGGACGAGCGTTCTTCCGATACCAAGACAGAATGGATTTGGTGATTGCTGATTTGCGATTGTGGATTGACGAATGCGTCATTCAATTTGATTATGAAGTGAGCTTTGCGATGAATGGCGTGTTCCCATCAAGCATATCCATCTGTTTTAATTCATCTACGGTTACCCATCGAATCTGTTCAAAGATATTGTTCTGCGGTTCTCCTTGAAAGCCGGAGAGGGAGCAGTATGTCACATTAAACATTCCGCCATCTTCATAATACGCAGCTTGTGTTTGGATGCGTTCGATGGAATGAATTTCGATGGTAAGTTCTTCGCGCAGTTCGCGGCGCAAGCATTGTTCGGTGGTTTCTCCGTTTTCAAGTTTTCCGCCGGGGAATTCCCATTTTAATTCATATCTGCCGCCTTTCTTTCGTTGGCAGATAAGTATCTTCCCGTTTTTTCGGAGTATGCCGACTGCAACCTCTGTCATTTCATCCTTCTGTATGGAATTGAATATATTGAAACACCAATGGAATTCCAATGGTTCTCTTTTAGTAACTCATGTTGCGCAAGATCGATGTTTGCATAGCCCCGACATTTATGTCGGGGTTTAATTGTTGCAGAATAGTTTGGGCTTTAGCCTCAATAATAATGATTTTGGCTAAAGCCGATAGTGCTTCATTTTATTTGTCCACGACCTGAAGGTCGTGGCTATCATAAAAACTCTATTTTGCATAACATCAGTTAATAAATTCAATCTCTCTATTCTATTCGATTGCCGTGCAGAGTAGATTCCTCTTACTTATTATAAATTCACTTGAGAAAAAAGAGAAAAAGACTATATTAATGCAAGCGCCAACTAATCAAAAAGGAAAAACCTATGCGTACTCATCGAAGTCTGTTCTTCGTGCTTGCAATATATTTCATAATGTTCCCACAACAAATCTTCGCGCAAGTGGTAATCAGTGAAGTGTACGGCGGCGGTGGAAATTCAGGTTCCACTTGGAAAAACGATTTTATCGAACTGTACAATCCCACAAATTCTGTCGTATCGGTTACCGGTTGGTCGGTGCAATATGCCTCTGCAACCGGAACTACTTGGCAAGTCACCAATATTACAGGATCAATTGCGCCTCATGGATTTTATCTTGTTCAAGAAGCTCAAGGAGCAGGAGGAACCACGAACCTGCCGACTCCTGATGCAACCGGGACGATTGCAATGAGCGGCACTGCCGGAAAGGTTGCATTATGTAACACAATAACTGCATTGACAGGTGCAAGTCCCACAAGTTCTGCTATTATTGATTTAGTTGGATTTGGCACAACTGCAAATTTCTATGAAGGAAGCAGCCCTGCCACTGCGCCGTCGAATGTCAAATCCATTGAACGTAAAGCATCGTCTACATCGACGGCAGTGACCATGGGCTCCGGAGGGGGAGAAGAATTTTCCGGAAATGGTTACGATTCCAACAATAACGCCGCTGATTTCATTACCCGAGCACCACAACCGCAAAACTCGTCGAGTCCTGCTGAACCTGCTTTAGCGGGCGGCGATGTTACTCCGCCATCGGTTGTAGCGATAAAAGTTCTCTCCAATACTCAGTTGGAAGTACTGTTTAGCGAAGCAGTTGATGCACTTTCTTCATCGACAGCTACAAATTATGCAATCAATAAAGCGCTCATTGTAACACAAGCTCATCGTGACAGCGTAAATTTGACACGGGTTCTCTTAACCATAACACACATGGACAATGATTTCTATATACTCACTGTTCAAAATATAAAAGATACTGCCGGAAATGTGATGACAACACCGGCGACCTTTATTTTTACGGTTGGAGTTCTTACTGTGGCTCAAGCTCGAGCGGCTGGATCAGGTATCACTGTCCGAGTGCGCGGTGTCGTAACGGTTGCCAATGAATTTAAATCTCCGTCATTTGTTCAAGATACGACTGCCGGTGTTGCGGTATACGGTTCAAACTTCAATAGTTCAGCGCGCGTTGGAGATCTCTGGGAGGTCGCGGGTGTGCTGAAAGATTTCAACGGACTCTTGGAGATCGATCCGATTACCGATACAGTGCGACTCAGTTCCGGTAATCCACTTCCGTTGCCAAAAGTAGTCAAGTCCACAGATCTGAACGAAGCATTGGAAGCGCAGCTTGTTCGTATCAACAATGTGAAGTTTGTTGCGACAAGCAGTTTTGGCGCCGGTGACAGCAGCTATTCTGCCGGCGATCCGTTCGGTAGTATGACGGTTCGAGTAGATAAAGACTCAAATATTCCCTTCAGCCCGATTCCCGCCGACTCTGTGAACATCGTCGGTGTCTTGACGGATTATAAAGGCGCGTATCAATTGCAGCCTCGCAGTATTAACGATATCGACATTATCGATCCGCCGCCGGAACAATCGTGGATGGATATTTTTGCCGCGCGTGGTTTGCCGGATAATTCAGTTGTGAAAGTCCGCGGGGTCGTAACATTTGTTCAGCCATCATCGACTTCAGCACGCACAGTTTATTTTCAGGATCGAACAGGCGGATTGGCTTCCTATGATGTGAAGAGCGACACCTTATTCGTTGGTGACTCTATTGAGGTGAAAGGAAAACTTGTTAATTTTCACAATCTGCAAGAGATCGAGTTCCTCGATTCGCTGACACTTCTTGCGCGTGGTGTTCCGTTGCCGACAGCAAAAGATTTGAATGTCTCGCAAACATCGGAGATCTATGAGAGTCAACTTGTGCGTATCATGGCTGTTCAATTTATCGAGACGGGAAGTTTTACCGGAGGGACAACAGGAATAACATACCACGTGACTCATGGTGCAACGCAATTGGATGTTCGGGTGCCATACGGTACTTCGTTGGAAGGAACTGCTCTTCCTGTGGGTGCAATCAATCTTTCCGGAATACTTGGTCAATACGATACAAAGTACCAGCTTATGCCGCGTACACAAAGCGACATCGAACAATTACCCGGCCCTGCTCTTGCTTCTCTTCCGGTGATTACAACACTTACCGATACAAGCTTCACTGTAAGTTGGACGACATTAGCGCCCGGATATTCCCATATTTCATTCGGGACGACACCTGTATTGGATGATTCCATTGCCACGTCAATTTCCGCATTGGTCACATCTCATTCGCTTACCGTGCCGGGAAGAAAGGCGGGACGGCTTTATTATTTCCGAGTGGCATCGACGAATGATGCAGGCACGAGTTTTTCTGCAACCTATCCTGTGGTAACGACTTCGTCCCAGAGTTCCGGACAAATGGATGTCTATTTTAATTACTCCGTTGATGGAACATTAGGATTACAACCGGCAGCGAATGGGAACGTCGATCTCCAGACGAAGCTGCTGGAGCGGATTTCACATGCAGCCAAGTCGATCGATCTTGCATTATATTCATTTGATGATTTCAACAGTTCAGTGAAGGCCGTTGCAAACCGCGTTGCAGATTCATTGATTGCAGCGAAGAATCGCGGCGTTGCAGTACGGATGGTGTTTGACGACAAGCAGACTTCTTCACCGTTAGCAAAATTGATCACTGCCGGAATCTCGGTGCAAAAAAGAAACCTGATGAACGATAACGGTATTATGCATAACAAGTTTTTTATTTTTGACGGACGCGATACAACCAGTGCAACGGACGACTGGGTTCTCAGCGGCTCTTGGAATGTGACGGACATCGGGACATATCTTGACGCCCAAAATGCTGTCTTCATTCAGGATCAATCTCTCGCACGTATCTACACATTAGAGTTCGAAGAAATGTTCGGAAGCTCAGGCGAGACAGCCAATCCGGGTCTGGCGCGGTTCGGGCCCACAAAGCAGGATAACACACCGCACTATACAATCATCAACGGAACGAGAGTGGAAGTGTACTTCAGTCCATCCGACCAAACAACTTCGCGAATTATTCAAGCGCTTTCCACCGCAAACTCAAATATCTTTTTTGGTTTGCTCGCTTTTACGCGTGATGATATACGCGAGCAGCTTCTTGCGAGTAAAAATGCGGGTGTTGTTGTGAGAGGGATGATCGATCAGCAGCCGAGCGAATTGGACACGCTGCAATCTGCCGGTATCGATGCGATGCAAGCGGGACATTCGGTGGTCACCGGACTCTTTCATCACAAGTACGGCATTGTCGATCCGTTCAGCGATGCAAGCGATCCGTTGGTGATTACCGGAAGCCATAACTGGTCCACGGCGGCTGAAGTTGACAACGACGAGAACACACTCATCATTCATTCCGGCATTATCGCGAGACAGTATGTGCAGGAATTCAGCAATCGCTACAAAGAAAGCGGTGGTTCGGGTGCCATCACAGGTATAGAGAAGCATAAGAGCGATATGCCGATAAGTTATGAGCTTTCACAAAATTATCCGAATCCATTCAATCCAACAACGAATATCAGTTACCAGGTACCATCAGCAGGTCACATTAATTTGAAGGTGTATGACATTCTTGGGCGAGAAGTGGCAATTTTGGTGGATGAAATAAAACCTGCGGGAACATATTCGGTGAGATGGGAAGCCTCACATTTCTCAAGCGGAGTGTATTTCTATCGGCTTTCCATTGTGCCGACGGCACAACGAGACCGCGTTCCGACCAATGATCGGAACGGGCAAGCCGGTCATTTCGTTGATACAAAAAAACTTGTTCTAATAAAATAACAGGAGAGAGAAAGCAGGAAGAAGGAAGTAAAAGGGGAGAGAAGGAAGAAAATGAAAAATATACATGTAGTTGTTCTTTCTTTTGTCTTGACATCCCGATATCCATCGGGACAGGCGCCATGAAAGAACCAAATGAGCGCCTTTGGCGCCATGCCGCTCACAATAATTAAAAAAAGAGAGCGGCAGAAAAAGTCAAGACTGACGAAAAATATGGAGTCGGAGACATAATATAGATACACGCTATAGCGTGTAACAACTTTAGGCCTCTGGCTGGCTCGCGTCGTTGACCAGAAAAAACTCGTTCACTGAAGTGAACTCAGACAATTTTCTGGTCGGACACTTTGCTCGCCTTGTTTTATTTCCATATTTTTCTGAGGTCGGTAAAAAGAAAAAATAAGCGCTATCGATTTCGCGGGCTGAGGAAAACATTAAAAGAGGAAATGTCATTCCCGCAGCCGGAGGCCTGATAATGTCACACGCAAAAGCGTGTGTCCTTATTTCATGAACGGGAATCCAGAATACGAGACTATCGCGTTGCGGGAACAGCGGGGCAAATGTTTCAAGGATTGAGGAATATTCGTCGCTTTCTTTGAAGCGCAAAGAAAGCGACAGAAAGAAACGCTCGCGAAATCGAAACGTGTAATCTCAAGGTAGAAGTACCACTACGGATTGGAATGGATTCTCGTTTAAAATATCGATCGGAGATCGAATAAGAATTACATCGCCCTGTCTCGGTTCACGTCTGTCGATTTCGCGGGCTTGAGGAAAAGATCAATCAAGGGAATGTCATTCTCGAATGCTTCAATCGGGAATCCAGAACACTAGACTCCTGTGTATAAACGGAGGCAGTAGGGAAAATGCTAGAACTTATGTATCCAACGGGCTGCGGACGTTGAGATTGCCTCGGTCAACGACGTGGGTATAGATCTGTGTCGTTCTGATATCAGCATGCCCGAGTAATTCCTGAACCGTGCGGATATCATAACCGCTTTCTAAGAGATGCGTAGCAAACGAGTGGCGCAGCGAATGAATTGTTCCTGCTTTTATCACTTCGGATTTTTGTAATGCCGTTTTGAAAGCTCGTTGTACGACACTTTCATCGATATGGTGCCGTTGAATGGCTCCTGATAACGGATCCATTGAACGCTTTGAAGCAGGAAAAATATATTGCCATAAAAATTCTTTTGCCGCGCGCGGAAATTTTCTGCGGATGGCATCCGGCAAATACACATCGCCATAGCCATCGGCTTTATCTTCTTGATGCAAGAGTTTCACTTTTGCGATCTGACGTTCGAGGTGCGGAAGAAGTGATGCAGGAAGAAGCGTGATGCGGTCTTTTTCTCCCTTTCCTTCGTGTACAACAATTTGTTTTCTGAGAAAGTCGATGTCTTTTACACGCAGCCGGTGACATTCGAGCAGGCGCATGCCGCTGCCGTACAGAAGGGCACACATGAGCCATCGTGATCCGTGGAGATGCAGAAGGATGGAATCAATTTCCTTTTTCGCAAAGACTACTGGAATACGCTGTGTTCTCTTTGCCCGGATAATATCATGCAAGTCCCCGATCTTAATATGAAGCACTTCGCGATAGAGAAACAAGACGGCATTAAGTGCTTGATTCTGTGTGGAGGCAGAGACCTGTTTTTCCACTGCCAGATAGGTAAGAAATTGTTCGATGTGTGGTTCGCACATCACGCTCGGGTGCTTTTTTTGGTGAAAGAGAATGTAACGTTTGATCCAATTGAGATAAGCTTCTTCTGTGCGAATGCTGAGATGTTTGGTCCGTATGCAGTTGCGGACAAGATCCAATAATTTTTGTTTTGCCATATTATTCCCTTGCGTTTTAATGATGCAATTGATAGATTATCAGCGCGTATAAGAAAGATACAACGTAAAAATATCTGAAGAAAGAGGGGAATTGTTGGGAGCCATCGGAAATCTAAACAACTATAGTGCCAGAACCTGTTTAATCATTGCTAAGCTTGGCTGCAAACCTTGCAGCCTATCATACAATATCATCATGTTAGGCTGCAATATGCAGTCTAACACGCAAAAAACGCATATTAGGCTGCGGTATGCAGTCTAATCATAGTTAGGCAGCATTTGAAATCGTAAGGAATATTCAAGCGGATCAATCTAATTATAGTTAGACTTAAACAGGAAAAAAAATGAAGAAAGATGCAGCATTCAAATGGGATGACAAAGATTTTATTGATTTCTATACCAATTCAGCAAATTTCATCGTGTTAGAAAGACAAAGATCCATCCGAATTCTGCTTGAAATTGTTGCATTCCATTTTCCGAGCCTATCCAATCTTCACATTCTAGACCTAGGGTGCGGAGAAGGATTTATCACAAAACAAATTTTCGACAAAGCGCCCAATAACAATTTCTACCTCGTTGACGCTTCCGAGGAAATGCTGAACAGGGCAAAAGCAAATTTAGGCAGCAGCAAGAGCAATATATCTTTCCGCCATTTAACATTTGAAGATTATTCCGCATTACAATCAGAAGACTGGAAATATGACTTAGTAATTTCTGCAAATGCTATTCATCATCTTGATTTTATGCAAAAGACAGCATTGTTCACTAAAATCTATAAAGAATTGAAGCCTGGTGGCCTATTTCTAAACATTGACGCAGTCCATCCAAGTTCAGCCCATAGTGAAGAAATACAATTTGAAATGTGGCGAAACTGGATAAATGAAACGTTAGAAAAAAATGGGAAAGGAAGCGAACTTGGGAATTATGACAATATCCCATCTGTATACAAGAACAATCTTGAAGATAAACCAAGTGGTCTTTGGGACCAGCTACAAACCTTAAGCAAATGCGGGTTCCGGGATGTGGATTGTTTCTACAAGTACAGCATTTTTGCAGTATTTGGTGGTACAAAATAGAAAAAAAGTTTAAATCATTTTCTTTTACTTGCGAAACGAAAAAGCAAATGCTGCCTAACCAGCGGCTCAAGCTGACCGGATGAGCGTTGGTACTTTAAGCATGGCTTGCATAGGTTCAGTTCTTAATAATAAACTTTTCAGCATGAACTTGTTTCGTTTTGTGTATTTTGAAAGTTATCAGTGCGGCAGCTTAGCCGCCATCCGTTAGGCGGCCACTAAGTAACTCTAAATTATCTTAAAATCCATGATTGATAAATACATCAGATGACACAAAAGATTAAAAAAGTTAGCGTTACGGCAATTGTTTCTATAGCTGTTTTATTATTTGTTTTGAAATGGATCTTATTTTTCCATCTTCAGGACATTTCGCCCACAACTCCTAATAATATTACCGGTGAAATTTGTCCTATTAGTAATCATGGTTATATATTCTATGTAACACAATGGCAAAGCTATCTGCAATTTTACTTGTTAATCATTCCCTTGTTATTTGGTTTTATTGCTACATTGCTGGATCGGCGTTGGAAAGTATTTAGAAATTATTACGAAGAGTTAGCAAAATCAAAACTTTATTAACTTCTTGATATGTGGCCGCCTAACCAGGCGCTCAAGCTGACGGTTGCCAGCTGAGTACGTTAAACATGGCGTGTATAGGTCATTACAAAATTGAAAGATCCAGCTTGAACTCATTTCGTTTGGTGTATATTGAAAATTATCAGCGCCGCAGCTTAGCGCCGGTCCGTTAGGCGGCGTTGCTCAAGAGGAAATTGTACATGGCTAATGACAGCACCACAAGCAAACGATCCCATCAACTCTGCGCCGTATTCGGATCGTGTCTCTTAAGTATACTCGTGTTCGCGTTTGTCTACTCTTATGTATTTAAGTCAGACCCGCAAGCGTTTGCCTTCAACGCTGATATTCGATTCTCGCAGACTGAATCTGTTGCGCAGTCTGCAAAATCGGAAATCGCCCAGTTAGCCAAAGAAATCCCATCTCTAATTGATCTACAACACGCACTTGCGACCAGAACCTCATTCGATAGCACAACTGGGATTGTTACATTCCCAAGAGTCGAATTCATCTTCTCCTCGAACTACTCTTATCAGTTTAGTGATGACCGACGAAAGCGCCTTGACAAACCGCATTCTATGACGATCACTTCTTATGATGTCTCGGGCAAGCGTGTTTTCCAACGCATCACCCCATTCATACCAATACTGAGTGAGAAATCCAAGATTGCGCATTATCGCGACTACACATTTTCTTTCTTGTTAGAAATCCAACAGGCTATTCAAAAACGCGAATCACAACTCGCGAGTTTCGCGAGCCCAAATCCAGATGTTTGGTCTTTCTGGGATTTCCTGTACTTCAGCACAATCACTCAAACAACAGTAGGATATGGAGACATTCTGCCCAATCGCACTCTTGTCAGAATTCTTGTAATGCTCCAGCTCCTCATCACATCCGTTCTTTTAATTGTGGTGCTGAACTCCGTTCTCCAGAAATCAAAGACCGGATGATTCTTTGGGCAACGCCGCCTAACCAGGCGCTCAAGCTCGGCTTGTCCAGATAATTGAATCACGCGAAGCGTGATACTTAATCTCAATGAGCTCACTGCAAAATTCATGGCGTGCAGAGGTTTAGTGTTTAATTGAAAGT
>Ga0187886_1000204_pt1 | contig 82547 bp, 65 predicted proteins | sample June2016WEW_20_1_FD_133001 | JGI IMG/M metagenome (GOLD analysis project Ga0187886, IMG submission 133001) | Peatland microbial communities from SPRUCE experiment site at the Marcell Experimental Forest, Minnesota, USA - June2016WEW_20_150 | ecosystem: Environmental > Terrestrial > Soil >... | reverse complement strand
TTCTTTGCGGGCTTTTTCCAACCCATTTTCTATCTCCCTACGCTCGGTGATATCCTCGATGGCCAGGAGGATGATCCGCTCTTTGCCCAACACTCTTTGAATCTGCCGGGCATTCAAAAGCATAATGCGCTTGCCGATGGTGGCAAAATCGTGTTCAACCTCATAGTCATCAAAGGTTGTCTTTTGGGGAAGGATGGTTTCCAGCAGCTCCCGCAGCTTGGGAATATCCCACTGTTTATTGCCCAGGTCATAAATAAGCTGTCCCACAGTCTCTTCAGGTTTTACCTTAAAGAATTCATAGAAGGAGCGGCTGGCGGTGACCACCCTTAGATCTTGATCCAGAGCGATTAAGGGTTCACGCACGGTGTTGATGATGCTCTCGGCGTATTCCAGGGATTGGATGATGGTTTTATTCCGGAACATTTTTATGCCTCCTCGCGTTCGGGGATGCCTTTGGGGTGGACCTCATAATGCAGAATTTGTCGCGGATCGCCGATATCAAAGGAATCACGCTCGCGTCGAGCCCGCTCATCTCGGCGAGAACGACTTTTCTCTTTCCCCTGGTCCGGCTTGAAAAGGAGGATGAACTAACTACCCCCTCAAACCATTGTAATTCTCGGCCTCTCCGAAAAGCAAGCCAAATGATTTTTTCCGCGGCGCGCCAAATGGCGGTTTCGGACGAGATTTGGTGAGGCTCGAGCCGGATTATCGGACTCTGCGGGTTTCGGCGATGAGGGCACCGGCGACCGCGACAAGCGTGAATAGGAAAATGTGCCAGACGCATCTGACGGCCAGCCGGCCGAGGGTCTGCTCTCCCGCCGTCACGCCGGCGTAAAGGGGGGGCAGGAACGTATTCGCCATCGCGTAAAACAGACCGATGGTCCCCCCGCTCAGCGTTGCCAAAAAGAGCCGCCGGCCGAACGCCGCTCCGCCGGCGAGCCGGCTGATCGCGGCCGAAGCCAGCAGCGGCGCCCAGAGCGCCGCCCACCAGATGTTTCCAAGGGCGGGGACGTTTCCCTTCCACCGGAAATAGGCGAAGTCGAGGAGCGCGAGCAGGGCCGTCGCCGCCAGGATCAAGGCCGGCGCGTGCGCGGAGCGGGCCGGTTTTCCGGCCCGCGCTTCCTGGCGGAGCTTCATGCGGCGCCGGATCGTGAGCGGAAAGTTGTAGAACACATCAAAGACGAAATGCTCCAGCCACGCGCCTTTCTCTCCGAAAACGGGGACGATATGCACGGCGCTCGTCGCCCAGTGGCCGGCCATGAACCGGGCCAGGTCGGGATAGCGATAGGCCATCTGGACCGGAAAGGCGAAATAGCCGATATACTTGAAGAAGCTCATCCAGAAGGCGATATTGTAGTTCTTGAAATTCTTTTCGCGGAGGATGAGCGAGCTCGTGTAGATCCCCCGGGCGATCGACCCCGGCGAGATGGGAATGATCTGGAAAATGGCGAAGATGACGCCCGTCGTCAGGCCCGCCTGCTGCCAGGTCATTTCGGAGTGGAAGCGGAGATAGATGAACGCCGTGATCAGGGCCACGACGTGGGTCGTCGGCATGAGCAGGATGTGGATGGCCAGGCTTTTCAAATATTTCTGGATGAACGGCTCCTTGATTTGCCCGTCGATGTGTGAGGCCTCGTCGCGGGTCAGCATCCCGTTTCGCTCGCCGGCGGCGATCATGTCGTGGAGCCACTTTTCGCGCTCCTCGGCTTTGAAGTACAGCCGCACCGGCTTGACGAAGATGAGGAAGAGGCGCTGCCGGAAATAGCGTTTGTCCGTGAGAAAGCGGTGAAGCCCGGACGGCAGCAGAGAGAACGGCAGGTGGAGGTAATAGCGCCAGGGCTTGTCCGCGATCTTGAGGGCCCGCTCCTCGGAAACGCGGCCCGCCCGGTGCCAGCGGATGAGCGCTTCGGCGATTCGGGCGCGGCTCGCGCGCATAAAATATCCGGCGCTCGTCAGTATCGCCCCCCAATGACGGCGAAGATAAGTGCGGCCCCAGAGCCCGCGGAGAAAGGGAGCGAAGAGCGGAAGAGCCCACAGAGGATAAAGCCACCATGTCCGGCCCGGAAAGGCGAAGACCAGAAGGGCCGGCGTCGCGACCGGGACGATCGCCAGAAGCAGGAAGACAAGAGAGAGGAGTCCGCTTTTTTCGAGGCGCGCCACCGTCCGTTCGTCGGTTATGTTCCGGACGCGCCAGCTCTGCCGGAAGGCGCCCATGATCGCCCGCCGGAGCTTTCGGCCGAAGAGGCGGACGTGGTGGTACGTGAAGTCGATCAGCGAATCGCGGTAGGCGCGGTCTTCCCGTTTCAAACTTTCGAGCGGGGCGCGCATATCGGCGAATTCGCCGGGATGAGCGTCGACGAATTCTTCGAGCTTATTCAGGTTGCCTTTGTCGAATTGGACCAAACGGCCGCGGGCAAGCCCCTGGAAAACGAGTTTGATATCCGCCGGGCACTGAGGCGTGACCGGGGTGAGGACCATGCCCGCTCTGAAATCCACGGCGACGAGGCCCGCTTTCGGATCCGGGTCGCTCGCCGTCCGCTTCATGGCGTTGGGCTGGCTTTTGAGCGACCACCATTCATATTGGCGGGCCAGCTCCACGGCGCCGATCCGGCGCATGAGCCGCACGAGGCGGGCCATGAACTCGCGCTTGGTCCGGTATTCGGGCGAGCCGGCGTCGCCGTCCGGACGGCCGGGTTTCCCGCGGCGCCTGTTGTCGAGGTCATCGTCCGCCTCGAACCGCCACATCCGTCCGTCCACCCATTCGCTGATCTCCCCGCAGCTTCCCAGGTTGGCGTCGATCAGGGTCGCCAAGACGTCCACGACCGCGTTTTCCGAGCCGAATTCGATCTTGGCCGCCCGGCGGATGAATTTCTGCCAGAGCGCCTGTGAACGGCCTGCGGCCGGCGTGACTTGAAGCGAAAAGGGGCCCTGAAACCCCATGATGTAAACCAGGCTGCGGATACTTCGGCTGAATCCTGACGGGGGGATGAAGATCTTGACGGCGTAGGCCCGGTCCCGTTCGAGGCCGTGGATGTCGCCCTCGAGAATTTCGATGTCCCGGCAGATGACTTTATAGACCTGCCCGGCGAAGCCTCCGCCGACGAATTTCTGGATCTCGAGCTTGATCTTCGCCCGGCCGTCGGGGATGACTCCGCGGACTTCATAATCGAGAACGGTTCCCGGCTCGTAGCGGCGGACGCGGAACGGCCGGAAGATGTCCTGCTCCCGGAATTTCCGCTCTAAAGCGCGAACCGTGTCGACGGAATAGAAGACGGCCATGAATTCTATTTAATGTCGGCGGCGAAGGCATTCAGGACTTTTTTAGTTTCTTTGTCCTGCGCGAAAAAGACGAAAGCGAGATTGGTCCGGTCGATCTTAAGGTGCCGCTCGGCGAAGCGGAAATTCGGGATCCGGTCGTAGGTCTTCTCGAACTCGGTTAGATATAGGTCGGTCGCTTTTTCGTTGGCGGCCAGATCGAAAGAGACCTGCTTTGCTGCGGCCGCCGGATCGACCGTCGCGAAATCGCGGACGACCAGCTTGTGGAAGACGATGCCGTTGCTGCCGCGGTACTTTTCCTCTTTCTGGACGAGAGCGATGTTGTACTCGGCATTGGGAATGACCTTGTCGAAGGAATAATCGATCTTCACGATATCGCCGGCGCGGGCCCCCGCGGCCTTGAGGACGACCTGCGGCGCTTCGTTGATTTTCGCGTTGATCTCGTCACGATACTCCTTGAATTTTCCCTCGGCCATGGCCTTGCTGCCGCCTCCGACTTTCTTGTTGCCGTCGATGATGGTCGTCGGGGTGCTGTTGACCGCGTAATAATCCTGCCGTTTCTTCGTGGCGGGATTCATGATCGGATCCGGCCGGGGGATGGGCAGATGGTACACGAGGATGGCCAGATATTTGGACGCGTACGCCTCGATCAGTCCGTCGAATCCAAGATCGGCTCCCACGCAGGGCGGACATTCGGAACCCGTGAAGATTTCGGCGAGGACGGCTTTGCCCTTCCATTCGGCCGTCGGCTGGAACGTCCCTGGGTGATACGGCAGCTCGCGCCATTTGGCTTCGAGCTTCGCTTCGAAGCCGTCGGGCTTGCCGTTGACTTTCTGGTAATATTCCTTGGCTTTGTCGACGGCATCCTGGTAGTTTTCGACGGCGGCTTCGAAATAGCCCGCCAGGGCTTCCTTGTTCTTTCCCAACAAAGCATTGGCCGCGGCGAAGGTGTAGTGGAACTCGGAGCCCATTTCCCCGCCGCCTTTCTTAAACGTCTCCAAGGCGTTGAGGGCCTTTGCGGCGCTGCCCTCGTTCAGGAAGGCCTGGGCTTCGACGAGATAGAATTCGGCGATATATGTGGAAACCCGATTCTGCTGCTGGGGCGGGATGGATTTCAGAATTTCCGGATCGGCGATGGCCTTTCGGCCGGCATCGGCATAGCCGCTGACGATTTCCGTGACCCTTTCCTTGTTGAACTGTTTAAGACTTTTGTGGCTGATGATCTGCATGCTCGAGGTATAATACAACGCAACTTTGCGGAACCCTTGGGCCTGGGCGATGACCGGCCTCTGGAGATCGGCCACGGCGTCCACGGTCGCGCAGAGGCCGATTCTGGCCGTCAAAATCATGCCGTCGATGTTCGACATCAATGAACTGTTCGGAAAGGCGGCTTTGATTCTCTCCAGTTCCTTGATCCGGGCGTTGAGATCCTCGATCCTCATGGCCGCGACGAGGTCCTTTTGTTCGGGCGGCGCTTCACGCCGGGCTTGCCGGGCAAAGGTCTGGACCGCGAGGACCAATCCAAAGGCTAAAATTACGACGCAAATCATGTTTCGTCTGCGTGTGTTCACTTTTGGCCTCCTCAAGAAAGGCTCATTATATAGAAATCAGGGTGTTTGCTCAAATGCGAAGAAGCCGACGGGCCGGGGGATGCTGCCCCGCTCCAGCGGCTATCGTCACTTGGCGATTTCGCCCGTCAGCGGATCCTTCAGCGTGATCTTGTGGAGCTTACCCAGCTTGTCGAGCGGGCCGGGCCATTTGTCCCCGCCTTTATTGCTGGGATCCCAGTCGCCGACGATCATGATTACGGCCTTGTCCGGATGGATGTACTTGTTGGCGACTTCCTGGACCTTGGCCTTGGTCACGGCCTTGATCTTGTCGCGGTAAGTCTTGTAGTAGTCCATCTTTTTGCCGGTCATCTCGAGGTTGGCGAAGCTGGACATGGTCCCCTGCGGTGATTCGAATGCGTTGGCGAAGCTCTCCAGGTAATAGTTGATCGCGGTCACAAGCTCCGCGTCCGTGACGGGGTCCTTGCGGATACGGTTGAACTCGTCGACGATGAGCGAGATTGCATAGCCGACCGTGGAGGACTTGGTCTGGACGTAGCCCGAGAACTGCCCCGGGAATCCCCACCGGTAGGCGAACCGGCTTCCCTGGTTATAAGACAAGCCTTCGTTCGATCGGACTTTCGAAGTGATCCGCGAAGAGAAGCTGCCGCCGCCGAGAATGAAGTTCATGACCTGGACGGCGAAGTAATCGGGGTTGGTGTCCTCGGGACCCAGGTGGCCGATGTTGATGTAGCCCTGGTTGATCGGCATCTGGATGAAGTAAACGCCAGGCTCGGGGGATGGGAAGGCCTTCGGGATGGAAGGAAAGGCGAGGTCCTTGTTCTTCCAGGCGCCGACGTACTTGTCGATCTTGGCCTTGAGGTCGGCTTTGGCGAAGTCGCCGGCCGCGGAGAGGATGATGTTCCTGGGGAAGAAATACGTGGCATGGACGGCCTTCAGGTCCGCGGAAGTGATCGCGTCGTATGTCGCCTTGGTCGGCTGCCAGGTCAGCGGGTGATCGCCGTAAAGGAGCTTCTCGTATTCCCGGCTGAGGACGGTGCCCGGCTGGTCGTTGGCCTGCCGGAGCTGCTGGAGCACGCGGACCCGAACCAGGTTCAGAGGGCCTTCCCGGAACTCGGGGTTCATCAGGACGTCGAAGAACATTCCGAGGCCCTCATCGAGGTCCTTGCTGAGGACCGACAGAGATAGCGTCGCGGTCCGCTCGGCCACGTTGAAGCTGAGCGAGCCGCCGAGGAAATCGAGCCGTTCCTGGATCGCGGGGCCTTCCTTGGTCTTTGTCCCGCCCTGGATCATCGTGCCGCTCATCAGGGCGTCGAGCCCTTGTTTGTCCTTCGGGAGGTACAGCCCGCCGAAGTTGATGTGGGCCGAGATGTTGAAGAGCGGGAGGCTGTGGTCCTCCTGAATGTAGCCGCGGAGTCCGTTGGCGAACGTCATTCGATACGCGGCCGGATCGGGCGGGTTATATGTGAGGGGAGGGTATTTCAATTCGGAGGGTTTTTGGACCTGGCCGAAGCCGATCCCGGCGAAGAGAAACCCGAGAACGAGGACGAGGATAATGGTCTTTTTCATGGGATTCTCCTTTCTTACCGCCCCGAGCCCCGCCGGTTGATGGCCGTGAGGCTGTTGTCCTTGACGAAGTACTTCGCGGCCACCCGTTTGATGTCGTCGTTCGTGACCTTTTTCAGATCGTCGAGGTCGGTAATGAGCGACCGCCAGCCCCGGTGGAGCTCGGCCCGGCCGACGCTGCCGGCGAGGCCCGTGGAGCTCGACAGGCTGCGGATGAACTGGGCCTCGAAGCGGTTCTTGGCCTTCTGGATCTCGTCGGGCGTCACGCCGTCCTTCTTGACCTTGTCGATCTCGACCCAGATCTCCTTCTCGAGGTCCTCGGGCTGAACGTTTTTGTCCAAGCGGGGCGTGGCGCCGAACTGGAAGGCGCCCACGAACCACTGCGCCCGGCTGGACGCGGAGACGTTGACGGCCAGCTGCTTCTCCTGGACCAGGATCTTGTTGAGGCGCCCGGTCCCGGCGCCGCCGCCGAAGCCGCCGCCCCGCTGGCCGATTTCGCCGCCGTCGGGGCCGAGGCCGCCGCGCATGCCGCCGCCCCCTCCGCCGAGGATGCTGGCCAGGACCTGCAGGGGGGCCGCGTCGGGCTGCCCGGCCTGAGGTGTATGGAACATCATCGAAAGGCTCGTGGGCGCGGAGCTTTCCCCATAGAGGCGCTTTTCACCGTATTGGGGCGGTTCGGCGGTCCGCAGCGGCTCGATATCCGGTCCCCGGGGGATCCGGCCGAAATATTTCTCGGCCATGGCCGCGAGGGCTTGCGGATCGAAGTCGCCGACATAGATGGCGACCGCGTTGTTCGGGACGTAATACTTGTTGTGGAACTCGATGAGGTCGGCCTTGGTGATCTTCTGAATGTCATCCATCCAGCCGATGGTGTCCCAGTGGTAGCCCGATGCGGAGTAGAAGGCGGCATTGACCTGCTCGCTGAAGAAGAAGCCGGGGCGGTTCTCGCTCAGGCGGCGCTCCTCCATAATGACGTCTTTCTCGGAGTAGAACTCGCGGAAGTAGGCGTTCATGAGCCGGTCGGACTCGACGAACATCTGGAGTTCGACCTTGTTCGAGGGCATGGTGACGTAGTAGCCCGTGTTTTCGCCGCCGGTCGAAGCGTTGACTCCCGTGCCGCCGTTGTTGGCGTACAGGTTGTCGAGCTCGTCCTTGACGATATAGGCTTTCTCGGCCTTGGTCAGCTCTTCGAATTCCTTCTGCCATCCGGCGATTTTGGCCTTGTCGCCGCCGTCGGCCTTCCAGAACTTCTCATGATAGATCTTGTCCATCACGGCGTCGATCTTCTTGTCGATTTCGGTGTCCTTGGCGAAATCAGAGACGCCGACGACATGGGTGCCCTTGAACATCATGTGCTCATGGATGTGGGCGATGCCGGTGATGCCCTCCCGCTCGTTGATCGAGCCGACCTTGAAGTAAATGTGACAGACGACGCGGGGAACGCCGGGCCGCGGGATCATCAGGATTTTCATCCCGTTCGACAGCACGTGTTCCTTCACGTCGAGCTTCAGGTCCGCCGCCGCGAGGAGCGAAGCGAACGCGAAGAGCGTGAAAAGAAGAACCAGTTTGCGTTTCATGCGGTTTTAACCTCCTGGGAAAATAATAAACAGGGGACACCGGCCGGATTCGGATTCTCCGGGATTCGGAGCGTGTCCCCGGATTTAAAGACGAAAGGAATGGCCGCCAGACTCAGCATGATAGGCAAACATCATTTCTCAATTTTCCGGGAAAGTCAAGAATCGGTCCCGACGGCGGCGTTCGGCGGCGTCGCCCTATTATCCGTATCTTCCGGTGATGTAATCTTCCGTGCGCTTGTCCCGGGGGCGGGTGAAGATGTCCGTGGTCCGGCCGAATTCGATGAGTTCCCCGAGAAGCATGAACCCCGTCTCCTCGGATACGCGGGCGGCCTGCTGCATGTTATGGGTGACGATGACGATCGTGTAGCGGCTCTTGAGAACCTGCATCAGCTCTTCGATCTTGAGCGTGGCCATGGGATCGAGCGCCGAACACGGCTCGTCCATCAACAAGACTTCGGATTTGACCGCGACCAGCCGGGCGATGCAGAGGCGTTGCTTCTGCTCGAGGGACAGGTCCAGGGCGCTTTTGTCGAGCTTGTCCTTGAGTTCTTCCCAAAGATGGACCGCCTTGAGGCTTTCCTCGACGATGCCGTCGAGCTCCGCGCCTTTGGACATGTGGTGGACCTTGGGTCCGAAGGCGATGTTTTGATAAACGCTCAGCGGGAACGGGTTCGGCCGTTGAAAGACCATGCCGACTTTTTTGCGGAGGGCCGTCAGCCCGCTTTTCTGGCCATAGATGTCCTCCCCGTCGATCCGGACCGAACCCTCGATGCGGACGCCTTCGATCAGATCGTTCATCCGGTTGAGACAGCGGAGGAGAGTGGATTTCCCGCATCCCGATGAACCGATGAGGGCCGAGACGGCCTTTTCCCGGATGGACATGCGGATGTCAATCAGGGCCCGGAATCCGCCGTACCACAGGTTGAGATTTTCGACTTCGATCTTCTTCGCGGCCGTCATCCGAACCTGCCCACGATGTAATCGTTCGTTCGCTGGTCTTTCGGCGCCGTGAAGATCTTCTCCGTGCCGTCGATTTCGATCAGTTCGCCCATCAGGAAAAAGGCCGTCCGCGTTCCGACGCGCGCGGCCTGCTTGGTGTTGTTGGTCACCAGAACGATCGAATGGTTTCTTTTCAGCTCCGACATGGATTCCTCGACCTTGGCCGTGGAAATGGGATCGAGGCCCGAACACGGCTCATCGAAGAGAATGACGTCCGGTTCGAGGGCCAGGGTCCGGGCGATACAGAGGCGCTGCTGCTGACCGCCCGAAAGCTTGAGGGCCGACGAGCGGAGCCGGTCTTTCACCTCATCCCAGAGATAAGCGGCCCGGAGACTCTTTTCGACCGTCGCGCTCAATGCCTTTTTGTCCCGCGTTCCCGCCATTTTCGGGCCGTAGACGATGTTGTCATAGATGGACAGAGGCAGAGGAATCGGCAGAGCGAAAATCATCCCGATCCTTTTTCTCAGAACTTCCGCCTCCATATCTTTGTAAATGTCCTTGCCATCGAGATAAATCGATCCGGACATTCGCATATGGCTCTCGAGGTCATTGAGCCGATTCAAGGCGCGAAGAAAGGAGGTTTTTCCGGAATTCGAAGGCCCGATGATGCTCAAGATTTCGTTCTTGTGGATGTCCAGGGAAAGCCGGCCCAGCGCCTGGACTTTCCCGAAGTGGATCGATAGATCCTGGACTCGGATTTTGGGCTCAGCCCCGCACTTCCGGCCGTTCGCCTCGTTCATTTCTTTCTCTTCCGGAATCGCGTGCGGATGACGACCGCCGTGATGTTCATGATCAGGACCAGCCCGACGAGGACGAGCGCGGTCCCGTAGCGGTAATTTTCAGGAATGTTCGGGATCTGGGTCGAGATGATATAAAGATGATAGGGCAGAGCCATGGCCTGGTCGCCGAGCGAATGAGGCAGTTTGGGAAGATAGAACGCCGCGACGGTGAAAAGGATGGGCGCGGTCTCGCCTGCCACCCGGCCGATGCTGAGGATCGCCCCGGTCAGGACGCCGGGGAGGGCGAACGGAAGCACCGCGTGCCGGATGGTCTGCCAGCGCGAAGCGCCGAGCGAATAGCTCACTTCCCGGTAGGATTTCGGGACGGCGCGCAGGGCCTCCCGGGTGGTCGTGATGATGACGGGCAGGGTCATGATGCCCAAGGTCAGGGCGCCCGATATGATCGAAACGCCGAATTTCAGGAAGACGACGAACAGGCTGAGGCCGAAAAGGCCGTAGACGACCGAAGACACTCCGGCGAGATTGATGATGGCGAGATTGATTATGCGGGTGAGGGCGTTGTCCCGGGCGTATTCATGCAAATAGATGGCGGCGAGCATGCCGAGCGGAAGGGAGAAGACGATCGAGACGACGACGAGATAGACCGTTCCGATAATCGCCGGCAGGATGCCGCCCGCCCGCATGCCTTCGGTCGGCATCGTGAAGAGAAAACTCAGGGACAGGGCGCTCCAGCCCTTGGCGATGATCATCCCGATGATGAAGATCACGGGGACGACCACGAGGAGCGTGGCGAGGAGCAGGACGCCGAATCCGGTCTTTTGTTTCAGACGTTCACCGATCATCGGCGCTTTCCTCGATGGAGAAAAAGGTCGGCCGTGATATTGATGAGGAACGAGATCACGAACAGGACGATGCCGATGGCGAATAGGGCGTAATAATGGTCGCTGCCGCGGACGGCCTCGCCCATCTCGGCGGCGATGGTCGCCGTCAGAGTCCGCACCGGCTGGAGGAGGGTCCGGGGGATGACCGCGGCGTTGCCGGTGACCATCATCACGGCCATCGTCTCTCCGATCACCCGGCCGATGCCGAGCATCGAGGCCGCGATGATCCCCGGCAGGGCGCCGTGGATGATGACCCGGTGAAGCGTCTGCCAGTGGGTGGCCCCCAGGGCGAGGGCCCCTTCCTTGTATTCCCGGGGAACGGAATTGATGGCGTCCTCGGAAATGCTGATGATGGTCGGGAGGGCCATGAAGGCCAGCATGATCGATCCCGTCAGGGCCGTAAGCCCCGTCGGGATGCCGAAGAACTTCTTGATGAACGGGACGATCGTCACCATTCCGATGAAACCCAGGACGACCGAGGGGATGGCGGAAAGGATCTCGACGCAGGATTTAAGAAGGTCCCGGACTTTGGGATGGACGATCTCGGCGATATAGAAGGCGGAGGCGATCCCCAGAGGAACCGCGATCGCAATCGCTCCCACGGTCACGAGAATCGAGCCGAAAATGAGAGGCAGGATCCCGAGTTTGGGCGGGTCGGAGACGGGATACCAGAGTTTTCCGCCTAAGAAATCGCCGAGGCCGTGGTTTTTGAATAGGGAGATCCCCTCTTTGAGGAGGAAAACGAAAATCAGGACGACGAAAACGATCGAAGCGATGCCGCTGAGAAAAATCAATTTCTCGATGACGAACTCTTTGATTTTTCTCGGGCTCATGGGGCGCTATTTAATCGGAACGAAGTCGATTTTCTTGACGATCTCCTGCCCTTCCTTGGAATAGACGAAATCCATGAAATCCTTGATGATCCCTTGGGGTTTGCCGTTGGTGTAGATATACAGCGGCCGGGAAATCGGGTAGACGCTGGATTTGACGGCCTCGATGGTGGGCTCGATGAACGGCGACTTGGCGTCCTTGGCCACGGCGATGACTTTCTGCCGCGGACTGATGTACCCCATGCCGTAATAGCCGACGGCGTTTTCGTTCCCCGCGATCTCGTCGGCGATGGCCTGGGAGGATGGCATCATCAGCGCCGCCGGGGAAAATTCCTCGGGGCCCTTGGCGTTGCCGCGTCGGAGCACGTGTTCTTTGAAGAAGATATGCGTCCCCGAATTGAATTCGCGCGAGAGGATGACGATGGGCTTGTTAGCGCCGCCGACCGTCTTCCAGTTGACGATGTTGCCCATGAAGATCTCGCGGAGCTGGTCGATGGTCAGGTTTTTGATCGGGTTTTTCAGATTGACCACGATGGCGATCCCATCCAGGGCCACGGTCTCCTGGTTGGGCTTGACGCCTTTGGCCTCGGCCTGGGCGATTTCCTTGTTTTCGATGGCCCGCGACGATTCGGCGATATCGCAGGTGCCGTTGATCAACGCGGAGAAGCCCGTCCCCGAACCTCCGCCCGTGACGGCGATGTTCACGCCGGGGTGGCTCTTGTTGAAGGCCTCGGCCCAGGCCTGGCCGAGGTTGACCATCGTGTCCGAGCCCTTGATTTGAATGGCCTTTGCTTTTTGCTGGGCAAAGGCTGGGCCGCCGCCGACGGCGAGGGCGAATATCAGCGCGAACGCGCCGATCAGCGAACGCGCGCTGATCAGTGAATGCGCCACACAGGGGACGATAGACTTCCTCATCTTTTCACTCCTATTTGATCGGTCAATCTTATGATTTTGGGGAAAGTACAAGTAGAATGAATTATAAAAAAGGCTTCGCGGGCTGTCAAGGGCGAGGGGATGAGCGCAACGCGGGGCGTCGGCCGGATCATTGTTCCGGACGTCCGGCAAATCGACCGAAAGATAATTGACTTCTCGTTTATCTCGGAATCACCTGATCTTAAAATATTCCGCCAACTCCTCTGAATCGAAGCTACAAAAATAGTTCTTGACAAAGCCGGCTAATCAATGTATGCTTGCGTAGCAAGCATACATTGATTAGCCGGCTCAATACGGATATCTTTACTTATAAAACGAGCTAATTTTTATTCGTTTATTCTTCTTGACAATAGGATGGTGAGCATGTTAGGCTTGCTACGCAAGCCTAACATGCTCACCATCCTTAGATCCGAACTTATATCCTCGATTGTCAAAAAATAATATTCCTTTTCAAAAATCCTTTCCTCCAAGATGGGGAGATTTCTTAAAAGCTCTAATGGATCGTCTATCAAAAACGACTGCATCATTGCCTAGCGTCCGCTGTTTAACTGAAAGCACACTTTCACATGTGTTCGAGGAAATACGAACAAATCTAAGCCTGCCCTCAACGTATCCGAGCGGTACGAAAATCCTAGATCTTTTAATGTCTATGGGAATAGCAACTCGAATCCCGATTGAAGGAACGCTCACATCCAAGCCATCAAAAAAGTTTTATATATTTGGAATACGCGGATCACAAGAAATAAACGTCGAGCCTCTGGAATTATTACAGGCTTATCATCAATCGGGTGTAATTTGCTATTTTAGCGCGTTATCATTTTTGAATCTGACATCTCAATTGGCGACTCATCATCACATCGCTATTTTGACGCGACCGAAGATTAAAGCAAAATACGATCTAGCGAAAATATTACCAGAGACAATTCGGCAACAGAAAAAAAACGAACGATCTAGACTCGGAACTTCCGTCTTCTCTTATCAAGGTATCTCTTATTATTCGACCAAACGAGTAAAAAAATCCATTCCCGGCATTAAAACCCGAAGCCTATCTCCATGGACAAAAATTCGAATAACGACAACGGAACAAACTCTTCTTGATACTCTACAATACCCTTTCCACTGTGGAGGGCCAGAAGCCATATTCGAGGCATGGGAGAGAAAAATAAATCAAATTGATGATGAATTAATTCTCGATTACCTAAAAGAAATTCAAATAGCCCCTCTCGCAAGACGCCTCGGAGCTATATTTGAGCTTTATGATCATCACCCTACAAATAGGCTTAGTTCATTCTTGAGAAAATTGATGAGGCGATTTATGACGGAATCCGAATTCAAGACAATTTCACTTCTAAGAGGAATTGATTATTCGCGTATAAATACTAATTGGAATGTTTCTATACCATAAAATGAATGCCGGCAAACGGGAAGATTGGAAATTCGAAGTTATATCGCAAATCCTTTTTGCTTTAGCGGAAAACGAAAACATCAAAGAGAATCTCATTTTTAAAGGAGCACTGATTTTAAATCAATATCTGTCTTCCCCAAGAAAATCTTTAGATATCGATTCGAATCTTACCAGTGCCTTTATCAAAAGCTATCCGCGCCTTGAACAGCAAAAATCTTTCCTTAAAATTAATATTGAACAAGCTATTTCTCGTCACTTTGAAAAGCAGGATCCCGTAAGATTCGAACTGAAAAATCTAAAGATCGAGCATATGCCCCGAACCTCCCATCCACATGGATGGGATGGTTTCTATATTACAGTTTCCATATCGGATCACGAAAACTCCGGTGTCCGTGGGTTGCCGAATCTGACGATCGATGTAGTGGCGCCAGAGACTCTTTCGGAATACTCGTTGACTAAGATGCGTCTTGGTAAATCGAAGATTGTCGCATATACGTTAGAGCGAATAGCAGGCGAAAAAGCCCGAGCGTTTTTAAGTTCTCTTCGGACATATAAGGACAAGATCGGGAAGCGGGAGAAAGCGATCCGTGTTAGAGATCTTTATGATCTCGCTCAAATCGTGCGTGTACGGAAATTATCGGACAACACTTTCTGGAAAATTGCCGGGAATGAATTCAAGCTTTCATGTGAATCGCGGTTTGTTGATTGCGTTGGGGTTAGTAGCTTTCGGGAAGAATGGACTTTAGCGGAAGAACTTTACAAAAAAAGCCCGACTATCCCAAAAGATATCCCTTTTAAAGAAGTAGAGACTTTCATTATAAATATCTCGAAATATTGGGAAAAAACCGGGATAATTCCGTTTTCGTTCCCCTTGAGCATCCTAGAATAAAATCGGAGACATAATAAGCATTTTCCTATTTCCGGAAGTGCTGGGGTGAGCAGAATCAGGGAATTAGGTATTGTGTCTTCCAATTACAATAATTGATTCCGACGTGTGGGGTAAGGGAGCGGTGGAGGAGTCAGCGTCGGGGGGCTTGACAAGCGCATGGTATATTAGTACATTAGATAATGCTAATAAACTAATATACCATCTCTCATCTGAAAGGAGATCGAATGCTAGACAAGGTTAAGGTGTTCAAGGCGCTTTCCTCCGAGTCCCGGCTCAAGATCGTCCGGCTGCTCAAGGAACATCCCCAATGCGTCAACGCCATCGCCAAGAGGCTGGGCATGACCCAATCGGCTGTTTCCCAACACCTCCGTATCCTTAAGGAAGCCGGTTTGGTCCGAGGCCTGAAGCGCGGGAACTGGATGCACTATGAGATGCCTGTCGAGAGCCTGAAAAACTGCGGCCGGGTCCTGGCCGAGGTCTTCGGCGTTGGGATCAAGCTCAAAAAGATCACCGACGGGAATCTCAACTGCCCGCCCTCCCTGTTGAAAGATTGCCGCACGAAGACGCCGGGAGGCAAGAGAACGAAAGGGGGAAAGCCTTGACCCCGCATCAAATCCAATGTGAGACCCTGAACGTCCGGACGGATACAAAAATATGTCCTGGTTTGGCCAAAACGGAACAAGGTGAAATGTATCTCCTCGATGCTCGAACGCCCGGCTCCAAAGGCATTTGCTGTCAGGCTTTCGCGGCGATGAACTCCATGAGAATGGCCATGATGGTGACCGATCAAAAGGATCTGGAGAATTTGGAATACTTTGATGTGACTTGTCCCCATGGTGCCGTGACCTTTCGGCTTTCCCGGAAGAAGTCATGAAATCGGAGACACAATATACATTTCCCTGTTTCCGGGAGTGCAGGGGTGGGCAGAATCAGGGAAATAGGGATTGTGTCTCCCAATTACAATTTATCGTTTCTTGCTTTTCTCGCTCGCCTTGGCTAGACTCATCTCGGGTTGGCGAAAATGACAGAAGAAATTGCCTTCACATGGCCCCATAAAAGGCCCTATAAGAACGTCCTCCAATTCAAAATCACGCTCTTGGATACAAATCCTCAAGTTTGGCGGAGAATCCAGGTCCCGGAGTATTACACTTTTTATGATCTGCACGTCGCCATACAAGACGCCATGAACTGGCTGGATTATCATCTTCACGCTTTCGAGATTAGAATCGGGCGCCAAATGCATCAGGCCGTCCGGATCGAGTGCCCGTTTGCTGTTGACGAAATCGAAGAGGAGAATCCGCTGTTTTCTACCGAAGTCCCATTGTCGGATTTCCTAAAGAAGCCGGAAGACCGAGCGCTTTATATCTATGATTTCGGCGATGGCTGGGAACACGACGTCGTTTGCGAAGGAGCTTTAGCTAAAAAACCAGGCAACAAATATCCTCTATGTCTGGGCGGCGAGATGGCCGGTCCTCCGGAGGACTGCGGCGGAATCCCGGGCTATTACAACTGCATCAAAGCCGTAAAGACACGGGATAACTCCGAGGATCTACTGACCTGGTTGGGTCGCTGGAAACCGGACCGCTTCGACCCCGCGCGTGTCAAATTCTGGAGCCCACGGAAACGCCTGCAGAAGGCCTTTGAGGATTGAGAAACGCTTCCGATTAGGCCTCAATCCAACGGCAGTCCTTGACTTATTATCACAGCGTGATTTACGATCTTTCCTGATGGGAAGCGGTGGGGGGATGGATAATGAACAATCGATCCGATGATCACATCCTAAAGAACCATTCTGAAATTATCCTCTACCAGACAGAAGACGGACAAAGCCGTATTCAGGTGCGCTTGAAGGGCGACACGGTTTGGCTGTCTCAGTCCGGAATGGTCGAACTCTACCAAACGACCAAGCAGAACGTGAGTTTTCATATCCAGAACATTTACGAGGAAGGGGAATTAGCGCGGGAGGCAACTGTCAAGCAATACTTGACAGTTCAGACTGAAGGGAAACGGAAAATTACTCGGTCGCGCGAATTCTATAATCTCGATATGATTCTCGCTATCGGCTACCGTGTAAGGTCTCATCGGGGTGTCCAGTTCCGCCGGTGGGCCACCGAGAGGTTGCGCGAGTATCTCGTCAAAGGTTTCACGATGGACGACGAGAGGCTCAAGGAAGGCCGAGTTCTTGGGGCAGATTACTTCGATGAGCTTCTGGAGCGCATACGCGATATTCGCGCCTCGGAAAAGCGCTTCTATCAAAAAATCCGCGACCTTTATGCACTCTCGATCGATTATGATCCTAGAGCCGAGCAGACGCTGGAGTTTTTCAGCATCGTCCAGAACAAACTTCATTGGGCAATCGCGGGGAAAACGGCGGCCGAGATCATCAAGGGACGCGCCGACGCCGGGAAGCCGAATATGGGCTTGACAAGTTGGAAAGGTGCAAAGGTTCGCAGAACCGACGTATTGGTGCAGGGCCTTATAACGACTTTTCCTCCATCGCCGTGATGAATCAAAACGAATAAAAATTAAAAGAAGAGAGAATTCAGGGTTTCTTAGCTCATTCTTCATCATAAATTCACCGAGGAGAGCGATACTGGCCAAACGACGGCGATGTTGGCCGTCCTACGATCAGACGGCGATGGCCATGACACGCGAGCCGGAGTATGTTATATTTAAAAAAACGGGCGATGTCATGATCGTCGGCTGTCCGTGAATATCTGGAGGCCAAAATGGAAAGGCTATTCGACGAGGAATTGAAAAACCTCAAGGAAAAATTGCTGCGCATGGCCGCGCTCGTGGAGGAATCCATCGAGCTTTCGATCGAGGGGCTAAAAGAACAGAAGGAAGAACCGGCCCTCGAAGTCATGAAACTGGAAGAAGACGTTAACCTTTTGGATGTGGAGATCGACGAGACCTGCCTTCGGCTGCTCGCTCTCAGGCAGCCCATGGCCGGCGACCTGCGGTTCATCACGTCGGCCATGAAGATCGGGACCGAGCTCGAGCGAATGGGAGACCTGGCCGTCAACATCGCTCAGCGGGCCCTCGAACTGAACAAAATGCCCCTTCTCAAGCCGCTGATCGATATCCCGCGGATGGCCGTTCTGGCCCGGGCCATGGTTACGGACTCGATCAACGCCTTCATCAACCGGGACGAGAACCTGGCCCGGGACATTTGTAAGCGGGACGACGAGGTCGACGCCCTCAACGACCAGATTTTCCGAGAACTCCTCACCTACATGATCGAAGATCCGGTCACCATCAAGCGGGCCGTGGGGCTGCTTTTGGTCGGCCGCCATCTCGAGCGCATTGCCGACCATGCCACGAACATCGGAGAGGACGTGATTTATCTGGTTAAGGGAAAGACGATCAAACATCATATCGATAAAAAGCGGGAAAGCGGCAGCTGCGAGGACTTTTAAGAAAGAAAGCGTTGCTCTTTCGCCTGGGCGGGCTGGGCGATTTGCTCGTCGCGCTCCCGTCCATTAACCTCCTCCGAAAGTCGTTCCCCGGCCTGGTTCTCCACCTTGTCGGACGAAAAGAGTACGGCGAGTTTCTTCGCCAGGAGGGCGTAGTCGAAATCGCGCATTCCATCGATGAAGCGAAATGGGCGTCGCTTTTCGAAGATTCCATCGCGGTGCCCCCGGAAATGAGACGATGGATTTCCGGATTTGACTTCATCCTGGGCTGGTTTCAACCAAAAACGGAGATGCGGCGTTTTTCCCGGATACTCGACGATCTGAGTCCGGAGGCGCGTTTGATAATTTACGACTTCGCTTCGCGACGCCCGATCAGCCGCTATTTTTTCGAAAGGACCGCGGAGGCGATCAAGCCGAACGGACGTCCCGCGCCGGCCTTCGAAGAATGCGTCCGGCTTCCATCATCGGAGATTTCCTCGGCGGCGGCCGGGGCCCCGGGCTTTACCCGGGGGTCCACTTCCGCCGTACTCGCCCGTGGATATAAGCTACGGGCGAGTGATGAGCCGAAGGCTCGTCCCTTGACGCCGAAATTCGCGGTCGTGCATCCCGGGAGCGGGAGTCCAAAAAAATGCTGGCCGCTCGACCGGTTTCTCGAGGTCGTCTCTTTTCTGCAGAGACGGGGTTTCAGCGGGACCCTGGCCACGGGCGAGGCCGAGGAGCGTTGGGAGGGAGAACTCCGCAAGGTCGCGCTTCCGGCGGGCTGGACTTGGCTTCGGCGTCCGGCCCTTCCGGCGTTGGCCCGTTTGCTGCGCGAGGCGACGTTATATCTCGGCAACGATTCCGGCGTGACGCATCTGGCGGCGGCCTGCGGAACGAATGTCATCGCGATCTTCCGGAAAGAATTCGAAACGGCCTGGCGGCCATTCGGCCGGACCACGGTCCTGAGCGCCGAGAACGTCGAGCAGGTTTCTCTCGAGGATGTCGTCGCGGCCATCGGCCGGGTCCTCAGCCGACCATCCGCCGGTTAGATGGTGTTTCGGCGGATATCAGCGAGTTCGGTCATGAGGGCACGGCGAACTCCGGGAAGGGGGCATTTCCGCGGCGGACGGGGCCCCGGGGAAAGCCCAGGGGTCCATTTCCGCCGCGAAGGCTCGTCCCTTGACTCCGTTTTTCGCGCTCCATGGGAAAGCTTCAATTACCGCGTCTCCTGTGGTAATATAAGCGCAAAGAAAGGCAGCCGGCGACAATGGACACCACGGACTGGCGCGACGATCTCAAAATCTCTTTCGGCGATCTCCAGGTCATCGAAAAATGCCGGGCCGAGGCCATCGAGCAGTTCGACCAGTTCTGCGATTACGTCGTCGAGCCCGCTTTCGAGGCCTTGGCCGAGGAATTCAAGGAATATCAGATCAAGATGAAAACCTGGAAGGCGCCGGGAAAATCCATCCACCTCGAAATCCGGTTTCCCAAGTCCCGGATCGACCAGTTCCATTACATCCTGTGGATGCCCAGAAATTCCGTGGAGCTCAAGCTGAAATTGACGACCCGGGCGCGCAAAACACGGTTCGGCCCGCTCGAGGAAAAATCCGTCCCGTTCATCGAGAACGTCACGCCCAAGGAAATCCTCAAACTCGACAAGGAAGCCCTCGCCCAGGACGTGGTGGCCCGCTATAAGAAGTTGCTTTACGAGACGGCGGTCGTGTCCGACTAGGACCGCACTCTTTTCCTCAACGATTCAGGCGTTCCAGGGTTTGGAACAGAACCTCGTATTCAGGCCGGTCCGTGGTGCTCTGGCCGATGTACTTGAACTGACAGATGCCCTTCTTGTCCACGATGAACACGCTGGTGATGCACTGGTCGACCTTGCTTCCGCCCCATTCCGTGGCGAAAAGGCCGAGGCCCTTGGACACTTTGCGGTCGGCATCGATGAGCAGAGGGAAGGGCGTCGGGACTTTGCCTTTTTCCAGACTGAGCTCCTTGGGATACGACGTGCGCCATCTCTCCATCCGGGCCTTGCCTTGTTCATCGAGCTTGGCGGGATCGGCGGGATGCTTCCACTCCTTGATTTTCTGCAGCTGGTCGGGATTGTCCTCGACCCATTTCTTGACGACGTCGGCCGCGTAGGGGAAGACCAAAACGATCTCAACGTCGTATTTTTTTCGGATTTCGGATGTCTTCTCGAGATCGACGAGCTCCGCGTATTTGTAGTTGTCGATCGTGCACCAGCGGGCTTCACCGGCGAATCCCCGCGGGAAGATCAACATCACGTTCTTTCCCTTCAAAGACGACAAAGCGAATGTCCCTCCCTGATAGGTCGGCAGCGCGAAATCCGGCATCGGCCGTCCGATCGTCACCGGCTTGATTTCGTCAGCCTGGGAAAAGAGGAACGTGCCGGCCGCTGCAAGGAACACGGCGATCAGCCCCGCGGCGATCATGTGATTTCTCTTCATGTGAACCTCCTTCGGAAATCCGCGTCGACGGCGGCCGGGGCCCCGGGCTTTACCCGGGGGTCCACTTCCGCCGTACTCGCCCGTGGATATAAGCCACGGGCGAGTGGCGAGCCGAAGGCTCGTCCCTTGACGCCATCGTCGACTTACTTTACGTATAATAGACCCGGGACCGGTCCCAAGGCAAGCCGGCCGTCGTCTGACCGTATTGCGGTCAGGGCCGTCGTCCGCGAAATAGGCCGCCGGAACGCGCTGGTTCGGTTTTAATCTTGTGGAATTGCCCTCGTCGTTTTGTTAAAATGCGAACAGAGATGTTGTCCGTTGAAAAAACTCACCATCACGGCCGATCTTTCCGAAATCGATAACATCCGCCAATTTCTCAAGGACAGCCTTCGGGGACTCCCGATTTCCGAGGAAAACTATTTCAAGATCGAGCTGGCCATCGTCGAAATCTGCGTCAACGTGATCCGCTATGGGTATCCGGAGCGCCGGGGGGAGATTGACATCGCCATCCGGGACGCCGGGGGGCGCATCGCGATCGAGATCCGGGATTCCGGCGTACGATTTGATCCGGGCAGCGTCCCGAAGCCCGACATCGACGAAGTCATCGCGGCCGGTGGGAAAGGCAGCCTGGGGATCTATCTCGTCCGCCAGATCATGGACGAGTTCGACTACCGCTGGGAAAACGGCGAGAATATCCTCACTCTCGTGAAGACGATTTAAACTGGCGGAAACCCGTCGTTTTCTTGGGCCGGAGCGCCCCCGCCGCGCCGATCCAAAGCGAGGCGCCTTCTCCCTTTGTCCTCTATTTTTCGTAGATGACGCTCTCTTCGCCGTTCTTTTTGATTAGCTTATCCATCTCCGCGAGGACCAAATCCTTGCGGATCATGACGCATTTGATCTCCTCATCCGTGAGATATTCTCCGACCGCGGTCTTGATCTGTTCGTACGTCAGCGCTTTGATTTTCTCGAAGAAGGCCTTGGGCAGCTCTTTCATGACCATCGGCCCTTCCGGATGTTTCTCCGTGTAGATCAATTGCTTGATGAATTTCCCCGTCGTCCGGAAACTCCTGGAGTGATCGATGAGGATCATCCGCCAATCCGGAAGAACGATCAGGTAATTGTCTAGATGACGGTCTTCGTTGGCGATCAGATTATCGAAAGCCCGCTGCAAATAGAGCGCCCGGTTGTAATAGAAGACGCGATAGGAAGGCTTTTTGATGTTTTCTTCGGTGATTTTTTTGAGCGATTTCGTGTCGTCTATCCATAGCTGCAATGAGCCGCGGTTACCGTTGAACCGCCGCTCGATGGTGACCGGGACCATGCCGAGGCCCAGGATCTTGTCCATTTCATAGCCGGCGACTTCGTATTTCCAACTGTCGATATATCCCGCGGGTCTCCCCGAGACGTCTTTCCAGAGGCCTTTTTTCGTGACATCGCCCTGCTTGAGGGTCAGGGTCCACGGATGCGTCACGGCTGCCTCGGTGATTTGCTTGCTGTCGATGATCTCCGCCGTCTTCAGGAATTCTTCCCATTTGGCCCGGTCAGCCACTTCTTCGGGCTTTAACTGAGCGAAGGATCGAACGCAGAGACCCAGCACGCCGCACGCGAAAAGGACGACAAAAAGCTTCTTCTTCATTCTCTCTCCTCCTTAATACAAAACGTTCGCCTCACCGTTTTTCTTGATCATGTCCGCGATCTCGGCCGTGATGAGCGGGATCCGGGCGATGATCGCGCGGATTTCGTCGTCGGTCAGGTACGGCCCGACGGCCTGTTTGATGACGGCGAAGTTCAGGGCTTTGATTTTCTCGAAAAGAGCGCGGGGAACTCGCTGGATGAGAAACGAGCCGCCGTCGTCCTTCCTGACGATCCCCTTGGCCCCGTACATCAGCCGCCGGGAGTATTTCCCGCCGGCTTGGAAGGCACGGGAATGGTCGATGAGAATCATCCGCCAATCATCGGTGAACAGGACATTCTGCTGAGTCCGGTCCGCGTTGGCGATCAGACTATCCCAGAGCCGGGCAATATATTTCATGCGGTCGGTCTGGGCGATCGCCTGATCGGGGATTTGCTCGTTGTTTTCTTGCATCTTGAGAAGGCTGGTTCTGTTGTCGGCCCACAGGGACAGATCTCCCTTTTTTCCGTTGAATTCCCGCTCGATCGCGGGAGGGATCATATTCAGGCCGATGAGCTTGTCGAGCCGATAGGCCGCAATTTCATGTTTCCAGCTGTCGAGAATATCGTCGATTTTTTCATCGGGATTCTTCCAGGCCGCCCTTTTTTGGACGTCGCCCTTTTGGAGATAGATCCTCCAGGGAGACGTGACGCCTTCCCCGATCGGTTCGCTCTTGACGATATCGGCCGCTTTCATGAATTCTTCCCACTGTTCGCGCAGGGCGATATCCGCGGGTTTGAACTGGGCCTGGGCGTAAGGGCCCGAGGCCAGCAGCCATGACGCCAAGACGAGCCCAAAGGTTTTTGTTCTCATAGCCCGATCTCGTTTCGGCCGATTCCCCTCCTCCAAGATGCCCTCAGTTTAATACCGGAGAATCGAGAAAATCAAGAGAGAATAAGAATTTTTTATTGACCTGCGGAAACGCTGAATCCTTATAAAGCCGGCGCCGCCGCGGATTTCGCCTTGATTTTTTTGTATTCGCGAATCAGCAAAAAGCCGACGAGAATCCAGATCAGGGTGACGGCCACGTTCAATTTGGCGAAGCTCTCGAGGGAGAGGCTCAAGTAATTGACCCCGATAAAGAGAGTCAGGGCGGCCATGGCGTCCCCGCCCCTATAGAAAAACGTGTCCGCCGCGGCCTTGCCCTTGTATTTCTCTTCCCTCGAGGTGACGAGAAATAAGGCGCCCTTGGTCGTGTTCATGAGGGAATAATCGATGCCGTTTTCGAAGCCTTTCACCCATTTGACCAGGACCAGAGACGCCCCCAGGCTGACCAGGCTGTATCCGCCCAGGGCGATGAACGGCAGGAACAGGAGCGCTCCGCTCACCCCGACCCATTTGAAAATCCGGGACACCAGAAAGAGCTGGACGAGCAAGGCCACCAGATTGTAGATGAATTGATAATCCGTATAGACGCTGCCGATGAATTGCGTTTTGTCCAATCCCCCCATCGTCCCCGCTTTCTCAGCCTGAGTGGCCGCATTATCGACGGCTCTGCTCCAAATGGTTTCTCCCGTATAATTGACGTAATTGAGGAAAAACATGAGCAGCGCGTAAAAAAGGAGATACTTGCTCTTGAAGATCAGGCGAAATCCGCCCCCCTTTTTCAGGGGTTTTTCCTTGGCTTTCTCCTCTTCGACGGTTTTCGCGTCCAAAGCCTGGGCCTTCCTTTGGAATCGGTTGATCTCCCGTTTATGCACGGCGATCGTCAGGAAGATGCAGACTCCCAGGAGGGCGGCCGTCATCAACATCATGATATAGGCGAAATGGGTCCCCAGGGGACCGATGACCCATTTCGCGATTCGCGTTCCGAAGAGGGCCCCCGCGGTCTGTCCGAAGGCGACCAGGGGAAACAGCCTTTTCCCCGCTTCCTCGGTATAGATGTCGTTGGCGAAGCCCCAGAACTGGGCGATGACCATGACGTTGAAAATGCCGACCCAGATGAAAAAGATGATGCCCATCGTGCCCATGGGCATGCCCCAAAGATGGAAGAGATAGAACAGGCCGAGATTGGACATGAAAAAGAGAGTGACCCAGGAGATGAGAAGATGGCGCGGAACTTTGGACGCCAGGAGGCTGAATCCCTTGATCACGAAAATGAACAGAATGGCCTGAGCCCCGGCGAGATAGCTTCGGACGAGCGGACCCATGGACGAAATCACGAGGGCTTCCCGAACGGGTTTGATGAGATAATACGCCAGAAGCAAAAGAAAGACGTTGAGGGTCAGGAGAATGACGGTGATGGTTTCTCCGGGATGAATTTCCGTGAAAATTTTAAGAGCGCGATGGCCGATTCCGGGAGATCTTGACTCCGGCCTCATGGCGACGGCGTTGTCCATGGCTATTCCCCTCCTTTCATTTTATTTCCAAGTCGAAAATGACGGCGGATTCGCCCTTGTCCTTTATCGAATTCCGGAGTTTTTCAATGATGATGATCATGCGACCGAGCAGCGCCTTGATCTCCTGGGCGTTGAGATAGGGCTTGAGCTTGCTTTCGACGTCGAGCGGCCGGATATCGAGCAGAGATCGATAGAGGCGCCTGGAGCAGCGGGCGATCGCGGCTTCAGGCAACAGTTCCGGGATGGTTTCGAAAGCTTCGGCGAAATCCACCCGGCAGACGCGCCAGGTGTCCTTGTGGATCAAGATGTCTTTCAAAGATCGTTTGCAATAGGTCAGATTTTCAAAGATGCTGAGTTCTTCCAGGGCGTTCTCGAACGCTTTCGGATCGGGGGGGGCGATTTTCTTCGCCCGGCGGTCGCTTTCCGAGAGGCAGCTCTCGAGGAAGAGCTGGAGCGATCCCTTGCGCTTGTCGATTTCCCTCTCGACGACGGGCGGGACGATGTCGAGGCCGAGGAGCTTGGCCAGCTCATACGCCGCAAGCTCGTATTTATAACACATGACGATGATGCTCGGCCGGGGTTGGTCGACGTATTTGAAGATTCCCCTGAGGGCGCTTTTCCCGTCATTGAGGCTGACGATCCAAGGGGCGCCGCGCCCGGATGCCGCGCCTTTTTGGACGGCGACGGCCTTCGCGCTTTTCAGATAATCTTCCAGCCCCTTTTGCTGGGCGTTGGCCTGGCCGGCCGCGCGGAGCAGAGGGACCGCGAGGCCCATCAGGAGAAAACCGAGGACGACGAAAACTCCGAGATCTCTCTTGTCCATCATTCCTTCCCCCAAACGGCGAAATGCTCGCCTTCGATGATCAAAGCGCTCAGGTGGCCGCCATAAACGGACGATATCCCCGTATCCACGATCCAGACCTTCCCGCCGAATCGGGACATGTTCTCCCAAACGAGCACCGGTGTGTGAGCGACGATGATGTGCTTCGCGCCGAGATTGGCCAGAATTTGATCGATCTGGGCCTCGTCGGCCTGCGCGGCCAGGTCCCGGTTCCACAGCGGCCCGTCTTCGGCGAACAGGATTTTCGGCCGGAATATGTCTCCCCGGAAAGATTTCTTGAATTCATCATGATAAAGGGCGTTGATCTCCTCGAGCTTCATCTTCGAATAAAATTCGTTGATCCCGCCGTGGACGAAGACGACGTCGTTGATTTTGATCACGGCGCTTTGATCGGTGAGCCAGCGGCCGTAGAGGAGGTTGAAATTCTCGGTGTAAACGTCCTTGGCCTCCTGCTCTTTCATGAGGGCCTCCCAGAACGCGTTGATGTCCCCCCGGCCGCCATTTTTCTTGCCGAATTCCTTTTCCTTGTCCCGCCGGTATTTGTCCGGCAGGAAAGAGACGAACTGCGGGACGGTGACGTAATCCTGGAAATTGAACACAAACCCCGTGATGTTCATTTCTTCGTGATTGCCGAGGATAACATGGATTTGCCCGCCGGCCGCGGCGGCCTCGGTTTCGAGCTTCCGGAGCAGACCGAGGATCTTCCTGGCTTCGTCGCCGCGATCCATGATATCGCCCATTTGGACGAGGTGCGTCTTGTCGCCCGTCCAATGGAGGTCGCCGTCCACGAGGCGGGTCCCCCTGAGAATCTTGACGAAGTGATCGTAGTCTCCGTGCAGATCTCCGATCGCGACGACCTTTTCGATCCCCGTCCAAACGCATTGCGAATCCGCGGCGGACAGGGGAAAACTTACGAGCAGACCGAGGAGGCCCAATAATAGGAGGCTTGGAAGAAAACGGCGAAACCATCCCATTAGGCTTATAATAATTTAATGAGAGGATTAGTCAAGGGCTGACCGTAATACACTACGGTCAGCCGTAAGGGCGTTTGACCCGTTCGCCTCTGCTAAGCCCCGCCTTTCAAGGCGGGGACGAGAAGCGAGGCTCAGGGTTAACCCCGAATAAGCCCCGGCATTCATGCCGGGGAGTCGATGGTTGACTATTTATTCGCGAAATATTATCTTGTTAAAAGCAAGGGAAAGGAGGGACGCCATGTTTGCCCGCATGACCATCATGCCCATCAAGCTGGATCGAATCGATGAGGCCATTCGGCTTTATAAGAAAAGCGTCATTCCCGAGGCCAAAAGACAGGCGGGTTTCCTGGGCACTTGTCTTTTGACCGACCGTCAAGCCGGGAAAGGGATCGCCGTGACATTTTGGAAAGATGAAAAGACCGCCTTGGCCAACGAGGAAAGCCGCTACTACCAGGAGCAGCTCGTGAAGTTCATCAGCCTGTTCGCCGGACCGCCGATCCGCGAAGGCTACGAAGTCAGCGTCCATTGTTTTGAGGCGCAGGCCGCGCCGAAATCCCGACGAAAAACCCCTAAGAAAACGGCGTCGGGAAAAAAAAGAACGACCCCAAGGCTATAATTTTTTCCAGCCATGGACAAGATTTATACCAAAAAATTCCAGATTCAAACCTATGAGGTGGATCATCGGGCCAAGGCGCTCACTCTTTCGCTCCTGAATTATCTGCAGGATACGGCCGGGAACCACGCCGCGCTTCTCGGCTTTTCCGTTCTCGATCTTTTGAAAAAACGCATGACCTGGATTCTTTCCCGCTATCATGTCAGGATTTTCAGGTATCCGGGGCTGGACGAGCGGATTGTCGTCTCCACGTGGCCGTCGGGAAAGCAGGGCATTTTCGCCCTTCGGGATTTCGAGATCGCGGACGAGCGAGGCGAGATCCTGGCCGCGGCGACGAGCTCCTGGATTCTCTGGAACGTGAACGCCAAGCAGCCGGCGCGCTTGGAGGAAAACCTGCCCGACAGCGTAACGCACGACAAAAGAGCCCTGCCGGACGATTTCCCAACCCTCCCACCGTGTCCGACCGCGGACCGCGAACTCGCTTTCCGCGTCGCAATGCAGGATATCGACTTCAACAACCATGTCAACCACGCCGTTTATATCCAATGGGCCCTGGAAACCGTTCCCGAGGAGCTTCTCCGGACCTTCCGGCCCACGGATATCGAGGTCGCTTTTAAAGGCGAAGCGTTCTACGGCGAGGAGATCGTGTCTCGGGTGAAGCGGATCGGAGACGATCCCGGGCCCGTCTTTCTCCACGGCATTTTCAACGGGCCGAAAGAGGCTGAACTGACGCGGCTCAGAACGGTCTGGGGGAGAGTTTGACATTCCTGCCTTCTTTTGATAAAAAGCACATAGGATAGCTTAACATCATGGTGATCAGCAAACGAGAGAAGAACAACGTCGTGATTTTCGATATCGACGGGGAGATCAAACGATCGGATATCACGGATATCACGCTTCATCAAATGGTCAAGGACCAGCTCGAACTGGGGAAAAAACAGATCCTTCTGAACTTCGAGAAGGTCGAGTTCATCGACAGCTTCGGCGTCGGCGAGATCCTGGCCAGCTACATTTCCACCCACAATCTGGGGGGCAAGCTCAAGCTCGCCCGGATCTCCAAGAAGCTCTTCCTGATCTTCCAGGTCACCATGCTGACCAAAGTCCTGGACATCCACGAAGAAGAAGACTCGGCCCTCCAGAGCTTCTTCAAGGATTGACGATCGCTCGCGTGTTCTTCTGAGCCGCCTCATGGCGAAAAGCCGCCTTTTCAAGGTCCTCTCGGCTGTCATCGACGTCAAGCCGGGCGAGGAAGTCCTGGCCGTTCTTCTCTTCTCCTATTTTTTCCTCATCACGGCCCCCTTTGGCATCGTCAAGTCGCTGCGCGACGCCAACTACCTCGACGACCTCAGTGCTAAAAGCCTCCCTTACGCCTATCTCTCCGCCCTCCTCGTGGCGTTCGCCGTGGCCCTCCACGCCAGGCTCCAGTCCAAGATCTCGCGCCGGCGCCTGATCCTGTCGACCCTGGTCTTTTTCATCTCGACCGACCTCGTTTTTTTCGCCCTCTTTTCCCTGTCGCAGTGGCCGTGGCTTTCGCTCATCTTCTGGATGTGGGCCAGTACCTTCGTCGTCGCCCTGACGACGCAGTTCTGGATCCTGGTCAACGATCTGTTCAATCCGCGCGAGGCCAAACGGCTGATCGGCTTTTTCGGAAGCGGCGGCATCCTCGGCGGCATCGCCGGCTACCTCCTGACCTGGTTCCTGGCGAAAACGGCGACGTCCCACCAGCTTCTCCTGTTGTCCGCGGCTTTCTTGGCCGTCTGCATGATCGTCGTCCGGGCCATTTTTTCCTGGCTGAAGGCGAACGAAGGACGCTTTTCCGTCTCCGGCTCCGGGGCGAAACCGGGCCGGCAGGATTCCCCTCGCGTCGGTCTGTCGGACAGTTTTCGATGCGTGCGGACGAACGGATATCTGAAGATGATGGCCGCGATCGTCGTCGTAACCGGGATCGTGTCCACGTTCATCGACTGGCAGTCCAAAAGCCTCATCGAGCAGAATCCGGCCGCCAGGGCCAATTTCGCTTCGTTTTTCGGCCGCTTCAACGCCGGCATCCTGGTCTTTGCCTTTCTCTTTCAGCTCGCGTTGACCAGCCGCTTCATCAACCGCTTCGGCATCCGGCCCGGGCTGATGATCTATCCCCTGATCATCCTCCTGTGTTCCACCGGCATCGCGGTGCTGCCGACGCTGGGGTTCGCCATCGCCATCAAGGGCAGCGACAAAGCTCTGTCTTATTCCATCAACCAGTCGGCTCGAGAGCTTCTTTATATCCCCGTCCCTCCGGATTCGAAATATCGGGCCAAGATCTTCATCGATATGTTCCTCAACCGCTTCTCCAAAGCGGCCGGCGGGGTGATTTTGCTGGGTCTCCTGTTTATAGCCGGCCTCAAGCCGATCGCCGCGACCAACATTCCTCCTCTCGTCGGGATCAGCCTCGTCTCCGGAGGGTTTGTCCTGCTCTGGATCATCTTGAATTTTAAAATCAGCGGCGCATACGTCCGGGAGGTCAAGGCCCAACTCGCCAAGAAATGGGAGCGGGCCGACGGGGTCATCGCCGGGAAGATGGATGTGGACGCGGCCAAACTCGTCGTGGACACGCTCGAAGCCCGGGCCCAAAGCTCCACCTTGTTTGCCCTTCATCTCCATGAATTGGCCCGGCAGAACAAGCTGACGCCCGAGATCCGAAGCTTGCTGGGCCTCGAACCGACAGAGGCTTCCGCGTCCCCGGTCCGGCCTCTTTTCGAATCCGATGCCGCGTTGCGCCTCCCCGATTTCGATGAGTTGATCCCTCCTTCCATGCTCGACCAGGAAATCCGGGAGATTTCGTCCCTCGAAAGCTATCAGAAACTCGTGGGCGAATATGCCGGCAAGATGATCGCGGACAAAAGCGCCGCATCGGAAACGGCCCGGATGGAACTGGCCAAAGCGATCGGCTTCATGGACGAACATTCGGCCCTCTCGGCGTCATTGGAAGACCTGTTGCTCGACGCTTCGCCCCGGGTCTTCCAGTATGCGGCGGAATCCGCGGGCCGGATCAGGAAGAGAGAATATCTTCCGATCCTCGTCCGGAAGCTCGCCGATCCTAAGGTCGGCGAAGACGCCCGGTCGGCCCTTGAAAAATACGGCGACGCGATCACGGGGATGTTGGCGGATTATCTGACGGACGCGGACGAGGACCCGCGCGTCCGGGCGAACGCGGCATCGCTCCTGGGCGGCATCGCCACCCCGGAATCCGCGGCCGTCCTTCTTGGCGAGCTCGCCGAGGGCCATGAGGATCTCAGGGAAGAGATAATCGACGCGCTGGATCGCGTCCGATCCCAACGATCCGATATCGATTTTTCCGAGGAGATCGTCCTCGGCCGGTTCGCGATGGAGGTCCGGAAATCCGGCCGGGCCGAGGCTCCCGGCGATTTGATTCCCTTGTTCAAGCTGCTCGGGCTGATCTATGACCATGAGGACATTTTCCGGGCCTATCAGAATTTCGTAAAGGGAACGAAGGACTCGGTCGCCTACGCGATTGAGCTGCTCGATAACATCGTCAGCCTCGAGATCAAGGCGCAGCTGTTCCCTCTCCTGGATCGCTTCTCCGGCAAGAGCGAAGGGGGCGATCCGGCATGAGCGAGGGTCGGATCTTTCGTCTCCTCAGGAAGTCCGTGGATTTGAAACCCGAAGAGACCAAGGGCGCGCTGCTGATGGCCCTTTATTTTTTCCTGATCACCTCCTCGGCCTACATCATCAAGGCCGTCAAGATTTCTCTTTTCCTGCACAGGCTCAATTTCACGAAACTTCCCTACGCGTATTTGGTCACGGCCGTCTTCATGGGCTTCGTCGTTTCGCTCAACTCGAAACTCTTGAGATCCATGAACAGGCGGCGTTATGTGTCCGTGAGCCTGGAATTCTTTCTCGCCGGCCTGGTAGTGTTTTGGCTCCTCTTCAAGATCTCCTGGAACGGGATCTTGATCCTTTATTGGCTGTGGTCAGATGTTTTCCTAGTGCTGTCGGTGACGCAATTCTGGATCCTCGTCTATGATTTGTATCAGCCTCGCCAGGCCAAGCGGTTCGTGAGTTTTTTCGTCAGCGGCGGCCTTCTCGGCGGGGTTTTCGGCTCTTTCCTCGTGACCGTCCTGGCCAAAGTCGTCGGGACGGAGAACCTTCTTCTCCTCTGTCCCGTGTTCCTGCTCTCGTGCCTTTGGATTGTTCAATCCGTGGCCAAAGCGCCGGCTGGGGGAATGAAGGAAAGGACGCCGGCGGGCGCCCGTCTCCCGAAGACAAAGGCCGGCGCCTGGAAGAGCTTTCAAGTCCTGGCCAAGAGTCGTTATCTCGTGCTTTTGAGCGCAGCGATGGCCGTGGCCATCATCGTTTCCACGCTCATCGATTTTCAATTCAGCGCGATCATTAAGGCCAAATTCGGGGGGAATTCCGATGCGCAGACGGCGTTCCTCGGCATGTTTTTCACGGTCCTCCTCATCTTTTCCTGGTTTTTAAATGTGCTTTTGACCAATAGGGTCCTCCGAAGCTTCGGGATCCGCGTCGCCCTGTTGATCACGCCTCTGGCCCTGATGATCGGGTCGTGCGCCCTCTTTTTTATCCCGGCGGCCTTGAGGATTTATTGGGGCGTCGCGGCCAAAGGAGCCGACAAGAGTCTGACCCATACCTTCAGCCAGGCGACCCGGGAAGTCCTCTATATCCCGATTCCCCAGGAGATCAAGTATAAAGCCAAGATGTTCATCGACATCTTCGTCAATAAGCTCGGCGACGGGCTGGCCGCGGTGCTGTTGATGGTCTGCTACTCTCTCCTCGGGTTCTCCATTCCCGAAATCAGCTTGCTCACCCTCGCTCTCACCGCGTTTTGGATGATTCTCAATGTTCGGCTCATGCGCGAGTACGTGGGCATCGTCAAGAAAAACCTGACCATCAAATGGCCGGACGCCGATAAATTCGTCTTCGAACAAATCGACGTCGATGCGACGAAGCTTGTCTTCGATACGCTGGAGAGCAAGCAGCGCAGTTCCGTTCTCTACGCGATGAACCTGCTCGACCTGATCAAAAGGGATAAGCTGAGCCCGGAGCTCAAGTCCATCATCGCTTCGAAGCGCTCGGAGGTCCGGGCCGGATCGTTCGATTCGCTCATGGACATGAAAGGGGAGGCGTTCGCTCCCGAGTGGGACGATGGGCTCGAGGAGCGGGACCTGGATACCCAAGTCCGGGAAATCCTCTCGCTCGACGTCTATCAGGAGTTGATGCGGGCGCGCGTCGAAAGCCTCGCGACGTCCAAGGACAGTGACGCCCTCGTTTCCCAAATGGAGATCGCCAAGTCGCTGGGTATGATGGCGACGGATTCCCCGCTCGTCCAGAACCTGGCCCGGCTGCTGCGGCACGATTCTCCCGAGGTCGTCCGCTATGCCCTCGAGAGCGCGGGCCGGCAAAAAAAAAGAGAGTTCGTTCCTTGGATCCTGCCCCATCTCGGTCAGCCCGCGACGCGCCAGTCCGCGAGCCAAGCGTTGCTCGAATATGGGGACAAGATCGCGGGAACGCTCAAGGATTATCTGGCCGACCCAAAGACGGACATCGAGGTGAGGCGGGCCGTTCCGGATATCCTGGCGGGCATGGGGACCCAGCGGGCGACGGATTTTCTCGTCCGGGAGCTTAAAGAGCGGGATCCGGACGTGCAGACGGAACTCATCGAGGCGCTGACCAAGCTCCGGTCCAGAAATCCGGGTCTTCGATTTTCCGAACGGACGATCGTCCCGGAGATTTTCGCCGCTATCCATAAAGCCTGCGTCCTCGTGTTCGAGCTTTTCAAGTTCCGGAAAGAGAATCCAAAGGGGGGAGAGGCCGGCGAGCTCGAGAATGTCCTGGCCCGCATCTTGAAACAGATCTTCGAGCTTCTCAGCCTCATATATCCCCATGAGGATGTGATGAGGGCTTATCAGGATTTTCGCGAAGGGACGCAGACCTCCGTTGATTACGCGCTCGAGTTGCTGGAGAATATCCTGAAAAAGGACATCAAGGACGCGCTTCTTCCCTTGCTCGAGGAGCGGCCCCTGGACGAAAAAGCTCAAATTTGCCGCAAGATTCTCAAGATGCTCGAGAAATTCGAAGGGACGAAATGACGGGACACGGATCCGCGTTTTTCGCGAAAACGTCCCGCGCACAAGCCGGGCCGCGGTTATGATATAATGAACCCTTCGAGCCGACGATGGCGACATTATATATATATCCCAAGGATGGCGAGTCTTATACCATTCCCCTGAAAGACCGGCAGGTGACGCTCGGCCGTTCGGCCGAAAACGACATCCCCATTCCCGACCCGTTCAGCTCGAGCCGCCACGCTCTCATCTTTCCCTCGGACACCGGCTACGCGGTCAGGGACAACGGCAGCAAGAACGGCACCTTCGTCAACGGCAAGAAGATCGGCGCCGCGACCGAGCTCAAAGAAGGGGACGAGATCCTCATCGGCTCGGTCCGCATTCTTTTCGACAAGGCGCTGCTGACGAACATCGAACTGACGGATGCGCCGACGGTGCAGACGAATGTCAATACCGTCATTCCGTTCAAGGATATTTTGGCCAAGCCGACCCAGCGGACGACGATCCAGGCGACGATCCCCTTCAACGAGGTGGACCAGGTCCGGGCCGAGAACAAGATCTTTTCCGTTCTCAGCGAGGTCAGCCAGGCGCTCCTCCTGCACAAGCCTCTGGCCGAGCTCCTGGATCACATCATGGATCTCCTTTCGGTTCACCTCACGATGGACAGGGGCGTCCTGATGCTCAAGGAAGGAAATCCCGTCCAACTGATCCCCAAGGTCATCCGGATCAACAGCAAACACCTGCAAACCCAGAAGATCCAGGTCAGCCGGAGCATCATAAACATGGCTTTTGAGCAGCATCTCGCCGTCCTGACCTCGGACGCGTTGGTCGACCCGCGATTCCAGGGCCGGGAGAGCATCATCAGCTCGGGGATCCATTCGGCGATGTGCGTTCCGCTATGGAACAACAAAGAGATCATCGGGATCATTTATGCCGATCGGATCTCGCTCCTCCAGGAATTTCGGGAGGAAGACCTGAGGCTCCTGACGTTGCTCTCCAACCTGGCCGCCGTCAAGATCGAGAACGCGTCGCTCATCGAACAGGCCATAGAAAAGGAGAAAATGGAGCGGGAGATGCAGCTGGCGGCCCAGATCCAGAAAGATTTCCTGCCCAGGACCACTCCGTCTTGCGAGAAATTCGACATCGCCGGCAAAAATGTGTCCTGCCATCAGGTCGGCGGCGACTACTATGATTTCCTCCCTATCGACCCGGGCCGCATCGGCATCACCGTGGCGGATGTTTCCGGAAAGGGCGTCAGCGCCTCCCTGCTCATGGCCTCGCTCCGGGCGGCCCTCCATTCGGAAGTCCATTCCCGCTACGAGATGGGGGCCATGTCGGCCAAGCTCAACGACTTCGTCCAGCGCAGCTCCGCCATAAACACGTTCATCACGTTCTTCTTCTGCGAACTGAACATAGAAACGGGGGATCTGACGTTCGTCAACGCCGGCCACAATCCTCCGCTGGTCGTCGGCCAGGACGGAAAAATGCGGACGCTGGCGAGCTCCGGGCTTTGCCTGGGGATGCTGCCGCAGATGACCTATGAGGTGAGGAAAGAAATCCTCAAACCCGGCGACATCATTCTGATGTACACGGACGGCATCACGGAAAGCCGGAGCCCGGACAATGAGGAATTCGGCGACGGACGGCTGGCCGATATCTGCCGGAGAAATAGCGGGGCGCCGGCCGGCGAGCTGATGAATGCCGTCTTTCGCGACCTGGACGACTTCACGCGGAAGGCCCCGGCGGCCGACGATCGAACCATCGTCGTCGTCAAAAGGCTGTCCTAATCGAAGGATTTTGGGCCCGTCTCCCTTTTTTCTGGCATTTTTACCGCAAATTTCTTATGATATTGGGACACTATGAGGAAAGGTTTGGTTATGAACAAAGCTGTTTTAAGAAAAACCACGCTCCTATTCGTTTTCGCCGCGGCCTGCTTCCTTGCGGCAACGGGCCGATCTCCGGTTCAAACGGGTCCGGCCTTGTCCCCCGATCCGGTTTTCGATGAGATCGCCAGATTCATTAGCGGGCTTCCCTGCGCTTCCGATAATTTGAAGGCGCTTCAAGAGACTCCGGAATGGAAGGCCTACGTCGCCGGCCTCGAAAAAAGCTGGTCCGAGTTGGACGCCAAACGGTTGCAGCCCATGCGGACTTGGGCGGAGACCGAAATCGCCGATTCCGGTGCGGCTACGACCACGCTGTTCTATCCCTTCGGCGGGCCCGATTTTCTGACGGCATTCTATTTTTATCCCAATGCCGACACGTATGTCCTCATGGGCCTCGAATTCGTCGGCAGGTTGCCGGATTTCAAGAAGGACGTTCCCAACAAGGAGAAACACGTCGGCAACTATCTGGCGAACCTCAACGCGGCCCTGGCCGACTTTTTCAATAAAAGCTATTTCATCACCAAGAACATGAACACGGCCCTGGCCCGGGACAAGGTGGATGGCGTCCTGCCCGTCATCTGCTTTTTTGTGGAGAGGACGGACCATGTGATCGCGGCCATTAAGCGCTGCGAGGTTCTGGACAACGGCGACGTCCTGGAATACGACTACGGGATGTCGCGAAAGGTCAGGCAGCCCTACGGCATCAAGATCGAATTTTTCGCGCGCGGGACGAACAGGCTCCGCTCGCTCTATTACTTTTCCTGCGACCTGTCCGACGAGCCCTTCGCCAAGAACAAGCCGATTTACCTTTACGCGAACAATTTGAATTTCGAGACGACTTTCATCAAATCGGCGTCTTATCTCCTGCATTATAAATTCTTTTCCAGCATTCGCGGGCTGATTCTCGCCAAGAGCCGCTTCGTCCTGGAGGACGATACCGGGATCCCGTATAAGTATTTCGCGCCCAAGGATTGGGAGGCCCAGCTCTATGGCGAATACATCAAGCCGGTCAGCGATTTCAAAGGCGTGGACCAGGCCGATCTCGAAGCCGCCTACGCGGACGTCGCCAGGATCAAAAAACTGCCTTTCCATCTCGGATATCATTGGGGATCCAATAAAGACTCGATCCTCTATTTCAAGAAGAAATGACCAACCGGACGAAATTCAGCCTGGCGACGGCCACGTCCCTCGTCATCGCCAACATGGTCGGGGCCGGCGTTTTCACCAGCCTGGGCTTTCAAGTCGAAAGCCTTTCCTCGGGGTTGGCCCTCATTTTCCTTTGGGCCCTCGGGGGGATGATCGCGCTCTTCGGGGCGCTCACGTATTCGGAGGCCGGCATCCTCTATCCGCGCTGCGGCGGCGAATATCATTACCTGACCAAGATGTACCATCCGGCCATCGGATTCCTCTCGGGTTGGATCTCGCTTGTCGTGGGATTCGCCGCTCCCGTCGCGGCCACTTCGATGGCCCTCGGCAAATATCTCTGCGGAGCCTTGCGACTGCCGGAGGCGCTGCCCGGAGCGCTCTCTTTTATCCGGGCGCAGTCCTTCGTCGCCGTGACGGTTGTCGTGGTATTGACCGTCATCCACGCCGTAAACAAAAATATCGGCGCCAGGTTCCAGACCGTCATCACGCTGTTCAACATCCTTTTCATCCTGAGCATTGTCGGGCTCGGCCTGGCCTTCGGAAAATCGACGCACCTGTCCTTCGCCCTGTCGCGAGGGGCCGTCCATGACATTTTCAGCCCGGCCTTCGCGATTTCCATGTTCTTCGTTTCCTTCGCCTATTCCGGCTGGAACGCGGCGGCCTATGTCGCGGGCGAAATCGACCGGCCGTCCAGGAACCTGCCCATCAGCCTGATCGCGGGGACGCTCTTCGTCATCGTCATGTACCTGCTTTTGAACTTCGTTTTTCTCTATGCCGTGCCCATCGCCCAGTTGAAAGGGCGGGAGGAGATCGGGCTCATTTTCGCGACGCATGTATTCGGGAATACGGCCGGGAGGATCATGGGCGGAATCATCTCGTTCCTTCTCCTGGCCAGCGCCAGCGCGATGGTCATCGCCGGTCCGAGGGTCAATAAAGTCATCGGCGAGGATTATCATCTGTTCCGCTGGATGGGCCGGGCGAGCCGGCAGGATACCCCCTCGATAGCCATCGCCGTTCAAGGCGTTCTGTCGCTCATCTATATCTTGACGTCGACGTTCAAGCAAGTCGTCATCTTCATCGGCTTCACCCTGAACCTGTTCACGTTCCTGACGGTGTTGGGGGTGATCATCGTCAGGATAAAGCATCCGGAGCTTCCGCGGCCTTATAAGACCATCGGATACCCGGTCGTGCCGGGATTGTTCCTCTTGATCAGTCTCTGGATTCTCACCTATGGAGTGATTTATAAGACGAAGGAATCCCTGGCCGGAATCACGATCACGGCGATCGGACTCCTGGTCTATTGGATCGACAAGAAATTGAGACCTGGGGATTTCCGGCCGGCCGAAGACGCGTCCTGCCCGGAATAGAGATTCTTACGCGAAAAATTCCGGCGGGGCCGCCTGGATCCGGGCGATGTCCGTCACCCTTCCCCGAATGTCGAACCCCTGGGCGCATCGGACCGCGCAGCTGGCGCAGTTCCCGCACGGATTCTCGGATATCTTCGAGGACGCGACGAGATCGTAGGCCGCGCCCAGGTTTTTGTATCCGTAAGCGTACATGAAGCTGCGCATCAGGGCCGGGATGGGCAGGGCGTTCGGGCATTGCTCGAGACACTGATTGCACCCTTGGCAGTAGAGGCCGCTCTCTTGGGGAACGAGCCGCAGGTCTTTCTTCTCAGCCTCGGTCAGCGTGATGTCTTTGACGACGGAGAGGTTGAGCTCGAGCTGGTCGAAGGCGGTCATGCCGGGGATGGCTGTCGTGATGCCGGGATTACGGAGGACCCATTTCAAGGCCGCCTTGGCGTTAATCGGCTGTTGCCGTTCCCGGTCGAAGTAATTGCCGGCCAGGGTCTTCATGGCGATGATGCCGAGGCCCGCCTGGGCCGCCTCGGCGATGGCTTTGTCCAACTCGACGAGATTGGCCTTTCGAAAATTGTAGCCCGACAGTACCACGTCGTAGAATTTGCTTTCGATCGCGGCCCGGATGACCTCGTGCTCGTTGCTGTGGGTCGAGACGCCGACGAAGCGGGCTTTGCCGCTCTTTTTCGCGGTTTCCAGGGCTTTCATCAGGGGCTCGAAAAGGACGGCATCGCGGTAAATGACGTTGTGGATGTAGAGGATGTCGACGTATTCCAGGCCGAGCCGCTTGAGGCTGAGGTCGAATTTTTCGAGAAAAGGCTCGGCCTTGGTCTCTGCCGAGAACAGGCGCGTCCGTCCGTCGGCCGGCTCTCCGGGGACTTTCGTGGCGAGGAAAAAGGAATCGCGCGGCCTGCCCTGGAGGACCTTTCCGATCTGCTCTTCGTTGCGGCCCCGCATATAGTTGTGGGCTGTGTCGAGGTGGACGAGGCCGGCGTCGAGCACAGCGCGGATCAGGTTCTCGCTGTCCGAATTCATGACGCCCATGGAGACGACGGGCAGGGTGACGCCGGTCTTCCCGAGCTTGCGGTAGATGAATCCGTCTTTTTTCGTCTCGGCCTTGGGAGCCGTGAAAACTTTCTGCCCGCCTTTAAGGGCTGAGGGGAGCGCGGCCAGCGCCCCGGCGCCCGCCACGCCCAACAGGCTGTTCTTCAAAAAGGATCGCCGATCGATGCCGGATGGTTTTTGATTCACGCTATTCTCCTCTCCCGCGGGCGATGCGAACGGTGAGAAGCTCCGTCCCGTTTCGCCCAAATTTCTATTAAAAATATAGATTTAATAGCATATGTCCAAGGGACTGTCAAATGGGCTCGCTCCGCTCCTCGAATTTCGACTATAATATCGTCCTGAATCGAACGTCAAGGAAAACGATATGAACGATGCGGCGAAGACTCCGTCTCTCCCGAAAAAATGGCTGATCGCTGCGCGCCCTTGGGCCCTGCCGGCCTCGACCATGCCGGTCGTCTTCGGGACGTCCATGGCCGTCGTCGTCGGAGGCGCGCGGCTCGCCCCGTTCGGATTTCTGCTCGCCCTGCTGGCCATGATCGTCCTTCACTCGGCGGCCAATATGCTGAGCGATGTCTTCGATTTCCGGCGCGGACTGGACAAGGACGTCACGCCGATGAGCGGAGCCATCGTCCGGGGCTGGCTTTCGGGCGGGGCGGTGGCCGCGGGATCGGCCGTCCTTTTCGCGATCGGCGTCGCCGCCGGCCTCTGGCTTGTCGCCCTGACGGGAACGGCCCTTCTCGTCATCGGGGTCGCGGGGGTCATGATCGGGGCTTCCTATTCGCTGCTCAAATATCACGCCCTGGGGGACCTAGCCGTTTTCCTGAATTTCGGCCTTCTCGGGTCGCTCGGGGCCTGGGTCGTCCAGACGCGCTCATTCTCCTGGATCCCGGTCGTCTGGACCGTCCCCATGGCCATGCTCGTCATCGCCGTCCTCCACGCCAACAACTGGCGCGACATCGGCTCGGACGCGGAACGGCGGGTGAAGACGTTCGCCTCGATCCTGGGAGACCGGGGATCATTCATCTATTACGGGATTCTGATCTTCGGTTCCATGATCGTCATTTTTGGCTTGATGTCCGTCCCACGACTCGTTTGTTCCGGGCCCATGGCCATGCCTTGGACGTTCGCGGTCATTCTCCTGGCCCTGCCGCGCGCACTCCAACTGTGGGGACGCGCGAAGCGGCGCTTCCAGCCGCTTCGTCCCCTGGATTTCGTCATCCTGGACGGAGCGACCGCCCAATATAATTTGATTTTCGGCTTGTTGTGCACCGCCGCTTTATGGCTGCGGTATTTGCTGGCCGGGTTGTGAGGCAGCCGGGCCGGTCGACAGGTCGCGCCCTTTGACCGGCGGACGGCCTCTGATATAATGAGCCCTCCTGATAACGAACATTAAAACGCCGTCCGAGGACATATAAAGAGCCGATATGAAACGCCCGTTATCAATGATCATACCGCTGGCCGTTCTCGGGCTATTCGCCTTCGGCCAGAACCAGGATATCGTCACGGTGAAGGTCGTCCCGGCCTTGGAAACCCTCAAGCCCGGCCAGGCCTATCCTCTCACGCTCGAAGTCGCCGTTCGCGCTCCTTATCATATCAACTCGGATCAGCCTCTCGACGATTTTCTCATCGGGACGACGGTCGATTTCAAGCCCGAGCCCGGCTTGACCTATAAAAAGGTGACGTTCCCTCCGGCTGAGATGCGCAAGCTCGAGCTCTCGGACAAGCCCATGGCCATTTATGAGGGAACGATCAAGATCACGGCCGAACTCGTCCTAGCGCCGGATGTTAAAGGCCGCGAAGTGATGATCGCGGGCACCCTCGGCTATCAGGCCTGCGACGAGAGGTCCTGCCTGCCGCCGGCGAGTGTTGCTTTCAGCCGGAAGATCGCGATTGCCGGAACGGCGGAAACGGGCCCGGCCGGCGCTCGAATCAAAGAGTCCGCGCCTCCGACATCCGCTCCCGTCGAATCCAAAACGGAGACGCCCGCCGGGGAGCGGAAGCAGGCCGATGCTTCAACCGCTCAAAAAGAGAAGGCTGCCGCTCCCGCCGCGAATGCCGCCGGATCGTCTCAAAGCGCGAATCCTTTTGAAAACAAGGGTCTTTTTCTCACCTTCATCCTGGTTTTTCTCGGCGGCCTGGCGCTCAACTTGACGCCCTGCATTTATCCGCTCATCCCGATCACGATCAGCTACTTCGGCGGCCAGTCCCAGGGTAAAAAAGGGGGTGTCGTCGCCCACGCGGTGCTCTACGTCGTCGGCATGGCCATGACCTACTCCATCTTGGGCGTGATCGCGGCCTTCACCGGCAGCCTTTTCGGCGCCGCTCTGCAATATCCGCCGGTGCTCATCGGGATCGCCCTGGTCATGGTCCTTCTGGCCTTGAGCATGTTCAATGTCTATGAGCTGCGCGTTCCCGCGTTTCTCAATAAATTCGCCGGCGGCTCGCAGAAAGGATTTTTCGGGACGTTCTTCATGGGCCTGACCTGCGGCATCATCGCCGCGCCGTGTATCGGCCCCTTTGTCCTCGGGCTCCTGACCTACGTCGGCGACAGAGGCAACGTCCTTCTCGGCTTCTCCTTGTTCTTTGTCCTGGCCCTGGGGCTCGGTGTCCCGTTTCTCTTCCTCGGCATCTTCTCGGGCAGCCTCAAGCGCATTCCCCGCTCGGGCGCGTGGATGGTCTGGGTCCGGACGATCTTTGGGTTCATTCTCATCGCCATGGCCATCTATTTTCTAAAAACATTGTTCCCCAACGCGCTTTTCTACAATCTCGCGCTCGCCCTGACCTTGGCCGTCGCGGGAGTTTATATGGCCTGGATCGAGCCGACGAAAACGGCCGGCAAGGCCTTCCCTTATGTCCGGAACATTTTCGGCGTGATTTTTTTCGTTCTCGCGCTCTATACCGCCGCGACCGGCATCCAGGGTTATCTGGACGATGAGATCGCGACCCGGCTCCAATCGCTGTCGTCGGCGAAGGGCGCTCTCGTGCCGGGCGACGCCGTCTCATGGCAGGTCTATTCCGAGGAGAAACTCGCCGGCGCAGTCCGCGACGGAAAACCCGTCTTCATCGACTTTTTCACCGACTGGTGCCTCGAATGCAAGGAAATGGACAGGTTGACGTTTTCCGATCCCGGCGTTGTCGCGGTGTCCCGGAATTTCGTCATGCTCAGATCCAATTTAACGAGAGATACGGATCCCGCGCTGAAGGACCTCTATAAAAAATACCAGGTCAGGGGTTTCCCCACCTATGTCTTTCTGGGCGCGGACGGCAAGGAAACGACCGAAATACGGCTCGTGGGGTTCGAGAAGAAACAGGATTTCGTTTCGAGGCTGAAGCGGGCCCTCGAACTGGGCGGGAAATAAGGGAAACCAGCGGGCATTTTTGCCCGACATCCGATAGGACGTGGGAGTCAATCATGAACATCCCGACTATTCCGATGACCGTGACGACGTGGGCCGCTCTCCCCGCCTCCGAACATCGCGGCGAGACGGGAACCTCGTTTTGGCGGACGTTCGAGGCCGGCGAACTGCGTGTCCGGATGGTCGACTATTCGCCCGGCTTCAAGGCCGACCACTGGTGCGGCCGGGGGCATGTCCTTCTCGTTCTGGACGGAGAGATTTCCGTCCGGCTGAAAGACGGCCGGGAGCACCGCCTGACGGCGGGCATGAGTTTTCAGGCCGGCGATGACGAAACGAATCCCCATCTGGCCCGCTCCGATCGAGGCGCCAGAGTCTTCATCGTCGATTGAATCCGCCGCTTACCGGCGGGACTGGATTTCAGAGATGGACTCTTCGAGAAGCCGGTTGAACTCCGCGGCGTTCTCGATCATCACGAAATGCCCGAGGCCCCGCATGATCTTGACGTCGAACGCGGCGGCGATCTTGCGGTTGCCTTCGAGGTTGACCGGATATTGATCCGCGTTGATCGCGATGATCGGCTGCCGGACTTTTTTCAGGGTTTCGACGGGGCTGTAGGACATAATGGCCCTCAAAGCGCCGACGCCGACCGCCGGCGGCGCCGAAGACATCCTTTTGGCGATCTCGTTGACCAGCTCCGGCTTCGCGGTCGATGGAAACATGCCGCGGACATAACCGTCGGTCGTCTGGACGAAGGCGGCTTTAAAGGGAGCAATGATGTCTTCGGCCTGCTCGCGGGTATAGAGCGCCGCCCCGAGGTCGTGAAACGTGTCAACGCCGACCAGCCCGAGGATCCGGCCCGGGCACAACGCCGCGGCTTCGATGCTCGCGGCGCCTCCCATGGAATGGCCTATCAGGATGACGTTCCTCAGATTTTCCTCGCGGATGACGGCGGCGATGTCAGCGCCGAACGCCCGGACCGTCCACTCTTTACGGTCTTTCCCGGACCGGCCGTGCCCTCCCAAGTCGATCGCGACGATCTTGTGCGTCCCGGCGAAGACGGGGATCTGCGCGTTCCAGAAATTTCCGTCGCAACACCAGCCGTGGACGAAGACGAGGGCCGGGTCGCCGGATCCCTCGAGGTGATAGGCGATCGTGACCCCGTCGGCCGAGGGCACGGCCAGATCGCGCGGCCCGCGCCGGCAGGACGCGACGAGGAGCCCCGCGGCGAGAAGGTAGAACGCCGCGATCGAGCGCCGGGTCATTTCAAAAACCCTCTCTTTTTCAGCAGAGGCTCGACCTTGGGTTCACGGCCGCGGAAGCGCTTGTAGAGGGCCATCGGATCCTCCGTGTCGCCGCGCGCCAGGATGTTTTTTCTGTAGCTCTGGGCCGTGGCCTGGTCGTAAAGGCTCGTCTCTTTGAACGCCTGGAAGGCGTCGGCGTCGAGGACGTTGGACCAAATATAGCTGTAGTAGCCCGCGGAATAGCCGCTCGAAAAGATGTGCTGGAAGTACGGACTCCGATAGCGGACCACGATCTCCGGGATGAGGCCGATTTTGCTCATGGACGCGTTCTCGAAAGCCACGGCGTCCTGTTCTTTGGAATCGGTGAGGGTATGCCAGTCCATATCCAGGAACGAGGCGGCGAGGTATTCGACGGTGGCGAATCCCTGGTTGAACAGGCCGGCTTTTTCGATCTTGTTCACGAGCGCTTGCGGGATCGGCTCCCCGGTCTGATAATGCTTCGCGTAGGTCTTGATGACTTCGGGATCGCCCGCCCAGTTCTCCATGATTTGAGAGGGAAGCTCGACGAAATCCCGGGGGACGTTCGTCCCGGCCAGCGATTCGTACGTGCAGTCCGACAGCAGATCGTGCAGGGCGTGGCCGAATTCGTGGAACAGGGTCAGGGCCTCCTCAAACGTCAGGAGGGACGGTTTGTCGCCGACGGGCATGGAGAAATTGCCGTTGTTGGAGACGACCGGCGTGATTTTCTTGCCGTTTCTGACGGACTGGTTGCGAAACGAGTTCGACCAGGCGCCGCCGCGCTTATTCGCCCTCGGGAAATAATCCGTGTAGAGGATGCCGATGTGGGTCCCGTCGGCCTCCTTGACTTCGAATGTTTTCACCTCGGGATGATATTTCGGGATGTCCGTCCTTTCGATGAACTGGAGCCCCCAGAGCTTGCTGGCGACGGCGAACGCCCCGTCGCGAACATTTTCGAGTTTGAAATATGGCTTGAGGGCCAGGTCGTCCAGCTCATATTTGGCCTTCTTTAGCTTTTCCGCGTAATACCACCAGTCCCATGCGGCGAGCTTGAAATTCCCGCCTTCTTTGTCGATGAGGGTTTGGAGGTCGCGGGCTTCTTTTTTAGCCATGGCCAGGGCCGGCGTCCAGAGCTGGTTCAGGAGCTTGTAGACGTTTTCCGGTTTTTTGGCCATGTTCTCTTCGAGGATGTAATCGGCATGCGTTTTATAGCCAAGGAGATTGGCTCGCTTGACCCGCAGCGCGGCGATCCTGGACAGGACGGCCTTGTTGTCCGAACCGTTGTTGTTGTCGCCGCGGTGGATATAAGCCTTGAACATCTTCTCCCGGAGATCGCGCTTCCCGGAATACTGAAGGAAGGGGATGAGGCTGGGCTTGTGGAGCGAGAAGACCCATTTGCCTTCCAGCCCCCGATTCTTGGCGGCCTCGGCGGCGCCGGCAATTACGGCCTCCGGCAGCCCGGCCAGGTCTTCTTTCTTGTCGAGCACGAGAGCGAAATCGTTGTCTTCCTTTAGGACGTCGTCGCCGAACTTCACGGTCAGCGTCGAAAGCTCCTCGTTGATCTTGCGGAACTCGGCTTTCTTGGCCTCGTCGAGGTTCGCGCCTCCCCGGACAAAAATCTTGTAGAATTTCTCGAGGAGCCTCGCCTGCTCGGGGTTGAGACCGAGCTTGTCTCTTTGGTCATTGACGGCCTTCACTCTCTGGAAGAGCTTCTGGTTCAGATTGATGTCGTCTTGGTGTTTGGCCAGAAGGGGGGCGACGGCGCTTTGGGTCTTCTGCATTTCGTCGTTGGTGTTGGACGAAGTCAGGTTGTAAAAAACGTTGCTGACTTTGGTCAGCAGCTCGCCGCTCCTCTCCAGCGCTTCGAGCGTGTTGGCGAAGGTCGGGGCGTCGGGGTTGTTCGTGATGGCCTCGATCTCTTTTTTCTGCCGATCCATGCCGGCCTGGAAGGCGGGCATATAATGCGCGTCCTTGATCTTGTCGAACGGCGGCGTCTCGAACGGCGTGTCCCAGGCGATGAAGAAGGGGTTGACGTCCTGCGTCGCGGGCGGCGCCGGCGTTTCTTTTTTAGTCGAGCAAAATGTCGTCATGGCGGCCAGGAGGGCCAGAAGGATCAGGTTTTTTTTCATGCCGAATGACTCCTTGAACGAGCATGGGATTTCCGCTTTCTATTTTATCTTATTTGGCCGCGGAAAAAACAGGATGTCCAGAAATTCGGCGAGGACCATGGCCGTCGCTCCCCAGATTTTATGATCCTTGTAAGCATAGAACGGTATGTTGAGGAGTTCGCCCCTAATCGTCCATTTCTCCTCGCGGGCGTTCCGCGGATCCATCATGTGGACAAGGGGGACTTCGATGATCTCGGCGACTTCGCCGGGGTGCGGCGTGAACGCGACGGAACCGTCCGCCGCCGCGACGACGGGATAAATGCAGAAGTTGCTTGGCTGGATATAGAGCGGGGTCAGTTCGCCGATAACGCGCAGGCGCTTCGGCGCGACGCCCAGCTCCTCCCACGTCTCGCGAAGGGCGGCCTGAACGAAATCCTCGCCGGGCTCAAGTTGCCCCCCGGGGAAACCGATTTGGTCTTTGTGATGCATGACCGTGTTCGTCCGGAGGATAAGCGGGAGGTGCCAGGAGCCGTCTCGAGGATAGAGCAGGAGCATGACGCCGGCTTTCAGGCAGACATCCTCGACAGCGGCTGGGGCCCCGGGCTTTGCCCGGGGGTCCACGGCGGGCGGGGCCCCGGGTTTTGCCCGGGGATCCATTTCCGCCGTACTCGCCCGTCGATATAAGCCACGGGCGAGTGGCGAGCCGAAGGCTCGTCCCTTGACTTCCGCCGCGAAGGCTCGTCCCTTGACTTCGGCATAGGATCTGCGATCGGGGAACGGATACGGCATCATTTTCAATTGGGCCGGCAAACCCGGCTTGGCCGACCTGAGAGCGTGTTCGATCTTGGCCAGAACTGCGGAATTGTTCGTCATGGAAACCTATCATTCATGCGATTTCAGAAAGGAAAACGACCGCTTTAGTGAAATCAAGCCGGCTTCAGGGAAGGGGCGATATTTTCAGGTAATAATCCAGGTTGAGAGTGGAGCCCTCCCTGCCGGAAATGTTCACATAATACGATCCGGGTGGAAGGATGAGAGTCCCCAGGGGCGGCCGGTTCTTTTCGACGGTTTGTTTCGTATTCAAATCCGGGAAAAGCCCATATTCGTAATCCACCTTTTCCCGTCCGTCGGATCCGGAGTGAAAGATCCTCCAGCCTTTGGTCTCTGAATTGATCTGATTGGCGGCATGGAATTTGTAGGCTTTCATTCCGGCGGGGACGATGAACTTCTGGATATTTCCGATGAGCATTTCCCCTTGACGCTTGATATAGAGGGATACCAATTCGGGCTTGTCCGCGGGCGGCGGCGGGATCACGGCGGCCATGAAGATCGGGTCATCGACGATCTTGCCCCAGTAAATTTTGCCGAGCCACGCGCAGTCGGGCATGGCGGTATAAGCCTTCACGTCGGCGTCGGGATCGGCCGGGAATTTGAGCCTGAATTCGAGCGCCGCCGCCGGTTCGCGGGCGAGGCAGACCAGATAGAGTCCCCGCGTGTTGCTTTTAGCTTCGACGGTGAAATTGAAACGGCGGGTTTCCCGGCACGGGGCGGCGCCGGCGGGCGCGGGATGCGTGGTCAAATCCTGCGGATAGCACGTCCGCGCGCCTTGAGGAAGCTGGAGTTTTTCATCGGAAAAGGGATTCTCGCCGGTGATGATGATCCTCCGCCGGGCCTTGTCGGCGGCGTACGTCAGAACAAGAGTGTACCGGCTCCCGGCTTCGGCGGGGAAATGATAGATCTCGACATATGGAAACCCGCCGTTTTCCGTCCAGGCCCAGAGCTTTTTCGACGCCTGGTTTTGGCTGAGAGGCGGCCGGTTTTGAAAGGCGCGGACCTGCTGGTTGATGCCGACGAAATCCCCCTGCTGGCCCGAAATCGGGCCGGCCGGCGGCAGAAGACAGACCAGACCGATGAAAACGACTCTCTGGATCTTGCTTCGTTTTCTCACGACGGCTCCCTCCTCTCAATCATGTATACATGAAGAAAGAAGGCTTTGTCCAGAGGCGATAGAGTTCAGAGACGCCACAGATAGGAGGCTTTGAAAAAAAATCCTTTTTTCGATTCGAGAAAGCGATTATATAGGTTCCAGCTCATAGGTTCCAGCGATAGGAAACCTTGAGCATGAAGATGTTTTCTCCCGGCGCCGTCAGAAGATCGCCCAGGTCGCGCCCAAGATCGAAATTTCCCGGATGGGCATAATCCGCCCGGTTCTGAGTCCAGACAAAATAGAGCAAGGAACCGGGATAGTATTCCCAGCGCAGGACGATCGTGCCGCGGAGGGACTTCATGTTGAAATCGGGATTCCCGAAGAAGAACGGGGACGCGGGACCGGAACCGTCCGGATCGATCGTGTAAAGTCCACCGGCATAATCGATCGTCGATGCGCCTTGGCCATAAACGTTGAAGTCGTAGGTCTTGGGCCGGGCGAGCTCTTTGAACCGGTCGTAGCGGCCGACGGCGATGAACGGTTGGAGATAGGCCTGAAGCGTCAGCTTCGGCGTGAACGTCCAGTCGAGCCGAATCTCGGCCGAGAGCACTTTTTGGTTGAGTCGGCTGAAAACGTAGCGTGCGCCGTAGGTGTCGGGCATGAGCGCGTCGTTGACCCGCGTCACCCATTGGTGCCCCGTTTCTTCAAATGCGTAGCCGGGGCCGATGGACAAGCTGAGGTTGCTCCGCGGCTTCCAGCGCAGGGAGATCTGGCCGCTGATCTGTTGGCTCGCTCCGGGCTGGGTATACGCCGACATGCTGCCGTCGATGACCACGGGCTTCCGGCTATCCGTCGACAGCTGCGCGTCCAATTCCCAACCCCACGGTCTGAGAACGAGAGGGCCGCCCCGGGTCATGTCGTTGTTGTAGGTTCTGGGATTGTAAGCGAGCATGACATTGAAATTCCAGAAGTTGCGAAACACGCCCTGCGCGGAAGCCAGCCACCCTTCATAGATCCTGTTGCCGCCGAAATCGTAATTCCGGGCCACGCCGACAAAAACCAAGGCCTGCTGAAAGATTTTCCCCGGCTTTGTCCATTGGTAAGCCGGGAGGATCGAGAGGTTGATGATATCGGATTTCCCGTATTGAAAGCCCATGTCGTTGGGGTCGAACCCGGGCGATAAGGCGCCGGCTTGGAAGAGCCAAATGAAGTCGCCGTTTTGCTTGGCGAAGCTCAAGCGGCCGCCCCAGCCGGAGAGGGATTTCGCGAGCGGGTCCACGCTGAGGTACGAGGCGTCGGGCCGCTGGAAGTAGTGCATCGATGAATTTTGGAGACGGAAGATGTCCTCGGGCGTCCCTTCGACGCGCGTCCCGCCTAGCCATCCTCCGACGACATAATTCCGTTCTTTATCGAGGAACGTCCAGCCGTCGGCGGCCAGAGTGAAGGCGTTCTTGTTGAGGATGCCGCTCAGCGTGTCGCTCCGGAGATCGCGCATGACGCCCGTGGCCATGAGCCCGAAGCCCCGCTGGCCCTGGTTGATGTCCTTCTGGGCGCGGAAGGCACCGTAATATGAAAACGGCTCGACTTCCTGCTCGAATCGGGAGCCCGACGAGTCGATCTCGGCGTATTCGCGCATAGTCAGGGCGTTGACGAAACCGACGTTCCAACCGCCCATCTTGCCCGTGATCTTGGCCGCGCCGAGGATTTTCGAATAACCGGGCATATCCACGAAGCCGTCCTGCGTGACGTAACCCTGCGGAGAACGTCCGATGCGGCGGCTATAGAAGAAGTTGGGACTGGGCCAGTTGATATTGGCGTTCATGTAGACGCCGCCGCGGCCGAATCCGTTGAAGATGGACGCTCCCTCGATGAAGAAAGGCCGCTTTTCTTCGTAGTAGGTCTCGTAGGCCGAGAGATTGAGTACGGCCGGGTCCACTTCAACCTGCCCGAAATCCGGATTGACCGTGGCGTCGAGCGTCAGATTGCTCTGGAGGCTCATTTTCAAGTCGAAGCCCATATTGCCCAGGTATTTGTGCCCCCGTTCGTAGGGATTGCCCGGTTCGGCGGGCTTGAACTGGGCCTGGCCGACGGTGTAGGGAAGGACCTCGATGTGACGGCCGGGGCTGATGCCCTTGATCCCTTCGAGGCGGGCGAACTTCGAGACGAAGGCCGGTTCGTTTTTCGGGACCCATGCGAAGCTGGCCCTTTCCTGCTTGCGTTTGATGACGCGGCTGAAGTTCACTCCCCAGACGTACTCATCCTTCTTTGGAAACCGGATCTGGTTGAACGGAATCTTCATCTCCACCGCCCAGCCCTTGTCGTTGATCGCGGTCTTCCATTCCCAGACGCCGTCCCAGGATGTGTCTTCGTTGACGTCGTTCGAAAGGGCTTCATCGAGGATGGAGCCGGCCGGATTGACGCCGAACAAATATCCGGTTCTCTTGTCATCGTAGGGATCGACGGCGAAATAGAACCAGTCGGAATCGATTTGGGAATCGCGGCGGCCCATGAGGCTCTTGATTCCCTTCGGATCAGAGTCAAAGCAAAACGCCGCGACATAGAGCGCCTTGTCGTCATAGGCGACCCAGACCTGCGTCTTTTCGGTCGACGGCGCGCCGTCCTGAGGATCATTCTGGATGAATCCGTCGGCCGGAGGATTCTGCCAGACTTTTTCATTCAGGATGCCGTCTAGAGTGATGGGCTCTTCCGTCCGGTAGGCTTTGAGGATTCGCGGCTGCCAATCCTTTTTATCCTGAGCGGCTATCTTGTCCGTCGTCCCCAGAAGCAGAGGAAGCGCGAGCATGATGAGGGCGAGGGTCACTTTTTTCATATATGATCTCCTGGTTTGATCTCGATTCCGGAAAATCGTCTCATTTATTCCGCCGCCGATATTTTGGGCGGAAAACCATTTCTCATCCGTATATACGCCGAATCCGGAAAAATGGTTCACGTCCGCGGCTGATATATCTGTTCGCGCGAGCTAGGCGCGTTCGCCTATGTCGATTTTGAAAATCCCGGCGGCGGAGAGTATGATGGAATCTCCGGGCGGCCCGTTCTTGAAGAGGCCCAGCGGTGAAAGCGAGGGAAGGCGACATGGAAAGCAAGCCCCTCCGATCGAAACCGGAGAGAGGCTGGCTGGACCGGCTGCCCAAAGTCGAGCTCCACGTCCATCTCGAAGGCGCCATCCCTCACGAAGCTCTCTGGAAACTTGTCCAAAAATACGGCGGAGATCCGGCCGTCCCGGACCTCGAGGCGCTGAAGAAAAAGTTCGAATATCGCGATTTCGTCCAGTTCATCGAGACCTGGGCCTGGAAAAACCGGTTCCTCCGGGAATACGAGGATTTTGCGTTCATCGCCGAGGCGGCGGCGCGTGACTTTGTCCGCCAGAATATCCGCTACGCGGAGGCTTTTTTCTCGCCGGCGGATTTCTCCAGCCGCGGCCTCCGGCCCCAGGAGCTGGCCCAGGCCGTTCGCCGCGGCCTGGCCCGGGTTCCCGGAACTCGCGTCGCCCTTGTCGCCGATCTTGTCCGCGACCACGGCCCGGAACAAGCTGCCGTCACGCTCGCCCAGGTTCGCGAGGTCCGGGATCAGGGCGTGATCGGCATCGGGATCGGGGGGTCGGAACATGAATTTCCGCCCGAGCCGTTCGCCGGAATTTATAAGGAAGCCCGACGTCTGGGATTTCGCACCAGCGCGCATGCGGGCGAGGCGGCCGGAGCCGAAAGCGTATGGGGAGCCGTGCGTGTCTTGGGCGCGGAGCGGATCGGCCACGGCACCCGCGCGGGCGAGGACGAGGCTCTGATCGATGACCTCGCCGAACGGAGGATCCCGCTCGAAATGTGCCCGCTGTCCAATCTCAGGACCGGGGTCATCGGAGCCCTCGAGAATCACCCCATCCGGCGCTTTTTCGATCGGGGCGTCATCGTCACGGTCAACACCGACGACCCGGCGATGTTCGGGAACTCGCTTGCCGACGAATATCTCGGGCTGATGGAAGTCTTCCATTTTTCCAGAGACGAAATCCGGACGCTCATCCTTCAGGCCGTCCGGGCTTCCTGGCTGACGGAAACCGAAAAGCTGACCCTCTCCGGATCTTTTTGTCGCGATCCGGCCTGGATGGAAATGGAGGCGGGACGTCGACGGATTTCCCATGGGCCGCACCGTGAGCCGGAACAGGCCTGGGCTGACGGGAATAAAAAAGAATGAAACTTCGTCTAAATATCGGTGTTATAAGAGATAGGACGAAGATCAGGTTTGGAGGCCGTGATGAAAAAGACTCCTCGAACGAACAAGTCCGTTTTTTGCTCGGCGGCCTTTCCGGCGGCCGGGCTCGCTTTGTTGTGGATTCTGGGCTTTTCGGGATGCAAGACGTTTAATTGGTACGAGACGGAAAGCCGCCCGAGGAGCCGGCCGATCGTCATCGACGGCAAAAGCGATGACTGGCAGGGTGATCTTTTCGTCGTGGAAGGCGAACGCGTCTCGGCCGGCTTCCTGAACGACGGGAAGTATCTGTATGTCTGCTTTCTCACTTCGGATGCCGCGATCCGCTACCAGATCATGATGCTGGGATTCACGATCTGGTTCGATCCGAAAGGAGGAAAGGAGAAAGCGTTCGGCATCAAGTACCCCGTCGGGTCGCAGCCGGGACAACAGTCGGCGCCGAAGATGGGGGCCGGAGGGGAGATGGCCTTCGATGATCTTCCCGGAGCGCCTTTGGCCGAGTTGGAAATCATCAAGTCGGAGAAAGAAGCGCCCGTGAAGATGAAGATCGAAGAGGCCAAAGGGATCGAGATCAAAGGGACTTCTTCGACGGGGCTATTCGTCTATGAGCTCAAGATTCCGCTCATGTCCGACGGAGAATCCGTGTTGGCCCTCGGGACGCCGCCCGGAAAAACGGTCGGCATCGGATTCGAAACGGGCAAGTTCGATGCTTCAAAAATGCCCAAGAACAACCAAGGGGGAATACCACAGGGGGCGAATCGGCCTCCGACGGGCGGGATGGCCGGCCGCGGGGGCATGGGCGGCGGCCGCACGGGCACGGCTTTGCTCGAAACTCTGAAAGTCTGGGCCGTCGTTCAGCTGGCGCCGGGACCGGGCGCTCCGGTCAATTTGGAGGGGGAACCCGCTTCGCGCTTCCCCCTTCCAACGGGCACCGGGAAGACCCGGTAGCCCTGCCTCCCCTTCTCGCCCTATGCTCCGCATAGGACTGCGACCAAGGGGGCGGCTCCCCCTTGGATCCCTCTACGAGCGGTTCCCCGTGGCAAGCCACGGGGAACCGCTCGTCATCTGATCAAGATCAATTCCGTCTGCGGCGTGGACAGTCCATCGACGCCGTCCCCGGTCACGACGACCATATCTTCGATGGTGATGATTCCGCGGCCGGGCACGGCCAGGCGAGGCTCGATCGTGAAAACCATGCCTTCCTCCAGACGCCGGAACGGCTTCTGAGCGTATTTATCCCACGGCGGGCCCAGGAGCGCGGTGCCGTCGTGGGGAAACCAATCCGCCGTCCCGATTTTTTTTGATATATTCCTGATTTCGATCTGGATGGACGCGATCGAAATTCCTTTATTTGCGCGTCCATTTATAATAGATTGTTAGGGGAGCGCGTGCGATGAAAAAAACAGGACTAGGGTTTTTCCTCTGCCTGGGTCTCATCCTCGCGGCCGTGGCCGCGGCCCAAACGCCGAAACCGGCCCGGTCCGAAATCCAGGTCGTTCTCACCGGCGATTACGCCGATCCGTCGATCATCCGCGTCGGCGATGATTTTTACATGACCCATTCGTCGTATAGCTATATGCCGGGGCTGTTGATTTGGCATTCGAGGGATCTCTTGAAATGGGATCGTCTCGGTTATGCCCTGCATAAATTCGTCGGCGACGTCTGGGCGCCCGATTTTGTCCATTATCAGAACAAGTTCTACATTTATTTTCCGGCGGCGCGGACCAACTGGGTTGTGACGGCCGACAGGCCCGAAGGGCCGTGGAGCGACCCGGTCGATCTTCATTTCGGGGGGATCGATCCGGGGCATATCGCGACGCCCGGGGGCAGACGTTACTTGTATGTGGACGGAGGCCGGGTCACCGAACTCTCGGTGGACGGCCTTTCGGTCGTCGGCAAACCCAAGAGCGTCTATGAAGGGTGGAAGTATCCGGACGATTGGGTCGTCGAAGGCTTCTACCCGGAGTCGCCCAAGCTCATCTATAAGGACGGATATTATTATCTGACGACGGCGGAGGGTGGGACGGCCGGGCCCTCGACGAGCCATATGGTCGTCAGCGCCCGGTCGAAAAGCCCTCTCGGCCCATGGAAGAACAGCCCGTTCAACCCGATCATCCACACGTGGAGCCGGATGGAAAAATACTGGTCGAAGGGTCACGGCACGATTTTCGCGGACGCGGCCGGGCAGTGGTACATCGTCTATCACGGCTACGAGAACGGCTACGCGCCGCTGGGCCGGAATACGCTGATCGAGCCCATCGAATGGACGAAGGACGGCTGGTTCAAGGCCGTCCGCGAGCCGAGGATCGAAAGCGCCGTCCGCACGTTCAAGAATGTCACGATCGAGCCGGATGATTTTTCGGGGGCGGAGCTCAAGCTTCAATGGCAGTTTTCCGGCCCCGGCGCGTTCGAAACCTTCATTTTAAAAAACGGCGTCTTAAAATTGACGGCCGTGCCCGAGCAGTTCCGCGCGCTCCACTGCACGGTCGGCCGCCATGCCTACGAGGCGTCCGTGATGCTGAGCGAGGAGGGCGACGTCGAAGCGGGCCTTGCCGTCTATTACAACAACAAGATGTTTGCCGGGATCGGGATGAAAGGCGGCGCGGTGTTCGGCTATGCCAAAGGCGTGGGGCCCCACGGCTCCAAAATCAAGGCCCCGACCGCCAAATATCTGAAAATCCGGTTGGTCGACTTCGACCTCCAGGTGTTTTACGGCGATAACGGGAAAACATGGAAGCCCTATCCGAATTCCCTGGACGTTTCCGGCTATCACCATAACGCGCTGGGAGGGTTCTCCAGCTTGAAGATCGGGATCTTCGTCAAGGGCAAAGGCTCCGTGACGATCGATGATTTCCGATATACGGCTTTAGATTAGCCGGGAATCACTTTGAAAAAGACCGATGGAAAGCCGCTGGCCGGCATGTCCGAGGGGAGACGCGGGATGGCGTCCCCCAGGATCTAGATTCCCAGGTCTTCGAGCTTCGCGTCCGGAACGACGCCGTCCTTCGTCCAGCCCTGGTACTCAAAGTAGGCATCGAGGATCTCGTTGTAATATTTCAGGTCGACGGCCTTTCCCTTATGCGCTCCGCCCGTCATGGGAACCGTCAGCTTGGGCGGAACGTAGGCGTCGTAAGCGCGCGTTCGCCCCTGCCCGTTGTTGATGTGCCGCTCGAGATTATAGATCCTCTGGCCGCATTTCTTCATGGATTCCGGCGTGTACTCGAAGCCGGTCAGCGCGCGATAAAGCGAGAGGAACAAATCCGACGTGTTGTCTTCCGTGAAGAAATCGCACAGACCCTTGGAATCGATGAGCGCTTTTCCGACCTGCCCGCCGCCGACATAGGCGGCCAGGTTCCCGGCGCCCGTGAGTCCGCCTTCTTCGGCCTGGATGGTCCATGCGTATGTGTGGTCGCCGCGGCCGCGGTTCGATGTTCCGTAAGCCGCGTGCATTCCGGGGAACGCTTTCGGCTCGACGCCGGCATAGCCCAGCCCGCCGAACGCCGTCGTGACGCACCGGGCGATGTCCTCGAGGCCGGCGCCCGCGTTGGCCGCTCCGACGTCGGCCACGACGCGGTCGGAATATCGGCCGAGAATGTCCCCCAGATCGTCGGATCGATAAGCGATCGCTTTCAGTGTCCGGACCATGTCCGGCGCATTGCCGAACTTCGGCGCTCCCGCGAAGGTTTTCAAAAATCCTTTTTCCTCGAGCTCCATGGCTCCGGCCATGACGCTGCCCAGCGTCATCGTATCGAGGCCGAGCTCGTTGCACAAATAATTCAGATGGAAGATCGCGTCACGGTCGAGGATGCAGCAGTTGATCCAAAGGGCGATGGTCTCGAACTCCGGCCGCACCCCTTCCCCCGAGTAGGGGCCGCTTCTGACTTTCGCCGACCGCGTGCACATGACGTGGCGGCAGCGGTTGCAGACGTTGTGCTTCCCTGAGATCTCGAGGAAAGCGTCGGTGCCGACTTTGGCCTGGTCCTCGGGCGCGAACCAGCCCTCGTCGAAGTTGTGCCAGGGGAGATATCCTCCCTGCCGGCCCAGGTATTTGCCGTTGAAAGCGCGGTCGAGCCACCAGGTCGTCCCGGTCGTCGGACGGAAGGAGGCCGTCCATTTGGGATCGCCGACATGCGTTTTGACCTGGGCGTCGATCTCCTTGGCCAGCCGGGCGAATTCCTCGGCGTTGAAATACGAGGTCGCCTCGCGTCCGTAAGCGGTGACGGCGACGAGGTTCTTCGAGCCAAAGATCGCGCCCGCGCCTCCGCGGCCGAAGTTCCGGTGATGGTCGCCCGTCAAACAGGCGAAGGCGACCTGGTTCCATCCGGCCGGCCCCAGGCACATCGTCGAGGAGCCGGGATATTTCCGGGTCAGGAAATCCGTGATGGCCGACGCGGTGCGCGCGATTTTTTTGCCGTCGACGATCTCGAACAACTCCTCTTCGGCGTCGAGGATCTCGACCTTGCCTTCGGCAGCCAGGACGCGCGAGGGTTTGGCGGCGCGGCCGTCGATGATCAAGTGATCGAGCCCCGCCCGTTTCAGCATGTTCGGGAAGAGACCCCCGGCGCTCGAATGGGTGAGCATGCCGAAGACGGGCTGGTGGCCGGGGATCCAGGGCGCGTTTTGGGGAGAGCGGGTCATGGGGCTTATGAACGAGCACGAACCGCGTCCCGCGGTCGGAACGGCGGTGTCGTTCAGCGCGGCGGTCCCGATCACGATCCGGTTTAAGGGGGAGAGCGGATCTTTCAGCGGGCCGGTTTTTTGAAGATGGCCATGGATGAGACGGGCTTGGACGCCCCGGCCTCCGATATAATCGCGATAAACCGCGGGGTCGGCGGGTTCGACGCGGACCGTGCGGTTCGTGAGGTCTATGCGGGCCCAACGACCCTTGTATCCGTAACTGCCCTTCCCTGAATCGGCCATGTTGACTCCTTGCGCTATGATGATATGGGAAGTATAGGAAGATCCGCCGCGCGGGGCAAGGCGGAATATTCATTTTCGGCGATAGATGTCCACGCCCAGAAACTCGCGCGGCATGTTCCTGACGAATGTGAAGTCTTCGTCGAGATAGGCCTGGAAAGCGGGATAGTCTATGAGATTTTTGAGATGATGGGCCGGGCCGGATGTTTCGACCAGGATCAATTTGACGTTATGGCTCTCGCACTCGTTTCGAATATTGACGGCCGTGATCTGGCCGCTCCGGGTCATGGCCCCGGAGACATCCACGAGGCGGGGAGGGCAGGGCCGGCGGGCCAAGAAATTGATTCCCGGATCGTCGCCGAAGACGTAATCCCCGGCCGAAGTATTGTCTCCGACAAAAGCCGCCAAAGCCCGCGTGTCCTGATCGAAAGCGCGGAGCTTCTTCAAATTGAACGCCGGGCCGAGGCTGAGCAGGATGAGGACGGCCGCGACGGGGAAAAGATAATATTTCAGCTTTTTCCTGGAGCCGATGCCGGCCACGCCGTCCCCGAAAAAGAAGGCCAGCGGGACGAAGGCGAAGACGATGTAGCGCAGGAAGAATGTCCCGGGAATCAAAACCTGAACGAGGACGGTGAGCGTCATGAAGAAAAGCAGGGTCCGCTTTTTATCTTTGAAGACGGGCGAGGCGAAGAGGCCCGCGATCGCCAGAGGGATGAGCCCGTAATCGTGGTTCCCGATGAACTGGGCAAGCCGGACGAACGGAAGCGCCGCGTACCGTGAGAACGGGATTTTCTCCTTGGCCAGGTGGAAGCCGAGCGTCGCGTGATAGGTCCCGGGAACGAAAATGACGAAGAGGGCATAAATGAGTCCGAAGGCCAGGAGGAAGCCCGCCATCGCGGCGGCGGCTTTTCGCCGGAGCTGAGGCCCGACGCCTTTTTTGTCATGGGATCGCAGCCATAGATAAAGCAAAAACGATAGATAGCCCCCCAAGAGCAGGACGGCGTTGAGCTTAGCCAGGGTCGCGAGTCCCGCGAACGCTCCGAAAAAAAACGCCGCCGGCAGCCGGTTGTTCAGGCCATCGCCGGCTTCCGACTTCAGGGCGAAATAGAGCGCGGCGGTCGAGAAAAAAAGCATGGCGTTGTCCGGCATGAACATCCGCCCCAGGAAATAAATGTGCTTCGTGAAGAGAAAAACGGCCGCCGCGAGAAAAGCGAGCTCGGCGCTGAAATGGAAGAATTTCCGGGAGGCGCGGATGATCAGATAGGCCGTTCCCAGAATGAAGAGAAACGACAGAGCGCGGACTGCCGGGACCGTCGCTCCGAAGATTTTGAATACCGCTGCCCCGAGATAGAAGCTCGCCGGCGCCTGGGAAACGAAGAAATCGCGGTAGGGGACATCGCCGAGACTGACGCGCCAGGAACTGTAGAGATAGGTTCCTTCGTCGTCGTTCATCAAATCTCCGCCCAGGTTGTAGAAGCCCATGAACAGAGCGAGAAGGACGAGCGCTGCGGGAAAAAGAACGGAGAGAAGCCGCCGATGACGAAGGGGAGCCGGGATCGAGCTCATTCAGGGAAGTTATAGTGCTCGGGCCTCGTCAAGTCAAGCTCGTCCCCGAAACTGGACTGCGGTCAGAACCGCGCTCATTTGTCGTAATGCAGGAATTCGATCGGCGCGCCGTTGTGGACGATGAAGGCCACCGTATGGCTTTACCGACGTCCGAGGCCTCGCCGCACGGAGTCTTAAAAACCGAGTTTCAAGGCCAAACGAAACGCGAGATCGTTCAAATTCAGGGATGAGGAATTTCTTCGATTTTCCTGCGGCTGACAGAAAGCCCCGCTTTGTAAAGAATTCAACAAACGCTGCCAAGCATCGTTATCCGAGGAATTGAATCTCCGCCCGAGCGCTTCGACGATATTCAAGAGGTCCTCGACGGCCGTCTGCGTCTGCGATAGCGGCTTCACCAAGCCGTGGAATTCAGCGAAGCGGTAGCCGCCTTCGGCCACGAGCTGCAACCCCTGGGCGAGGCGATATTCGACGCCGAGGCCGGCCTGGCCGCCCCAGGCGTTTTTATGCTGCATCGGGGAATCTCCATGAAACGAACCGAGGTAGAAGCTCGGCCCCCCGGTCGCGAAGACGTCCCAGCGGCGGCCCACGGGGACGAAATAATAAAGATTCAAGGACAAGGGGACGATCCGGAAATCTCGGCCCTGGCCTTGCCCGTCATATCCCCAGCCGTCGGTCATCCAGCCGTTGCCGTCCTCCCGGCCTTGGCCCATGCCATGCCCTTCGAGGCCGGTCAGATATCCGACGCCGATGCCGATCTGTATTCTCGGTGTCAGGCCGATCTGGAATTCCGACACCAAGTCCACCATCGACTGGTGGGATTCCGCGCAAGCAAACCCTCCCCCCAACGATAACGAGAATCGCTGGAAATCCGTCATCCGGTAAGAATCCCTGGCTTGGAGATTCATGGCTCCAAAGACGAGGAGCAGAGAAATGGCGAGAACGGAAAAACGTCCGGCGGCGCGCGATGGGATGGTCATGAGGTTCACTCCTTTACTCATATAAAAATATACTATATGTATAGGATATGTCAAATAGCGGCGGCTAAAGACAAGCTTCTCCTCTATCGTCCTGTTAGACAAACCGTGACGAAAAAGCTTTGATCCTTCCGTCCGGCCGCGAGCGGATTGTTTTTGACTGCCCGGTGCTGGTAGAATGGATCGCGGATGGGAGGGCATAAACGCATCATGCAAAGAAGAGATTTCGTGAAAACGATCTTGGCCGGGATTCCAATCCTGTCGCTCGATTGGAATTCTTTCCCGCGGGCGCAGGCATCGGGCCCGGACCCGAGCTCCTGGGACGCGATCGTCATCGGATCCGGCCTGGGCGGATTGAGCGCGGCGGCGGCCTTTGCCAGGCAGGGGTTCAAAGCCCTCGTCCTGGAACGGCACTCAAAAGCCGGCGGCTACGCCACGACCTTCCAGCGGCCCGGAGGTTTCGTCTTCGACGTCTCCCTTCATTCGACGACGGTGGGCGCGCGCAACGGCGTCCGCAATCTCATCGCGGGCTTCCCCGAGATCGCGGATATCGCCTTCGTTCCACACAAAACGCTCTGCCGGGTCATTTACCCGGATGACGATATCCGCGTCCCGGCCCAGGACGTGCCCGCCTATATCAAACTTCTGACGGATCGTTTTCCCGATGAAAAAGAAGGAATCTCCGCCCTTTTCGACGATATGAAAGGCATCGCCGACGAAGTCGGCAAACTCTCCGCCGCCGGCGGGGCTACGGACATGAGTAAATTCCCCAGGGAATACCCTCATGTCTTCAAGAGCTTCAGCCGGACATGGGGAGCCTTGATGGAACTCCATATCAAGAATCCCAAGCTCAAAGCCGTCATCTCCTCGTTCTGGGGATATTACGGCCTTCCTCCGGCCAAGCTCTCCAGTATTTATTATGCGTTACCCACCATCGGCTATCTCGAGGAAGGAGGCTATTATCCGATCGGAAAGTCCCAGAAGATCAGTGATGCGTTCGTGAAATTCATCGAAGAGAAGGGTGGGCAGGTCAAGCTCGGAGCGCGCGTCGCGAAGATCCTATGCAAAGACGGGTCCGCGTCCGGCGTGAGGACCGTGGACGGCGCCGAATTTTTCGGGAAGGTCGTCATTTCCAACGCCAACGCCTTCGACACGTTCCATTCCCTGATCGACGGCCAGGACATTCTCAAGGATTACCTGGCGCGGATGGACAAATTCAGCGTCAGCCTTTCGACTTTTCAAATCTTCCTGGGGCTGAAAAAGAACCTGGTCGGCGAACTCGGCCTCAAAGAGACGGAAATCTTCTGTGCGTCCGGCTATGATCCCGAGGCCGGGTATCGGGCGGTCCTCGACGCCGATCTCGAAAATTCCGGGTTCGGGCTGACCCTATATGACAATCTTTACAAGGGCTATTCGCCGGAAGGGAAGAACACGATCAGTCTCATGACCCTCCAGGGCTATGAACCTTGGAAGAAATTCGAGGCCGATTATTTTCAGGGGAAGAAGGACGCGTACAAAGCCGAGAAGGAAAGGATGGCGCGGATCCTGATTGAGCGGGCCGAAAAGACCCTGTTGCCGGGCCTTTCCAAGGCGATCGAAATCAAGGAAATCGGCACACCGCTGACGAATGTCCGGTATACGGGAAATTACCGCGGCGCGATCTACGGCTGGAATCAGACGCTCGATAATTCCGCCCCCCGGCGGCTCGGCCATTCCACGCCGATCAAGAATCTCTTTCTCTCCGGGGCCTGGACGAATCCCGGCGGCGGATACAGCGCCGTCATCGGCAGCGGGCTGGAGTGTTTCGGCGAGATTATGAAGAACTGGAAAGGGTAAAGTTCGAGCTGTCACCGAAATCGAAATAATTTGGGGTTGAGCAGTCTGTTTCGCAAGTTCATTCTAAATTCTTGTCTTATTGAAGGCATGTACGTATGATATATATTGTCATGCGGAAGGGGAAAAGGCTTAAGTATTTGATCATTTTTTCATTCAGCTGTTTTATATTTTCTATCGTAAATGCAACTCCAGCATTTCAGGATATCGAAAGAAAACTATTAGTCTTGGCGGATAAGACGCCGATATTCCTCAAGCCTGATCCGGCGAGCCCGATTGTCGGGATTGTGCCCCGGAAGACGATCCTGACATCCTATAAAAACGAAAACGACTGGTATCGAGTCGTTCTTCCTCCCGATCGGGGCAACGTTTCGATCATTGGCTATATCGCGGCTAAAGACGTCACGGTTATCGAGGAGACGACGACAGCCAAGCCCAACTTCTGGGGACCTGGAGAAGGGAAGCCGTTCAAGGGGATCGGCCTCGAGGTTCAGGTCGGGGCCGGCTATGCATTTTTCGGAGGCGGGGATTTCCCCGAAAGCGTGCGCGGCATGTACGATGAATTGGCCGCTTCGATTGCCGCCATGGGGTATCCTATCCTTGAACGGAAAGTCCAGCCGTTTCACGCTGGAGTTCATTTCTCGACGGACCTGGCCTTGCGCCTCAGCCCGCGCTTCTCCATCGGGCTCGGAGGCGAATATCTTTATGCCAGAAATGACGACAGCTTTGGGTTTTTTGAGGGCGTTCATCATCAGACGGCTATTAGCGAGCCGACCCTGCAGGCCATTATTATCCGGCCTGGCGCTTATCTCACTTTTCCTCTGAGTCACCTTATTTCCGTAAGGCTGGACGGCGGCCCCGCCCTTTTCGTCACGGGATATGAGTATATCCGGAGCGCTACAACCACGGTTTCCGGAGAATACTTTCACCAAAAGGCGAAGGATGTCGCCTTAGGCGCTCAAGCGGGGATCGGGCTCGAATTGAACCTCAATGAACGCGTTGGATTGTTTTTGCGGACATCGGGACGATTCGCCCGGGTCGCGAGCTTCGAGGGCGACGAACAATATGATCTCAGCGAAGGAATAATAGATATTCCAGGACCGCGCTATGACGGCGCCCTGTATTTTTTGCATCGCGGCTCCTTTGCCGCGTTGACCGTGCGGCCGGACGTGCCTTCGTCGGATGCCCGGCGCGCGGTTTTCGATTTTATCGGCTTAGACCTCTCGCTCGGGCTGAGAATGAAATTTTGAGGAGCGGGCTGATGAAAATGAAAATGTTGGCTGTCATGGCCGCGGGCGGCCTGATATGGTCTTCCATTGGCGTCCATGGTCAGAATCCTCCGCTCAATCCGAAACATAAAAAATGGCTCACGGAAGAAGTGACTTATATCATCACGACGAAGGAGAGGGACGTCTTTCAGAAACTCGAATCGGACGAAGACCGGGAACGCTTCATCGAGGAATTCTGGAACCAGCGCGACCCAACGCCGGGTACGCCTCGCAACGAGTTCCGGGAGGAACACTATCGGAGGATAGAGTTCGCCGATAAAACCTTCGGGAAAGGAACGCCTTTTCAAGGTTGGCGGACGGAGCGAGGCCGCATTTATATCATCCTCGGGCCTCCGAAAGACGTGGAAAGAATCATCTCCTCCGAGGCGTATCCCATGGAGATCTGGTACTACGCCGGAAATCCTGCCTTCGGCCAGGCGCCGTTCTTCAGGCTCCTTTTCTATCAAAGAAATGGGACAGGGGATTATGTTCTTTATAATCCGGCCGGAAATTCTCCTAAAGATCTTGTCGGCAATCCCCAGGCAGCTTCTAAAAGAAAAGGGGATCCGGCAGATTGGGACGAATGGGATAGTGGAGCGTATAGAGTTCTTCAAGAGCGCGTTTCGACCGAAGCGGCGAATTCAGTATTTTCATTAATTCCGGGGAATAACAATGTGAACCTTCGGCTTCCCTCTTCCATCCTTCTCGCGGAAGTCCAGAAATATCCCCAGAAAAAAGTCAACGACGATTATGCGATAGCGATCCTGGAGCATAAGCCGAAAGTCGAGGTCAGCTACTCGATCCGTTTCATGGGAAACCGGACGGCCATGGCCGTGTTCGAGGATTCATCAGGTGCTTTTTTTCTTCATTACGTCATCGTTCCGGAGACGATTTCCTTCGATAGCTTCGAAGAAAAATATTTTACTGATCTTAGGACGACGCTGCGACTCTCGGACTCCCAGGGCAGGACCCTGTTCCAACAGGAAAAAAACATCCCCATCGATCTCCATAAAGATGAATTGAAAGGGTTGAAAGCGGCCTCGTTCCAGCTCTATGACGCGGTCCCCGTCATTCCCGGGAAATGGACGCTTTCCCTCCTTCTCGAGAACACCGTCACCAAAGAGTTCACCACGGTCGAAAAAACGATCGATGTACCGGAACCTGGGGCATTTCAAATGAGCCCGCTTGTCCTTTCCAAGAAGATCTTCACTGGTGCGCAAACGACGGGGGCATCCCGGGCTTATCAGTTTGGATCTCTCCAAATATATCCTTCGGTGAATAACATTTTCCGGGAGAAAGATCGGATTTATCTCTTTTTTCAGATTCTAGGTCTTTCTCCCGCATTAAAAGATCATGCCGTCCTCGTATATTCTCTCTTGCGCGAAGAACAGCAGATTTGGACGACCCGGAAAACCGTCCGCGAATATGAAGATCCGCGCTACGTCCTTGAAGAGGTGCCGTCGGAGAAGTTAGCGGCGGGAAAGTACACAATAAGAGCAGGCTTGCAGGATGAGAGGGGGAGAGAAGTCGTCGCTGCTCAGACCGAGATCCAAATTACGAAGGACGGCCTCCCCGGCCTCTGGGTCGTTGCCCAATCCAATCCGCCGGCTGGCGATCCCTCCTACGATTTTATCCTCGGAACACAGTACCTTAATAGCGGAAATATGGATAAGGCCATCGAGGAACTTGCCAAAGCCTACGAAGGGAAACGCGATTCCGTCGAGTTTGCGGTCGCCTATGCCCAATCGCTCTTGAAGAAGAAAAATCCAGCCAAAGCGCGCGAGATTCTTCTTCCTCTGGTTGATTCGAAGGACGGGAATTTCGAATTTTATGAGACATTGGGAAGAGCGGCGCGGGAGACGACGAATATCAAAGAAGCGGTGACTTGGTACGGCCGGGCTCTTTCGTTCCAGGGCAATGTCGTCGAAGCTCTCAATGCGATGGGCGAATGCTATGTTGAGCTCGGGGACAAAGATCAGGCGGAAAAGGCCTTCAAGAAATCTCTCGAAATTAATCCCAACCAACAACGAATCAAGGACTTCATTAAGAGCATAAAATCTTGATGATGTAGAGAAATTAAGGCCATCAAGGCCTGATCGACAAGGAAATCTTCAGGACTCCCCGCTCTTCCAGGGGGACGAAGCGGCTTGTCGGATCCCAGCGCCGCTCCCAGTTTTTGTTGTAGACGAGATAGATCTCGTTGCCGGGAGAGATCTGCCAGCGGAGGCGGGCGCTCCAACCGAGCTGCCGGGAGATGTCGTCGTACTGGACGTAGTTCATAAGACCGAGGTCGGGCGAGAGGAAGAAATCGGCCTTGAGTTGGTAGAGGTTTTCGTTGAAATTCCCCTCGGCCAGTCGGCCGCGGATGATGTCGGCGTTGAACGACAGGTTGGCCGTGCCATTGAGTTTGACCGCCAGGCCGACCCGCCATTCCCCCAGCCAGCCGGAGTAATACGGGCCGAAGCTGTAGCTCAGGTTGAAGGCGGCGAGGCGGTGGGTCGCCGTATTGAGCGAAACCTGGAAGTTCGTGTAGTCGTAGCCGCGCGCCGGCAGGACCACGCCCTTGGCGATCTCGAAGTCGTAGGGCAGGATGTCGCGGTTGATGGTCGTGTTGAACATGACCATTTCGCCGCTTTCGGTCTTGAACCCGAGCGGCGAGAGGGTGAAGCGGCTCGTTTCGAGATGCCCCGAGAGGTCCCAGTAGTTGTCGCTGCTGGCCGAGAAATAGAACTGGCGGACGAGCGAATCGAGGAATCCCGAGCGCGGACGCGGCTGGTAGGCCACGCTCAGGAAGCCCGTCTGGATGGCCGGACGCATCATGTATCCCAGCGCCGGGTCCAGGGCCTCGCCGTAGTAAGCGTAGACTGACTGAACGTTCCAGAGGTCGTTGGGCAGGTCGCAGCGGAAGCCGAAGCCCTGGTGGCGGCCGTCCTTGCGATCGTTCCAGTCGTAGGCGGCCCAGGCGGCGAGCATGATGTTTTTATTGCCCAGGAACTTGGAGGACGAGTAGTTGAAGTCGACGCCGGCCAGGCTGTTCTTCGCCCCGGTCGGGCTGCCGTTGGTAAAAATGAGCCCGATTTTGCTCTGGGCGAAGATGTTTTGGACGATTCGGGCGGCCAGGAGATTCTGGCCGGCCAGGGTGTCGAATTTCCCCGTCTGGACGTCCAGGACGGCCAGATTCGTGTCGCCGACCTTGCCGTAAAGCTTGGCACCGAAGTTGACGGGAATCTGGCTGCCGTTGTACAGGCCGATGCGGCGGCTGATGAACGGGGTGAAGCTCACGCTCGAACTGAAGCTGAAGACTTCGGAGCCCTCCAGGAAGAACATGCGCTTTTCGGGGAAATTGATGGGGAAGCGGGTCAGGTTGATGCGGCGGTCGTCGACCTCGGTTTCGGCGAAATCCATTTTGTAGCTGGCCGCGCCGACCAGGTTGGGCGTGAAGCTTTTGTAAAGATCGAAGCCGCCGTTGGTTTTCCAGGTCGTCCCGGCTTCCGACCCGTGGGTGGTGTCGGCGCTGACCAGGCCGTAGGGTTTGAAGGTCAGGCCCAGGCCCTGCTTGACGCCTTCGATGCCTTCCAAGCCGGCGGCCTCCATGGGGTTGTTGAAATTGCTGTCTCGGTTCGTTCCGGACAGGCGGATGGTCTCCTGTTTGCGGGCGATGACGCGCTCGACGTTGAGGCCCCAGGCGGCCAGGCCCGGCTTGAAGGAGATCGACTTGAACGGGATGCGCATTTCGGCGCTCCAGCCGTCCTTGAGGACGCGGCTCCCGGCTTCCCAGATCCCGTCCCAGTTGAGGCTGGGGCTTCCGGCGTAGACCAGGCCTTCGCTGCGCGCGCCGAGGGGATTGACGTAGAACACGTAGGCCGTCCGCTTATCCTGGAAGGGGTCAATCAAGACGCGGATCAGGTCGTCGCTGATGGTCGGTTGGGCGCCGTAGGCGTAGCCCATCATCATTTGCGTGCCGCCGGCGGCGTCGTGGGCCAGGGTGTTGGCGGCGATCTTGCCCGGCTCGCGGTCGAAGCACATCACGCCGATGTAGAGGTTCGCGTCGTCATAGAGGATCCGCAGCTCGGTCTTCTCGGTGGGCGCGGCCCCGGCCGTGGGCTCGAACATGCGGAAATCGGTGAACGGGGCGGCCGACATCCAGATGGGATCGGAAAGGCCGCCGTCGATCTTCGGCCCTTCCTTGACCCGGACGGCTTTTACGGCGGAGGAGGCCCTGGGCTCTGCCTGGGGGTCCACTTCCGCCGTACTCGCCCGTGGATATAAGCTACGGGCGAGTGGCGAGCCCTTGGCTCGTCCATTGACTCCGGCCGCGAAGACGGAGAGCGAAAGAGCGACCGTAAGTCCCATGGAAAAAAACAAAAATCGTCTCATCTTCTTCTTTCTTGGTGGCTCCGGGGAAGTCCCGGAAACTCAGAAATGATCGCCTATTCTATTATCTTGAGACCGCTTTTTCAAGGCGACGATATGTCAGCGAAGAATCAAGACATGAGCCGCTTCTCGCCTTCCAGCGTTTTGAGGCGGGAGATCTCCTGCGAAACCTCGATGACGCCGCGGTAACGTCCGCCGGCGTCATAGACGGGGAAATAGCGGATCAGGATGAACTTGCCGCCGCTCTGAATCCAGAATTCCGCGACGTCCTTCGTCTTGTTCTTGAAGGCGGTGACGATGTCGTTGACGACATGGATGCTCTTCGGAGGATGGCAGTTCTGGACGGCGCGGCCGATGATAGCCGGGCTCCGCGGAAACAAACGGTCCTTCGTGTCCGAATAATAGAGGACCCGATCATTCTCATCGACGAAGGTGATATCCACGGGAAGGGTCTTGAGCAGCAGGTCGATCTGCTCGGGCGAGAGACGGCCTTGGGACAGCGGGACGGCGGGGTTGTCCTTGGCCCGGACCGCCGGGGGTTCGGGCGGCTTGCCCGCCTTCGGGTCTTTAATGGCGCTTTTGGGGGCTTTCCGCTCGTCACGTTTGATATTTTCGCCGAGTTTGCTCATGGGACCTCCGGTTCATATTTAAAAATTCCACGCTATTATATATAGAAAGGGGATCCCAGCCAAGGGAAACGGCCGTAATCTAAAAGGTGTTTTTTTTCGAGCCCGGCAATGATAAGATGACGTGGTCCGCCCGCCCGCCCGGAATTGTCTTTCGGGCGAGCGGGGCCGGGCCATGAACAATCGCGAGGTTTGAGACTGTGAGAAACCGAAGCATGTTGGCGGCCTACTTCACCATGGAAGTCGCGATCTACCCGGAATTGAAAACCTACTCAGGCGGCCTCGGTGTCCTCGCCGGAGATTACCTGAAATCGGCCGCCGACCTCAGGATCCCGATTTCCGCGATCACTTTGCTCTATAACGTCGGCTACTTCGACCAGAAAATCGTCCAGATGAGACAGGTAGAGGAATACAACAGGCTCGACCCGATCGAGTACATGACGGAGCTCCCCTATACTGTAAATGTCGAGATCGAGGGACGAGACGTCAAGGTGGGATGTGCGAGGATGTATTACATCGGCAACACCAACTTCGCTCAGCCCCACTACTTCTTGTTCACTAGGGGGAACGCCGGCCGCCCCTGGGACGACGAGATCACGGACAAGCTTTATAAAAAAGGAGCGAATGACCGGAATTACTGGAGAATCGCCCAAGAGCAAGTCTTGGGCATCGGCGGAACGAAAATGCTCCACCTCCTCGCCGAGAACGGCGAAATCGAGCTTCCCGAGAATTATCATTTGAATGAAGGACACGCAGGCTTCGCTCCTCTGGAGCTCGCCAAAAGGTATGGATTCGAAGGAGCGAAAGCGAAAACGGTCTTCACGACCCATACGCCCGTCGAGGCTGGCCACGACATGTTCGATTATGAAAAAGTCCACAGCATGCTCGGAAGCGGCCTCGAGGGCGCGAACCTCCGGGACCTGGGCGGGCAAGATTGCCTGAACATGACCCGGCTCTCCCTCAACCTCAGCCGCTACGCGAACGCCGTGGCGAAGCGGCACGGGATCGTCACCCGCCGGATGTTCCCGGGATACGCCATCGACAGCATCACGAACGGAGTGCATTCCCGGACATGGACCAGCAAGGTCTTCAAGAAGCTCTTCGACGAGCACTTCAACGGCTATGACTTTCAGACGAATTGGAGGGCGGACCCATCGCTCCTCGGCACGGTGGACCGGATCTCCGATGAAGCGATCCTCCAGGCGCACAAAGTCGCCAAAAGAAACCTGCTCGATTTTGTGAAGAAAACCACGGGTGATATCTTGGATGAGAACAAACTCACCCTGGGTTTTGCCCGAAGATTCGCGACTTATAAGAGAGCCAACTTGATCTTCTCGGATCTGGACAGGCTCGTGGAGGCGAGCGGAAACGGGCAGGTCCAGTTCGTCTTCTCGGGAAAAGCGCATCCCAACGACGAACAGGGCAAGGCGGTCATGACCGATGTGTTGAAAAACGCCGAAAAACTCAAAGACAGGCTCAGGGTCGTCTTCATCCCGAATTACGAGATGGACAAGGGGCTCCTGCTGACGGCGGGCGTCGATGCCTGGCTCAACTTGCCGCGGCGGCCCTGGGAAGCGAGCGGCACGAGCGGCATGAAAGCCGCGCATAACGGGGTTCCGAGCTTCTCGACCGTCGACGGTTGGTGGGATGAGGTTCCCAAAGAGGAGAGCGCAGAACGCCGGGGCGGCTGGTCGATCGGGAGCGAACCGCGGGACGACGAACTGGAGCGTCCCGGCTCCGACCTCGCGGATTTCGAGAGCTTTTGCGACAGGCTCAAAAATGACGTCCGGAAGGCCTATGCCGACCCGAAAGCCTGGGCTCGGGTCATGAAAGGCGCTATCAAGAACGCAGCTTATTTCAACACCCATAGAATGGTCAAAGAATACGTCGCCCGCGCCTACGGCTTGAGGCTGGAGGACGCGGTCGTCAAAGAATAGGAATTCGATGGCCCTCTTCGAGTTTCATGTCTCCCGCCGCGCCCGCGATCTCTATGGCTTCGAGGAGTCCCTTTTTTCCTTTGACGGCCGGGTGATCCTTGCCGATTTCGCCGCGTCGCGGGCGTTCGCCCGGAAGATCGACGCGAAACGCCGTCCGGAGCAAACGATCCGCGCCGGCCGGCTCAACGCGATGGGGCTGATCGACGAACTGCAGCACGGCGTCGTCGAAGCTTATCGGGAGCAGAAGAATCCCCGGGTGATGTCCGAGGCGCTCGAATGGCTTACGGCGCGGATCGGACCCGAGGGCGTGGATGGAACGCTCCTCCGTTTCGTTGCGGAGTTTCCGCCGGTCGCTGTGTATCAGGATCGACTCACCGCCGCCGAATACCTGAGCGGCGCGACGGACGGCCTGGCCCACCGGGAAATCGCCCTCGAAGAGATGCTGATGGTGTGGCTGGCAAACCTCAATCCGGCCTTCGGACCTTTTAAGGAGTTGTTCGACGACGAACCGTTGAAAAGCGGAACCGCTTATCCGCGGATCATGGCGGCCCTGCGCGAGTTTTTTGCCGAACAGCCGTCCTTCGGCCCTGATCATCAGAACTTGATCGACCTCCTGCGAGCCCCGGCTCTCGCCGCCCCGGGTTCTCTGGCGGCGCAGCTCGATTATATGCGCCAACGCTGGGGATCTCTGCTCGGCCCGCTGCTTCAGCGCCTGTTGCGGAGCCTCGACTTCATCCGGGAAGAGGAGAAACCGGGTTTCACCGGCCCGGGCCAGGCCCGGCTTCCGGTCTTCGGCCCGGACGCCCAAGCCGCCTCGCTCGGTTTGTTCGGGCCCGGGACGGCGGGCCCGCGCGAGCCGGAACCGGAATTCGAACGCTTCAGCCCCGATCGCGATTGGATGCCGAATCTCGTGTTGATGGCGAAGAACACCTATGTCTGGCTCGATCAGCTGTCGAAGAGATACGAGCGGCCCATCGCCCGGCTCGATCAGATTCCCGACGAAGAACTGGATGCGCTGCGCCGGTCGGGCATGACGGGCCTCTGGTTGATCGGCCTCTGGGAGCGCAGCCGGGCGTCGGAACGCATCAAGCGGATCACGGGCAACCCCGAAGCGGTCGCTTCGGCCTACGCCTTGTTCGATTACACCATCGCCGAAGATCTGGGCGGGGACGCGGCGCTCCAGGATCTGAAGGCGCGCGCCCTCCACCGCGGCATCCGCCTGGCCAGCGACATGGTCCCGAATCACATGGGCATCGACTCGCGCTGGGTGATCGAGCATCCCGATTGGTTCATCGCCCTCGATCAACCGCCGTTTCCGGCCTACGCGTTCAACGGCCCCGATCTGTCGTGGGACGCGCGCGTCGGCATCCAGATCGAAGATCGCTACTACGACCGAGCCGACGCCGCCGTGGTCTTCAAGCGCGTCAACAAATGGACGGGCGCCGCAACGTACATTTATCACGGCAACGACGGCTCGAGCTTTCCATGGAACGACACCGCCCAGCTCGATTTCCTCAAGGCCGAGGTGCGCGAGGCGGTCATCCAAACGATCCTGCACGTGGCCCGCAATTTTCCCGTGATCCGCTTTGACGCGGCGATGACCATGGCCAAACGGCATTTTCAAAGGCTGTGGTTTCCGGAGCCCGGCGCCGGCGGCGCGATTCCGTCCCGCGCCGAGCACGGTTTGACCAAAGAGCGCTTCGATGCGGCCATGCCCTCGGAGTTCTGGCGCGAAGTCGTCGACCGAGTGGCGGCTGAGGCGCCCGATACCCTTCTGCTGGCCGAAGCCTTTTGGCTGATGGAAGGCTATTTCGTGCGGACGCTGGGGATGCATCGCGTCTACAACAGCGCTTTCATGAACATGTTGCGCGACGAGGACAACGCCAAATACCGCGGCGTCATGAAGTCCACTCTGGAGTTCGACCCGGAGGTGCTGAAGCGCTACGTCAATTTCATGAACAATCCGGACGAGAAGACGGCGATCGAACAGTTCGGTGACGGCGACAAATATTTCGGCGTGTGCACGCTGCTGGCGACGCTGCCCGGGCTGCCGATGTTCGGCCACGGCCAGGTCGAAGGCCTGGCCGAGAAATACGGCATGGAATACCGCCGCGCGTATTACGATGAACATCCGAAACCCTGGCTCGTCGAGCGGCACGAGCGCGAAATCTTCCCGCTCCTTCACAAACGCTATCTTTTCGCGGGCGTCGAAAATTTCCTGCTCTACGACATGTTCCGGACCGACGGCCGCGTCGATGAGAACGTGTTCGCCTTCTCGAACGGCGCCGGCGGCGAGCGCGCTCTCGTCGTCTATCACAACAAGTTCGCGGAAACGAGCGGATGGATCCGCAGGTCGGCCGCCTTCGCGGTGAAGACGGGGTCCGCCGACGAAAAAAAACTGGTCCAAAGGGAGCTGCGGGACGGCCTGCTCCTCCCCGATGACCCGGCGGCGTGGGTGGTGTTCAAAGATCAGATCACCGGGCTCGAATACATTCGCAACGGCCGGGAACTGTGCGAGCGCGGTCTCTATATCGAGCTCGCCGCGTACAAGCGCCACGTGTTCGCGGACTTCCGCGAAGTGCGCGACGGCAGGGACCGGCGTTTCGCCAGGCTCGCGGAGGAATTGAAAGGCAGCGGCGTGTGGCGGATCGATGAGGCCGCCCGGGAAGTCGTTTCGCGGCCAGTCCGGAGGCCGTTCAGGGAGTTGGTCAATGCCGGTTTTTTCGATTGGTTGTTGAGGAACCGGGCCGTCGATCCGGCCGTCGCCTTGAATCCCGCCGTCGGCGACGAGGTCATGCGGAAATCGTCGCACGTCGTGCGGGGAATCCGCTACGTGCTCGGCGGCGCGGGCGCCGACGAAACGATGGAGACGGCGATGCGGCGCGATTTCGAGGCGATCCTGCAACTGCCGATCATCGACAGCCGCTTCCCGCGGACCCGGTCCCGCGCCTATGCGGCGGCGATTCGTTATTTAAAATCGGGCCTGCAGGCTTCGCGACCGGACGATGCCGCGGCGGCGCCGGCGTCCGGTCCCGGCTCGGCGTCTCGTCTTGTCGCTCCGCCGATCGACGTGCAATTGGCCTGGATTTTATTGTTCGCCTGGGCCGGCGTCCGGTCGCTGGGCCGGACAACGGAGGGAGCCGATCCTGCTTCGAAGAGCCGGGATTTTATCGACGAGTGGATGCTGGATGGCGTCATGGCCGATACGCTGCGGGAGATGGGCTTTGACGACAACGCCGCGGGTCAAGCGGTGAGCGTGGTCAAAGTGCTGACGGCACATCAGCATTGGTCCAAGGCGGACGGCCCCGTGAAGAAGCGCGCTTTTTGCCTGGTCGAGGCGCTCTTCGGCGATGCCGACGCCCGGCAAATCTTGAAGGTCAACGCGTATCAAGGCGTCGTCTATTTCAACAAGGAAGCGTTCGAGTCGCTGCTCTGGCATCTCGCGGCCGTCGCCGCGATCGACGCGACCGCAGATCCGGCCCGGCCGGGAGCGGACGTAACGGGCGCCGTCCGATCCGCTTTCGAGGTCATCCAGGCCCTGCACAAAGCCGAAGCGCAATCGGGGTATCAGGTGGAAAAACTGAAGACGGCGTTGGAGGCTTAAATGATGATGGCCAATCCTTTCCGCGGCGTCGTATTCCATTGGCTGGGCGGCTTGGCCTCGGGGTCCTTTTATGTCCCCTATCGCGGCGTCAAAAAATGGGCCTGGGAAGTATACTGGCTCGTCGGAGGATGTTTCAGTTGGATCATCGCCCCGTGGATCCTGGCCTTGATCAACACGAAAGATCTCCTGGCGGTCCTGCGCGCGGCGCCTCCCGGATGCCTGGTGAAAACCTTTATCTTCGGATTGTTGTGGGGGGTGGGCGGATTGACGTTCGGGCTGACCATGCGCTACCTCGGCATGTCCCTGGGCATGGGCGTGGCGCTCGGATATTGCGCGGTGATCGGAACGCTGGTGCCGCCGGTCCTCCATCATGAATTCGCGGCGAAGGTGCTCGGCACGTCGTCGGGATTGGTGATCCTGATCGGCATCCTCGTCTGCATCCTGGGGATCGCCGTCGCCGGAATGGCGGGGATGTCCAAGGAGCGGGAGATGACGGAGGAGCAGAAAAAGTCCTCCATCAAGGAATTCAACTTTTTCAAGGGCATCCTCGTCGCGACGTTCTCCGGAGTTTTCAGCGCCTGCTTCGCCATGGGCCTCGACGCGGGGACGCCCATCGCCGAACTCTCCGCCCAGCACGGGACGACGATGCTCTGGACGGGATTGCCCAAGCTGTGCGTCGTGCTGCTCGGCGGGTTCGCCTCGAATTTCATCTGGTGCGTCATCCTGAATCTCCGGAACCGGACCGGTTATCAGTATTTCAGCGGCCGGCTGCGCCGGGAACCGCCGAAACGCGAGGCGGAAACGATCATCAAAACCGCTTTGGACGCTCCGGGCGAAGAAGTCGTAGAGAGCCTCGCGAAAGTAAAGCGCAAGGCGGACGGACGCGTGCCGATGGCGAGCAATTATTTCTTCAGCGCCCTGGCCGGCCTGACCTGGTATATGCAGTTCTTTTTCTACACCATGGGCGAGACGCAGATGGGAAACTACAAATTCTCCAGCTGGACGATCCACATGGCCAGCATCATCATCTTCAGCTCGTTGTGGGGCATCGCCTTGAAGGAATGGAAGGGGAGCAGCGGTTTCACCAAGACGCTCCTGGCCATGGGCCTGGCGGCGTTGATCTTCTCGACCGTCATCGTCGGCTACGGCAATTACCTGGCGACGCTACCCGCGGGACGATAGAACGGAGTCAGGCGCTAAAAAGAGACGTCTAATGCTCAAACGGGAAACCATGACCTCGCGCGAGCGGGTCTTGGCAGCTCTCAATCACGAAATACCGGACCGCGTGCCGATCGATTTCGGCGGCAACCAGACCGGCATCCACAAGAACGCTTACCGGAATCTGGCCCGCCATCTCGGTTTCGACGAGGAGATCCGGATCATGGATGACGTCCAGCAGTTGGCCAGGCCGAGCGAGCGGGTGCTGGAGCGCTTTCATGTCGATACGCGCTATGTCGGGGCGGGTCCGGCTTCGACCTGGAAAGGCGGCATCGTCCAGGCCGAGCGCGGCGGGAGGATCTGGCACGACCTTACGGACGAGTTCGGCGTCCGCTGGTCGATGCCCGACGATCAGCCGCTCTACATGGACATCACACTGAATCCCCTGGCCGACGCCGCCATCAAGGACGTCCGCGATTACGCCTGGCCGAAGGGCGACGATCCCGGGCGTTTCGCCGGCCTCCGCGACCGGGCCCTGCACATCCTGAACGATACGTCCTACGCCGTGGTCAGCGGCATCTCCGGCGTGATTTATGAATTTGGCTGGTACCTGCGCGGGCTCGAGCGATGGTTTTGCGATCTTCTGACCGATCCGGAATTCTGCGAAGCCGTGCTGGACCGAATGCTCAAATACTGGCTGGATTGGTTTCGCCTGTTCCTCGACGAGGTCGGCGACATCGTCGATGTGATCATGATCGGCGACGACCTCGCGGGCCAGGACGGGCCCCTCTTTCATCCCGAGATCTACCGCCGCTTAGTCAAACCGCGCCACAAACGGCTCGTCCGGTACATCCGCTCCCGCACCCGGGCGAAGATCTGGTATCACACCTGCGGCTCCTGCCTCGCCTACATCCCGGATCTCGTCGACAACGGCATCCATATCCTCAATCCCGTCCAGCTCGGGGCGAGGCAAATGGACCCCGCGGAATTGAAGCGCCGCTTCGGCCGCGACCTGGTCTTTTGGGGCGGCGGCTGCGACGCGCAGCACGTCCTGCCGCGCGGCGCGCCCGCCGACATTGCGGATAACGTCCGCCGGAACCTCGCCGCCTTCATGCCCGACGGCGGCTATGTTTTCGCCGGTATCCATAACATTCAAGGCGAAGTCCCGCCGGAAAATATCGTCGCGCTGTTCGATACCGCCTATGAACACGGATTCTATTAAGAATAAGGAGACACAATACCTGTTTCCGTATTTAAATCCCTTTCGCGCTGTGAAATGGGGAAACAGGTATTGTGTCTCCAAAGGACTTATAAGATGAGAAGAAGCGGGTTGATGTTCGTCGCGGTTTTATTGATAGAAACATTCCTGTCCACGGCGGACGGGGCCCCGGGCTTTGCCCGGGGGGCCACTTCCGCCGCGAAGGCTCGTCCCTTGACGGCCGCAGACCCGGCTTCGCCCGAAGCCGGACAGCCTCACCTCAGGCCGACGCTCGCGCCCCTTCTCTGGACGCAGGGCCAGCCGGCCGAAACCATTCGCGCCGTCGTCCGCGAGATCGCCGAAAGCGGCAACACGGGATTCGTCTGGGAATCCCGGCCGCATCCGGATTATCTCGGCCCGAAATGGTGGGCCGATTTGAAGGTCGCCGTCGATGAAGCCCGCCTCCGGGGCCTGGACGTCTGGATTTTCGACGAATGGATGTATCCGAGCGGCATCGCCGGAGGCAAGGTCATCGCCGAGAACCCGGAATTGACGCACCACGTCCTCCGCGATCGCTCGCTCGTCGCGGACGGCCCCTCGCCCGAAAAAGAATGGGATATCCCCGGCGGCCTGGATAAATCCGAGACCGTCGTGTCCGTGACGGCCTTTACCGCGGATGCGAAGAAAGACTTCTCCTGCGCGGACCTATCCGTTCGGGCGGTCTCGCGAAATTCCGCGAAAATCAGATGGGCCGTTCCGGCCGGCCAATGGCGGATCTGCTGGGCGACGTCGTCGCCGGAATCGCCCAAAGAGGGCTGGCGCATGGACACGATGGTCGACGTCCTGAATCCGAAGACGGCCGAAACCTTCATCCGTCTCACCCACGAAGAAACCTACAAGCGTTTCGCCGCCGATTTCGGGAAAACGATCAAGGGTTTTTTCAGCGATGAGACGGGGTTCCGCAACATCACATCCTACGAGAGCCTGCCGGGGAAGCCCGGCATGCCCATGCCCTGGTCGCCCGTGTTCCTCGACTATTTCCGCAAGGCCAAAGGCTATGATCCCCGGCCGTGGCTCGCCGCGCTGTGGTACGACCTGGCCGCGCGCGGACGGGAGGTTCGATTCGATCTCATGGACGCCTACGCGACGGCCTTCGCGGAGGCGTTCTTCAAGCCGCAGCAGGATTGGTGCCGCTGCCACGGCGTTCGTTTGATCGGCCATCTCGTGGAGGACAACGGAGCCGACTGCCAGCTCGGATACGGGCCCGGCCACTGGTTCCGGGCCATGCGCTATTTCGATATGCCCGGGATCGATATCGTCGGCTATCAGGTCACGCCCGGGCTCGACGCGGGCACGAACCGCTGGGTTCCCGATTCCGGCCCGGACTGGGACCAGGAGTTCTTTCAATTCGGCCTGCCGGCGATGGCCCGCGGCGCGGCCTTGATCAAGGGCTCGCCGGAGATCTTCTCCGAAGCCTTCGGGGCCTACGGCTGGAGCGAAGGCCTGCGGATGGTGAAGTGGATCGGCGACTGGCATTTCGTCAACGGGATCGGCGTCATCTCGCCGCACGCGACGACCATGAAATTTCATGATCCCGACTGCCCGCCCCATTTCAACCGGACGAGCGGCAATCCCCAATGGCGCTATTATGCGGCCTGGGCGGAGTATGCCAAGCGGGTCCAGGCCGTTCTCCTGGAAAGCGCCCCGATCTATGACGCGGCGGTGCTATATACCGCCGAATCCTATTGGATGGGTCCGGCCCAAGGCGTGGCGCCCGTGGTCCGGGCGCTCGAAAACCGCCAGATATCGACCGCCGTCTTGCCGTATGAGACCTGGGCCGGCGACGGCGCGATCGCGGACGGCCGGTGGGATTATCAAGGGCAAGCGTTCCCGCTGATCGTCCTTCCCTCGGTTCGCGATATTCCGGCCAAGGCGATCTCCCGGCTTGCCGATTTCGCCGAGCGGGGAGGGCGGGTGATCGTCGTCGACCGCTGGCCGCAAAGGTCCGTAGACGGCCGCGCGGACGGCGACGTTCTTCATGCTGTCGAGCGGCTGAAACGGGCACCGGGAGCTTCTTTGTGCGCCCTCCCCGAGATTGGAGAAGTCGCGGCCGGGATCGCGGCTGTCGTCTTTCGCCCCGGGAATCAAAACCTAATGCTCTCGCGGCGAAAAGCGAAAGACGGGGAGTGGATCATCATCCACAACCGGTCGCTGGACGCGGCCGCCGTCGGCAGATTGGTTGTTCATGGGAGGCGCGGCGAGATCGCCCGCTTCGACGCGGAGCAGGGAACGTATTTCACCGTTCCTTTCGCGCCTGACAAGGATGGTCTCGAGGCGACGCTTAATATGCCGCCCGGAGCGCTGTGGTGTTTGCGACTGGGAGCGCGGGTTCCCGAGACCACGACTGCCGTCGATTTTCAATATCGGGAAGATTTCAAGACAGAATGGGATGTGACCGAACTCGATGATCGGGGATTGAAAGCCGGACCTGCCGTTCATGTGAAAAAGCTCGAGGACTGGAAGAGATGGAAGAACCGGTCCGACTTTTCGGGAACGCTGAGATACCGCGCCTCAATGGACCTGGCGGGGTCGAACGGCGCCCTCGCCCTGGACGCCGGCCGCGTCGGTGAAATTGCCGAGCTCTTCGTCGACGGCCGTTCGGCCGGCGTGCGGCTGGCTCCACCCTACGTCTGGGATATTACGGCGCTCGTCCGGCCCGGGAGGGCGACGATCGAGATCGACGTGACGAACACGGCCCGCTTGCGCTGGAGCGATCCTTTTTCCCATGGGGAAACCGAAAGCGGTTTGCTGGGCCCGGTTTCACTCCGGAAAGCGACTCGCTAGGAGGCGATGCGGCCCGATCTTTCGTCTTGGAACTTCCCCGCCGCGCCTGTCCCTTTTTCTAATCGATGGCCTGAACGTGCGGTGGACCTTGTCTCCCCGCATTCGTCAGCAGCGTCGCCAGCAAATGCGCATCCGTGATTCTCGTCAGGCGATATATGGTCGCCCTCGTTTTGTTTTCCGCCAGATCGGGATTGATGAACTTCCAGACGATCTTTCCTTCCTTTGTGATTTCAAAAACCCGCCCTTCGCTCGTCTCCGTGATCAAGGTATTCCCGTTCTGGAATCGTTGGGCGGCCCCTCCCCAGCTCGAATAGAACGATCCCGGCTTCGAGGAATGGTATTCCCAGACGATGTCCTTTCTCAGAGGATCGATCTCAAGGATCCGGGAATATTCCCTCCCCGTGCCGTTGTCAAAAACGAGGATATGTCCGTTTTTCAATAACGTCGGGTCGTGCTGTCCCTCCAGGATGCCGGGGCCCCAGGCCCATCGGACCTCTTCCTTGTCGATGTCGACGATGGCGATCAGGTCCAAATTATTCGCGGAAATCAGGAGGTTCCCCTTTTGGCACACACCTTCGATATCCTGGTCTATGACCGTGATCGTATTCGCATGGAATATGTCGAAAGGCGTCATGCGTTTCAGGAGGGGACGATGCGTCAGTTTTTGTTTCAAGGCCCGCCATAGCCAATCCCGGGGATTGATGATTTGAGCGTATATTTTCGCGACGGACCGGAGCGAAATATGGTCTTTCAACAGAGGATACAAGGAAATCGTCTTCTTGATCGTTCCGTCGCCGGACATGACGACGATATCGTCGTTAATGATGGGGACCGGAAGAGAGAATGAGGTCACGACCTCTTCGGAGCTCACCAGCGTATAGATGTCCTTGTTTTCGGCGATGGCGATCTCGTGGTGCGCTCGCATTTTCCGTTGCCAGAGGATATGGGAATCCCAATCCAGTCTCATGAGCATGGCGTCCTCGACGCAGACGAGCAGGTCGCCGTTGTCGCAGGCCACGACATAGTGCCAGTCTTGAGGCGAATCTTTGGGACGCCAGACATGAAGGATGTTCCCCGACATGTCCAGCAGATACGCTCCCGCCTTATAATAGGAATTGTAGAGATTGAGGCCCGGCGCGCATAAATTCCGGCGATACGTGACAACGCCTTCCGTGATTTGATTCTCTTCATCGTCGACATGAGAAAGATACGGCAGGGATTGGATGACCTCGGATTGCAAGGGCTGATCGGAGGGCGGGGGCGACGGCGCTGACTCAGGAGAGGACACGGTCATTATCAATGACAGCGCAATGACCAGCCCCGTCGAAGAAAGCGTGAATAATCTCCGGCCTAGGGGCGTTTTCAATAGGCTCCTTCCGATGAAAACTACGAGGAAAAGGATTCCGAGGGCGATCGCTATTTCCGTTTCTTTCAAGACATAAGCGGTGATGAGAAGCGTCCATAAGGACAAAGTGACGCGGTCATGTCGGACCGCTTTGAAAAGGACGATGATCATGACCAGAAAGGCTAACTGAAAATAGATGATGAAAAAGAAAGCGTCGGCGACGCGGCCGATGAGACCTCCCGCACAGAATAAGACAATGAAGGCGATCAGAGAATCCTTCAACCCCTTTTTTCTCAGTGCGTCGCCGGCCACGGCCTTTTGTCGAAAATCCTTCTGTCTGTTGAACATTCCTCCGCTCATTATCGGTCTTCAGCCGCGTCCTGACCCGGGCGAGGTGGAAAACCGCTTCCTTCAAGCTCGTTGCGAACCCACCCTCATGAATTTAGACAAGAAAATAGATGATTGCTTGGATCATTCGGCCCGGATATTAAAACTTCAGTGGGGATGAGAGTGTTTCAAGATATGCGGTTTTTCGAGTCCGTGGGCGAGCATGAGTTCTTCATCCGAGAGAATTTTCAAGGTTGGTCCGTCGGCCACGATCTTGCCCTCATCTATGACCACAGTTCTCTCGCACAACTCCGCGACAAGCTCCAAGTCATGGGTCGCGATAATCTTGGTCGATGGGACGGATCGAAGCCAGGTTTTGAGTTGCCGTTTTCCTCTTGGGTCGAGACCCCGCGTCGGCTCGTCGAGGGCGAGAATTTTCGGCCGACAGGCCAAAATCCCGGCTAAACAAACATGCTGCTTCTCCCCGCTGCTGAGATGATGGGGCGATCTCTTTTCAAAATCCCGGAGGCCGACTTCCATCAAAACCTGCCGAACGAGATCTTTAACGTCTTTTTCCGATACCCCGAATTGCAGGGGGCCGAATGCGACATCTTCATACACCGTCGGGCAGAAGATCTGGTCATCGGGATCTTGAAACAACAATCCGACATCGCGCCGAATGCGCGGTCCGTTCGATTTGGTGACCGGGAGCCCATGGATGAACACCGAGGGGCGGCCCTTGAAGCCTTCCGGCAAGAGGCCGTTCAAGTGCAAGAGGAGGGTCGATTTGCCGGCGCCGTTGGGCCCGATCAATCCCACGTTTTCTCCTTCTTCAATCGTCAGGGATATGCCCTGAAGCGCCCGATGGTCATCCGCGTATTGGAAATGGAGATCTATGATCTCAACGGCTGTCGTCATGACTTCCATCCTCTCGCGGACATCGCCGCGAATATCCGTTCCGCGCGCTCCGTGGAGCGCAGGAACAATTGACCTATCATCATCGAAAGAGAACGCCAGGAGCGCGCGTTCTCTTTCTTATTTTTGAACGTCCGGCTCAGCCGCGCCCGTTTCATCCGTTGCATCTCATCGACAAGGACGAAGACGTATCGGTACATCAGGGCCATCATGGTCAGAAACACCGGCGGCGTATGAAGACGCCGGAAGACGCCCAGCAATTCCGTGAAAGGCGTCGTATTCGATAAAACGATGATGGTCACGAGACTTAAGGTGCTTTTCACGACAATCGTGGAGAATTTCAAAAAGCCGCCCGGCTGCAAGAGCGCCAGCACGGCGACAGCGACGATAAAAGGCTCGAAGATGAGGATCCGGCGAACCATGAAACTCAAGGGGATACGGCTCAGCGCGATGGCGCCGAGAAGGACGACAGCCGTGAACAGAAAAGGATATAGGGCTGTGATCGGAGGAAGGACGATGATGAAAATCGCGCCAAGCGCGAGCCCCATTTTCAAGGCCGCCGGAAGGCGATGGATCGGGCTGTCGATTCGGCTGTATCGGTCCAAAAAGTCATGGCGCATGGTCTTCTCGATTCGAAAAAGCGATTAAGAAAAATGATCTTTCGACGGCGGACGGGGCTCCGGGCTTTGCCCGGGGGTCCACTTCCGCCGCGAAGGCTCGTCCCTTGATTTCCGAAAAAGGATCTTGGCCAGGACCAGGGAAACCACAAAGATGAGAATGGCGCCGATGACTCCGGCCAGGGCCGTGGCCAAGGGGAGAGAGCCGATGCCCGGAACACGATATTCCGGAATCGGAGAGGGAACCATGGGCCGGGCCAGGGCTTTTGTGTCGAACCCGAGCGTCGCGGCGACCTTCTCCAATCCGTCGGGCCAGCGGGAGGCAAAGGGCAGGACGAACAGGACTAATCCCAGCAGCATTAAAGAACCGTAGATCAACACCCCCGTCAACGGCCGAGCCTCGCGCTTGTCGCCGGACATGTCTTTGAAAGGCCGGAGATCGGGGCGCGCTTTATAGATCGAGGCCAGAACAAACGTCGTGATGAGCGCTTCGCCGATGCCGATCAACATGTGAATTCCCGTCATGGCCGGGAAGCCGATAGACCAGCGGGCCGTCCCGGACCAGGCCAATTCCCCGACGCAACATACGGAGGCCAGCACCGTCGAGGTCCAGGCGGCGAACGCCACGGCCGCGTATTTTCCATAATCCGCTTTTATCCACCCGGAGATTAGGCGATACAGAGAATATCCTGCCACGGGCGCGATAATGCCCATATTGAAGATATTGGCGCCCAGAGCGAGGACACCGCCGTCCGCGAACAGGAAGCATTGCACGATCAAAACCACGGACATCACCAGGATTCCCTCGCTCGGACCGAGCAGAACCGCGACGAGAACCGCGCCCAGGAGATGCCCCGAAGTCCCGGCGATGACGGGGAAATTGATCATCTGGGCGACGAAGATAAAGGCGGCCGCCAGCCCCATCAAAGGCACTTTCCTGGGGGACATTTGAGTCTTGAGAACTTTCAGGGCCCGCCCTATTCCTATAAGGGAAAATAGGGATGTCGCAACGATCGTTTTCGTGTCCAGGAAACCGTCCGGTATGTGCATGAGACTATTTTATGGCGAGCATTATCGCGAACATCGCATTATAAGAGATAACTTGTTCATATTCAAGGCGATGAATGTCGATCCTCGCCCGCAGGTCGGGTGACGAATATGCTGACCGGGCCGAGGTTCTAAAGAATGCGAACAGTCAGCAGCATTATAGGGATTGATTTTTTTAGGAGAAATGGAAAAACAGATAACGGAGAAATGGGCGATACAGGATTTGAACCTGTGACTTCTACCGTGTGTAATGAGACCGGCAAAAATCCAAGACGCAGAAAATGAAAGAATTGTAATAATATCAAAGAAATTTCCAGGGTTTCCCTTTTCGATGGAGTTTGATTCTTTTATATGCTTTTAGCTATTCCTGATGAATTTTGGGCACAAATTGGGCACAAATATTTTGAGACTAAATAGGACATTCTTGTTGTGGGATGAAATCCGGCCCGGCTGCGTCTACAGAGGTGCGCAACTTCGGAGCCATAAAAGGCTTCCTCAGCTAGTTGTGCGTCTCGTAAATTTCTTGGTTAAATGGCAGGCGAGAGGGACGCACAACATCCGGGGGAGTTTGAGGGGGAATGGATTGGTTCCCCCTCAGGGGGTCAGCGAAGCGCCGAGGGGG
>Ga0187886_1000203_pt1 | contig 82881 bp, 60 predicted proteins | sample June2016WEW_20_1_FD_133001 | JGI IMG/M metagenome (GOLD analysis project Ga0187886, IMG submission 133001) | Peatland microbial communities from SPRUCE experiment site at the Marcell Experimental Forest, Minnesota, USA - June2016WEW_20_150 | ecosystem: Environmental > Terrestrial > Soil >... | reverse complement strand
TTCAAAACAGGCAGTGGTGTTTTTTGTGACAGAGTTTTTCAGCTCATGAAGCCCCCAACCCATTCCAAGTTTCGCAGCAATAAATGCAAGCGGATAACCTGTAGCTTTTGAAGCAAGAGCACTCGACCGAGACAACCGGGCATTTACTTCGATAACCCTATAGTCTTCAGAATCAGGCGCCAGCGCATACTGCACATTACATTCACCGACAATTCCTATATGTCTGATAATCCTGATAGAAAGTTCTCTCAGTTTATGGTATTCACTATTTGTCAGAGTCTGGGATGGCGCAACCACAATACTTTCACCTGTATGAATGCCAAGAGGATCGAAATTCTCCATGTTACATACAGTGATACAGTTATCATATTTATCCCTTACAACCTCATATTCAACCTCTTTCCAGCCCTTAAGAGATTCTTCAACTAAGACTTGGTTTGAATATGAAAATGTTTTTGAAGCAAGTGTCCTCAGTTCATCAGAATTTGATGCGAAACCGCTTCCCTGTCCACCGAGAGCATATGCTGCCCTGATAATTACCGGGAATCCGAGTTTATCGGCAGCATCAATGGCTTCATCAACACCGAATGCTGCAATGCTGCTTGGCGTCTTAACGGCTATTTCGTCTAGTCTCTTAACAAAACGTTCCCTGTCTTCGGTATCCATAATAGCTGTCACAGGAGTACCGAGGACTTTCAAGTTATATTTTTCAAATACACCGGCTTTATAAAGTTCGGTTCCGCAGTTGAGTGCTGTCTGCCCGCCAAAGGATAATAGAATACCATCGGGTCCTTCCCTTGCAATCACCTTTTCGACAAAATATGGAGTAACAGGAAGGAAATAAATCTTGTCAGCCAGCTCTTCAGAGGTCTGAACAGTGGCAATATTCGGATTTATCAGAACTGTCTTTACATTTTCTTCTTTTAATGCTTTAAGAGCTTGGGAGCCGGAGTAATCAAACTCACCTGCTTCGCCGATTTTCAATGCTCCCGATCCCAGGATTATTACCTTTTTTACAACATCTTTCATAGTCCGGATTTGAGGTTCAAAAATAATACAATTTTTTAATTAGGTTTTGTGATTATGAAAAAATGGATATATTTGCAAAGTAAATGTATAAATATGCAAAAGACCAAAAGGCTTCTGGCAATAGAAAAAATTATTTCTGAAGAAAATATATCAATTCAGGACGAGTTGCTCAAAAAACTGAAAGGGAAAGGGATAAGCTGTACTCAGGCTACACTATCCCGAAATTTAAGGCAGTTAGGAATTGGGAGGATACCGGATGGAATGGGTGGATACAAGTATTCTCTATCAGAAAACATCAGGAGTCCGGAAAGATCATCAATAAAGCTGAATATAGTACCGGTTATTCGAGATATTATTGAAGCAAAAGGACTAATGGTAATAAAAACTATTCCCGGAAATGCAAGCAACACTGCTTTTTTTATCGATGGCACAGGAAGATATGAAATAGCCGGAACAATAGCTGGTGATGATACAATTCTTCTTATACCCAGAGATGGAATAACTATCCAGCAGGTTCATACCTGTCTTGAAATTATTCTTCCAGGAATACATGATCAGGTTAAGAAAAAATGAAATATCAGGCTAAAAATATCATAGTTGGTATATTATTTACCCCCTTCCAACCTTCCCCCACGGGGGAAGGGGTTGAAACTGATCATTTCCCCCTTTATTGGGGAAACAGCAAAGGGTGTTAAAAAAAATGAAATAAAATTAAATCCCCAAAATTAAACATTAACAAAAAATTAAATAATGAAAGAAAAAGTTGTTCTCGCGTACAGCGGTGGTTTGGATACTTCGGTAATACTTAAATGGTTAATAGAGAAAAATTATGACGTTATTGCTTTTGTGGCAGATGTAGGTCAGGTTGAGGATTTTGAGGCATGCAGAGAAAAAGCCTTATTACTCGGGGCATCCAAAGTGATTATTGAGGACCTGAAAAGGGAATTTATTGATAACTATGTTCTTAAAGCTATAATGGCAAATGCTATCTATGAAGACAGGTATTTGTTGGGCACGGCTCTTGCAAGGCCACTAATTGCAAAAAAACAGATCGAGGTAGCAAAAGCTGAAGGAGCCAACGCGGTTGCACATGGTGCAACAGGCAAAGGCAATGACCAGGTTCGGTTTGAATTATGTTATTATGCACTGATGCCTGGTGTTAAAGTTATTTCCCCATGGAAAGACAAAGAATTTCTGGCAACATTTAAAGGAAGGACAGATCTCCTTAAATATGCTGCTGAAAAAAAAATTCCTGTCAAGGCGAGTATCGATAAGCCGTACAGTGAAGATGATAACCTGATGCATATCAGTCATGAGGCAGGAATTCTGGAAGATCCTATGTACACGCTGCATAAGAGCATGCTGGAAAAGATGGTTATGCCACAGGATGCCCCCGATAAAGAAACACGGATAGTAATTCATTTCAAAAATGGGATCCCGGTAAAGCTTATCAATAAAGAGGATGGAACTGTAAAAGAAGACTCCTATGAAATGTATGTTTATCTCAATGAACTTGCAGGTAAAAACGGAATTGGGCTCCTCGATATGGTGGAGAACAGATTCGTCGGGATAAAATCGAGAGGTGTGTATGAGACCCCTGCTGCAACAGTTTTACATATTGCACACAAGGATATTGAAGGTATTGCTATGGACAGAGAGGTTATGAGGCTTGTAAACATGCTTACTCCAAAATTTGCTGAGATTATCTATAATGGTTTCTGGTTCAGTCCTGAAATGGATTTTCTTATGGCCGCTATTGAAAAGAGTCAGGAGCTTATTGATGGTAGTGTTCATCTCTGCCTTTATAAAGGGAATGTCATAATTGAAGGACGTGAATCATCATCTTCTCTTTATAATAAGAAGCTATCAAGTATGGATATTGAAGGTGGCTTTGATCAGACTGACAGTAAGGGATTTATAAGGATTAACGCTATCAGACTAATGGCACACAGGGCTATTGTTGAAGGGAGTCAGAAGAAATGATTTTTAATTAATTACTAACCACCTCCCCCCTCCGTTGCCGTCGGGGTGGTTAGAAATTTACTTAACAACTTAATTGAATTAATAATTGAAATTATGAAACTCTGGGAAAAAGGAATAAACCCTGAACCTGCCATCATCGAATTTACTGTAGGTAAAGACAGAAAAACCGATATGGCTCTGACAAAATGGGATATCATCGGTTCTATGGCTCATGTAATAATGCTTAATGATGTAGGATTAGTTTCAGAGAAGGAGAAAAACGACTTATTAAAAGCCCTTCATTCTCTTTTTGTATGGGATGAGGAGGGAAGTCTCCTGATTGAAAATGATGTAGAGGATATCCATTCACAGATTGAAAAGGAGATGTCCTCAATTCTTGGTACAACCGGCAGAAAAATTCATACAGGACGTTCAAGAAATGACCAGGTTCTGGTTGATATACGTCTCTATACAAGAGAAGAGATTGATAAACTTTCGGTTCTGATCAGCAGGTTATTTATGAGGTTACAATCATTGAGCGAGCAATATAAAGAGTTTCTTATGCCTGGCTATACACATATGCAGCCTGCAATGGTTTCGTCGTTTGGTTTATGGTTCGGAGCATATGCTGAATGTCTGGCAGATGATATTCTCCTGCTGTCCGGAGCAAGAGCTCTGAATAATCAGAATCCCCTGGGTACTGCTGCAGGATATGGAACCACCTTGCCAATAAACAGGAAACTGACCTCTGATCTCCTCGAGTTTGATGATCTTCTCTACAACTCAGCTTATGCAAGCCTTAGCCGGGGCAAAATTGAAATGGCAATTGCTTCAGCTCTGGCTTCTTTAGCCCAGACCCTTTCCAGGTTTTCGATGGATGTTTGCCTTTACATGACTTCTGAATTCAGGTTCATTGATTTTCCTGACGAATATATTACGGGTTCCAGCATCATGCCCCAGAAAAGAAACCCTGATGTTTTCGAACTTATAAGAGCCAGGTCCAATATAATTCAAACACTGCCTAACCAGATTGCTATCCTGACAAGTAACCTGCCTTCAGGATATAATCGAGATCTTCAGCTGCTGAAACAGCTTATATTTGACGCGTTCGGAGAGTTAAGAGAGTGTATTGAAATAATGCTTTTAATGCTTAATAATATCAAAATAAAGAAGAATATAACCGAGAACCCTTTATATAATACTATTTTCAGTACAGAAGAGGTGAACCGGTTGGTTAAGCAGGGTATCCCTTTCAGAGATGCATATAAAGCAGTATCTGAAATGGTGAGAAATTCCACATTTTCAAAAACTTCGTTGTCCGATTATGTTCATGAAGGTAGTATAGGCAATCTCTGTAACAAAGAGATAGCTGAAATTTTCGAAAACAGGATAAAAAGTTTTAAAAACAAAACGGCAACTGAATTCGCGGATAAAATGATGCATCATGTGACAAATGAAAAGGCTGACGGGTAATTATTTCTTTGACTTCTTAATATTCTCTATAAACACATCGAACAGATAATCAGTATCTGTTGGTCCTCCAGATGCTTCAGGGTGAAACTGAGTTGAGAAGAAGGGTTTGTATTTGTGTTTCATCCCCTCATTCGTCTGGTCATTAATATTGATGAAAAGAGGTTCCCAATCGGGCCCCAGTGTTTTGTTATCAACAGCAAATCCATGGTTTTGGGAAGTAATATAAGCTTTATTGGTACCTACCTGTAGAACGGGCTGATTGTGGCTTCTATGTCCATATTTCAGTTTATATGTATCAGCTCCTGAAGCAAGAGCCATTAACTGGTTGCCAAGACAAATACCGAATACAGGTTTATCACCCTCAAACGATTTTTTAATATTTTGGATCGTGATGCCACACATTTTAGGATCACCCGGCCCGTTCGAAAGAAAAAGTCCGTCAAAATCTTCCGTATGATAGTTATAATCCCAGGGTACCCTTATAATTGTAGTATCTCTTTTCAACAGGTTTCTGATGATGTTATACTTAACTCCACAGTCAACGAGTAGTATCTTATGTTTTCCCGACCCGTAAACTTTCCTTTCATGAGTGCTGACTTCAGCAACAAGATTCACTTTATTCGGGTCATAAAAACCGGTATCTGTTCCTTCGGGTTCAACCTTACCAAGCATGGCTCCTTTCTCACGGATTCTTTTTGTCAAAGCTCTTGTATCAATACCATAAACTCCAGGGACATTATTTCTTTTAAGCCACTCATCGAGGCTTTCAGTTGCATTCCAATGACTGTATTCAAAAGAGTAATCAGATACAATTAACCCTGAGATGTGGATAGATGAAGATTCATAGAAACGATAGAGATCATTTTCTTCGCTTTTACCCGGCGCTCCATAATTGCCAACCAGAGGATAAGTAAGACAAAGAATTTGTCCTCGATAGGATGGATCGGTTAAGCTTTCGGGGTATCCTGTCATTGCGGTATTAAAAACCACTTCACCTGCAGCAGGAATAGATGATCCAAAGGACCGGCCTTGATAAATCGTCTCGTCTTCAAGAGTTAAACTCACCTTTATACTGTTTTTCATCAAATATTAAATATTTCTGTTTATCTGAGTGCTGAAACAGCCTTTTCAATCTGTTCCATAGCTTTCATTACTGTTTGATGTGTTGTGCCCAGATTCATTCTCATGAATCCTTCGCCGCCAGGTCCAAAAGTTGATCCTTCATTCATACCGATACCGGTTTTGTTTACAAAGAAAACCTGAAGTTCTTTTCCTGTCATCCCAAACTTACGGCAATCGAGCCAGATCATATAAGTCGCTTCAGGTTGAACAGGGATAATTTCAGGAATCATTTTTTTGCAATAATCCATTACAAATTCAATATTATTGTCAATATAGTCAAGCAGTGCGTCAAGCCACTTATGCCCATGAGTATAAGCAGCTATTGAAGCTGTAGTCCCAAAGATATTTCCATTTCCGACATGTAGATTATCAACAATCCGGTTGAAAGACTTTCTCAAAACGGGATTTGAGATAATTACAGACGAAGTTGAGAGGCCAGCCAGATTAAATGTTTTGCTTGGAGCTATCAATGTAACTGTCTTTTCTGCAATTTTTTCTGAAATTGATGCAAGTGGAGTATGAGTGAATCCCGGTAGAACAAGATCGCAGTGTATCTCATCTGAGATGATCAGAATATTGTTTTTCAGGCAAATATCAGCCAGATTATTTAATTCCTCAGGTGTCCATACTCGTCCAACCGGATTATGTGGATTAGATATTATTATCATTTTTGTTTTATCATCAATTCCGGCAATAAGTGAATTAAAATCCATTGCCCATTTCCCCTCAGACTCGATCAACCTGTTATAAATCAGATTACGGCCATGAGATTCTGCTGCAGAGAAAAATGGGAAATAAACCGGAGGCTGAACAATTATTTTATCGCCGGGCTGGGTAAATGCCAAAGTACAGAAATTTAGCGCCGCAACAATTCCCGGACTAAATGTGATCCATTCTTTTTCTATTTTCCAGTTATGTCTGCATTTAATCCAGTTGATGATCGACAAAAAATATTCCACTGAGCGGAAAGAATAACCATAAATCTCATGCTCAAGACGTTTCTGAAGGGACTCTATAATAAAATCGGGGGTGTTAAAATCCATATCTGCTACCCACATTGGAATAACATCTTTAACACCGAATGTCTCTTCCCTGCGGTCAAATTTAATGCAGCTTGTGCCCTCTCTTCTGACAGGTTCATCGAAATTCCACATCCTCAAAAAATGATATATATTCAGGGGCTTAAAGATATATAAAAAACGGAAATGGCAGAATGATTATCTATTGGTAACCTTATCAGTACTTAAAGTGAGCTAAAGTTCGAAATGCCTAAAATTGAAAAATAATTTGAATTGCAGGAAATTTTAATCTCAAAAATGGAAACTTTAAGCATTTTAGTCACTTCAAACTCCAGGCACTTATTAGTTTCAATATTATTTATTACTTTTATGGACGGTTATTGAATGAATTTTTAAATTTTAAATTGACTCGAAATGAAAAAGATTTTTGCAGGTTTTATACTTCCATTGCTGATAATATGTTTCACTTGTCTCACTTCATGCAAAGACAAGACGACTGCGAAACAAAAAAAGGTTATGAAAGAACAGGTTAAAGTAATTGAAAATCAGATTGAAACGAATGTTTATCCTCTACCCACATCAGCAGAGGTGATCAAAATGCTTACTGAACTTGAGGTTGGATATATAATAGGTATATCAAATCCGGTTGAAAACTCAAAAAAATATTTCAGCAGCTCAACCCGGGCGATTAACGTTGGCGTTTTCGGAGCTGATCTTAGTTATGCAACACTTTATAATATACAACAGGAAGTTATCAATTACATGGATGCGATAAGATTGCTTGCCAACGAACTCAACATGTCTAAAATTTATAATGAAGAGTTATATACTAAGATAAAACAGAATTTTGATAATAGGAATGAACTGGTTAAAATACTGACAAGTGCATTTAATGATACTTATGCTTATCTAAGTGATAATGAGCAGCAGCCATTAGCTCTGCTTGTTGTTGGTGGTGCATGGGTTGAAGGTATGTATCTTACAACACACGTTTCCGAGGCAGCATACCAGGTTGCGGGTATCTCAAAGGTATTACTTGAGCAGAAGAAATCATTCGATCTTTTCCTCGAAATAACCAAACCATATGCTAATGATCCAAGTGTCAGTGATTTCGTGAAGTTACTAGATCCAGTTAAAAAAGTATATGAAGGAATTGGCACCAGTCTTACCGAACAAAATATTAAAGACATAACCAAAGTTATAGTTGGTGTAAGAAGCCAGATTGTACAATAATTTTTACATAGATATCTGGCCGCAAAGAAGATTCTTTGCGGTCTTTTTTTACTTAATGTTTTATGAGGGAATCGGTATTACTTGCCTTAATTCATATTTTTGCCATTGTATCTACCATCAACCCTGCCGGTATATCATCGAGGGGTAAAAAAATTCTGCGCAGTTACCTAAGAAGATATCTTAACAGGGAACTTGAAGAAGAGTACTATGCCCTCTTCGAAAATAATCTTGAGTTCTATTCCAATGAACTTAAAAGTGTTAATAAGGCGGAACTGTCAGATGATGAATCTCTTATTTCATTTCAAATAACAAATATCTGCCGGCAAATAAAAAAAGGGTTGTTTCTCGAAGAGAGGATGATCGTTTTTCTTCAATTGATTGAGTTTGCGTTTGAGGATGGAATGATTTCCGAACAGGAAAAAACAATTATAGACATTGTTTCAAGGACCTTTAATATTTCTAAAAAGGAATATGATAATGCAACTGCCTTCATGATAGGAAGGTCATATGATGAGGTATCACCCGAATGTATTCTCATAATTGAAAGCGATAATCCTGAATTTTCCGGATCCGGGATTTACAAAAATTATGAAAAATGGCGTCACATAAGATTAAAAGGGTTCAAAGGCCATCTTGTTGTGATGCATATTGAAAGCACCGGCACACTACTTTTTACTTACGATGGCTCGCTGGTTCTATATTTTAAGGGTAGAGATATTATTGCCTGCAGACCATATCTTCTTGACCGCGGTGTGAACATTAAGGGGCAGGGAATTGATCCGATTTACTATTCTAAAATTTACAAAAAATTTGTTTCCAGGAAATTTCCTGAAAAAATATTCTACGAAGGTCATGAAATTGAATTTTTCTTCAAGAACTCCGAAAACGGACTTCAGAAAATGAATTTCAGGGTCGAATCTGGCAACATGATAGGTATAATGGGAGGTAGCGGAGTCGGGAAGACCACAATGCTTAATTTGCTGCACGGCAAAATAAAACCTACATCTGGCAACCTTTTTATTAACGGATATGATATTAACGAAGATGCAGAACAACTTAAAGGATTGATAGGATTTGTCCCTCAGGATGATATGCTTATCGAAGAACTTACAGTTTATCAGAATCTTTATTTTAATGCCAGGTTATGTTTCGGTGATTATAATGAAGAACAGTTAAAAAACACTGTTCAGAAAGTCCTCCAGGACCTTGACCTCTATGAAATAAAGGATCTGCAGGTTGGAGATGTGATGAATAAGAAGGTGAGCGGAGGCCAGAGGAAGAGGCTTAACATTGGACTTGAGCTTATGCGCGAACCTGTGGTATTGTTTATCGATGAACCGACATCCGGATTATCCTCTTTCGATTCTGAAAAAGTAATGAGCCTGCTAAGGAATCAGTCTTTAAGTGGTAAACTGGTTTTCGCGATCATTCATCAACCATCGTCGGATATATTTAAGATGTTTGACAGATTATGGCTGCTTGATAAGGGTGGCTATATGATCTACGACGGAGATCCTGTTGAAGCCCTGGTATATTTCAAAACGGAGACATCGCAGGCAAATGCTGGAGAAAGTGAGTGCCCGAATTGCGGAAATGTTGAAACAGATAATATACTGCATATTGTTGAGGTTAAGGTAATTGACAATTCAGGTTATCCCGGTAAAGAGAGGCAGATCAGCCCGAAGGAGTGGTACGAAAAGTATAAGAAAAAGATGATGCCTGTTCTTGGTAAAAAGTCCGCAAAAACAGTTATTCCTCCGAGCAACTTCAGAGTTCCTAAAAAAACAGACCAGATCCGAACATTTATAAGGCGAAACCTTACCAGAAAGCTCGCTGACCGCCAATATATGACAATTAATCTTATTGAAGCTCCATTATTGGCATTCATTCTCGGTTATATCTCAAAATTCAGCGAAAATGGGGTATACAGTTTTGCTAATAACAAGAATTATCCAGTATTTCTCTTCATGGCAGTTATTGTTGCATTATTTATGGGACTCACTGTAAGTGCTGAGGAGATTTTCAGGGACCGAAAAATTCTTGAAAGAGAGAAATTCCTTGATCTGAGCAGATTAAGTTATCTCCTTTCGAAGATCAATTTTCTGTTTACCCTCTCTGCAATACAATCATTATCATTTATATTGGTAGCTAATTTAATTCTTCAGGTGAGGGGAATGCTTTTCCAGCAATGGATTATACTCTTCTCTACTGCCTGTTTTGGTAACCTCCTGGGGTTGAATATCTCTGCCGGAATGCGAACAGCTGTCAGCATTTATATCCTCATTCCGCTGATCCTTGTTCCGCAGCTTCTGCTTGGTGGAGCCATGATAAAATTTGATGACCTTCACAAATCAATGAGCAAAAAAATTTATGTTCCTATTGTAGGCGATGTGATGGTAACCCGTTGGGCATACGAAGCATTATGTGTTGAACAGTTCAAAAGCAATAGATTTGAAAAGCCATTCTTCAAATATGATATGGAAATAAGCCAGATCGACTGGTATGCATCCTTTCTTGTGCCTTCTTTGATAGTCAAGGTTAATAATTGTCTAACTGCAGGTAAAAATCCTGATTATAAGGAAGATACAGAAGCTAATTTTAAAAAACTTAATTTTCATATTAATTCTCTTTCATCCATTTCAGGAATTGTGCCCGGGAAATGGATAAGTAATATGAATTATCAGGCATTCAATGAATCTATTGCTGGTGAAGCAAAAACCTTACTCGACAGTTTAAAGACCTTATTCAGAATAAAAAGCAGGTTTATATCGTACAAGCGCGACTCATTGTACAAACAAATTGCAACCAGAATGGGAGAGGATCAGTTCTTTGTTATGAGGGCAAAAAATTATAATGAAAATCTTGCAAATGTCGTACTTAACAGGCTGGCTACAAATAAAATATATGATGCAGATAATAAGCTTATTCAGAAAGCAGATCCGATTTTTATGGCGCCGGGATCAAAACTCGGGCGGGCTCATTTTTTTGCTCCATATAAACAACTTGGCAATCTGAAAATAGGAACCCTGATTTTTAACATGATTGCAGTCTGGATTATGATTTCTGGTTTATTTATTACATTATATTACAATCTGCTGAAGCGTTTCATTGCATTTCTGGAATCACTTAAATTGCCAATCCTGCGAAAGTTCGGTAGAGACCTGCTTCAGTTTTAGGTTTAACTTTGCGTCTTTGCGTCAAAAAAATATTTTTCAGAATAAACTTATTTTTAATCAATCTCTCTGGATATGGGTACGGTACATCCGAAAAAAAACCTGGGGCAACACTTTCTTAAAGATACAGGTATAGCTCATAAAATTGCCGGTTCACTGACTGGTGACGGATACAACACTGTACTTGAAATTGGACCTGGTATGGGAATACTCACTGGTTACCTGATGGAAAGAGGATTTAATGATTTCAGGGTAATCGAAATTGATAACGAGTCGGTTCGTTATCTTCATACTCACTTTCCTGAACTGAATAATATTTTAACCGGTGATTTCCTTTCGATGGATATTGATAAGTTTTTCACTGAAAAAATGGCTATAATCGGGAATTTCCCTTACAATATTTCGACTCAGATTTTTTTTAAGGTCCTTAGATATCGTGAAAAAGTAGTTGAGGTTGCAGGAATGTTACAGAAGGAAGTCGCTGAAAGAATTTGTGCAGAACCCGGTTCAAAAACGTACGGTATTCTCAGCGTTTTGTTGCAGGCCTTTTATAAAACCGAATATCTTTTTACAGTTCCGGAGAATGTTTTTTCACCTCCGCCGAAAGTAAAATCGGGAGTAATCAGATTAATACGGAATGATGTTAAAAACCTCGATTGTGACGAGATATTATTTTTCAGGGTGGTAAAAGCCTGCTTTAACCAGCGCAGGAAAACATTAAGAAACTCAGTAAGAGCTGCATTTGAGCTAATGCGGGATGACTATCACGATTTCGGGTTACGACCCGAGCAACTATCTGTTGATCAGTTTGTTCAGCTAACCAGATGGATTGATGAGAACAGGATAATATCAGAATGAAAAACCGATTGCCTCAACAGGGTTCATTTTAGCTGCAGCATTTGCCGGAGCATAACCGGCTACCACACCTATTATTCCAGAAATAAATATTGCAAGAAATATATTAGCAACAGTTAGATACATATTTAGATCATAGAGATAATTTATTACTACCGTGGCAATAAAAATCATAAATACTCCCAATATCCCCCCTATTATTGAAAGAAGCATGGACTCGACCAGGAATTGCTGAAGGATAAAAAACCTTTTTGCTCCGAGCGCTTTTTGAATACCTATAATATTTGTCCTTTCTCTTACAGAAACAAACATTATATTAGCTATTCCGAAACCGCCGACAAGTATTGCAAAACCTCCAATAACCCAGCCACCAATATTAATTCCGGCAAAAACACCATCAAAGCTCTGCGAAATAAGACTGGCCCTATTCATAGAAAAATTATCTATCTCATTAGGTTGAAGTCTTCTTGCAGCTCTTAAAATCATTGTTGCCTCATCACTTAGTTCCTGCACCGGGACTCCCTCTTTTGCCTTGATCATCAACATAGCGTTGATAAAATTATTTTTCATATTTATAAAGGTCTTGCCAAAGTTTAATGGGACTAAAGTCTCCTCATCCATACCGCTATCACTTATCCCCCCTTTACCTTCCTTTTTAAACATGCCAATAATATTTGTTCTTTTTCCTGAAATTGTGATCTGTTTGCCTACAGGATTTGTTTTATCAAATAATCTCTCCGCAATTACAGCCCCGACTATTGCGACATTTTTCCCGGAAGCCGATTCTTCCGGTGAAAAATAGCGGCCATTTTCGATTTCAAATGATCTGATATTATCAAATTCTGGAGTAACTGCCCAAACATTAGCATCACTTGCGAGATTCTTCCTGTATTTTATCTGTTTAGGCTGGATGACTGTAAAGCATGCTGATGCAGTTTTTGTGGATCTGTTCAGAACGGACTGATAATCATCTTTAGAAACGACAGGCCATTTGATGATATCCCACCACTTAATATGTGTGTTGAGCCCCCAGGGCCATTTACTAATATAAATTACATTGTCTCCCATAGATGAAATGGAGTCGTGGATCGACTTTTCCATCCAATCAAGAACAGTGAATACCGATATTATGGAAAAAATACCAATGGTAATTCCGAAAAGTGAAAGAAACGTCCTTAGCTTATTAACATATATTGAGTTAATGGCGAATATGAAACCCTCTTTAAGAAGCTTGAAAAACATGTTGCAGTATTGAGATATTAATATTTTGGGTCAAATATACGAAAATCATTTAAAGCTTTTAATCATATATTATTATTGCATTGAGGTTAATAAAAAAATATCTATTTTTACACGCCATAAAAGGGACATCCAACAAAGATCGTAATTATCAAATAATGAGTGACAAAAGAATTCATAGTGCCCTGGTTTCAGTTTTTTATAAAGAAGGATTAGCCGATATTGCAGGAATTCTTCACAAATTAGATGTGAAAATATATTCAACAGGAGGTACTTTCAGCTTTATTAATGATCTTGGTATACCTGCTGAAAAAGTTGAAAATCTCACAACATTTCCCTCTATTCTTGGTGGAAGAGTTAAAACACTTCACCCTTCCGTATTTGGCGGTATCCTTGCCAGAAGAGAAAACAACGAGGACCTTGAAGAGCTTTCCAAATATAAGATACCGGAGATAGACCTTGTTATTGTTGATCTATATCCATTCGAAGAGACATTAAAATCAATTGCTGAAGAGGAAGAGATCATTGAAAAAATAGATATCGGCGGTATTTCATTGATCAGAGCAGCTGCCAAAAACTACAATGATGTTCTTGTTGTTTCAGGAAGAGAGCAGTATCCTGATATTCTTACATTATTAAATGAAAAACAAGGACATACCTCAATTACTGAAAGAAGATTCTATGCTGCAAAAGCATTTCAGACATCTTCGCACTATGATACTGCCATATTCAATTATTTTAACAGGCAAGCCTCAATCCCTGCATTCAGGGAAAGCATAAATACATCATACCCTTTACGTTATGGAGAAAATCCACATCAAAAGGGTATATTTTATGGTAACCCCCACCTGATTTTCGAGAAACTTCACGGGAAAGAAATATCATACAATAACCTTCTCGACCTTGATGCTGCCCTGAACCTGATTGATGAATTCACCGCACCGACATATGTGATCATCAAGCATAACAATGCATGCGGTGTTGCTTCACGGAAAAATCCTTTTGACGCATGGAAGGATGCCCTGGCATGTGATCCGGTTTCTGCATATGGAGGTGTAATCGTTACCAATACCCTTGTAGACGAGATAATAGCTGCAGAAATTGATAAAATATTTTTTGAAATCATTATTGCTCGGGAGTTTACGGGTTCTGCACAGGATATTCTTAAACAGAAAAAGAACAGGATAATCCTTGTAAGAAAACACTCTGACAAGATAGAATACGCGTTCCGATCGCTGTTAAATGGGGTGCTCTGGCAGCAAAGAGATAACAACACAGAGTCAGTCCTGCAGATGAAGCCAGTCACAATAAGGACACCTAAACCGGCAGAATTTGAGGATCTTGTTTTTGCCAATATAATAGTAAAGCACAGTAAATCGAATGCAATAGTAATTGCGAAGAACTGTCAATTGTGTGCCAGCGGTATTGGGCAAACATCAAGAGTGGATGCATTGAAACAGGCTATCGAAAAAGCCCGGTCATTCGGGTTCGATATTAATGGATCAGTTCTGGCATCCGATGCTTATTTCCCCTTTGCCGACAGTGTTGAAATAGCACACAAAGCCGGTATTACTGCGATAGTACAGCCGGGAGGTTCTGTCAGGGACCAGGAATCTATTGATTACTGTTCGTCTAATGGAGTTGCAATGGTATTTACAGGTACCAGACATTTTAAGCACTAAATATTAAATTAATTATCTCATATAATGGGACTATTTTCATTTTTAACTCAGGAGATTGCAATCGATCTTGGAACTGCAAACACAATAATTATTCACAATGATAAAGTTGTTGTTGATGAACCATCTATTGTGGCAATTGATAAAAATACCGGTAAGCTGATTGCAATAGGTGAAAAAGCAAGGCAGATGCATGGCAAGACTCATGAAAACATTAAGACTATCAGGCCTTTACGCGATGGAGTAATAGCCGATTTTAATGCTGCGGAGCTGATGATCAGAGGAATGATCAAAATGATCAACAAAGGACCACGCTTGTTTACCCCATCTCTTAAGATGGTCGTTTGTATACCCTCGGGCAGTACCGAGGTGGAGGTACGTGCTGTGCGCGACTCATCTGAACATGCCGGTGGACGTGATGTTTATATGATTTATGAACCGATGGCCGCGGCAATCGGGATTGGTCTCGATGTTGAAGCTCCGGAAGGTTGTATGGTGGTTGATATCGGAGGGGGAACAACCGAAATAGCAGTAATTGCTCTGGGGGGCATCGTTTGCAATAAATCAATCAGGATCGCCGGAGATGGATTTACAGCTGATATTCAGTCTTATATGCGGCATCAGCATAATATAAAAATTGGTGAAAGGACAGCAGAAGATATTAAGATCGGAGTGGGAGCAGCTCTTCCGGATATAGACAATCCTCCACCCGATTATGTTGTAAGAGGACCAAATATAATGACAGCTCTCCCGATTGAAATACCTATTTCTTATCAGGAAATAGCCTATTGTCTCGATAAATCCTTATCAAAAGTTGAGGCAGCTCTTTTAAACGTTCTCGAAATGACACCACCGGAACTATATGCAGATATTGTAAATAAAGGAATTTATCTTGCTGGTGGTGGGGCTTTACTTAGAGGTCTGGATAAGAGATTGACAGATAAAATCAATATCCCCTTCAATGTTGTTGAAGATCCTTTGCATGCTGTTGCTCGTGGTACCGGAGTTGCCCTGAAAAACGTCGATAAGTTTCCATTCCTAATGAGATAATCTTACGGAGTGAATGAGGAATCTGCTGAATTTTCTGACGAGACACAATAACCTGATCATCTTTCTTATTCTTGAAGGGATAGCTTTTTATTTACTTGCAACCGGGAATAATTATCATAACTCCCGGCTTGTGAATGGTGTCAGGGGACTGACTCGCGGTATCGAGGAGAAAATTAATAATACAAGGTCGTACCTCAGGCTTCACGAGATAAATGAAAACCTGGCTGCAGAAAACGTTGCACTGAAAAACAGGCTTGGTCAACTGGTCAGAAAAGAGAATTCGCTTTTTTTTTCTGTAGCTGATTCTATTTATAAACAGCAATATCTTCACACCTCAGCCGAAGTCATTGATAATTCAATAAACCGGCAGAAGAATTTTTTTACGATTAATAAAGGAAGACATCAAGGGGTAAAAGTTGACATGGCCGTTATTTCCGAAAAGAGTGTGGCAGGAGTAATTGTGGGCTGTTCCGAATACTATTCTGTTGCAATGTCGCTTATTAACCTCGATTTCAAATTAAGTGCAAGGATTAAATCAACTGGTTATTTTGGCTCACTGAGCTGGAATGGCAGGGACTACCGTTATGCTGTTTTAAGTGAGATACCCCAGCATGTTATTGTAAATGTTGGAGATACAATTGAAACAACCGGTTATTCTGCAATTTTTCCAGAAGGTGTAATTGTAGGTACTGTGAGCGATTATGAGAAATTCGGTGGTGACTTTTATAAAATCACTATTTCGCTGAAAACTGACTTTAAAAAATTGCACTTTGTGGATATTATTGCCAATATGAAGAAAACGGAACAAGTTGAACTTGAAAAATTATTTCAATGATCAATTCAATATTAAGGTTTGCTCTGATTTTTATTTTGCTGTTACTGTTTCAGGTTTTACTTTTTAACAATATCCAATTCAGCGGATATGTTAATCCGTACGTCTACATAATGTTTATTCTTCTTTTACCTATAGAAATACCCTCATGGTTATTGCTTCTGTTATCTTTTGTAACTGGACTGATTATTGATTTCTTCTCTGGTTCTCCGGGAATGCATACTTCGGCTACAGTTCTTGCCGGTTTCGTTCGTCCTTATGTTTTGAGACTTGTATCCCCAAGAGATGGTTATGAACCAGGATCCGACCCGTCTATGGTGATTTATGGCTTCAGATGGTTCTTAACTTATGCATTATTAATTGTACTTGTTCATCATACATCTCTTTTTTACCTCGAGGTATTCCGGTTTGCAGATTTCTTCAGAACGATGCTGAGAGTATTGTTGAGCACGTTTTTTACCATGACTTTTATTCTTCTTATTGAATTTTACAGGAGAGGAAGATAATTGAATCGAGAGTATGAAAGATGCATTCATTAACAGGAAATATGTTATAATGGCGCTGATTGTGCTGGCATCTCTCAGTTTATTAATCAGGTTGTTTATAATTCAGGTTGTAAAAAATTCATACAGGCTCTCAGCAGACAATAATGTTCTGAGATATGTTACACAATATCCAGCCCGCGGACTAATCTTTGACAGGAATGGGGAATTGATAGTCTTCAATCAGGCAGCTTACGATCTTATGGTTATCCCTGCACAGGTCACTAAAATTGACACTTCAGGGTTTTGCGATCTTCTGGGAATTTCAGCCGATCTCTTCAGAAAACAGATGAAGCTGGCAATAAACTATTCCAGACGTGCTCCTTCCGTTTTCCTGAAACAGGTTTCCAATGAGACATATGCAAGGTTCCAGGAAAAAATGTTTATGTATCAAGGATTCTATGTGCAACCCCGGACTCTCCGAAAGTATTCAAAACCTGTTGCTTCCCATATTCTTGGCTATGTGAGTGAAGTTGATGACGGCGTGATCAAAAAAAATCCTTATTATAAACCCGGAGATTATATAGGCAAGAGTGGAATCGAAGAAGCATATGAAAAGGATCTTCGGGGCAGACGCGGTGTGAAAATCTTTCTTGTGGATGTCTTCAGCCGTATCAAAGGGTCATATGCGAAAGGAAAACTCGATACACTTGCAGTTCAGGGATCAGATATAGTTTCCGGAATCGATCTTGATCTTCAGGATTACGGAGAGCTCCTGATGAAAAACAAAAGTGGAAGTGTTGTGGCAATAGAACCCCAAACCGGAGAAGTACTCACACTTATTTCAGCACCTGATTACGATCCGGCTCTTCTTGTCGGAAGGGTAAGATCGGAGAACTTCGCAAAGCTTCAGGGGGATTCAGTTTTGCAGCCTCTGTTTAACCGGGCCCTGATGGCATCCTACCCTCCAGGATCGACTTTCAAACCTATAAATGGGTTAATAGGCCTGCAGGAAGGAGTAATCAACCCGCAAACACTTTTTGAATGCCACCGGGGATATCTGTTTGTTGCATGTCACGCCCATCCATCGCCGCTTAACATAGTCGGAGCCATTGGGAATTCATGCAATGCCTTTTTTTGTCAGACATACAGGAGAGTTCTTGAAAATCCTGCGTATAATACTGTTGCTGATGCATACGATAAATGGAGAAAGTATGTGAATGAGTTCGGATTTGGCAATAAGCTGGGAACCGATTTTGTAAATGAACTCGCGGGATTTATCCCATCTACAGAGTATTTTGATAAATATTATGGCAAGAACAGGTGGAAGGCACTCACAGTCATTTCAATGGCAATCGGACAGGGTGAAGTTGGCACAACTCCTCTTCAGATGGCAAATTATACTGCTGCTATAGCAAACCGTGGTTATTTTTATACTCCTCATGTTGTAAAATCAGTTGGTCCCGAGCATTACATAGACAAACGTTTCACAACGAAACATCAGATAGATATTGATACAGCAAATTTTGAAAAAATTGTACTTGGAATGGAACAAGCTGTAAACAGCGGTACAGCTGCAGGAGTAAAATTAAAAGATATTATCATGTGCGGGAAGACCGGAACAGCTCAGAATCCTCATGGCGCCAACCATTCTGTTTTTATTGCATTTGCTCCAAAAGACAATCCTAAAATTGCAATTGCAGTATATGTTGAAAATGCCGGATTTGGTGCAACATATGCTGCTCCTATTGCCAGCCTGATGATAGAAAAATATCTGAAAAGACAGATAACAAATAAAGCTCTGGAAAAGAGAATACTTGACCTTAATCTTGAGAATCAGGGGATAATTAATGAATAGAAGCTTTAATATATGGAAAGGGATCGATAAGACTGCAATAGTCCTGTTTTTGCTTCTTGTTATAATCGGATGGTTCAATATTTATGCTGCAGTTTATAATGAAGAACACACCGGGATACTCGACTTGTCACAACGGTATGGAAAGCAGTTTATATGGATAGTTGCATCACTTGTAATTGCCATTTTTGTGACAATTATCGATAACAGGTTTTATTTCTTTTTCTCCTGGTTCATCTATGGAATTTGTATGCTGCTTCTGATTCTAGTGCTTGTTTTTGGGAATGTTATAAACGGTGCAAAATCGTGGTTTATAATTGGTGGATTAAGTTTACAGCCTTCTGAATTATCCAAGTTTGGAACAGCCCTGGCGGTTGCAAGTTATTTAAATACCAAGAGGCAGGATCTGACCAAAATATCAGTGATAATTCCTGCATCAGCAATAATACTTTTTCCGGCACTTCTTACAGCCCTTCAGCCTGATATGGGCTCATCAATTGTCTATTTTGCTTTATTTCTGGTACTTTTCAGGGAAGGGATGAGTCCTTATATCTTTGTATCGGGATTGCTGGTGATAGTTCTTTTTTTTCTTACCCTTCTTACCAACAATTTCTACCTTACAATTGCATTAATAGTTGTTGCAGCATTTCTTGTGTGGCTCGCAACACGAAAATGGAAATTATTACTTATCGGATCAGCGATTTTCGTTCTTATTGCCGGAACATTTTATTTACTTGATCATTATCTTTTTAAATCAATTGGTAATGAGCTGGTTATATTTATATCACTCCTTCTTTCCGGGGCAGTTTATGCTTTCTATATTTATAATAAGAAGGCGTCGTCAGTATTGATAATATATCTGTTCCTGATCGGAAGTATATTATATGTTAATTCGGTCGATTATGCTTTTAATAATTTTCTGAAACCTCATCAGAAAGAGAGAATTGACATTTTACTGGGATTTAAAACAGATTTTCATGGAACAGGTTATAATGTCAACCAGGCAATAATCTCGGTTGGTTCAGGTGGATTCTCTGGGAAGGGCTTTTTACAGGGAACTCAGACAAAATTTAAATTTGTTCCCAAACAGAGTTCAGATTTTATTTTCTGTACGGTAGGAGAAGAATGGGGTTTTCTGGGTTCCGGTATAGTAATTGGAATTTTCTTGTTTCTGCTTTTAAGATTGATTTCACTGGCTGAACGACAACGATCTGTCTTTTCAAGAATCTATGGATACTGTGTTGTTTCAATTCTGTTTACTCATTTCTTTTTAAATATTGGTATGGCCATTGGTCTTGTACCGGTAATAGGGATCCCGTTACCGTTTTTGAGCTATGGGGGCAGCTCTTTATGGGGATTTACAATTCTCCTTTTTATATTTTTGAGACTTGATGCAAGCCGTACGGAATATCTGGTATGATCAGAATGGAATTGTTATCCTGTGTGAGATCTCTATACCAAAATCTTTTTCAACATAATCAATAAGTTGCGGAAAAAACTCCATGAAATCATCCTGAAGAGAGTAATAATTTTTTTTAAGAGCATGCATGGCAAATCTTGTTTCATTCGGTAGAGTAGAACGCTTACTCAACGTATTTAAAACATGGCGGATTCCGTTTCTCGTCTGGTACGATTCTATCCAGTTGTTTATTATAAAAAAAGGCATCATTTCCCTGACATTGTCCGGCATAATTTCGTAATTGTTTACGAGTGCTCTATAAAAATTATAGGTGACGCTTTCAAGAGGTCTTCTTGAAAAAAAATCCCATTCTTTAGTAAGAAAATGATCATAAATTATATCGGTGATGACTCCTGAATATTTATGGTATTTCCTGGTGAAGAATATTTTGCTTCGGTGAACAACAGGATGCCGATCGGTAAATCCGTCAATATGGCGATGCAAAATGATACCTTTTCTGATCAGATCGGGGTACTTTAAGTAATCACGTCCTTTTACGTAATCACCAATGTAATTGCCAATAATTATTTTATCAGAATCACCTGAAAGATATATATGAGCCAACACATTCATAACATGACATAATAGTACAAAGAATTTGCCAGATACCTTCTCTTATTGAAAACATTTTCTTTAACATGTTTTCACCATATACCTGATATAGCATTAACAGATTATTATTCAGGAAATTAAAGCATTGGGAAGGCATTTAAAAAAATACAATAAAATGCTCGGAATTTCGGCATGCAAATTATACATTTGTTGGTTCATTTTAAAATGAAATTTCATTTCCGGCAGATAAATTTCTAATAAACTAAGGAGGATTTATGACTAAGAAAAATGTCATCATAATTGGTGCAGCGGGTCGCGATTTCCATAATTTCAATACCTGCTTCAGAGATAATGATTATTATAATGTTGTTGCATTTACAGCGGCTCAGATACCCGATATTGACGGGAGAAAATATCCAAAAGAACTTGCCGGTAAATTTTATCCTGATGGGATTCCAATTTTTGCTGAAGAATCCCTTCCTGATCTTATAAAGAAATATAAAGTTAATGATTGTGTATTCTCTTACAGCGATGTTACATACCAGAAAGTGATGGCTGTAAGTGCAATAGTGAATGCTGCCGGCGCGAACTTTGTTTTGCTCGGACCTTCTGACACCATGATAAAAAGCACAAAACCTCTTATTGCTGTTGGAGCTATCCGTACCGGTTGCGGCAAGAGCCAGACATCCAGAAAAGTAATAGAACTTCTTATGGAAAAAGGGCTAAAAGTGGTTGCAATACGCCATCCGATGCCTTATGGTGACCTTAATGCTCAGAAAGTACAACGATTTGCTGTTGTTAAAGATCTTGAAAAGCATAAATGCTCTGTTGAGGAAATGGAAGAGTATGAACCACATGTTGTAAGAGGAAATGTCATCTATGCCGGTGTTGATTATGAAGCAATTCTACGGGCAGCTGAAAAGGATCCTGCAGGTTGTGATGTAGTTCTCTGGGACGGCGGCAATAATGATTTTCCATTCTATAGACCTGATCTTATGATAACTGTTACAGATCCGCATCGCGCAGGTCACGAACTAAGGTACTACCCTGGAGAAGTTACTCTTCGTATTGCAGATGTTGTTGTAATAAATAAAATGGATAGTGCTGCTCCTGAAGCAATCCAGATTGTCAGGGAGAGCATTGACAAGGTTAATCCGAAAGCGATTGTTATTGATGGTGCTTCTCCAATTAAAGTCGACGACGCATCATTAATCAGAGGAAAAAGAGTGCTTGTAATCGAAGATGGTCCAACTCTTACACACGGCGAGATGAAACTTGGTGCAGGAGTTGTCGCTGCTCGTAAATTCGGAGCTGCAGAACTGGTTGACCCGCGTCCCTTTACGGTTGGCAGACTGAGTGAAACATTCAGGTTGTATCCCAACATTGGAACTCTGTTGCCTGCGATGGGGTATGGTGACCAGCAACTAAAGGATCTTGAAACCACAATTAACAATACTGATTGCGACAGCGTCATAATTGCAACACCTATCGATCTGAACAGGATAATAAAAATTAAAAAACCCAATACCAGGGTTTATTATGATCTTCAGGAGATTGGTGATCCTAATCTTTCTCAGGTAATTGATGAGTTTGTTAAGAAGTATAAACTCCAATCCTGACTATTTTACCCCCCAACCTACCAATTGGGGGACTAATTCTTACCCGTAATCGGACTTGGGTGGTGAGATTGCTTCGTTGATTCTCTCCTCGCAATCGCGAGCCCGACGAAGGAGGGCGTGGCAATCTTAAAATCCCAACCTGAATAAAATTGACAGATTTAGCCCCCCTTGTTGAATATGATCCTGAGAGAACCCTTTCCGGATTCTGTCCAGTTCTAACAACTGACTAAAGACAGAGCGACTATTAGAGCAACAACGAAATAACAGGAATTCTTCAGTTTTTTATATTAGGTAGAATTGATCTTAACTTTGTGTAATTATTATAATCTTTCCCTTAGTTTTTTACCAGCCTCTTCGAAACCTGGTTTATTAAGCAGTGCAAACATGTTTTTTTTGTAAGCTTCAACACCCGGCTGGTCGAACGGGTTGACATCCAGGATATATCCGCTTATTGCGCAGGCCATCTCAAAGAAATAGATAAGTTGTCCTAAATAATACTCATCAAGATCGGGGATGTTTATTGTTATAATTGGAACATTCCCATCGTTGTGGGCAAGAGTTGTCCCTGTTTCAGCATTATGATTGACCTCTGAAAGTCTTTTTCCGGCAAGGTAATTTAGCTGATCGGAGTCATCTTTTTCAATTGGAATGGTAAGGTGTTTTGATGGATTTTTAACAGAAATTATTGTTTCGAAAATAATTCTCTGGCCATCCTGAATATACTGTCCTAATGAATGAAGGTCAGTTGTCATGTCAACTGAAGCAGGGAAAATTCCTTTTCCGTCTTTACCCTCGCTTTCACCAAATAATTGCTTCCACCATTCAGAAATAAAGTGAAGTTTAGGGGTAAAACCTACCATAATCTCGATTGGTTTGCCACTCTGAAGGATCAGGTTTCTTGCTGCTGCATACATGAGCGATGGATTTGAAACGGTCTTTTTATTACTCCTTGTCAGTTCTTCCATAGCTTTGGTACCTTTCACCAACATCCTGATATCCAGTCCGCTGACTGCTATCGGAAGCAGTCCGACCGGAGTAAGAACAGAATATCGCCCTCCAATATTATCAGGTATAATAAACGTCTCATAACCATTCGTTTCGGCCAAAGACCTGAGAGCTCCTTTTTTTGCATCTGTAATAGCTATGATCCTTTCGGCAGCTGCAAGTTTCCCCACTTTTCTTTCGAGATGATCCTTAAGTATTCTGAATGCAATTGCCGGTTCAGTGGTTGTTCCTGATTTTGAAATTACAACGATAGAGTAATTTCTTCCTTCTAGTATTTCAAGAAGATCGGCGAGATAGTCTTCACAAATATTCTGACCTGCAAAAATCACATCATGGTGTTTTGTCTTCAGAAGAGAGGAGAAGGAATGAGAAAGAGCTTCAATTACCGCTCTGGCTCCGAGGTATGATCCTCCTATTCCTATTACTACAGTTGTATCGGAAAGTGACCTGAGATGTCTTGCAGTTTTTTCTATTTTATCAAGTTGGGGCAGAATATCGTCGGGAAGTGATAGCCATCCCAGAAAATCATTTCCGGAACCCGACCCGTTATTAAGTGTATCCAGATGTCTTACAGATTGTTGTGCATGTGCTACAATTTCTTCAAATGAGATAAAATTGCCGATGTTTTTCAGATTAATACTTAAATTTTCCTTCATTTCATTTAACTTTTCTATTCCGGTTATTATTTTTAATTGGTTTTTCAATAAATCAATACAATATCTTAATTAGAATTTTTATTACTCCTTTTCCTGTTAGAGCTGTCGAAAAAGAGTTGGTTTTTGACTTTTTTACTTTGTGTAACTTTGAGCCGTACTTTGTGATCCTTTGTGGTTCAATTAATTATATTTTACCACAAAGGCACACCAAGGGTCGCACTAAGGTTCACAAAGGACTTTTTCAACTCCCCCAGGTGTAAATCATCCCGCCTAGGCGGGACAAGAAAGGGGGTAAGCATAAAAAGTATCAGCTTACAAAGTTAAGAAAAAAGCCGGAGGAAGTAATCCAACGGCTTTTATTAATGTGGGGAATATATAGAGATTAGAAGTCATCTTTTATGAACTCCACCTGCACTGGAGGAGTGAGCATCCACATATTTAGGATCGCCCTTATAATTGATATCTCCCGCACTTGAAGCTCTGGCAATTATTTTTTCTGATACATTTACATCAGCATCTCCAGCGCTTGATACTGAAACATCAGCTTCTCTGGTCTTCAGATCATAAGCGTTAAGATCACCTGCACTGCTGAGATCAGCTTTAAGCCTGTCAGTTTCTCCTGAAAGTGTTATATCGCCTGAACTGCTGATGTCAATATCGATATCTTTTGCATATACGTCCAATTTGATATCTCCTGCACTGCTCGCAGATAATTCAAGCCTGTCACTTTTTATAGGGGTTTCTCCAATAACATCACCGGCACTTGTTGTCTTTATGGAATTTACCTCTTTCATTGTGACATATACCCTTTTCCGCTCCGCATCACGGATATTGTATTCGCTATAAACATTAAGCACTCCACCTCTAACTTCAGTGAGAATATACTCTTGAAGATTCTCATCAGCTTCGACAGAGACTGCTTCATTATTACCTTGTTTCAGATAAACGTCAATTCCGGCACTAACCTTAACACCAGTGAAAGACTCAGTTTTTCTTTCTTTTGTGACCACCTTTTTATTTCCGTACACGGTTTTCCAGAATTGGGCCTGGGTGCATGCGGAGATGCTAAAAATGATGATAATAATTGTTAAAAATTTCAGGCTTTTCATACTTCTTTTTTATTAATTTTTTAAACTCTAATCCGGAATAAAGACAGGTTTAAAAATGATTCGTTGCATAAGAATGAAATTTTATTGATGATAATAAATCAAGATTTTCACAGATGTAGATTGTAATGGATTGAATTTCCATTAATCCGATAAATCCTCTACGAGGAATGAAATAATTGGAATAATTTATTCTGCTACAATACCTTATCGCCTACGGCGAAAAGAATACGTCACTATTAGCTAAACTGCTAAGCCTCGTTTTTAATTTCGCTTTACGGCAGAATGATTTGTTTGGAATAATTCATTCTTTTACAATAACTTATTGCCTGCGACGAATACAATCATTTTAATGAAAGAGAACAAGAATGCACTTTAAAGTAGCGTGCAAGGTATAGCCCGTAGGGCTTAAGGTATTGTAGTTATGGATATTTAGCTAATTTAATATACCTCGTAGAGGTTAAGGGAGAATAATTATTATCTTTATTCATGGAGTACCAAGACATTCATTCTAATGCCACTTGAATATTTTTAATCCTACAGAGAAAAAGACAATCCCGGTTGCTGTCAGAATCAAAATTGGTAATGCCACTTCATGATAACCGGCCCCTTCGTTGAAAATACTTCTGATACCATCTGTCAGCATAGTTAAGGGAAGGTTCTTAATCACAGGGATACTCCAGTCGGGGAAATTCTGATAGCTGAAAAATATACCTGAAAGTACCATCATAGGGAATACCACAAAATTTATGAGCCCGTTACCAACTTCAGTATTTGAGGTATGTGATGAAACAAGAACGGCTATTCCGGCAAAAGCAATATTCCCGGCAAGGAACATTAATATAAGAGCTGAGATATCTCCCTGGATCGTCATCTTAAATGCAAAAAGTGCGAAAAGAAAAAGAACAAGCGATTCGATGAAATTCATTGTAATCCTGACTGTTATAAGTGCAATCAGGAAGTGCGACTTTTTCATCGGAGTAGCAACAAGTCTACGTAACAGTTTCTTTGATCGCTTCTCAATTATTCCATAGCTTATCCCCCACATACTTGACATCATAACACCCATAGCTATCAACCCGGGTACGAGAAAATCAATGTATCGCGTTCCTTTGACAGTAAGCGGTTTTATTTCTGAGTTGCTTTGAACCTTTTGTATTTCTCCTTTCCCTATGATATTACTAAGTTTAAGATAAGTCAGTTGGGCATCGGGATTCATCGGATCGAAATGGTACTCAACCGAATCGTTCAGGCTAAGAAGAAGTACATTAATTGTACCTCTTTTAAGAAGTCTTATTGATTCGTCCCATTTCATATTGTAGAACAGGAAAACTGAGTTTCCCAGCTTTTCATCCTTTATTATGTATTTCCATTGCCAGGTTTTCTTTTCCCGGGAGACATTCTTTTCACAATCCCTTTGCAAGAAACCTGCAACAACTGAATTCTCTGATCCGGCTGGTGATCTGTCAGTTATATTGATGATGGCAATCTTACGGATAACATCAGCTTTTTTTGTAAAAGCAAGTCCAAGTCCAAGTGACATCAGGATAGGAAAGAGTATTCCCCAGAAAAGTACTCCGGGTTCCCTGATTATTTCACGGAAAAGAGCAGATATCAGTTGCCATAACTGTTTAAACCTATTCATTTATCTTCCTCCCGGTTAGTGAAACGAAGAGATCATCCAGAGTCTTACGTCGACACTCCATGTGTTTGAGTGTTATGTTTTTCGATTTCATGAATGTCATAAAGGCAGGAAGCTCTGTTTCAAAATTAGTCAGCGTAACAAATCCCTTCTCAAGGGTTTCTCCGGGGTGAATAATAAAAGGTAAATCGGATGAATTTATATCCTCTTGAACAAGCACACTTTCCGCGGTGAATTCAACCACCTTTTCATGGGTATCATCTTCAAGCAGTTGTTCTAAAGTACCTTCTTTTAAAATTACGCCGTTATCCATTATAACAATATAGTCGCAGAGGTTTTCAGCTTCCTCCATATAATGAGTTGTGAGAATCATTGAAGTTTCTGATCTCTCCTTCAGACTCCTTAGAATTTCCCATATCTCTCGTCTGGCATTTGGATCGAGTCCTGTTGTCGGTTCATCAAGAAGAAGGATTGCAGGACTATTTATCAAGGCAATCCCTATTGCCAGTCTTTGTCTTTGTCCACCTGAAAGATTTACAACATATGATTTTCTCTTTTCTTCAAGGCCGATGATGTCAATTATCTCTTTAACGCGATCTTTACCGAAGTTAAAAAACCTGGCAAAAAGCAGTAATGTTTCCGAGACCCTCAGTTTATCAATAAAGTGGGTTTCCTGGAGGGAAAGTCCAATGATCCGGTGAAGTTCATCTTCATTTCCCTTCCACTTTTTACCCATGATGGTAATTTCGCCTTTATCAGGTTTTTGAATGCCTTCGATCATCTCGACTAGAGTTGTTTTACCGGCACCATTAGGGCCAAGAAGTGCAACAAATTGACCTTTAGGTATTTTAAGATCAATACCTTTTACTGCCTGGATTGTTTTGAAAAATTTCCAGACATTTTTAACTTCAATTACATTGTCAATTGACATAGCTTAATTAAACAATCGTAAGATAATAATTGTTCTGATGCAAAGGTGCAATGGCACAATGGTATAGTAGTGTTAAGGTATCAGGTCAGGAAAAAATTATTTATTTGGTTCCGAAAAGCCTGTCGCCGGCATCACCAAGGCCAGGAACAATATATCCAAATTCATCGAGTCTTTCATCGAGTGCGGCAAGATAAATCTGGACATCGGGATGATCCTTCATAATTCGTTCCACTCCCTGCGGAGCACCAACAACACAAACAAGTTTTATGATTTTTGACCCATAGTTTTTCAGAACCCGGATAGCATCAGTTGAACTGCCTCCGGTTGCAAGCATAGGATCGAGAACCATTACCACAGCATTTGGAAGATTATCAGGGAACTTGGAATAATAGGTCATTGGTTCAAGTGTCACGTGATCGCGGTACATACCAATATGGCCTATTCTTGCAGAAGGAATCAGGTTAGAGATACCATCAACCATTCCTAAACCTGCTCTTAATACTGGGACCAGAACAACATCTATTGCCAGTTCCTGTGTATTACATTTTCCAAGCGGAGTTTCAACTGTAATGTCTTTCAAAGGAAGATCGCGTGTAATCTCATATGCCATCAGTCCGGAAATCTCTTCCATCGTTTCACGAAAATCTTTAGTATCGGTTTCCCTACGTCGTAAAAGGGTAAGTTTATGTGTAAGCAGGGGATGTTTCAACAGGTTTAGCATAGTGTTTTATTTTAACCACTTTTCAACGGCTTCAGGACTCAATCCTGTGAGACCTAGTTTATTTTTTTTGTTAATACCATTCAGATCATTAGCAAGCTTGCCTGCCTTTTGAACTTCCTTCAATTTCGATACTGTAATATAACCCAGCTTCTTAATCGGATCAATCCATTCTTCCGGAATTCCAAGTTCCAGATATTCTTCCTTCTGGCTTTCGACTATCGGCTTATGGCTTTCCGGCTTCATCTGAGGAAATAAAAGTACATCCTGTATCGATGGCTGATTGGTGAGAAGCATAGTCAGTCTGTCGATTCCGAGACCCATCCCTGATGTGGGAGGCATGCCATATTCAAGTGCTCTGATAAAATCGAGGTCGATGAACATTGCCTCATCATCACCCTTTTCTGATAAACGGAGCTGATCCTGGAACCTTTCCATCTGGTCGATCGGATCATTCAATTCGGAATATGCATTGGCAATTTCCTTTCCATTAATCATCAGCTCAAACCGTTCAGTAACACCCGGTTTACTTCGATGCATCTTTGTAAGAGGAGAAGTTTCTGTAGGATAGTCAATTATGAAAGTGGGCTGTATATAATTATGTTCACATTTTGCACCGAATAACTCGTCTATGAGTTTCCCTTTTCCCATAGATGCTGTATTTGGAACATCCAGCTTATCGCATATAACTCTAAGTCCGGCTTCATCCATCCCTGATATATCAATGCCGGTATTCTCTTTTATGGCATCAGTCATGCTTATCCTTTTAAACGGGGGATTAAGATTGATGACCTTATCTCCATATAAAATTTCAGTCTTGCCATGGAGATCAAGAGCAGCTTTTTTTACAATCTCTTCAGTAAAGCTCATCATCCAGTTATAATCTTTAAAGGAGATGTAAATCTCCATTACAGTAAACTCCGGATTGTGGTCACGGTCCATTCCTTCATTACGGAAATCTTTAGCAAACTCATATACACCTTCAAAACCGCCCACTATAAGCCGTTTCAGGTAAAGCTCATTTGCAACCCTCAGATAGAGAGGCATGTCGAGAGTATTGTGGTGAGTAACAAAAGGTCTGGCAGCTGCTCCTCCCGGAATGGGTTGAAGAATAGGCGTTTCAACTTCAAGATATCCCTTTGAGTTAAACAGTTCACGCATGGATTGAATTATCCGGGCTCTTTTACGGAACACATCACGAACCTGTGGATTAACAATAAGATCGACATAACGTTGGCGATAACGCATCTCCGGATCAGTAACTGCGTCAAACAAAACCCCATCTTTCTCCTTTACTATAGGAAGAGGGCGAATCGATTTACTGAGAACTGTAAATTCATTGACATGAACAGTTGTTTCACCCATCTGTGTTTTAAAAACATGACCCTTCACACCAATAATATCACCTATGTCGAGAAGATGCTTAAACACTGTGTTATACATTGTTTTATCTTCGCCGGGGCTAATTTCATCGCGACGGACATAGATCTGTATCCTGCCTGAAGAGTCCATTAACTCTGCAAATGAGGCATTACCCATTATACGTCGGCTCATTATCCGACCTGCCAGGCAGACCTTCTGGAAATTGTTTTTTTCAGAACTATAATTATCGAGAATATCCCGAGCAAAAACGTTAATTTTATATTCTGCAGCAGGATAGGGATTTATGCCAAGTTTTCTTAATTCATCGAGAGAGGCTCTTCTAATCTGCTCCTGTTCACTTAAATTTAGATTGCTCATGGTTAATTGAAAATTTGTGCAAAGATAAAAAAAATCACCCTTTCGTGATAAAAAGATATTCAGCCTTTTAATGCTCTTATCTCCGCATCGAATTTATCACTGATTAATCTGGTTACCGGTCCCGGGACTCCTTCTCCAAGAGTGTTTCCCCCGAGTTCGGTGACCGGAGTAATTTCAGCTGAAGTATTAGTAATAAAGGCTTCCTGTATAATTCTGATCCTGTTTTCCTGCAAAGCTTCCTCTCTGATTTTAATTCCGGACTCTTGCGCAATCCTTAAAACATTTTTTCGTGTAATACCTGAAAGAACATGATTTGATTCGGGATGGGTAAATAGAGTGCCGTCAATTACAAAAAAGATATTTGAATGCGACCCTTCCGTAATGATTCCGTTTCGAACGAAAATACATTCTTTCAATCCATTTTCATGTGCTTCCTGAAAACTCATAGTATTAGGAAGAAGAGCCACCGATTTGATATCACATCTGCTCCACCTGATATCTTCTTTTAGCATGACTTTAATACCGGTTTCTTTTGACTTGCTGTCCGGCACAAACCTCCATGCAAATGCATAAGCTGTTGGCGGAACATCGGGTGAAGGAAAAGAGTGGGTGCGCTTGGAAGCTCCTCTTGTTACCTGGAGATAAACCATTGCCGGCTGGTTTTCAAGTTTATTTAGTTTTATAAGATCATTGGCAACAAATGGAAACGAATCTGCATCGGCCCAGCTGATCCTCAATTCTCTCAGACTTCTTTTGAGTCTTGTAACGTGGTCGTTCATGTCATAAAAAAAATTTTCATACCATCTTACGACCTCATAGACGCCGTCAGCGAAGAGGAATCCCCGGTCGTCAGGGCTTATTTTTATGTCATCTTTGGAAAGAAGTTTTCCGTTGAAGTATGCTGTTCCCATTTTTTGGTTCAATTATTTCTGTTTTGTAATTAATTGCGGAGCGTGCTTCTTCAGGTGATGCTGCATTTCCACAAGCCGCCTGAACAAATAATGAAGCACCGAGTACTGTAGTTTCTTTCTGATCAATAATTTTCAGAGTAACCCCTGTAAAATCAGCTCTTAACTGGTTCCAGAGTCTGTTTTTTGATCCACCACCAACACACAGGATACTTTCGGTTATAAATTGTCCGGCATTTTCAAGAGCTCTCTTTCCCTCAGCGAGTCTTGCAGAAAGTGCTTCAAGCATTGCGCGATATATTTCGTCGCGGGTTGATTCCAAAGTAAGACCGAGTATCTGACCTCCTGGTTTGCCCTTCAATTCTTCATAGAATTTTGGATTGATCCTTACACCATTGCAACCGGATGGTACTTTTTCTGCGCCTGAAACCATAACCTCATAAACATTTTCTTTTATATCGCCATATAGATTCCTCTTTGCCCACTCAAGTATTCCTGATGCAATCCACTGGTTGCCTATATTATACAAACCAGATCTGGAGTCCAGCTCTGTTGTTATGCCCATATCAAGCTGCTCTTTGCCCGACCTGAATCCTTCAGATCGAACCATCAGGATTTCCCAGGTTCCTGAGCTGAGAACAGGCTGATTTTTTTCAGCTTCTGATCCGAAAATTGCAAATTGAGTGTCATGTCCGGTTGCCACAACTGGAATTCCTTCCGGAATGGCCGTTACAGCAGAAGCTTTTGCATTGACCTTTCCGGTAATAGTTCCAGCTTCAACCAGTGTCCCAATTTTTTCGAAAGGGAATTTGATTTTATTAATAATATTTTTCGAGAAGTCCCTTGTCTGCAAGTTTGTCAACATCGATGTACCGGCCATGGTTGTATCATTGGCCATTTCACCTGTAAGCAGAAATGAGAATATTGATGGCATGAAAAGAAACCTGGAGCTTTTTTCGACTATCTCAGGCTTTTGTTCGACAAACCAGATGAGTTTATTTATAGTATTGAAAGAGAAAGGGAGTACGCCACTCTCACTATATAATTCATTAATAGGTAAGTATTTATCTATATTTGCCATTATAGGATTAGTCCTTTCACATTGCCATGATATAACCGGATAGAGCATTTTTCCGGATTTATCGAAGAGCGTTCCGTCAACACCAAAAGTAGTTACAGTGATCCCGGCAATCCTATTGATATTAATCTTGTTGACCACTTTTTGTGAGGCCCGGCACATTTTGTCCCAAATCTCTTTTACATCCCATATTCTGTATGAGGGATAAAACGGATCCGGCCTGGTATTGTTAGGGAAAGATTCAGATGCCAGAATTTCGCCTTTACTGTTGATTGCTATAGCTCTGACGTTTGTAGCACCACAGTCGAAAACGATTACAATATCACCTATTGACATTTGTAAAGAGTTAATCTAAACCGAATTAAAGATAACTGATGTTTCTTATACTCTGAAAACAGGAATCACTACTTTATCTGGTTCCTGATCATCCAAGTCCTTTTAGAAAGGCCATTGAAGATCCTGCAACAATTAATGCAACAATATATAATGAAAAAACAATAATTATCATGATCCCGATATATGCAAAACAGATTTTAAGATTCTTTATAGCTTTGTGAAGTTCCTGTTTGTCAAGAGTTTGTAATGCATGGGCAGTGTGTTTAGAAAAACGGAACAGGAAAAGTACCGGAAAAAAATAAATTACAGCCAGAAGCAGAATTGGCACGAACATAAGTGATTCAGGAATTCCAAGACTTTTTTCCCCGGAGTTAAAAGCTGTGAGAAAAGTTCCTGCAATTAGTCCGATCACAATTATCAGACCAAGCAAGATGAAGCCTATTATGGCAAGGAACATTGCCCATTTTCTAGTGGTATTGAGGTTTTTCAGAGTCTCCTGGTCTATTTCTATTTTTCTGTTTTCAAGAGGCGTTTCCATAATTAATCTGTTGTTTTTCTTGTTTCGCGTTTCTCGTTTATCTGAGCGATTTTTTTTACTACAAAGGTTCTGTAAGGTTTTCACTAAGGTACACAAAGGTATTTTTTGTCTCGCAGTCCCTTAGTCCCTTAGTCCCTTAGTCCCTTAGTCCCTTAGTCCCTTAGTCCCTTAGTCTCCCTTTCTCCCAATCTCCCTTTCTATTTATACAGCGCCCCAAATGTCAGGCATGCCCTGTAATCAGATCCTTCTTTATCCATCCCAAAGGCATTCCATGAACTTGGTCTGAAGACTTTCTCATCAACCACATTATGCATGCAAACAGGTATTCTCAGGATTGATGCAAGAGTGATGAGATCGGCTCCGATATGTCCATAGCTTGATGCACTGTGGTTAGCACCCCAATTTGCCATAACAGAATAGACATCGGTGAATGGTCCTTTACCTGTAAGTCTGGGAGCAAACCAGGTTGTTGGCCATGTTGGGTTTGTCCTTGCAGTAAGTATCTTATTCATCTTTTCCGGGAGTTCAACTGTCCATCCTTCAGCGAGTTGGAGAACAGGTCCGAGTCCTTTTACCAGGTTGACTCTCGAAATAGTTACAGGCATAATACCTTTTGTATCAAATTGTGATGAGAAACCTCCACCCCTGAAATATCCAGTGTCTGCGGGTGGCCATTGTGTTGCATCTAAACATGCATTTGCATCTTTGGCAGTTATATCCCAGAAAGGTTTAATAGAGGCTTCGCCTTTTTTAGTCTGCCTCCCTGAAAAATCAAGTGCAGAAGCTCCAGAATTGATTAGATGAATAACCCCATTTGAGGCCAGTCCTTCAGGTTTTATTTTAGTAACTCTTTTAATTGCTTCGGAACTCCAGTAAGTACGGATATCAGAAAACATCTGCGCAGTATTGGTCAGAAGATATCCGAAGAGCATAGGGACACCATTCATAGCATCGTTTTCTGTGGCAACCAGATATGGAGGTCTGATGCCATTCCAGTCAAATGATGAACAGAGGATTGCCTCAAGAAAATCTCCATTTGGCATATGATCGGTCCATTGCCGCTGTCCCTGGAAACCTGAAAGAATAGCATTATGTCCAAGTGCTTCTTCGCCAAATCCAAGTTTTTTGAGCTTTGGATTGCCAACCATAAGATCGCGGGCAATGAGTGTCATCTTTATAACAGTCTCCCATTCCATATCCTTCTGTTTCCTGGACTTTGGGGCAGGATTCAGATCTTTCCCCTCTTTGCAGTTTTTCTTTGTCCATACAAATGCTTTTTTGAATTCCTCTTTATCAAAAATCTCTTCATTCAGCCGGCGGGTAAATTCACTCATGTCAATATATTCATTCCTCATTCCAAGATATTCCTGGAAAAAATCTTCGTGTACAATTGATCCGGCAATCCCCATCGAAACTGATCCCATTGAAAGGTATGATTTGCCTTTCATAAACGATACAGCCAGTCCTGCACGTACAAACCTGAGGATTTTTTCACTGACATCTTCAGGTATAGTTAGGTCGCCTGAATCCTGAACATCATGCCCGTAAATCCCGAAAGCAGGCAATCCCTTCATTGTATGGCCAGCCAGTGCTGCAGCAAGGTAAACAGCACCTGGTCTTTCTGTCCCGTTAAATCCCCATATAGCTTTTGGAATATCAGCATTCATGTCAATTGTTTCGCTTCCGTAGCACCAGCATGGAGTAACTGTAAGGCTGACACCAACACCATTCTTGCTGAATTTTTCAGCACACATTGCGGCTTCAGCAACCCCTCCGATACATGTATCAGCAAGAACACATTCAACCGGTTTGCCATTCGGATATTTCAGATTTGATGAGATAAGTTTTGCAGCATTTTTTGCCATATTCATGGTCTGGTCCTCAAGAGATTCCCTGACACCAAGCATTCTGCCGTCGATTACAGGGCGTATTCCGATTTTTGGGTAGTCCCCTATAACTGTTTGATAATTATGGTTTAACTTAAATTCATTATTAGCCATTTGATTTATTCTTTTAATAAAATAAAGTTAAATTGTAGAATAACAAATATAAGTTTTTTTATATTCAAATTTTCTGTTTAAATAATGGCGCTTTTGTATTAAAAAACTCTGTTTACCTCAGTGCCTCCTCTGTGTAACTCTGTATAAGTTCTTTTTTAATTACACAGAGAACCACAGAGAATTCACAAAGAGACTCGGAGGGAAAAGAACAATAAGACTGGTTCTTTTTTGTACCTTTGTCACCTTAAAATCTTTTTAATTCTGATGGAAAAGAAAAGACGTTTACCCGGATGGCTTAAGATGCAGAGAGCAAGAGGTGAGAATTATTCATTTGTCAAGCATGTAGTCGTTGAGAATCATTTACATACAATTTGCACCAGCGGAAAATGTCCGAATATTGGTGAATGCTGGAACAGAGGTACTGCCACTTTTATGATATTAGGTGATATATGCACAAGGGCCTGTAAATTCTGTTCAACAACGACCGGGAAACCCTTTCCTCCTGATCCCTGTGAGCCTGACAGGCTGGCTAATACGATCAAAACAATGCGACTGAAGCATTGTGTTATAACTTCTGTCGACCGGGATGATCTTCCTGATGGGGGAGCATCTTTCTGGGCTAAAACAATTCGAAGTATAAAAGAGGTTAACCCTGATACGACAATGGAGACCTTAATTCCTGATTTTGACGGCAATACTGAATACATTCAAAAAATAATTGATGCAGGACCGGAAGTGATATCTCATAATATCGAGACTGTAAGACGTCTTACTCCTGTTATTCGTTCAAAGGCAAAATATGAAAGGAGTCTTAATGTCATAAGATATATTTCAGGGGAAGGGAAAATAGCTAAATCAGGATTTATGTTAGGGCTAGGTGAAAATCATGATGAAATACTTCAAACTATACTGGATCTTCATACCGTAAACTGCAAAATTCTTACTATCGGACAATATCTTCAACCCGGTCTGGACTTCATGGAAGTGGTGGATTTTATTTCCCCCGAAAAGTTTGAAAAATACAGAGTCAAAGCTCTTGAACTTGGCTTTTCTTTCGTTGAGAGCAGCCCGCTGGTACGATCGTCTTTTCATGCAGAAAATCATGTAAAGGCTCAATAAATATGATTATATTAGCATCACTTAACCACAAAATAAAAATTGAGCTACAGCGTTGTATATAAGGATATTGGACAAAGAGATTATAAAGAGACCTGGGAATATCAGGCAGAGATCTTTGCCAGACTTGTAGACAGCAAAAAACAGGGAATCGAGGTGGGCGATTCCGGCCAAAACATTCTTCCCGGCACTCTCATCTTTGTAGAACATCCTCATGTCTATACGCTTGGCAAAAGCGGATCAGAAAACAATCTTCTGCTTGACGTCATACAACTCCAGGCAAAGGATGCTTCTTTCTACAGGATTGACCGGGGAGGAGATATTACCTATCATGGCCCCGGACAGATTGTAGGCTATCCGATTTTTGATCTTGATGTTATAAAAATTGGACTGAAAGAGTATATTTACAGGCTCGAAGAGGCAATCATAAGAACCGTAAATGAATTTGGTATAACTGCTTCAAGATTTGGGGGAGGAACCGGAGTGTGGCTTGATCCTGAAATTTCCGGGAAGGCAAGGAAGATATGTGCAATCGGAGTGAAGGCGAGCAGATATATAACCATGCATGGTTTTGCATTCAATGTTAATTCGGATTTGACATATTTTAGTAATATCAACCCTTGCGGCTTTACTGATAAGGGGGTTACTTCACTTGAAAAAGAATTGGGTGCCCGACAGGATTTTGAATCTGTAAAGAGTATAGTGAAAAGAAATCTGCAGGTAGTTTTTGATTTGAAATGGATTAAAGAGTAAAAGGATGGAAAAAAGATGGGTTGTGAAAGAAAAGGGAGATAGCGCAGTTGTTAAGCAGTTATCAGGGGCGCTTGGAGTGTCGGAATCTCTCGCAAATCTAATGGCCCAGCGTAATATTTCCTCTGCTGATGAAGCAGCTGTTTTTTTTAATCCCAGTCTCGATTCTCTTCATGATCCTTTTCTGATGAAAGACATGAATATTGCTGTTGACCGGATCTCTGCAGCTGTAAAAAAGAATGAAAAGATTCTTGTATATGGTGACTATGATGTTGATGGGACCACTGCCGTTGCCCTGATGTACTCGTTTCTGAAAGATCAATACTCAAATGTAGAATATTATATACCCGACAGATATAAAGAGGGTTACGGTGTATCATTTCAGGGTCTCGATTTTGCATATCAGAATAATTGCAAGGTTGTGATTACTCTCGATTGTGGCATCAAAGCAGTGGAAAAAGTAAAATATGCCCGCACTAAGGGACTCGATGTCATTATCTGTGATCATCATTACCCTGGAGAGAAAATACCCAATGCGCTGGCTGTACTTGATCCAAAGCAACCATCCTGTGGTTACCCGTATAAAGAATTATCGGGATGCGGAGTTGGTTTCAAGCTGATTCATGCTTATTCAAGAGTGCATGGAATTCCGTTCAGCAATATATCTCATTATCTCGATCTTGTTGCTGTCAGCATAGCATCGGATATTGTCCCTATTACCGGAGAAAACAGAGTAATGGCATACTTTGGACTTAAAAGGCTTAATGAATCTCCCCGTACCGGCCTGAAAGAAATAATACGCGAATCGGAAGTTACAAAAGCGCTTACAATTGAGGATGTAGTTTTCAAGATAGGTCCCAGAATAAATGCTGCCGGAAGAATGGAAACAGGAAGCAAGGCTGTTGATCTTCTCGTTTCGAGAGATACCCGGGTAGCCACAGGAATAAGTAAGGAGATCAATAATTTCAATATTGAACGACGAAGTGTCGATCGGATAATCACAACTGAGGCAATGCGAATGATAGCAGAGGATCAGAGAACTGTAAATTCCAGAACTACAGTGCTTTACAATCCGACATGGAAGAAAGGAGTAATAGGCATAGTAGCTTCAAGATTAATTGAGACATACTACCGGCCAACGGTCATTCTTACTGAATCGAATGGTTTTGCCACCGGTTCAGCCAGATCAGTTCAGGGTTATGATCTTTACCAGGCAATAGAAGCTTGCAGCGATCTGCTTGAGAGTTTTGGTGGGCATATGTTTGCTGCCGGGTTAACTTTGAAAAAGGAGAATATCAGGCCGTTTATGGAAAGATTTGAGCAATATGTTAATAGCTCAATCACTGAAGATCAACTTGTTCCACGCATTTTTATTGATACTGAACTCTCATTTTCTGAAATCAATGAAGATTTTTTTAGGACCATGAGCCAGTTTCAACCATTTGGACCTGAAAACATGTCACCCGTCTTTGTTTCCCGGGATGTATTTGATATCGGATCGGGTCGTATGGTTGGATCGAGCGGCGAACATCTTAAACTGGATCTTTGTCAGGAATCAACAGGACAGAAAAGCTTCTCTGCAATTGCATTCAGCCAGGCCAACCATTTTGAATACATAAAAGGAGGGAATCCTTTTGATATTTGTTATTCATTGGAAATGAATGAATTCAGAGGAAACAGAAATCTTCAGTTGAATGTCAGGGATATTAAAACCCCTGATAGTAAGTAGATTAAGAAGAGGTGTATAAGAGACTGAGAGAATAAGAGACTGAGAGAATAAGAGACTGAGAGACTAAGAGACTGAGACTATACAACTCTGTGATTCATCTGTGCAATTCTGTGTCAGTTCTTAGTTTTTGAATACAGGCCTAAAACCAAATCCTGAACTGCATTTTAATTTCATCCGTATTTTCCATTGACTTTCCGGTCTTAACTGATGAAGTTATCCCATATTTTATTCGCAATTCCGCAAAATTTCCTATCTTCCATTTTGCCATGATATAACTCCGGCTTCCCTCTCCCGCTAATGCAGGTATGCTGTAACTGTAGAGAAGATCATTTTCGTAAGTGTAAATTCTGGAATTCCAGTCATCAGTGTCAAAAAGGCAATATCTGAACCATAACGTGACCGGGACCTGTCTGAAACTATAATTTATTTCCTGAAATAGCATCATTCCCCTGCTTCCTGAAGGATCAACAATCTTATAGTCAATTCGTGTTATAAAAGTCAGATTTTCGTATATTGAATAACGTACTGAAGCTTTTAAACTTTTTGTGATAATCTGATCCTGCTCAGGGATTCTTTGTGTTTCAGCATTATCGACCATCGATAGTCGGTAATTATATGAAGCATCAATTGTTAGTTTTTCGGAGGGCAGAAATCTGGCTTTAATTTCCTGCCTCACTCCATATGAAGGCGCGCTGCAACGGTACTTTAACCAGGGGAAATGCTGGACATCGCATCCTCCGCTAATGAAAAGATGCCTGGCTGCTTCAAATGTGAAATTCCCGAGAACCCCCTTTTCATTATCAGTTGTTGAACCGATTCCGGGTCCTTTACCATAAAAAGTTGTATAACCAGGATTGTAATTCCTGAATAATAAATTAATGGTTAACCGGTCAGATGGTCTGAATGATATACCTTGTATGATAGCGTACTTTTTATTATCATTTGCTGACAATTCCCCGTAGAGCAAAATTTTCCTAAAAAAGCTGTTGTAATAAATAGTATAGAGATTATTTCTGTCTCCCCTAAAATCAAAAACTTTTTCAGGATCATTGGTTGTCAGGTTGACAGGAAGTGAAAACCTGTTTTCCGACCAGATAAGCCCGACTTTCAGGTTATTAAAATTGTATGAAAGCTTTATTCCATATGCCAAGCAGTAAATAGCATCTTTTTTTAGCAACAACGAAGAAGTATTATGTACTCCCGCCAGATAGAAATTTTCAATATAATCGTTCGAAGAGCCTGATGATGAGGCAATCGTGGCATCTGAATGGTTTTTTGAATAAAATAAAGACAATTCTAAATTTTTGGTGGAAAACTCAGCTGCCACACCCCTGAAAAACCTGTTCTCTTCTGTTGATGTGTATGGATTAATCTCATCTCTGGCAGACATATAACCCGGGGTTGTAAGAGAAATGCCCGTCCTGATTCCGGTATTAGTGTTAGTTCCCTGACCAAACCGGGCTGAATAGTCACCGACGATAACCCTCCGGATCAGACCTCTTCCATTATAAGCAATATTGGCAGAAAAGAAATCAGGAAGAGGAGGACTGCCACTGAAAAATTTTTCTCCCGGATCTTTTTCCACAGTAAATCCACCGGAAAATCCACCGGCAGAGAACTTGTATCTTGTTAAAATTTTCCACAATGAACCTAATGAGGATGTATCATTATTCCCTGATTTTATTGAAAAATTGGAAATTAATGTGTTTCTCCATCTGACAGAATCTGGATTTATTACCAATTTAGATTCGAGGGTAATGAAAGGGATCATCATCTCGACGGTTTCTTTATCAAATCCCGGAATGTTGGCTAATTCATATACGGAAACAATTCTTCCTGATGAATGAGCATAATCTCTTAAAGCTTTTACCTGGAAATCAGAAAGAAAGAATAATCTTGAAATCTCATCTTCACCGGATGAATTAAGTTTTACAGGATTTTCAGCAAGGTCATGAAGCCTCTCAATAAAAGTTGAAACAGCTTCCGGATCATAGTCATCAGCGGCAAGTTCCTCTGCAATACTGATGATGGCATCTGACAATTTTTCTGACTGTCCATGAGCAATTGAAGAAGTTATAATAAACAAAAGGATAATTAAAATACTGCTAAAAGAATTTTTCTTTTTAACCGCAAAGGGCGCTAAGGTTTGCGCAAAGTCCGCAAAGAATTCTCTGAATATGATTTGACTCCTCATCCTGATAAAGGATTCATTTATATATGATTTACTATCCTCCTTATTCCATCTTTTAATAATGAAACATTAAAGTTGATAAGCAAACCTAGTTTATAACTTCCAAGCTTCATGTAGGTTAATGTTTGAGCCAAATGAACTTCATTTAATGCCTCAACACTTTTAATTTCAATAACCACTTTACTCTCGACCAGAATATCAATTCTGTAACCACACTCAAGCTTAACCTCTTCATAGATCAGTGGCATAGGCTTTTCTTTCTCAACCAAGAAACCATCTTTTTTAAGTCTATAGTACAAACATTCTTTCTATGCACTCTCAAGTAAACCAGGACCAAGCGATTGGTGGATAGTAATTGCTAATCCTATTATTTTATTTGATATTTCATTTTCATTCATTCTTTAAAGTCATTTTCTTTGCGTCCTTTGCACCTTCTTTGCGAGCTTAGCGGTTAATGGATTTCTCTATCATTATTATGGGTAGTGGTTTTTGTTTTTTAGTTAATCGATTTTAAATATTAATGATACAGAGGAAGTTACTCCAAGTTTTTCATGAGTTACGAAACCTAAATCTATCTGTGCGATTTTTACAAAATAACCCAACCCGAAACTGAATGAATTGTTATCAGTACTGAATCCACCTCTTAACCAGAGTTTCTTTGCTGCTTCGTATTCAAAGCCTGTCCTTATTATCAATTTACTTCCGGAACTCATCTCAGCTTCGATCCCTGCAAAAAGTAATTTATTAAGGTTAGTTCCGGCTCCAACCCTGAGTGATGTTGGCAGGTAAGTTTTTCTTATTGTATTGGGTACCGGGTTGAAAATATGAAGTCCGATCCTGAGATCTTCGGAGGGAGTAACAAGCAACCCGGCTTCACATGTCACAAATTGAATATTATCATATTCTCCGGAAGTTCTTTCTGAAAAATAATCAACTTGTAATCCGGCAGATATTTTTTTAGAAAGTTTCATTCCGCAAGCCAGACCTGTCATATCCCTCTTAAAATCTGCATATCCGAAATCGGAATAGAGTGCTGCGATAGAGACTTTTCCAACAGGGATTGTTATCCCTGCTGTGCGGGTTCCCAGTTCCTTGATATTAAATCTGTTTTCGTAGTTGAATCCTAAAGAAAATGAATTATTATAAGCCAGTGATGCCTGATTATGGAATGAAGACCAGAAACCGTTCTTCATTATACAAACGTATCCCGTTCCTGCTTCGCCGGCCCCGGCTGAAGGACGATACGGATCTCCCCCGGAAGCGGCTAAAGAGAAAAAAATAAAAAAAACAGAAACAGATATTTTCAGCAGCGAGCTCAACTGTTTCAAAAAATATTACAAGACTAAGATACAAAATATTTAAATAAGCTAATTGCGAAAAGAAAAAATAACCGCAAAGGGCTCAAAGATTTTATTTGCCCCCAAACTTCGGAGGGACAGGGGGAGCACCTGCTTTGCGTTATTTGCTGTTAAAAGGGAATAAACTTAATTAGTCTTATATTCGTATTTTACTACCTTTAATTCCTCATTGGCTTGAATAATCTTATTTTTAAGTGATTCCTTATATTTAACCACCTCTTTCATAATAATTTTGTCACTTGTGGCGATAATCTGTGCCGCAAGTATACCCGCATTCTGAGCTGCATTAACCCCCACTGTAGCAACCGGTATGCCGGGAGGCATTTGCAGAATGGAAAAGATGGAATCCAATCCTTCGAGTGAAGCTTTAATAGGCACACCAATAACAGGAAGAGGGGTCATAGAAGCAATTACACCCGGAAGATGAGCTGCCATTCCTGCTGCAGCTATAATCACTTTTATTCCTCTTTCTCCAGCATTTCTTGCAAATTTTTCTACTTCTTCAGGGGTTCTGTGAGCTGACAGGGCATTCATCTCAAAAGGTATCCTGAAATTATTTAGTATTTCTGCTGCTTTCTCCATTACAGGCAGGTCAGATGTACTACCCATTATGATGCTAACTATCGGTTCCATTTGAAATTATTTAATTTAACTTGCTGATAAGGACAAAAATAAGGTATTATTTTCATATTTTCGCACCTGCTAATAACTCAAATATTGCCTTCATGAAAGAAATCAGCATACAGGATAAAAAATTCAGAGAATTAATCACCGAAAAAGCTCTACAACTGAGGATTGAAGAGCTTGCCAGACAGTTGAATAACGATCTTGCCGGAAAAGAATTGGTTTTCCTTGGAATTTTAAATGGTGCATTTCTTTTTGCAGCTGATCTTTTAAGACGGATAGACCTTCTTGCAAGGATATCATTTGTGAAACTTGCATCTTATGAAGGCACAAGTTCTTCGGGTTCAATCAAAGAACTCATCGGTTGGAATGAAGATATCAAAAATAAAACAGTTGTTGTCGTTGAAGATATTGTTGATACAGGAAATACACTGGAAAGGATTGTGGATGAGCTTGTTATAAGAAAAGCATACGAGGTTAGAATTGCTGCTATGCTTTTCAAACCTGCCGCATATACAAAGGATATCCCTCTTGATTATATTGGATTTGAAATACCAAATGATTTTGTGGTTGGATATGGTCTTGATTATGGTGGTTTCGGACGTAATTTGCCATCTATTTATACATTAATACATTAATTTTTGTTCTATGGTTAATTTTTTAATTTTTGGCCCTCCCGGTTCAGGTAAGGGAACACAGTCAGTAAGGCTGGCTGAAAAATTCAATCTTATTCATCTTTCAACAGGCGACATGCTTCGTGCCGAGATCGCTGCCGGAACTGAACTTGGTAAAAAGATGAGTCTTATTATGTCGAAAGGTGAGTTGGTCCCTGATGCTGTGGTGATTGAAATGATTGCAAATAAGATAGATAGCAGTAAAGGTTCGGCAGGATTTCTCTTTGACGGATTTCCACGAACAGTTACTCAAACGGTTTCTCTCGAAAAAATGTTAAATGAGCGAGGCATGAAGATCGATCAGATGCTTGTTCTTGATGTTGATCATAATGAGCTAGTTAAAAGATTAATAACCAGGGCTGAGCTTTCAGGAAGGCCAGATGACAAAGATCCAGCAGTTATTGAAAACAGGATTGAAGTTTATAAAGAGAAAACAGAACCAATTATTAGTTATTGCAACCAGAAAGGATTATATCAACCGGTAAATGGTATGGGTACAATCGATGATATATTCAAAAGACTTTCTGATTATATGAAAAAACTAGTTTAAATACATTTTAACTATTTATCTTTTTTTTGATTACGAAACCCGTCCCCCGACACCTTCCCTTAAGTCTAAGGGAAAGGGAGGTAACTAATTATTAATCATTTGTTTCACCCTTCCCTTAGTGTTTAAGAGGGCCGGGCGTGAAAAAATTGCCTGGTAGGCAATTTTAGCGAGGGAGCCTGTCTGCGGGAAGGGATGGGGAAGGGTTAAGAGAACTGAAGAAGAGTTGCACAGAGAAATCAAATTTATGTCCGGATCAAACTTTGTTGATTATGTTAAAATTTATTGCCGCTCCGGTAGCGGAGGCGCTGGATCTGCTCATTTCCGCAGGGAGAAATTCGAACCCAAAGGCGGACCAGATGGCGGTGATGGTGGCAGAGGTGGGCATATAATATTGAGAGGTAATGATCAGATGTGGACACTTCTTCATTTAAAGTATCAGCGTCATATTTTTGCAGGCGACGGAGTCGGGGGTAGCAAACAGCAGTCAACGGGAGCCGAAGGAAAAGATGTGATTATACAGGTTCCTCTTGGCACTATCGCTAAAACCAGTGTGACCGGAGAGATCCTTTTTGAGATTACAAGCAACGGTGATAAGAAGATCCTGGCAAAAGGAGGAAGGGGAGGACAGGGGAATGTTCACTTTAAATCACCAACAAACCAGACCCCCCGATATGCCCAACCAGGAGAACCCGGAATTGAAGAAGAATTCATACTTGAACTAAAAATACTTGCTGATGTCGGACTCGTGGGGTTTCCGAATGCAGGCAAATCAACTCTTCTTTCAGTGGTGTCTGCTGCTAAGCCTAAGATTGCTGATTATGCATTTACTACTCTTGTCCCGAACCTGGGTATAGTCAGTTACAGGGATGATAAATCTTTTGTTATGGCAGATATTCCTGGTATTATTGAAGGGGCTCATGAAGGCAAGGGTTTGGGAATAAGGTTTTTAAGGCATATTGAAAGAAATTCAATGCTTCTTTTCTTAGTACCGGCTGACAGCAAGAATATTAAGACGGAATATGAGATCCTTATTAATGAGCTAAAAATGTACAACCCGGAACTCCTCGATAAAAAGCGTGTTCTTGCAATTTCAAAAACAGATATGCTCGATGAGGAACTGATAAATGAGATAAGGAATGATTTACCTGATATTCCTAGGGTATTTATCTCCTCTTTAACTGGCCAGGGAATTGTTACGCTAAAGGATATGATATGGAAAGTGCTTAACTTTGAATGATTGTATCAAATGCTTGAACGAATTGATCAACAGCTTTTCTTATTTATTAACTCATTAAACTCACCCTTCTTTGACCATGTGATGCATGCGATTAGCGGGAGATTAATCTGGGTTCCGCTTTACCTGGCTATACTTATCTTTCTGGGTATTAAATACAAAAGGAAATTCCTTATAATTCTCATTTTTATAATTCTGGCTGCTACTCTCGCCGACCAGACATCTGTTATTGTTAAAAATCTTGTTCATCGTCTGCGACCCTGTTACGAGCCCTCTCTCGAAGGACTTGTTCACGTTGTTAACGGTGAATGCGGAGGGAAATTCGGTTTTGTTTCTTCACACGCTGTAAACACATTTGATGTTGCACTTCTCAGTTTGCTTTTTATAAAAAGAAGATGGTATACAATAAGTATTATTTTATGGGCAACAATTATTAGTTACAGTAGGATTTACCTTGGTGTTCACTATCCTGGTGATGCGATGTGTGGCTCTCTTCTCGGCGCGTTTATCGGATGGAGTATCTATAGATTTTATGTGCTGACTGACAACAAGATACTAAAGTATAAATCATTTTTTAATATGCCCAAAACCACCCACCAAAAAGGCGCGGGATTGGAGAGTAAAAAGACAGGGAGTTGGAGGTATAAGAACCGGGGAAATTCAGAACCGTTTGAAAGGAATTAGAATTATATACTTAAGTGATGCATTTCATCAATCTTGAATCATACGACCCGTTCTTTAATCTTGCGATTGACGAATTCCTTCTTAAAAACAGGAAGGAAGAGTATATGATCCTTGGTATCAATGACCCCTCCGTTATTATCGGTAAGCACCAGTCAGCTCACAGGGAGGTAAACACAAAATTTGTCATGGAAAATAAGATCCCTGTCATAAGAAGAATTTCCGGTGGAGGAACAGTGTTTCATGATAAAGGGAACCTGAATTTCACTTTTATCAGACAAAGTGAAAGCGGTAAACAGGTTGACTTCAGGAAGTACACTCAACCTGTCATTGATTTTTTAATATCACTGGGAGTTGAAGCAAAATTTGAAGGGAAAAACGATCTGAAAGTTAATGGATTAAAGATTTCAGGAAATGCTGAACATGTTCACGGTAACAGAGTTCTTCATCATGGTACACTACTATTCAGCACTTCTATGGAAATTCTTAGAAATTCTTTACGGAAGGATACATCTTGTTATACATCCAGGGCTGTTGGATCAAAACCATCACCTGTTCTTAATCTGAAAGAAAAACTGACGAGCCTTAAGAGTATAAATGAATTCAGAGCAGAAATGATAAATTATTTTCTGAATAACTTTTCTGATATTGTACCTTATAAACTTACTCAGTCAGAAACGGAAGAGGCTGAATCGATTGCTGATTCAAAATATAAGACCTGGGAGTGGAATTGGGCGTATGGCCCGGAATACACTTTTAATAATAGATTTGAAATAAATTGGATACATCATTCCTGCAGCCTGTTTATTAAAGATGGGATTATATGGAAATGTAATATAGCGGGAAGTGATCAGATGAAGAGCGTTTCAAAAAAACTTATCGGGTGCAGGCATATGGTTGACGACTTATCGGAAGTTTTCCTGAAAGAAAATATTAACTTATCTAATGAAGAGATTTTTTATTTCTTTTAATTTGTCATAAGAAGAAAAGTATGTAATGTAAATCTCTGTGGCTCTCTGTGCCTTCTCTGTGTCAGTTCTTAAATTGCTAGTTACACAGAGTTGCACAGGTGATTCACAGAGGTACACAGAGAAAGAAAGAATTTTGATGGATATTTTAAAATCGATAATTGTTTGGCTCATAGGACTTTGCTATATATTAGTTACGTTCCCGCTGACCTTTATAATCTGGTTACTGGTTTTTCCGTTCGACAGGGAAAGGATAATTATTCACTGGCTCCTGATGTACCAGAGTCTGTTTCTGTCTTTTTTAATTCCCATATGGACAATCGACATTAAAGGGAGGGAAAATGCTGTAAGAGGGACTACATATGTTATTATTTCAAACCATCAGTCAATATTAGATATTCTATTAATAAATTGCCTCAGGTACAAATTCAAATGGATATCTAAAATCGAAAATATTGACGTCCCTGTTCTCGGTTGGTACTTGAGAATGGCTGAGTATATTACTGTTGATCGGGATAATGATGAGAGCAAAACCGAAATGCTTGAAAAGTCGTACATCTGTCTTAAAAAAGAAATTTCCATTATGATGTTTCCTGAAGGTACCCGCTCCCTTGACAAAGAGATAGGATTTTTCAAGAGAGGTGCTTTTCAGCTTGCAATACAAGCTGATGTCCCTATACTGCCAATTCTGATCGATGGAACCGGTGGCATTCTTCCCAAACATGGTCTGATTTTCGGCTCCGGCCATCACATCAGGATCAGGGTACTGGATCCAATTCCCCCAACCTTTTTTGGTACTGATAATCCAGAAAATTTCGCCCTGAAACTCAGATCATTAATGACATTGAAATTAAAGGAGTTAAGAGCCCAAAACAAACCACGATGACACATAGTATATCATATCGCAGACTGCTTAACAAAATGGGTTATTATAACTATCAGAATGGGCTGATATATAATCATATAAACCAGGAAGGGGGATGGGATAATCATCAAGAACGCTGCAGGAGTTTTATTATTAAAGCATTGGATTTTTATAAACCTGAAAAGGTTACGGTCCTTGGTAGCGGATGGCTGCTTGAACTGCCCTTTACAGAGTTAGTTGAAAGAACACAAAGAGTCTGTCTGGTCGATATTATTCATCCGCCTGATGTGATCAGTCAGACTGGTAGTTTTAAGAATGTTGAATTAATAGAGCAGGATATAACTGGAGGATTAATTGAGGAAGTATGGCAAAAAACAAGAAAATACTCATTCTTTAATAAGTTGCAATCACTTGAGAATGTTATTGTACCTGAATATAAACCGGATTGTGATCCGGGAATGGTTATATCACTTAATATTCTTACACAACTGGAATCCCAACTGGTAGATTTTTTAAGAAAAAAGTCAAGAATTAAGGAAGAAGAATTTAACATCTTCAGGACCGAAATACAAAAAAAACATATTGATTTTCTAAAGAAGAATAAATCTGTATTAATAACAGATATAACTGAAATATTCACTGATAATTCCGGTAATGTTACTAAAATCCCTACTGTTATTACAGATTTGCCTGATGAACATTTTAAAGAAGAATGGACCTGGCATTTTGATCTTGTCAGATCCGATTATTATACAAAGAGATCGGTATTTAAGATTGTTGGGATTATCATTTAACAGGGAGGCTATATTATGAGTAAAATCGATGGCACTAAGAATTCAGGCAATCTGGAGTTAAAGAGGGAGCTTGGTCTTGCAGCCGCAGTTGCAATTGTTGTAGGTAACTGTATAGGTTCAGGTATCTTTACTTCTGCTGCATCTTTAGCGGCTGCATCAAATCCTGAAACCGCTATTATTGCCTGGGTAATTACTGCGGCGGGATCGCTGCTAATTGCATTAAGTTTTGCCAGCCTGGGAACAGCTTTGCCAAGAACAGGAGGTCCTATCGTTTATACAAGGGCTGCCTTTGGTGATTTTGCAGGATTCTTAATTGCCTGGACATATTGGATTGGAGCCTGGGTAGGAAACGCAGCAATTATTACTGCATTTATGCTTTATTTCACTTATTTTGTTCCAGGTGCGACCACACCCATATTAGCATTCTTAATTACTTCAGGTGTATTGTGGTTTTTCACTATTATAAATATTCTTGGTGTTAAAGGAGCAGGCAAAGTTAGCATAGTAACTACAATACTCAAAGTTGGTGCTTTGGTGGTATTTGTAATAATTGCTGCATTGCATTTTAACCCGGCAATGCTTGGAACAGTATCCAGTGTAAAGGTCTCAGGAATGAATACCTTGCCGGCAGCAATTGCAATCGCACTTTGGGCTTTCGTAGGAATCGAAAGCGCGACAATTCCGGCAGGGGAAATTAAGAATCCACAAAGAAATATCAGAAAAAGCACAATATATGGTACTTTAATCGCAGCTGCAGTGTATATAATTGTTTCAATAGTGGGGATGGGTGTCCTTGATCAGTCTACCTTAGCTAGTTCCAATGCGCCTCTTGCAGATATTATTAACGCTGCAACAGGTGGAACATGGGGCGGAAACTTTATTGCGTTAGGAGCTATAGTATCCACACTTGGTGCTTCCTCAGGTTGGATACTAACCACTGCAAGAAGTGCATTTGGTGCTTCCCAGGATAAACTTTTTCCAGCGATGTTCGGCAAAATACATCCAAAGTATTTGACACCTGTTACTTCTCTTATAATAAGCGGTTTGGCTGCTAATATCCTTCTTATATTGAACTATATGGGAACATTAAACTCAGCTTTTAATTTTATGCTCTTGCTCGCTACCCTGGCATTTTTACCTGCTTATGCTTTTTCTGCAGCAGCGGATATTGTGCTCCTGAAGAATCATTCATCAGATTTTAGCTTTTACAGTTTCCTGAAGAATTCTTTCTTTGCATTGCTTGCTTTTGGATATTCTATATATGCAATTTATGGCACAGGAGCTAAGGTTGTAATGTATGGGTTTATACTTATGTTAGCAGGTATTCCGGTCTATCTTTTCATGATGCTTCAAAATAATAAGAAAGATAAAGTGGTGGATAATCTAAGAAAAAATGCAGGATTGGAACTTTAATGTACTCATCCCCTGCCCCTCTTTACGAAGTAGAGAGGGGGAAAAGAAAGGGGTGAGTACATTTAGTCAGTAAGAAGAAGACGGACTCTCGAGTATATGTCAGAGTGGAAGTCAGTGCTGTCACTTATCAACATTTTTACTGAAATCGTAATTGCCATTTAATCAGCTAAATATTTTAGATACTGCCTCACTGCAGCTTTTCCCTTGTTAAAATTAAGCCCGATTGTTGAAAAATTGCCAAAAAGTACCTCCTGTAAATAGTTATATTTGCGCAAAATTCTGCAAAATGTCAGTTGGATATTCAGAAGAGCATATAAAAACACTTGAGTGGAGAGAGCATATCCGCCTTAGGCCAGGTATGTATATTGGAAAACTTGGCGATGGTTCTTCTCAGGATGATGGTGTTTATGTACTGCTCAAAGAGGTTATGGATAATGCCCTGGATGAGTACATGATGGGGTATGGCAAAAAAATAGATGTCTCGATAAATGGCAAGGAGGTTAGGGTTCGCGATTGGGGCAGAGGAATACCTCTCGGGAAAGTACTCGATGCTGTCTCCAAAATGAACACAGGGGCAAAATACGATTCAAAAGCTTTCAAAAAATCTGTAGGTCTTAACGGTGTCGGAGTAAAAGCAGTGAATGCTTTATCCAGCAAATTTATAATAAGGTCCATCCGTGACGGTCAGCTTAAAGTTATTGATTTTGAACACGGGAGAACTTTGAAGGACCATCCACTTAAATCCACTAATGAGGAAAATGGGGTAGAGGTGATATTTGAACCAGATGAAGAAATGTTCGGCAACTACTATTACATATCGGAATATGTAGATGCAATGCTGAAAAATAACGTTTACCTTAATTCCGGACTGGTAATCAACTTTAACGGTAATAAATTCTTTTCACGTAATGGCCTTGTTGATTTGCTTAATGAGAACATGAGCAAGGAGGGTCTCTATCCGATTGTCCATCTTACCGGTGAAGATATTGAGATTGCATTCACACATGGACTGCAATACGGCGAAGATTATTACAGTTTTGTCAACGGGCAGAATACTACACAGGGAGGAATACATCTAATCGCCTTCAGGGAGGCGATTGTTAAGACAATCCGGGATTTTTATAAAAAAGATTACGACCCTTCCGATATTCGATCGTCAATAATTGCGGCTATCAGTATTAAGGTCGAAGAGCCAATCTTTGAATCGCAGACAAAGACAAAACTTGGATCTAAAGATATGGGACCCGAAGGACCGTCGGTCAGAAATTTCATCAGTGAGTTCATAAAGAAACAGTTAGACGATTTTCTCCATAAAAACCCGGAAACTGCCAGAACAATACTGAAAAAGATTCAGGACTCGGAGAAAGAGAGAAAAGCTATTTCATCGATCCAGAAGCTCTCCAGGGAAAGGGCAAAAAAAGTAAGTCTGCATAATAAAAAGCTGAGAGACTGTAGGATACATTATAATACCAATGATTCGAATAAACTCGATTCAACTATTTTTATAACAGAAGGTGACTCGGCAAGCGGCTCGATTACCAAATCGAGAAATGTGGAGACACAGGCTGTCTTCAGCCTCCGTGGGAAACCGCTTAACTCATTTGGCCTTACCAAGAAGATTGTATATGAGAATGAGGAGTTTAATCTTCTTCAGGCTGCTCTTAATATTGAAGATGGAATCGAAAATTTGAGATACAATAATGTGGTAGTTGCAACTGATGCCGACGTGGATGGGATGCATATCAGGCTACTTCTGCTGACATTTTTCCTTCAGTTCTTTCCCGACCTTGTCAGAAAAGGTCACGTTTATATTCTGCAGACCCCGCTTTTCCGGGTAAGGAACAAAAAAGAGACCAGATATTGTTATTCTCCTGATGAAAAGACTAAAGCCATTGCCGCATTAGGACCGAACCCTGAAATGACACGTTTTAAAGGTCTTGGGGAGATATCACCAGATGAGTTTAAACATTTCATCGGAAAAGATATGAGACTCGAGCCTGTGAGGATGAAGAAAAATGACTCCGTTAATGGTTATCTCGAATTTTTTATGGGAAAGAATACCCCCGACCGGCAGGATTTTATCATAGAGAACCTGAGAATCGAAGAAGACATTGTCGAAGAGGAAAATTAGAAGAATTATTATAATGAAGTGCAGGTTTATTTATGGGAGAAGAAGATATTGAAATAGGCAAAACAGACGGAAAAGAAGTAATTCTGCCAGGACCGGTTGCGCTTCATTCCGTAACAGCATTATCAGGCATGTATCAGGACTGGTTCCTTGATTATGCATCGTACGTTATCCTCGAAAGAGCGGTGCCGCACCTTCACGACGGTCTGAAGCCTGTTCATCGTCGTATACTCCATTCAATGAAGAGGATGGATGACGGACGCTATAACAAAGTGGCAAACATCATTGGACATACAATGCAGTTCCATCCCCACGGAGATGCCTCAATTGGTGATGCTCTGGTTCAGCTCGGCCAGAAGGACCTGTTAATTGATGCACAGGGTAACTGGGGGAATTTACTTACAGGAGATGGTGCTGCGGCCCCAAGATATATTGAAGCCAGACTTTCAAAATTTGCACTTGAAGTAGTATTTAACCACAAGACAACCGAGTGGAAGTTATCCTACGACGGACGAAATAAGGAACCTGTTACTCTTCCGGTAAAGTTTCCTTTGCTGCTTGCACTTGGAGTCGAAGGCATTGCAGTCGGCCTTGCTTCAAAAATTCTTCCTCATAACTTTAATGAACTTATTGATGCCACTATAGATTACTTGCAGGGAAAAGATTTTGTGATTTATCCTGATTTCCCTACCGGTGGTATGGTCGATGTTTCAAAATATAACGACGGACAACGCGGTGGCGTAATAAAGGTAAGAGCAAAGATCGAAAAAGTTGATAAAAAAGCTCTCATTATAACTGAAATACCATTCGGGAAAACAACCACCTCCCTCATTGAATCAATTATAAGGGCAAACGATAAAGGAAAAATCAAGATCAGAAAAATCGATGATAATACATCGGCAAATGTGGAAATAGTTGTACATCTGATCCCCGGAGTTTCCCCCGACAAAACAATAGATGCTCTTTTTGCGCTTACAGATTGTGAATATTCAATATCTCCGAATACCTGTGTAATTATTGATGATAAACCCTCATTTATGGGGGTTAGCAACATACTGAAACATTCCGCAGATAAAGCTGTTGAGCTTCTTAAATCAGAGCTTGAGATCAGAAAGGGGGAGCTTGAAGAAGAGTGGCATATGTCGTCGCTCGAAAAGATATTCATTGAAGAAAGAATATATCACGATATCGAAGAGTGTGAAACATGGGAGGCGGTGATCACTGCAATTGACAAAGGTCTTGATCCGTTCAAAAAGCTGTTGCTCAGGGAAGTTACGAGAGAGGATATTATTCAGCTTACTGAAATAAAGATCAAGAGAATCTCGAGATTCGATGTTAAAAAAGCTAACGAACATATAAAAGGAATTGAAACCGAGCTTGAAGAGGTTAAAAATCATCTTCAGAACATAATTTCGTTCGCTATCAATTATTTCAGGCAGATAAAGAAAAAGTATGGTAAGGGAAAGGAGAGAAGAACTGAATTAAGAAGTTTTGATACGATTGAAGCCACTAAGGTGGTGGCCAATAATGCAAAACTCTATATAAATTATAAGGAAGGGTTTATCGGAACCGGTCTGAAAAAAGATGAGTTTATCTGCGATTGCTCTGATATTGATGATGTTATTGTTATCAGAAAAGATGGAGTCTATCTAATCACTAAGGTTGCCGATAAAGTGTTTGTTGGTAATGATATATTGTATGCACAGGTCTTTCTTAAAAATGATGAGAGAACTATATACAATATTGTTTATCAGGATGGCAAGGACGGGCCATTGCTTGCAAAACGATGTGCCATTTCAGGTCTGACACGGGATAAAGAGTATAATCTGACAAGGGGGACACCGGGATCGAAAATAGTCTATTTCAGTGCGAATCCGAACGGTGAAGCGGAAGTAATTAAGGTCCATCATAAACCAAAAGCAAGGCTTAAGAAGATTATGTTCGAATTTGATTTCGGCCAGATGAATATAAAGGGAAAATCTTCAATGGGTAATATACTTACGAAGAACGCTGTTCAAAAAATAAGTCTGAAAGAGAAAGGGCTCTCAACCCTTGGCGGAAGAAAGATCTGGTTCGATGATGCAGTATTCAGACTTAATGTTGACGGAAGAGGACTTTTCCTTGGTGAGTTCAGTGCCAATGATAAGATACTGGTGATTACTAAAAACGGGTTTTTCAGAATTACAGGATTTGATTTGTCGAATCATTTTGAAGACAACATCCTGATAATTGAGAAATACAAAACAGGTAAGGTCTATTCAGTTATTTACTGGGATGCCGAACAGAAGTTTTATTATATTAAACGTTTCATGCTTGAAGAGTCTGAGAAACCACAATGTTTCATCAATGAAAATGTGGAATCAAAACTTATCAGCCTCACTGAGGTTGAATATCCTCGTTTTGAGATTCATTTCGGTGGGAAAAATAAGGGCAGGGGAAATGAGATAATTGAAGTAGCTGAATTCATTGGGGTGAAGAGTTACAAAGCAAAAGGGAAGAGGATGACCAGTTACATGGTGGAAAATATCCAGGAAATTGGACCTGTTATTAAAAAGGAGGTTGACACAGCAAAAGAAAAAACAGAGGAAGAGCCCCAGCATCCAGATATCCATGAAGATCCTGCACAGATGAAACTTGAGTTGTGATGCTCAAATACCATATAATTTATATAATAGGTTTTATGGGAAGCGGAAAAACAACCGCAGGGGAAAAACTGGCTTCACTTCTTGGCTGGTCATTTATCGACCTCGATAAAAATGTAGAAAAATATACCGGCAAAACTATTCCGGAAATCTTTTCACAACATGGAGAAGACTATTTCCGGAATATTGAAACAGAACTACTCAAAAACTTAGTGGTTCTGACAAACACATTAATTTCGACCGGTGGTGGAACACCATGCTATAATGATAATATGGATTATATGCTTAAAACGGGGCTGACTATCTACCTTAAACTGACACCAGGTCAGTTGAAAAGCCGACTTTCTGAATCAAAAACTGAAAGACCTTTAATAAAAGATTTGGATCCGGCGAGGTTGCAGTGTTATATTGAGGAAAAACTCGCATTTCGTGAAAAATGGTATGACCGGTCTGAAATAATTATTGAGGGAAATGATCCTGATTTCAATTTTTTGTATTCTCTTATTAAATCCAGACTTAACATCTGATTTTTTCCGGATTCAATCCTTGAAAGAAGGATTTGGTTTAGATGCACACCTTAATTGAGATCGATATATTTTAATTCAATAAATGACGAACTGACAAATCTTTTAAATTTAATTATTAATTTGGTATGCGATAATTTGTAACGCGGTAATTTATGAGAGATAAATTATTTACTCTCCTTGGAATTGAATCAGGAGAGGAATCAATGGTATCAATGCTTCTGGCACAATCGTTTTTTCTGGGGATTTTTTTCGGAGCATTCGATATTATTGCACACTCCCTTTTTCTCTCAATTTTTAACGAAAAAATGTTGGCACGTGGATATGTTATTTCCGGGATTACCGGAATAATCCTTACATCTATTTATTCCTGGTTTCAGACAAGAGTGCAATTCAGAAACTTTGCAGTCATTAACCTGATTATTGTTACTTCTATAACCCTTTTCCTTTGGTTTGCATTGATCCTTTCTCCGGCAAAGTGGTTGATATTCATTGTCTTTATTATGCTTGTACCTCTGAATATTCTCGCTTTGCTCGGATTTTGGGGAACGACAGGTCGTTTATTTACTTTAAAGCAGGGAAAAAGATTATCCCGGATCGTTGATGCGGGACTTATCATCGGTATTATTATTATTTCCTTTGCTGTCCCGCTCCTGCTGTCTTTAAAATTTCAATCACACAATATTTTACTTGTTAGTGCTTCTTCTGTTTTAGTTGCGGCTATTATCCAGATTATGATCGGTGAACGTTTCAGCCTGATTGGCGGGGAAGAACTAAATCCTGAAAAACCTAAAGAAAAGAAATCTCTTTTTACTGTTTTTTGGCAAGATCCCTATTTAAGGATAATTGTCATTTTTATAGCTCTTTCGGTTTTGACTGCATTTTTTATCCAGTATTCATTCTTGGCAGTTACAAGAGAACAATTTCCTGCTGTAGAAGACATGGCCAGATTTCTTGGAATTTTCACTGGTTGTATGATGATATTCACCCTGTCAGTTAAATTGGTTGTATTCTCATCTGTTTTACATAACTATGGACTTCGAACCTGTCTGATTATTTCTCCGATACTTATTGCTGTCTTTACAATAATGACAATAGCAATAGGTTTGTTTATGGGTTATACCCCTGAAACAACAAGTGGTTTCATGATTTTTTTCCTTCTTCTTGCATTTAGCAGACTCTTTTCAAAATCTCTGAAAGACTCAATGGAATTTTCTTCTTTAAAAATCATTTATCAGACACTTGATAAAAAAATAACCAATGAGCTCCAATCAGGAACGGTTAGTACAGTTAATGAAATCGCAACATTTTCAGCCGGACTTATCCTGACGGGTATGGGTATTATTAGTTTTGTTAAGCTCATTCATTTTTCTTTGGTTCTGTTCTTAATTATCTTAATATGGGTGTTTGTTGCTATAAGGTTATATAAGGAGTACAGAAAAACTATCAGAAGAGCAACTGAAAAAACAGGTCAACCCAAATCAGACTCTGATGGTAAAGATGAACCTGGTATTTTTAAAAACAGATTTTCTGCTTACTCTGCGTTTAGAAGAGATTATTTCAGCCTTATCTCTGGTGATTACACGGTTCTGGACAATATTGGGAACAAATTGTATTTTGAAAAATTAATTGACTATGCCGTCTCAAAAAATGACATAAATCTTTTACCGGTACTGAAAAAAATAGCAAACAATTCCAATTTTGATGAAGAGGTCCGTCAAGGTTCAACCGAAGCAGTTGAGATTCTTGAAAAGCATTCAACTTTTCTTAAAACTGAGGGAAAGAAGATCAGCGATGCAAAAAAAATCCTGTCCGGAACAAGAACACCTCAACCAACTGAAATCCTGAGACTTTTAAGGGATAACTCAATCGAATCGAAGAGACTGGCAATTTACATGATTGGGAAATTTAAAATATCTGACCTGCTGTTTGAAGTATGTCAATGCCTGAATATTTCAGGACTGGAAGCAGATGCTTTTGCTGTTCTCCGGACTTTTAATACTGTTGCAGAAGATGAATTGTTAAGTTTCTACCTTGTCTCCTCGGGAAATACCAAAACCAGTAAGATAATTCTCAGGCTACTGGGAAAAACATGTACAAAAGAAAGTTTAGGATTCCTATTTTCCCGTCTCTGGTCAAATTCAAGACAACTTAAAGAGGTTGCTCTTAAATGCCTTATTGATTGTGAGTTCAAACCATCAGAAGAGGATAAAGATCGTCTTAATCAACTAATATCTGAAACCATTGGGTTTATGACCTGGAATCTTTCAGCAAAGATCTGTCTTGAAAATAATAATAATAATTTCCTTCTAAAGGTAATGGGAAAGGAGATAAGCAGATGGAACAGGTTTCTTTTTAATCTCCTGTCAATCACTTATAATTCCGGTTCTATTACCACAATCATTGAGAACCTCGAAAGTGAAACTGTTGAGAGTGTCTATTCCGCACTCGAAATGATAGACTTAGTAGTAAATGATTCAATAAAGGCAGAATTAATTTCTCTATTCGATGTTGTTCCTGATGAAAAAAAGCTTAAGGATCTCTGCCAATTCTTCCCCGGAGAAATTCCAAAGCATAAAAAGCTTCTGGAAGATATAATTAACCGCGATTATAATCTGATTAGTTTGTGGGCCAAGGCTTGTGCATTAAGAAATATATCTGAGATTGAAGGGAACGATATGGCTGAATCGGTGGTAGCCCTTCTCTTCAGTCCTGAAGGAATTCTTCAGGAAGAGGCCGCAAACCTGGTTGCACGTTCAAGCCGTGAGCTTTACAAGTCAGCTTCTCAAAGAATACCTGAATCGGTAAAAAGCCAATTAGATAAAATAGTTAGTGGAGAAGCCGATAAAGATGAATTGATTTTCGAAAAGATACTGTTCCTGTCAAAATGTTTTGAAGGAATTCCGGAAGAAGATCTGCTTCCGCTGGCCGTAGCTATGAAGTATATTAAAAGTTTTGAAAAAGGATCCTTCAGACTTTCAGAAGGATGCATAATCTGGCTCTTGTTCCCTGATAATCGGGATAATGAAGTTCATTTACATTATGATGGACAAATAACCAAACTAACTCAGAAATATCAGGGCAGCAATAACCTTTCTTTCTACTTTTTACCTTTAGATGCAGTTGAAGAATATCATTTTCAGTTCCCTGACAAAACATCAGAGATTTTGAAATATATAGAGAAAATTGAAGGATACAATACTTTGTCAGATTAGAAAGAAGAGACACGTTACATCCTGGTAATCAATATAAAATTTAAGTAAGATATTATCATTATGGGACCAAAAAGAGACAATAAAGATTTCAATCCTTTTCCAGGATTAAGGCCCTTTGCTCCTGAAGAGAGCGATTTGTTTTTCGGACGAGAAGCTGAGAGCGAAGAAATCCTCGGGAAAATAGTGAAAAACAGGTATGTCACTGTCATAGGTGCTCCTGGAAGCGGCAAATCTTCGCTTATCAATTGTGGAGTTCTTCCAAAGATCAGGAATTTAAAAATCGGGGAATCATCTGAATGGAAGATCATTCCTTTTAGTTCGGGTAACGACCCGTTCGGTAATCTGGCTACAGCATTATCAAAAGAAATTTTGGACTCAGAGCAGAAATATATTGAAAGAAATATAATTCTTTCTGAACTTCTCGATAATCCTGACGGTTTTTCCTCTGTAATAAGAAAATACCTGATAAAATCTGAAAACAATGTCCTTCTTGTTATCGACCAGTTTGAAGAGATTTTCAGATATGCTCCTTTTGTAAAAGAAGAAGCTTTTCATGCCCCTGTAGCAAAATTTGTGGATTTTTTGGTAAATACTGTCAACCAGTTTTCGGTAAATATTTTTATAATAGTTACAATGCGTTCCGATTACATTGGAGAATGTTCACATTACAAGGGTCTTACCAAACTCGTCAATGACAGTAATTGGCTTGTCCCTGATATGGGAAAGGAAAATTACAGGAAAGCTATTGAAGGGCCGATAAATTATTGCGGAGCAAAAATAGACCCGGAACTTGTTGATATACTTTTGAATGAAGTTGTTGACCGGACGGATCTGCTTCCAGTTTTGCAACACGTCATGATGAGGACATGGACTCAGTGGCGGCAGCTTGATGAGCCTGACAAGCCGATAAGCATAATTGACTATGACTATGCTGGTACAATGAGTAATGCTATCTCAATCCATGCTGATAAGGTATACAAAGAACTGAATCAACGGGGTAAAGAGATCTGCGAAATAATGTTTAAAACTATTACCAGGAAAAGCCGGGATAATAAAAGCTTACGACATCCTTCAGATATTGAAACAATAAAGTTTGTTGCCGGGTGTACAAGTGAAGAACTAATTGATGTAGTTGAAAAATTCAGAAGTCCATCTGTATCCTTTATTACACCCCGTCAAAATATACCTCTGAGTGAGGACTCTGTTATTGACCTTAGTCATGAGGTCCTTATCCGTTTTTGGGACCGCCTCAGGGATTGGGTTGATAACGAAGCCTCATCTATGCAGATGTACTTGAGGTTATCAGAAGCATCAGCATTATATCAGCAGGGGAAAACAAGTTTATGGAGGCCAACCGACCTGAATTCTGCGATTACCTGGCGCGATCAGTTAAAACCAACGCTTGCCTGGGCTGTACAATACAATCCTGCTTTTGAACGGGCAATGGTTTTTCTTCGGACCAGCGAAAAAGTATATCTTGAAGAAGAGGGAAACAAGATCAGGCAGCAGAAAGGGAAAATGAAGAAGACCAGGCTGCTTGCGATCATTCTTGGTTTAACTGCTGTCATGGCTATGGGATTCATGCTCTTTGCATTTATACAGAAGAAATCCGCTGAAAAGCAGACAATGCTTGTAGAAAAACAAAGAATTCATGCCGAGAAGGAAAAAGCCATGGCAGATTCATCCACATTTATTGCTCTTAAACAAAGAACTATTGCAGATTCAGCCGCCGCTTTAGCTATTCATAAAGCTGCAGAAGCAAACCAGCAGAGAATTGTAGCTGAGATGCAGAAATCTTTTGCTGAAAGAAATGCAGCAGAGGCACAACGGCAAAAAAAAGTAGCTGTTGAACAATCTGATTCTGTCAAAGGGGCCAGCATTAGATCTGATCAAAATACAAAAGTTGCGATTGAACAAAGAAATTCAGCCCAGCGCCTACGGATGCTCTCTATTGGAAAATCAATGTCGCTCAAATCGTTGCAGTTGTTAGGACAAAAAGACCTGCAGTCCCTCCTGGCTTATCAGGCATACTTGTTTAATAAAAAGAACAATGGACCAGATAACGATGCTGATATTTATGCCGGGTTGTATAATGTTGCACTACAATATGGTAATATAAACTGCAGGTCATTCAAGGGGCATAATGGAGAAATTAAGAGCATCGCATTTGTGCCAGGGGAAAACGAATTTTTTACTTCCGGTAATGATGGACAGGTACTCAAATGGTCGCTTGACAGTAAAGATCAGACTCTTCAGGTCATCTATTCCGGAAGTGATATCATAGAGGTTCTGGCTGTCAGTCCGGATGCCTCCTGGCTGGCATGTGGAAGCGCAAACGCATCAATAAGGATGATCCCCTTAAAAGGAACCAATGTGGGTTATGAGATGACGGGACATAAAGGTGGAATAAAATCACTTATCTTCTCATATGACGGAAAGTATCTATATTCAGCCGCACTCGATGGGAAAGTCCTTAAATGGGATATTGCTGCCAGGACAAGCACTAATGTTACTACCGGATCGATGGAGATTACATCTATTGATATATCCTCAAATGGGACTTACCTGGCAGGTATCAGCACCGATGGCAATGTTGTTGTATGGAACCCCGAACACAACCCGGATAATTTCAGAATTGAAACAGCCGGGGAAAACATTAAAGTGATAAAATTCAATCCCGAGAACAATCTTCTCGCAATAGGTGATGCAAATGGTGTTGTTGAATTATGGGATATTAATCTCCGGAAAAAGATTTCCGGGGTGAAAGCTCATGATGCGCAGGTTAATGATATTCAGTTTAATACGACTCTGAAGCAGATGGCAACTGCAGGGAACGACAAAAAACTTAAAATATTTGATATTAAAGATCCGGCCGATCTGACGGAACCACCGGTTACTTTGGACGATAATGAAGGATTTGTCCTGGTGATGCAATTCAGTCCTGATGGCCAGATGATCGTCTCAGGGGAATCAGGAGGAAGTAAAAACCTTATCAGCCGGCCGTCGCATGTTGATTATCTGGTTCGAAATATCTGTAATATTATCTCCAGGAACATGACTCAGGAAGAGTGGAATAATTATGTTGCTAAGGATATCCCGCTGGAAAAGACCTGCCAGGATAAGAGTTTGAATATTAAGATAGATCAAATAAAATCAGCTAGCAAATGAAGATAAATAATATCTGGTGATTGATGAGTTTATTGGGGCTATTGTGATGACTTTAATCCTTAGATTTTGGCATCTTATGTTCTTCAACTAATTATCCTAAATCATCTTCTCATATCGGACTTAGTCAATTTTGACTAATTTTGTCCCCGGTTTACAACCATGAACAAGAGTACATTATTTTATGTTTAAGTATTTATTTAGCTAATGATTAATATGAAGAACAGGAAGACTTTATTAATGATACTGGATGGCTGGGGAATTGGCGATGGTTCCAGGGCAGATGTTATAAGCCAGGTGCCGACACCGAACCTTACATTTTATAAAAAAAACTATCCGAATTCAATACTTCATGCTTCAGGAGAGGATGTCGGATTGCCGGATGGGCAAATGGGAAATTCTGAAGTGGGCCACCTGAATATAGGTGCAGGAAGAATTATTTATCAGGATCTTGTTAAAATAAATAAGGAATGCAAGACAGGTGATATCAAACATAATAAAGTTCTGACTGATGCTTTCACCTATGCCCATGACAACGATAAACAGGTCCATTTTATGGGATTGATGTCCGATGGAGGTGTCCATTCTCTTGATAAACACCTTTACTATCTGTGTGATATGACCATGGATTATGGGTTAAAAAATGTCTTCATTCATGCGTTTGGCGACGGTCGCGATACGGATCCACGTAGTGGGATTGGCTATATAAAGGATCTTTTGGATCATCTCAAAAAATCGAATGGAAAAGTTGCATCATTCATCGGAAGATTCTATGCAATGGATCGTGATAAAAGGTGGGAAAGAGTTAAAGAGGCATACGATCTGATTGTCAGCGGTATAGGCACACTAACCGGAAATATAACTGATGCAATGCAGGAATCGTATGATAAAGGAGTTACTGATGAATTCATGAAACCGATAGTTGTTATTGATAATGAAGGCAAGCCGGTAGGAAAAGTGAAGGAGGGTGATGTAATCGTGTTTTTTAATTTCAGGAACGACAGGGCAAAGGAGCTGACGATTGCACTTACTCAAAAAGATATGCCAGAGAATGGGATGAAAACTATCCCTTTGTACTATTGCACAATGACCCCCTATGATGCTACCTTCAAAGGACTTCATGTTATATATCCAAAGGATAATGCAGATAATACTATAGGAGAAGTCCTTGCGGCAGCAGGTAAACATCAGCTCAGAATAGCAGAAACCGAAAAATATGCACATGTAACTTTCTTTTTCTCAGGCGGAAGAGAAGAGAAATTCAATAATGAAGAGAGGATTATGATACCATCCCCTAAGGTTGCAACATACGATCTGCAACCGGAAATGAGTGCATATGCTGTTACAGATGCAGTTATCAAAGCTATTGAAGCGGGAAAGTTTGATTTTATCTGTCTTAATTTCGCAAATGGCGACATGGTTGGTCACACCGGGGTTTATGAGGCTATTGAAAAAGCTGTTAAAACTGTTGACGAATGTGCGGGGGCCGTTATTAAAGCAGCTCGCAATTTCGGATATGATGTGCTGATAATTGCCGACCACGGTAATGCTGACAAAGCATTAAATGAAGACGGATCGCCAAATACGGCACACTCACTTAATCCTGTACCTTGTATACTTGTCAGTGATGATTATAAAAAGATCAATGAGGGGATCCTTGCCGATGTGGCACCAACGTTACTGACAATAATGGGTATACCCATACCAAAAGCTATGACAGGGAAAGTACTTGTTTAAGTATGCTACGGATCGACGATACCGTATTCAGTTTCGACCTTCTCGAAAAAAAATTCAGATGTGACCTGCCTTTATGTCTTGGTAATTGTTGCAGATATGGGGATTCAGGTGCGCCATTAAGTGTCGCCGAGACACTTATTCTGGATGACATCTGGGTTGTTGTTAAACCCTATCTCAGGCCCGAAGGGATTGCTGCAATACAAGAGAAAGGCAGAAGTGTAAGAGATTTTGAAAACGAGAGAGTTACACCACTTATTGGCAATGAGGAATGTGCATATACAAATATGAAGGGAAATATTTTCATATGTGGAATTGAACATGCATGGTCAGATGGTAAAACCTCATTCAGAAAACCATTATCTTGTCATCTTTTCCCGGTTCGAATAAAATACTTCTCTGATTTCAAGGCTGTAAATTATGAAGAACTTGCTATTTGTTCACCCGCGCGTAAAGCAGGTAATGAAGAAGGCATTTATGTATATGAATTTCTAAAAGAGCCATTATTAAGGGCTTTAGGAGAAGACCTGTACAAAGAGTTGTGCATTGCTGCCGCAGAATTGAGAAAGAATAAGACTTTAAAAAAATAGGTATAATTCAATCCTCCTAAATACTCCTGTCTTCAAAGCCGACATGTTGATGGTTTAAGATACATTCAACAAAAAAATCCTTTATACTGCAGATTAAACCTTCCGATTGATGCAAATTTTGAAAAAGTACTCATAATTTAATCAATTTTTCCTTGAATTTTGTCTCATTTCCAGTCTAATCACTACTTCTATGAAAACTACCCGATTATTAATTATTTAACGTGAATTATGATATCGCTATTATTTTTAAGAAATTATAACGAATTGAAAAACAATTAATTCTGAATTGTTTTGTATGGGGTGCAGATACGCGCAATTTGCGCGTATCTGCATATTTTACGAAATGAAAATTTGCATTTCCGTTTTTTTTATCAGGCAAAAATTCATTTTATCTTAAAATAAAATTATTTAGTTTGGAGATTTAATAAAGTTCCTATATATTTGGCTGTTAAATTAAAACCTAAAACTAATTCGTATGAAGAAACTATTTCTGCTGATTGTTATGTTTGTGTTTATAAGTGGCTACACTTTATTGGCACAAACAATAGTCATTACAGGTACGGTTACCTCTTCAGTTCAGGGGGAGGGTGCTATTCCTGGTGTAACTGTAACTGTTAAAGGGACCACTGTTGGTGCCATAACAGATGTGAGTGGAAAATATTCCGTTACAGCACCACAAACTTCTACCACACTGGTTTTCTCCTATATCGGGATGAAAAGACAGGAGATTGAAATCGGAGGCCGTAAAGTAATTGATGCTGTTATGGAATCAGATATTCTGGGGCTTAATGAAGTTGTAGTAACTGCTATGGGTATCTCACGGGAGAAAAAATCACTTGGATACGCCACCCAGGGGGTTTCTTCTGACCAACTTTCCCGCGCAGGGAACACGAACCTTATGACCGACCTTTCGGGTAAACTTGCAGGGGTTGAGGTAAGACAATCATCCGGTATGCCAGGCGCTCCGGCGACTATCTTTATCAGGGGTGCAAGATCATTTAGCGGCGACAACCAGCCCTTGTATGTAGTTGATGGTATGCCAATTGCAAGTGATGCAGACTATGGTCAGGGTGTTACAGGATCATACTCTTCAGCAAGGTCACTTGACATTGACCCCAACAATATTGAATCAATTGACGTTCTGAAAGGCCAGGCCGCTGCGGCTCTTTATGGTCTTCGTGCATCAAACGGTGTAATTGTTATTACTACCAAGAGCGGTAAATCAGCTTCAAAAGGTGCACCTACCGTTAACTTAACCTCATCATTTACTTCTGATAAGGCTGCTGTCCTCCCTGATGTTCAGCAGACATATGCACAGGGCATGTATGTCGATAATGTATCCTCGTCTTTTATCCCGGCATATTCTTATTCATGGGGTCCCAAGATCTCATCACTTCCTGATGATCCGACTTATGGTGGCAACAGCCGGGGACAAAGCGGCAAATGGTATGATCCTTATAAAGGTGCATGGGTTGATCCCATAGCATATAATAACCCAAAGAACTTCTTTAAAAACGGATCATCTTTATATAATGGTATTAACATAAGCAACTCCACTTCATTTGGCAATTACCTTATAGGTATGAGTTCAACTAATCAGGATGCCATTGTGAAAAACTCAGGAATGCAAAGGTATACAGCCAATGCTTCTGCAACTGTCAATTTAGGAGACAAATGGAAATCAGGCTTCTCAGGTAACTATGCTGATGTTTCACTCCAGAAGTTGCCTTCAGGTAATGACAGTTGGCTATTCACAGTATATGGTGCCCCGGCATCATTCGATCTTATGGGCACTCCATATCATGAGACTGGAGCTCTCGGTGACTATCGTCAGATCAGCTACAGGAGAGGAACTGTTGGTGAGAACCCGAACTGGGCTCTTCAGAATAATCACTTCAATGAGCAGAACAGAAGATTCTTTGGTAACACATACCTTGAGTACAATCCGCTTACATGGTTGAATATCAGATACCAGATCGGTATTGATACCTATTCAAATGATAATGAAAACATATATGAAGCAGGTAGTACCGCAACCGGTCAGGCCCTGCCGACAAGTGCAGGTTATCCAAAACCATCAAACGAGGTATTTACTTATGTTGCTCCAACAGGCGGGCGAATAAATAACTATGGAATTATGAGGTCGGTGATTAACTCACTGTTTAATATCACTGTTAATAAAAACATTACTGATAATCTGAATTTGTTATTAATAGTTGGTAACGAGTTTAATGACTCAAGGAGCAGATCATGGGGTATGACAGGTTCAGGCTTTACCGTTCCCGGCTGGCAGAATATGGCTAATACAACTACACAGACTGCCACTGAATCAAAGGATCACAACAGAACAGTAGGAACATATGGCAACCTTGCGTTATCATACAGAAGCATGCTTTTCCTGAACACTACAGGCAGGTATGATATTGTATCGACCATGCCTCGTGGTGCAAGATCGTTCTTCTATCCATCAGTTTCTCTCGGATTTGTCTTTACGGAGCTTTCTTCGCTGAAGGGTAATAAGGTTCTGCCTTATGGCAAGATCCGCGGATCGTTTGCACAGGTAGGACAAGCTGGTACCTATAATCAAAAAATATATTATCTGGGTGGTGCCGGTAGCGGTTTCCTGACCGATGGTATTGTTTATCCTTTAGGAGGAGTTTCCGGTTTCAGACCTAACTCAACACTGTATGACCCGGACCTGAAACCTCAGAATACGGTAAACTGGGAACTTGGTCTTGAAATGAAGTTCTTAGATAACCGAATAGGTTTTGATTACACATATTCTAACCAGACAGCTACTAACCAGATCTTTTCTATTCCAATGGCAGGATCAACCGGTTACAGCAATTTTGTGACCAATGCCGGTAAGATGACTTCAAAAGCACATGAGCTTGTATTCAATGTAACTCCTGTCAGAACCAGTAGTTTTGATTGGACTATAAATGTGAACTTCACCAAGATTAAGAATGAGGTGGTCTCCCTTGCCGAAGGGATTGAGAGTGTTTTTCTTGTAGGATTTGAGGATCCAAACGTAAGAGCTTATGCAGGCCAGACTTATCCGACCATTTATGGTTCAAGAATGGCCAGGGACGCTAAAGGGAACATCCTTATCGATGATGATCCCAACAGCTGGTCTTATGGTATGCCAATGTCGGGTACTTCAGGCAAGATCGGTGATGTAACTCCCAAATTTATTATGGGAATGGTTAATACGCTTACTTATAAATGGATAACCCTTTCCGCACAATTAGACTGGAAAGAGGGCGGTGACATCTATTCAGGTACAAACCGGTTGATGGCGCTTTACGGTTCAGCAAAATATACTGAAGACCGTACAACCAAATGGCAGTATAAAGATATGCCTAACTCTAAAGGAGTAGGCGTGCTGGCTTCAACTGGCGAAGTTAACAATATCTCACGTGGAGGACCAGATGACATCTGGGCATACACTGATTACTGGAATAGTGTTGCTGGTAGTATAAGTGAAATGTGCGTATGGGAGAATTCATATATTAAACTCAGGGAGATATCACTTACGTTCAGACTTCCAAAGAAATGGGTTGAACCTATAAAAATGAAAGCCGCATCATTAAGCCTTATCGGACGTAACTTCATTCTCTGGTCAACCCTTCCGAACGTAGACCCGGAAACATCACAGGGTATGGGTAATGGTCAGATGGGCTTTGATTATATGTCACTGCCACAGACGACTTCTTATGGCGTTACGCTCAACCTGACTTTCTAAATAACAGAACTAAAAAAAGCAATAGAATATGAAAACATTTAAATTACTGCTTATAACAATAGCCTTGTTGGTAGTAACTGCTTGCAGTGAGAATGTTATGGACGACATTAACAAGGACCGCAACAATGCCCTCACAATGAGTGCTCAGAGTGAACTCCCGGATGTCATTCTGAAATCAGCCTTTGAAACCACGGGAACAGATATTGCGTGGTATGCTACGGTTTATATTGAACATAGCGCAGGAACATGGGCACAGTCATCTGATGCTGATAAAAGAGTTGGTCAGAAGGATGCTGCTCTGTTCAATAACAACTGGGTAAGTCTTTATGACGTAATGAGTATTCTCAATGATATGTTGACAAAGACTGACCCTGTTTCAGGTACTGAAGTAAACCCTTATGCACACGGTATTGCACAGATACTGACAGCATACAATCTTGCTGTAACTACCGACATGTGGGGTCAGATACCATGGACAGAGGCCCTGAAGGGTGCTGCCAATCTGCAGCCGGTTTACGACAATCAGTCAACAATTTATCCTAAAATTATACAATTACTCGATGATGGTATTGCTACCTTGAATACAGTGACAACTTTTTCAGTCGTCGGTGATTATATTTATGGAGGAAGCTCTGCCACCGCAGTTGCAAAATGGATCAAAGCTGCCAATTCTCTAAAAGCACGTTATTGCCTGAGGCTTACCAATGTTGATAATACAGCTTCAACAAAGGCATTAGCTGCAATTGCTGCCGGCGGTTTTGCAAGTGCCGCAGATAACTTTGTGTTTGCAAAATATCAGGCTACAGCAACAGGTGAAAACCCATGGTATCAATTCCTTAATGACAGGACACACTTGTCAGTGAGTAAAACTCTTTATGATATCATGAATGCCAGGAGCGATCCAAGGATTCCGGCATATTTCCTGCAGGTTGGTGGTATTTATAATCCCGCTCCAAACGGTACTGCAACTCAATCTCAGGGTGGTGTGTACTCCCAGTCAGCTATAACGGCTAATGGCAGAACAGCAGCCACACCGCTGATGACCTATCATGAATTGAAATTCATTGAGGCTGAAGCTAAATTCAGGACTTCCGATGCTACATGGCAGGCATCACTTCAGCAGGCAATTGAAGCTAACTTTGTTTTTCATGGCCTTTTACTTGCAGATGGAACTACGTATTTCACCACCCAGGTAGTCCCCAGACTTACAGCAGGGAATGAGATTAATGAACTCCTGACCCAGAAGTATATAGCTTTTTACGAAGCTGAAGCAATTGAAGCTTATAATGACTATCGCAGGGTTCCTTCGTTCCTTACACTTAATAATCCGAATAACCTGACGTCAGGCGGCGGATTCCCATGGAGATTCCCCTATGCTTCAAGCGAGGTTGCATCTAACTCTACCCACGTACCAGTTATCGACAATTTTGTAAATAAGACATGGTGGGAAGGTGGCACTGAGAAATAATACTTTATGAATATCTGAAGAAGAGGCTGACTCAATGAGGTCAGCCTCTTTTTTTTATTCAATCTTCAGATTTACCAATTCGAGCCTCGTTGTTGAGACCCTCAGCACTTTGATAACGATGTTGCCGATTCTTATAACATCATTATTCCCGGGTATACTGCCATGATAAAAAAGAATCATACCGGCAAGTGTTTCATAATCATCTTCCTCAGGCAAATTGAGATGATATTTTTCATTCAGGTAATCAATCTCAAAACGGCCGGAAAGTATATATTCATTGTATCCTACAACCTTTTCAGTGAGATCATTTATATCGTGTTCATCTTCAATATCTCCCACAATCTCTTCAAGCACATCCTCTATTGTCACCATTCCTGATGTCCCTCCGAACTCGTCAACCACCAGTGCAATATTCTTTTTCTTATCAACAAATAACTTCAGGAGTTTATTTGCCGGCATCGTTTCCGGAACAATTGCCAGTTTTCGTGTCATTGACCTGATCTCGGACGGGTTTTTAAAGATATCTTTCAATTCAAAATAACCTATAATGTTATCTATTGTGTCCTGATAAATCAGGATTCTGGAATACCTTGTCTGAACGAATTTCTCTTTTAATTCCTCTACAGAACTACCCGATTCAATTGCCTCAATTTCAGTTCTGGGAACCATGCACTCCCGGAGCTTTACATTGGAAAAATCAAGGGCATTCTGGAAAATCCTGATATTGTGGTGATCCGGTTCCGATTCTTCTTTACTCTGATTGCTCAGATTTACAAAATGGTCGAGATCAACCTTGCTGAAAACAAGATTCTCCTGTTTTTTTCCCCCAGGACTTATTTTGAAAAATATCCTGATGAACAGATTTGAAGCTGAGAGGGTAAATTTACTTACAGGGTAAAAAAGAAAAAAGAAAATCAGTGTCGGGATGCTTAGAAACTTGAGAAAAAAATTTGGGGAAATAATGAAAATTGTCTTTGGAAGAAACTCAGCAACCAGCAGAATAATAGCAGTGGAAATGAAGGTATTTAATATTAGGACCAATAGATCAGAACCGAGGATCGGTGACAGCAAAGCTCCAAGGATTTTGGAGAAGACCAAACCATAAATGACCAATGAAAAATTATTGCCAATAAGCATAGTGGCAATATACTGGCCCGGGTTATCTGTGAAAAGTTTAATTATTTTAGATCCGAAAACACCCTGTTTTCTGTCAAGCTCAATCCGCAGCCTGTTTGAAGCAACAAATGCAATCTCCATACCGGAAAAGAACGCAGATAAAACTATTGCGAGAAGTATAATCAGGATTACATTCATACATCAAAGTTAGCTCTTTTTTGCTGTGTATGGCTTATAAAATTTCCAGTACAAGCCGGGACCTATTTCTCATCCTTTAGATATATTATAGCTGTCACCTTATAGATCCTTCTGTTGGCAAGATGAGAATCTGACTCGAAGCCGATTCCCTGACTTACCACATCTTCACTTGTTATTTTAACAAATCTGTCAGTATGTATGAGGTCTCTATCCTGATTCCAATATAATACTTCGGTTTCAAGCTTTTCGTTATTCTCATTAAGTACAACAACACTGTCCCTGAGTTCCCACAAATTATCAGAACTGGTGTACTTTCCGTATTTTGCCGTTACTTTTACAACAGGATTCTGATTGCCATTATATAAATCTACCTTGATACCGGACCTGAATTCAGAATAGGGACGATCAACTTTATCGTATCTTTCTACAAGGGGAGAAGACATTATAAGCTGAATTCGTCCGGAATCAGTTAAAATAGTTTCAACATTCTTAGCAGTCTGTGAAGGAAGAGTCAACAGTTCTGATTTAGGTATCAGAGGAATTTTTTTCTCACACGATAAAGTCAAACCTGAAATAATGATGATGATTGTAATCAGGCAGGAAGTACGCAATTTGTTTGATTTCCGTTTCATATTCAACTTTAAATCAATCGCCTTTCCTGTTGCGTGTTTAAAATATCAAAAAAAAGTCTCTTTAGACTGTCCCCTCAGATCGGGGCTCTTATAACTTGAGTTAATAAAGTAACCATTGTTACCTGCATAACTTTTAATCATATTTGCGTTTAATAAACCAGAAATCGTACAGGTTAAGACTGATCCCCATTGTAAAATAGTCCTCAGTGAATAGATTATTTGATGGGGAACCGGTTTTCCTGGTAAAATCAAAATACAGATTAGTCTTGGAAAATGTACGTCTCATTGGTATGCCAATGCCGATGCTGGCACCGTACTCTTTAACTTGTTTCCCGTTGACAATTAAATAGTTATCTCCATAATGACCTCCAATACGATACTCCAGTCGGCTTATAAAGCTGTAATTTGAATATTTATCAGGGATATATTCAGCTCCAACCAGAACAGTTCTTGTATCGGCAGCGGAACCTGTGGGTCCCGGAATTTTTGAAGTCGACCATTTTGTCATGATGTAATCTATTCCGGTTATTAATTTATCTTTCTTTCCAAAAGCAATGCCAAACCTCCAGGTGGCAGGAATAAAAACTTTAGTAGACTTATCAGAAGTGTACGAAATTGTATCGTTTACATTGTATGTTGTATACAACAAAGAAAGTTGCTCGTATTTTGATTTATAATTTGTACCGGAAGTTAAAGATACCCCGGCATTAAAGAAAAAATCATTTTTCATTGATGCAGAGTATTGTATGCCATAATCGAAGTTGATACCTCCTAACCGAAGCTTTTCTGTGCTATTATCATTAAATACATTATAAAAGTCGCCAAACTCAATCTGATTTACTCTGTTTATCTGACCGAAAAGTATTGCCATGTTGACACCTGCTGAAAAATTCTTATTAATCTTTATGCCGGATCCTATGAAAAATTTTGTGAACCCTCCATCTCCTGAATGATTTACGGTATATGGCCCGATGGTTGGATTATATCCGGGATCGGTTTCTAAAACTGTTTCTGATATTTTATAATAACCATTACTCATCGGTATAATGCCTGTTGCAATACCCCATCCTTTTGTAAGTGGAAAACCCATCAGCAGATGACTGAAATTCATGTCCTGAGAAGAATATTTTGAAACACCATCTGAAAGGTAATTCTTACTGTAATCAACACCAAAATCAAAAACAAATGAGTTTGTATCCAGACTGCTGTATGACGCCGGATTTGTAAAATATATAGTGCTGTTGTCTCTTAATGCCGTTCCTGTACCTCCCATTGCAAGACTTTTAAAAGATCCTTCAGGATCAAGAGTTCCAATATTAAACCTAGAATAAGGGGAATTGACAAGTTTCTGACCGGAGACCGTAAAGGTAAATGAAAACAGAGAGATGTAAATGACTGTTATAAGCTTATTTCGCATTGTACTCCAGAATATAATTTAAACCATCAATCACAATATCAGGCATATATGTGATATGATAATCAATTTTGCTTTTAAGGAATTCACTGTCCCCGCCTGTCAGTATAATTTTAAAATCAGTGTGTTTATTCTCAAACGTGCGAATATACTCATTTATTTCATAAGTCACTCCTTCAATCACTCCGGCCATTATTGCATCATTAGTATTTCTTCCAGGGGACATATAACCCTCATATGGAGAAACCAGTGGCAACCTGCCGGTAAACTTGTTTAAAGCTTTGAATCGCATTGTCAATCCGGGAGAAATATTTCCTCCTTTATATATATTGGCCGAGAGAAATTCAAAAGTAATTGCAGTACCGGCATCTATTACAAGGATTTCTGCCCCGGAAAACAGATTGAAAGCTCCGGCCACAGCGGCGATCCGGTCAGGTCCAAGTGTCTCAGGAGTCTCATATTCAATTTTAAACGGAAGTCGTGATTTATGTGAAAGAACATGAACGAAGGGAATATTAGAAAAGAACAGATCAGATATGAAAGGAGGTAACTTTTTCACTGAAGAAACAATCGCTTTTTTTATCTTATAGCCTGTCAACTCTTTTTCAAGTTCCTCGTAACTTAGCTCATTGATCCTGGACAATGATAGCTTTTTCTGCCTCTTATAAACTGCCAGTTTTGTACTCGTATTTCCAATGTCAACTATCAGATTCATGATGCAAAAGTAGTAAAAATATTGCCCTCTTCAAGGGGGCTAATTCTGTCAGTTTAATTCAGAATGGGATATTAAGATTGCCACGCCCTCCTTCGCCGGGCTCGCAATTACTGTACAAGTAAAGCTGATACCGGATGGGAATTGAACAGAATTAAGGTAATTCTACGGTCATTGTGAAAAGAGAAGCCACGAAGCAATCTCACCATCCAAGTCCGATAATGGATAAGCATTAACCTCTCTTTAGGGGTTTGCAGGGAGGCTAACCTGATGTGAGTCCAGTATCTCATTCAGTATCCTGATTGCAGTTTTAATAGATTTCACCTCATTTATAGTTAGACTTAGCTTTGATGCTTTTTGTTTCATGCTCATCTGCTTTTGCTTCCTGTTTACATAATTCATTATTGAAACAAAAAGCGGGCTCCTATAAAATTGCGAATCAGGATCAGAAACAAAGTTGGCAATGAGGAGGTTATTTTTCAATAATATTTTTTCAATACCAATTTTTATAGCAATCCATTTAATTCTTACAATATCGAGAAGTGCCTGGGCAGGCTGTGGTATATTGCCAAACCTGTCAATAAGTTTCTTTTCAAACGAACATAATGTGTCTTCCGAGTCAATCTCATTCAGCTCTTTATATAACCTTATTCTCTCCGAAATATTCGAGATATATTCATCAGGAAACATAATTTCTAAATCAGTGTCTATTTGAAAATCAGAAATATATGGTTTTTCCTGCTCGATTTTTTTCTGTACTGCCACCTTTTCTTCTCCTTTTGAGAGTTCTCTGAACTCGGCCTCTCTTAATTCGATCATAGCTTCATTTAAAATGCGCTGATATGTCTCAAATCCAACATCGGCAATAAACCCGCTTTGTTCACCACCGAGCAGGTTTCCTGATCCTCTGATATCAAGATCCTGCATGGCAATATTAAAACCGCTGCCAAGTTCCGAAAATTCTTCAATAGCTTTGAGCCTTCTCCTGGCTTCGTGTGTCAGTGTGCTAAGAGGTGGAGCCAGCAGGTAGCAAAAAGCTTTTTTATTTGAGCGTCCAACTCTGCCCCGGAGCTGATGCAGTTCGGAAAGTCCAAAGTGGTGAGCATCATTAACAAAGATTGTATTGGCATTTGGTATGTCAAGACCCGATTCGATAATTGTCGTTGCCAGAAGTACATCATAATCGCCCTGGATGAAATCGTACATCACATCTTCTATGTGAGTGCCGTCCATCTGCCCATGTACAATTGCAGTTTTAACATTTGGACATATTCGGTTTATCTGAGCCTGTATCTGTTTTATATTTTCAACCCTGTTGTGAATAAAAAATACCTGCCCGTTTCTTGAGACCTCATATTCAATACCTTCTTTTATTATCTCTTCATTAAAACCGTGTAATTCGGTTACAATCGGCATCCTGTTGGGAGGTGGTGTGTTGATAATGGAAAGGTCACGGGCCCCCATCAGCGAGAACTGCAACGTACGTGGAATCGGAGTAGCTGTAAGTGTCAGAGTATCAACGTTTGCTTTAATCTTTTTAAGTTTTTCTTTTACCGAAACGCCGAACCTCTGTTCTTCATCAATTATTAAAAGCCCCAGATCTTTAAATATTACATCCTGCCCGACTAACTTATGGGTACCTATTATTATATCTATTTTTCCCTCAGATAATTGTGAGAGGATTTTTTTCTGATCAGCAGCTTTTTTATGACGGCTGATATATTCAATGTTACAGGGAAATCCTTTGAGTCGTGAAGTAAATGTCTTGTAATGCTGTAAGGCAAGAATCGTTGTTGGCACAAGAACAGCAGTTTGCTTACTGTCGGAAGCCGATTTAAACGCTGCTCTGATTGCTATTTCAGTTTTGCCGAATCCCACATCGCCACAAACAAGACGATCCATCGGGTGAGCGGCCTCCATATCTTCTTTCACAGCTATGGAAGCAGTCAGCTGATCAGGAGTATCTTCATAAATAAATGAGGCTTCAAGTTCGCGCTGAAGGTAGGAATCGGGTGAAAAAGAAAATCCGGGAGAGACCATTCTCTTTGCATAAAGGTGTATCAGATCTTTGGCAATATCCTTAACTCTTGTTTTGGTGTTCTGCTTAAGTTTCTGCCATGCGCCTGATCCCAGTTTGTAAATTTTTGGCTCTTGATTATCTTTCCCTTTATATTTTGATATCCGGTAAAGAGAGTGAATTCCTACATAAAGGATATCATTATCCCTGTAAACCAGCTTTATAGCCTCCTGTATCTTCCCGTTGACCTCAATTTTTTCAAGTCCGCCAAATTTACCTATCCCATGATCGATATGCACAACATAGTCTCCGGGATTTAGCCCTGTAAGCTCTTTTACCGAAATACTCTCTTTTTTTGTAAAGTATCCTCTTATCCTGAATTTATGATATCTGTCAAATATCTGATGATCGGTAAATACCGAAATCTTCAGATCATGATCGGTGAAGCCATTATGGAGATTAAGCAACAGCGAATTAAAATGAGTCTCAGGATTAATTTCTGCAAAGATATCCCTGAGCCTTTCGATCTGTGATTCGCTTTCCGAGATTATATAAGTAATATACCCATCAGCATTATTTGACAGAAGTTTTTCCGTAAGTAATTCAAAATTTTTGTTAAAAACAGGTTGAGATTCAGTATGGAATTCAAATCTGGCATCAGGTTCAAAAATGCTATGCTTTCCAAACTCGAGCATCCTGAAAATTTTACATTTGTCCAGGAAATAATTCCCAGTCATCACAATCTCTTTCTTGTCGGATATTTGTCCCGATTCTTCCCTTTGAGTGGTCTGAAAGAAAATATTGTTGATTTTATCCCTGATATAATCTGCATCCTCAATCCATATCAGCGAGGAGGGGGGTAAAAAGTCAGTGAACGAATCGTTTATCTCCTCAATGGATATATCCTGGATATTAGGTATAATGGATATCTGCTTGTGAATACTAACAGACAACTGATCATCAGTATTAAAGGATCTTATTGTTTCGACTTCTTCACCAAAAAAGTCAATACGGTACGGCAGATCGGCAGAGTAAGAGAATACGTCAGCAATGCTTCCTCTTATTGAATATTGCCCTGGTTCATAAACAAAATCAGTTCTTGTGAAATTGTACTCATGAAGCATCTCTTCAAGAAACTCCAGAGAGATTTTGTCTCCTTTGCTTATATTGAAAGTGTTCTTTTTCAGGTTTTTTCTGCTTACAACCTTTTCCATTACCGACTCGGGGTAAGTAACAATTATCCCCTTCCTTTTTCCTGAGGCAAGATGATTCAAAACTTCAGTGCGAAGAACAATGTTGGCAGGTTCGGTCTGTTCATATTGAACTGATCTTTTGTATGTTGATGGAAAAAAGAAGACTGATTCTTCGCCCAGAACGGAAACCAGATCGTTATAAAAATAGGCAGCATCCTCCTTTTCAGGGATAATTATTACATGAGTTGTCTGAGTTTTATGAAAAACCAACGACATAATCATTGCCCTTGATGAACCAGAAAGTCCTTCGATACGGATCTTCCGGTTCTTATCAGCATTGATCGTTTCAATAAGAGACGGGACGACCGGATGTGAGTTGTAATGATCGGTAACCTGGTTTTCTTTCATTTATAATAACAGAGACAGCGAAATTAATTAACAAAAATTTTTTTCGCAAAGATAATTATATAGGGATACTGAAATACAAATTGTAATCGATTCCTTAACTGAACAAGGCAAGAAACTCTTCAGTCTTCCTTACCATGTTTATTGATCCGGCATCTTTTGCTTAACCAATTACAATATTAATAAATGTTTGTTCATTTGCCCTAGCGCTTTAACTTAGTTATTTTAAGAATATTCTGTTTTTGTGGTTTTCTCTATGATCCTCTGTGATCCCGATAGTTATGTTGACTCAGTGGCTCTCTGTGTAACAAAAATAAGAACTGACATAGATTGACACAGAGAAGCTCAGAGTTACAGAGAAAATCTTACCCCTGCAGTCTGTCTCCTCCCTTAAATTAGCCCAAGGGCTAATTTCTTAACGGTCGACCCTCTTAGCGACCTTAGGTTTTAAATCTTTGCGCATGCCCCGAACGAAGTCTCGGGGTGCGGTTAATTGATTTCGACTTTTTAATAAAGAATTTAATTCAGGGAATTGTGTTGTGGGATGGAAATTCTAATTTTGTCACAAATTATTGAATTATGAAAGTCTTTAAGTTCGGAGGTGCATCGGTAAAAGATGCTGAAGGTATAAGAAATCTTGCAAAAATCATATTAGATGAGTCAGATAATCTGGTAATTGTCGTTTCAGCTTTCGGTAAAACAACAAATGCTCTTGAAAAGGTTCTTAAAACCTGGCTGAGTTCTGACGACCAATATAATGATCTTCTTGATGAAGTATATGCAGGACACTTATTAGTAATAAAGGAACTTTTCAGGCAAGGCTTGGAAATCAAAGGTAAGATAGATGTCTCTTTTGCCCTCCTGAGAGATTATTTATTTACTGCGGTAAAGGGGGAATACGATTTTGAATATGATCAGGTTGTGTCTTATGGGGAAATCTGGTCGACAATTATAGTTGCTGAATATCTTGAAACAATCCTTCCGGATGTAGAATGGTGTGATATAAGGGAAACCCTCGTGACTGACGACAGGTATAGGGATGCAAATGTTTTATGGAGTGAAAGCACAAAAAGAATACTTAAAATCTTTGACTTCAAAAAGAAAAGGATTTTTATTACCCAGGGTTTTATAGGAGGAACAGTTGCTGGTCAAACAACAACGCTTGGCAGGGAAGGATCAGATTACACAGCGGCTATCATTGGTAATATTCTTGATGCTGAATGTGTTGTGGTATGGAAAGATGTGCCGGGAATACTGAATGCCGATCCTAAATGGTTGCCTGATGCTCAGAAGTTTGATGAAATTTCTTATAAAGAAGCTATTGAAATGACTTTCTCGGGAGCGAAAGTAATTCACCCTAAAACCATTAAGCCACTTCATAACAAGAATATACCTCTAAATGTAAGATCATTTCTTGTCCCGGAAGAAAAAGGGACTTTTATCAAGGCTGATGCAATTTTAAAAAAGAGTGTCCCGGTTTTTATTAAAAAGGAGGATCAGATACTTATCTCAATTCTTCCAAAGGATTTCTCTTTTGTGATGGGTGATAACCTGAGCAGGATTTTCCATTCATTTATGATACATGGTATTAAGGTGAACCTAGTAGAGGCAAGTGCAATTAGTATTGATGTCTGTGTCGATGATGAAAGAACGAAAGTCGATTTCCTTATTAATGATCTTAAATCAGAATTTGCAGCAGTATATAATGAAAAAGTTGAAATGCTTTCGATAAGGCATTACACACCGGAGGCGTTGGAAAAAATTACAAAAGGTCGTGAGATTCTGCTGGAACAACGAACTAGAAGTACAGTCAGGTTTGTGGTGAGACAGGAATAATGTAAATAAATTGCTTCTTTATATTATTCTGACACGACTGTGAAGATTGCTTCGTCGCTTTGCTCCTCGCAATGACCCTGGAATTACCTTACTTCAGTTCAACTCCCAGCCAGAATTATCATTACTTGTAGAGTCATTGCGAGTCCCGCAATGCGGGACTCGCAATCTCAAACTACCATTCACAGAATTATCTGTCAAACATTAGTCGCTGACCCCTGTAATCATTATTAATGACTCCATTGTCATATACAATCTTACCATTCACAATCGTTTGGACAACTTTTGATCTGAAGGTTGTCCCTTCAAAGGGAGACCATCCGCACTTATAGAGAATATTTTCCTTTGAAACACTCCAGGGACTTGAAGGATCGATAAGGCACAGGTCAGCTTGATATCCTTCCCTGATAAATCCTCTGTTCCTGATATTGAATAGAATAGCAGGATTATGGCACATCATGTCAACGATTTTTTCGAGGCTGAAAATTTTTCTGTGATAAAGTTCGAGCATCACAACCAGGGAGTGTTGAATAAGCGGACCGCCCGAAGGTGCTTTGAAATAAGTGTTTCCCTTTTCTGCTAAAGTATGGGGTGCATGATCCGTAGCAATAATGTCGATTAGATTATTGTTCACACCATTGATCAGAGCATCCCTGTCAAATCTGGTTTTTATTGCCGGATTCCATTTTATTAAAGTACCCAGTTCATCGTATGATGAATCGTCAAACCAAAGATGGTGAATGCAGACCTCCCCGGTAATTCTCTTCTGGTTTAAAGTTAAAGCGTTACTGAAAAGTTTAAGTTCGTCGGCGGTTGAAAGATGAAGTATATGAAGTCTTGTATTATACTCTTTTGCGAGCTTTACAGCATGCGATGAGGAACGAAAGCAAGCTTCGCGGCTACGGATAAGAGAATGCATTTTAACAGGGATATCCTCCCCGTATTTTTCCCTGTAAATCTCACTATTCTTCCTTATTATGGGTTCGTCTTCACAATGAACTGCAATTAGCAGGGAGGTTTTTGCAAAAAGCTCTCTTAAAGCATTTTCATCATCCACGAGCATATTACCGGTTGAAGATCCCATGAATAACTTTATTCCACATACTTCAGACTTATTAACCTTTAAAACATCTTCGAGATTTGTGTTCGTAGCTCCTAAATAAAATGAGTAGTTGGCAAATGAATTTTCAGCACCGATCTGGTATTTTTCATTTAGTAAATTGATAGTTACTGTTTGCGGGTTGGTGTTAGGCATATCCATAAAAGAGGTGATCCCTCCGGCAACAGCGGCCCGCGATTCACTGTATATATCGCCTTTATAAGTAAGTCCGGGTTCTCTGAAATGAACCTGATCGTCAATCACACCCGGGATCAGAAATAAACCGGCAGCATCAATTATTTTTGTCTCTGACGGGATATTTATCTGGTCGGTTGATCCTATTGATGAAATAAGTTCATCTTTAATAAGAAGGTCGCTCCGGAATGTTTTTCCCTCATTGATTATTGTGGCATTCTTTATTAATATGCTGCTCATAATATGTTTTTTACCCCCTAAATCCCCCATATGGGGGACTTTTCTATTGATTTAGTCCCGCTTTGCGGGATTGGGGGGTTGAAAATTAGGAGGGAAATACCTCCCTATATATATAAGGTATACTTACTTCCTTGAATCTTTTATGAAGTAACTTCTTATTTTCATTCTTAATACTCCCCACAATGCCTCGTTGAAGATTCCACCAGACATTTTTGAAGCTCCCAATTTCCTGTCAGTGAAGATAATTGGAATTTCAACGATTTTATATCCGAGTCTCCATGTTGAAAATTTCATTTCAATCTGGAAACCGTAACCAACTGATTTGATCTTGTCCAGTCTGATTTTATCAAGTACCTCCTTTTTATAACACTTAAATCCGGCAGTAGTATCCATGATTTTCATACCAGTAATTACCCTGACGTAGATTGAAGCTATATAAGACATAAGAACGCGGGATAGAGGCCAGTTAACAACGTTTACACCACTTATATATCTTGAGCCGATTGCAAGATCTGCACCATCCTCTGAACAGGCTTTGTATAGTCTTACAAGGTCACGTGGGTCGTGCGAAAAATCTGCATCCATTTCAAAAATATAGTTATAACCTTTTTCGAGAGCCCATTTAAAACCTGCAATATATGCTGTACCTAATCCCAGCTTACCAGGTCTTTCAATGAGAAAGAGATTTGGAAATGATTTTTGAAGATCCTTAACTATGACAGCAGTACCGTCAGGAGAATTATCATCAATGATTAGAATATTGAAAGGTATTTTTTGGGAGGATATTGATCTGATAATTGATTCAATATTTTCCCTCTCTTTAAATGTAGGTATAATTACTATATTTGACATTTCGTCCATATTATTGCGAAAATAAGGAAATTCATTTAATAGGCACTATATCAAAAAGATTATTTGAAATTATCTTAACATTAATCCTGGGGGAAAAGAGTTAATAGTTGTTTTGAGCTAAAACAAGTAAGTAATATAATAAAAGAAAAAGACAGCAGGCAAAATTTTTCAATGAAAACATCATTTTGGATTTTCATTTTATTTCTTTTAATCAGTTCCGATGCGTTATCTCAGGAAAAGAACTGGCAAATTGATTTATTCAATTTTTTTGACAATACTGAGTTTGGACGATCTGTTTATAAGATTCCGCAAACTATGACGGGAGTTGTAATTGCTCCTGAATTCGGAGTAGTATGGGATTCAATTCATAAAGCGAATGTTGGAGTGAGTCTTCTGCATGAGTATGGCAGTCCGAATGCAATAGACAAATTCTATCCGACTGCATATTATGAATTAAGCAATGGCCCGGTAAGATTCATTATGGGCGCATTTCCCCGTTCCACAGCAATAGTAAAGTATCCACGACTCTTTTTCCAGGATTCTATCTTATATTATCGTCCCAACATAAATGGCATCTTCTGGGAATACTTACAGAACCAAAGCTATTTTAATCTCTGGCTTGATTGGACAGGCCGGCAGTCAAAAACAATGAATGAAGAATTTTTCATGGGTTTTAGCGGAAGATATCAGCCTGATATTTTTTATTTACAGCATTTCGGTTACATGTTTCATTTTGCGGGGAAGATGGATCCTGTAGTAGACGAACCCCTACATGATAATGGCCTTTTCCTTACATCTCTCGGGGTAGATTTATCGGGAAGAGCTTGTTTCAGGAAACTGGAAGCAAATGCTGGATGGGTAATCGGATTAGAGCGTTCACGGGCTGAAAATACTGGATGGCTTACATCGAATGGACTTCTCGTGGAAACTAGGATAGAATATAAATGGTTTGGGTTATTTAATACTTTCTACAAAGGTGGCGGGCTGATGCATTTTTACAACAAACTTGGTAATAATCTTTACTGGGGTGATCCTGCATACAGGGCAAAGACTTATGACCGTTCGGATTTCTATATAAGTTTTCTTCGAAGCCATACTGTAAATATAGAGCTTACTTATTCTCTCAACTTTATGGAGAACCGGATGTATCACGAGCAAATGCTTAAAGTTATTGTTAACATGAATACCCTAAAGAACTTACTAAGTACAAAAGACAGAAAACAAGCCAAATAAAGTACAAGCGCTATTATTTTGGAAGAAGTTTGAGTTTTTTTTAGTTTTCTCTTGTCAGAAAAAAATCAATTTATATCTTTGCACCCGCTTTTAGATGAAGAGTTGATTGAAGGGTAGAAGAGTCAGGCTTCCGGCTTTGAGAAGAAAGGGAAGATGGGAAAGAAAAATGGCCGGGAAAAATATCTCATTTTTTGTTTGGGAGAGAAGATATGAAATTTGGAATAGAAGATATGAAGTATTAACTTTGACGTCCCAAAAGCGAAAAGATCCGACTTCGGCATGAAGGCTAAGGC